>Ga0070712_100002034_pt1 | contig 12394 bp, 11 predicted proteins | sample LARL81metaG_FD_71396 | JGI IMG/M metagenome (GOLD analysis project Ga0070712, IMG submission 71396) | Corn, switchgrass and miscanthus rhizosphere microbial communities from Kellogg Biological Station, Michigan, USA - LAR L8-1 metaG | ecosystem: Host-associated > Plants > Roots > Rhizosphere ...
CCGCGGGCTCGAAGCACCATTCAGCGGCCCTGGAAATTGGCTCCCAGCGTCAGACTTTTAAACGGGGTCAGGCCCGCCAAGCGAGGACGACGTCAGCGAACGGCCGCAGCCACAGCTTCCCATCTCGGCTTTGCCCGAGCCCAGCATTGCCCCCGGCCGCCCGAGCCGATGAGCGCGGCAGCACCCGGCGAAGCCGGGCCATCCCGGCGCGGACGGACACCTTGGCAATTTTCACGCCGCAGCGGCGTCACCCAGGGCGCGATGACTTTTAATCCGCGGCTTGGAGCCACTACACAGGTGGACTCGACCGTGGCCCCGATCGGCGGCTCCATGCCCTGAGCCCGGTTCGGCGAGGCCGCCACGTTGCGCTCACGTCGATGACCGGCCAAGACTGGGAACGACCCGCGGCCAGTCGCGGGGGTGAGGGAGGCTGCTTGTGAGTGAGCTCGATCGGCTGGAGGAAGCAGTCAGTGAATGCCGTGAGATGATCCGCGAAGCGCACGCCGCTACCAAGGATCTGCGGGCTGCGGTCCGCGAGGCGAAGCGGGAGTTGCAGGACCTGGCCAAAGACGAGGTCGCCGCCCATATCCACCGTGAGGTGTCCCGCCAGTTGGAGGAGCTGGGTGAGCGGACCCAGGAGGCGGTGAGCACGGCAACGCAGAAGGTGATCGCCGAGTTCGACCGGTTCGGTGAGTCGCTGCTCGGCAAGGAGACGTACTGGCAAACAGCGAGCGGTCGCCGCGCGGTCACCCGCCCCGACACGGATGTGGTGCCGCCCTCCAACCAGCTCCGCGACAGCAAGCCCGAAGGGTAATGCCCTACAGCCACACGAAGGTGGCCGGGCAGCACCAGCACCCCTGCGCAGGTTGGTGAGCCAGGGTAAGTCGGCGGTTGGACCCGGGCGACCGAGTCCATTGCCTTGACCTGTCCAGGCCGCAAAGCGGGCCATTAACCCTGGTGTCACAGGGTCTATCACGGTCGCTAGCGGTCCATCGGTTGTCCAGGTCAGGGCGGTCAGAGGCCCCGACCTGTTGGTTTCCCAAGCCGATGGTGTGACAAGGTAAGCGTCGAGATGTCTCAGGCTGCCTGCGTAGTGTCAGCGGACATAGCTCCCGCGCTGGGGAACCGTGTAGATCAGGCCCTCCTCCCTGAGCACGGCCAGTGTGCGGCGCGCGGTCGAGCGCGCCACCTCATAGGTCTCGGTGATCTCCGCTTCGGTGATCCGGCTGCCGGTGGGCAGGCGCAGCGCCTGCGAGCGATGGTCAGCGTGTTAGATAGCACGAAGCGCGCCTGACGCGCTCGCGTCGGTCTTTGCCTGCGGCTCGTCCCATGCCGACAGGCGGGTCGACCGGATCTCGGAGGGGCAGGCCACGGTGCGGCCCGGCGCGCGCGGCGCCTTGGGCGGGGCGCTAACCGATCCCTGACGCCCGGTGGATGGCTCTGGACGCCCGCCGTCCAGGGCCGCCACAGATCCAGGCTCTATCCTCGTGGTCAAGGTTCCCTTGCGGAGGCGGTGGCTTGATCATGCAGTACTCGTGGCCAGGACCAGTGCCGCCGGGGAGACGTCAGGGGACGTTCCGATTGATACGCTGCGCCCGGTGCGGAGGGCTGCTCCACTACACGAAAGCCAAAGGTCAGCCTCGGCAAGAGGATCACGAGCAGGATTGCGAAGCCTTCATCAGGGCAATCCAGGTAATGAGATACGTCGACGAACTGAAGCGGTCCGCATCCGAGTCAGCGGTGATCTGGGGCCGCACCCGGCGGCGAAGGTACTGGCAGGAGAATGCGAAGAAACTGTCCGTGGCGGCGTGCGAGAGCGACCCCGTCGACGCGATCAGCACCCTCGGCGACCTCTATCAAGCCGAATGCCAAACGCGCGGCAATAGGGTCAAGTTTGCTGAAAAGACCGAAATGGCGGAAACGCTCATGCGGGCCTGCCGACAGTTGGCTCTAGGGCAGGATCCAGCGCCAATCACCCCCCGTCCTTAGTAGCGGCCACGGGCCACGGATGGACCGATCGGCAGGTATCTGCCGGGCCCAGCCCGTGAGCCGCCGCTCGGCGCCGCAGGCCGCTACACCCAGAGCTGGAACACAGGGCCGCAGCCGTGCCCGTCCGCGAGTAGGGAACCCCTCAGTAGGGCATGCGGTCATCCGGTTCCCGGAGGGCCTGGAGCGCCGCCCTGAAGGACTGGAGCCGACTGCGGACCTGGTCCGGCGGAGGCACTCGGGAGACATCGGTGCCGCGCTCAGCGGCCATCGCGGTGCGGACCGCCTGCAGGGCGGCGAGCACATCAGCAGTGCGCATCCGCTTGTCCTCGTCGGGCGCGGCCTCACGCATCGCGTAGAGCGCTTGCCCCAGGTCATCGGCGCGGCGCTGGATGTCGGCCCAGCGGGCGGCGGCGTCCGGTGCAATGAGTGCCCCGGGTGCCTCCGCCATCCGCATCGCGTCGTATAGCGCCGCCCCCTGCGCGTAGGCGTCGAGGGCCCGGGACCGCCAAACGTCGGCGGCCTTGGGCTTACGACGGCCGGACCGGGCGATCAGGACGGCGATGATAATAAGGGCAAGCACACCGAGCGCCACCCAGAGCCAGATGAGCGACGACCCAGAGCTGCTGGTCGCTGCCGGGGTCGCCGCCGCTGCCGGGGTCGTCGCTGCTGCGGCTGGGGTTGCCCTGGGGCTCCGGCTCGGCAGGCTCCCGCCGCTGAGGGTTCCATTGCACCCCGTGACCAGCAAACCGGCGGCCAGCGCTGCCCCGATGAGGACCACCCGCACGGTCCTGCGGTGGCGCATCCCAGCCGCACGCGCATCGTTATTAAGAAAATGACCAGCAAGCACGCCGCAAAGCATCATGTCAACGGAACCGCCGCACGTCACCCGTCACGGGGGATCTCGCGGGTCCGCGTCAAGCTTGATCATGCCAAATACGTGCCCAAATGGGCGCAACCATGATCGCGTCAGTTCGTGTCTGCCCAGGTCAGGACACGTGACGCGGGATGCTAGAGGTCTGGACTCATAATCCGCCGGTCCTGGGTTCGAGTCCCAGCCGCCCCACGCGCCCCACGTCGCTGGCCCAGCCGCCAGAACTCAGAGCGAGGCGTAGAGGGCTTGCTCGAAGTCGGCGTAGAGCTGGACGGCCGGTGGGTCCACGAACGGCAGCGTCTGGGAGTAGATCGCGCCGGTGACCCCGCTGGCCGGGTCCACCCAGAAATGGGTGTTGAAAAGGCCAGACCAGGAGCCGCTGCCCGGCGCCCGCATGCCAGGGAGCGGTTGAGGGTTGAGCAGCAGGCCAAGGCCCCACTTGAGGCTGGAGCCGAGGTTCACGTCGGCGCTGAGTTCCGGGTGCGCCGTGGTGATGGTCGGCGGGACCTCCAGTGCGCCGATCTGGTTTGCGAACGCCGCGGCCACCGTGGCCCGCTCCAGGATCTGGACGCCGCCGAGCGTCCCGCCGCCCAGCAGCATCTGCTGGAACTTCAGGTAGTCGCGGGGCGTGCTGTAGAGGAAGTGCCCGCCACCCCAGTAGTCCGGCTCCTGCGCCCAGTCGACGTCGGTGGCCACCCAGGCGCCGTCCTCGCCGCGGACGTGGATCGGCGTGGAGTTCGCCCGCTGCTCCGCGGTCATCCGCGCCGTGGTGTTCGTCATGCCGAGCGGCCCGGTGATGTGCTCAAGGAAATAGGCGTCAAGCGGCTGCCCGCTCACCGCCTCGATCACCTGGCCCAGCCAGTCGATGTTGATGCCGTACTCGAACCGGGTACCCGGGTCGGACGTCATCGGCGCCTTGAACACGTCGATCGTGCCCGGCATCACGTTGGGGATGCCGCTGACCTGCTCGTAGTGGTCGATGTCGGCGTCCCAGATCCAATAGCCGAAGCCCGCCGTGTGTGTGACCAGATGCCGCACCGTGGCCTGCACGCTGGGCGCGCGAAGCTGCGGGGTGTCGCCGTCGAACCCGGTGAGCACCGGCAGGTCGGCGAACTCGGGCCGGTATTCCCTGACGGGCGCGTCCAGGCTCAGGATGCCGCGCTCGATGAGCTGAAGGGCGGCCGTGGTGGTGATCATCTTGGTCATCGACGCGATGCGCGTCATCGTGTCCGGCGTGATCAGGTCGTCGGCGGCCGCGGAACGCTTGCCCGCCGCGCCCTCGTAGAGCACACCGTCGGGGCCCGCTGCCATGGCGACGACGCCCGGCACTGCCCCGGCTGCCACCGCAGCCTGCAATTTTTCATCAATACGCGCGGTCATGGTCACCATCGCACCACGTCTAGGGTGATCCCACCAGACCTAAACCGGCTGCACAGGGGCGAATGCCCGCCCGCCGCGCGGGCCGGTGACGGCGGCCCGTGTGACAATGACGGACGGGCCGGGGAATGGCCTCGGCCAGGAAGGGGCTCCGGGTGCTCTATGCCTTCGGATTCGAGCGGGTCGGCGTGGTCGTGGGTGACCTCTACTTCGTAGACCCCAATCCGCGCGAGGGCCAAGAGGGAGCCGAGCACGGCGTCCGGCTCGAACTGCGGGTTCTCGGACGCGGTGAGCTGAAGGGGACGATCTACTCCGCGCAGCCCATCGAGGTGGGCCGGCCGATCTGGCGGGCCGACCTGCTGGAGTCGGTGGCGGGCCGCCCCGGCAGCTTCGACCGCACCCACCATCACCCCGCCTTCACCGGCTGGAACCCGGGCAGGCGGGTCTATGTCGAGGAACTGTCCGCCGACCCGCTCGGCTGGCTGCGCACCCAGCTGGCCGACCTGGACGCGGTACTGGCCTCGGCCGGGGTCCCGGCGGAGGCGGCCGGCCCGTCCGACGCGGAGGACCTGCGCCGCGCGGTACCGGAGATCGTGGACGTGACCCGCAGGCTGCTTGACAAGGTGCGGTCCGGCGAGCTGGGCAACCCGCCCAACGGCGCGGCGCCCGCCGTCGGCGCCCAGCCGGACGGCGCCGCGGCCGACGGACCGTCCCTCGTCCGTGCGGGCTGGCTCTAGTGGCCGCTGCTCCACCCGTCAGTCCTGGCTCGCGCCGCCGCCGCAAGCAGGGGCGGCGTGGGTGGGGCGCCTACGCGGCCGTGGCCGTGGTGGTCCTGGTCATAGCCGCCGGGGTGCTGATCTGGGCCCCGTGGCGGCCGACGCCGCTGCTGCAGCCGACCGGGCTCAAAGCGGGCACCGCCACCACCAGTTCGGTGATGTTCCACTGGTCGGATCCGGCGTCGGGCCCGCCGCCCGACAAGTATCAGATCCTGTCCAGCGGCAAGGTGGTCGGCACGGTGGCCGGCCACGTCACCTCCTACCGGGCGGGCGGCCTTGCGCCAGACACCTCCTACCAGTACCGGGTGGCGGCGCTGCGTGGCGGCAAGCGGTCCCCGCTGTCCGCCGTGCTCACGGTGAACACCACCGCCCCGCCGGTCTCGGCGGCCCGCTGGCAGGGCCACTGGAGCGTCAACATCAAGATCGTCAAGGGTGCTGACGCGCTGCGCGGCAAGGGCGCCAAGGGCTGGGTCGAGTCGTGGCAGGCCAGCCCCCGGTGCGCCGCCGGGCCGTGCACCGTGCAACTGACCGGGAAACTCAACAGGCACCCCATCAAGGCCACCCTGGCGCGCACGGGCGCCGTCTACACCGGGAAGACGGAGGCCAACATCTTCCCCTGCGGGAAACCGGCCGACGCGGTTCCCATCAGGTCCACCCTGACGATCCGGGTCAGGCTCCGCGGAGCACAGCCCAACGGTCACGCCTGGGTCGCCAGCGCCTGGGACGGCCAGATGGTGATCGACAGCCCGTACACCTCGACGAGCACGTTCTACTGCAACGCGTTCACCCTGACCACGTCGCTGTCCGGCGGCTTCTAGGCAGCCCGGCGGCGGGATAGCGGGGGCCACCTCAGCGGTATCGCGCAACCTCGGTGTTAGCCCGGGGGGAGCGACCCCGGAACTCCCGGGGCGCCGCGTGTTAGCCCAGGCCGGATTCAGGTAGGGCCAGGGACAGGCATGCAGCAGCATGCCGGCAACACGAGGAGGTATGACAGTGACACGCGACAAGCCCCAGGCTACGACGACCGATGCCGGCATCCCGGTGGAGAGCGATGAGTTTTCGCTGACCGTGGGCCCGAATGGGCCAGTCCTGCTCCATGATCACTACCTCATAGAGCAGATGGCCAACTTCAACAGGGAGCGCATCCCCGAACGCCAGCCACACGCCAAGGGCGGCGGCGCCTTCGGCCACTTCCAGGTGACCAACGACGTCAGCGGCTACACCACGGCTGCGGTGTTCCAGCCGGGCACACGCACCGACATGGTGGCCAGGTTCTCCACGGTGGCAGGTGAGCGGGGGAGCCCCGACACCTGGCGGGACCCGCGCGGATTCGCGCTGAAGTTCTACACGACCGAAGGCAACTACGACATGGTCGGCAACAACACGCCGGTTTTCTTCGTCCGGGACCCGATGAAGTTCCAGCACTTCATCCGCTCGCAGAAGCGTCGTGCGGACAACAACCTGCGTGATCACGACATGCAGTGGGACTTCTGGACCCTGTCGCCGGAATCGGCGCACCAGGTGACCTGGCTGATGGGTGACCGTGGCATCCCGCGGACCTGGCGGCACATGAACGGCTACAGCTCGCACGCCTACATGTGGATTAACGCATCCAGCGCGCGGTTCTGGGTGAAGTACCACTTCAAGACCGACCAGGGCATCGAGTTCTTCACCCAGGACGAGGGCGACCAGATGGCCTCCGCGGACACCGACTACCACACCCGCGACCTGTACGAGGCGATCGAGCGCGGCGACTACCCGAGCTGGACGCTGTATATGCAGATCATGCCGTTCGAGGATGCCAAGACCTACCGGTTCAACCCGTTCGACCTGACCAAGGTGTGGCCGCACGGGGACTACCCGCTGCTCCAGGTCGGCCGGATGACCCTGGACCGCAACCCGACGGACTACCACACCGAGATCGAGCAGGCGGCCTTCGAACCGAACAACCTGGTTCCCGGCATTGCGCTGAGCCCGGACAGGATGCTGCTGGCGCGCGGGTTCTCCTACGCCGATGCGCACCGTGCCCGGATGGGCGTCAACTACAAACAGATCCCGGTGAACACGCCGAAGGTGCCGGTGCACGCCTACAGTAAGGACGGCGCGATGCGGATCCGCAACGCGACCGATCCGGTGTACGCGCCGAACTCCAAGGGCGGCCCGGTGGCCGATAGTGGCCACCACCAGCCGCCAAGCTGGTACAGCGACGGTGAGATGGTGCGCACCGCCTACACCCTGCGCGAGCAGGACGACGACTGGGGCCAGCCCGGAACGATGGTGCGCGAGGTACTTGACGATGCGGCACGGAAGCGGCTGGTCAGCAACGTCGTCGGTCATCTGCTCAACGGCGTGACCGAACCGGTGCTTGGCCGTGCCTTCAGCTACTGGCGCAACGTGGACAAGAACCTCGGCGACATGATCGAGGCCGGCGTCCGGGCCAAGCAGGGCGAGAGTGATCCCAAGGCCGCCCAGCAGGGCAACCCCGCTCGCGCCAGCATGCAGCGGAAGGCCTGACCCGCAGCGCGGGGCGGCCGCTCGCCGCCTGGCCCGCTTGCGGGAGTATGGAGCCCGATACCGTCGCCGGAGGAAACATGGAGACGTTGCTCGCGGGGATCAGGGCCGAGCGGCTGGCAACCAGCCGGCTGACGGCCGGCGTGCTTTCCGTGGAGGGCCGCGACGGACCGGCCGTGCTGTTCGTGCACGGCAACGTCTCATCCTCGCTGTTCTGGCAGCCCACGATGCTCGCGCTGCCGGAAGGCTACCGGCCCCTGGCCATCGACCTGCGCGGGTTCGGCGAGACCGACCCGGAACCGGTGGATGCTACCCGGGGCCTGCGGGACTACGCCGACGATCTGGCTGCGGTCATCGACGCGCTCGGCCTCCAGCAGGTGCACCTGGTCGGGTGGAGCATGGGTGGCGGGGTGGCCGTGCAGTATCTGGTGGACCGGCCGGAGGCACACCGGGTGGCGTCACTGACGCTGGTGGCCCCGGTATCGCCGTTCGGCTTCGGCGGCACCCGGGATGCCCAGGGCACGCTCTGCGACCCTTCCGGGGCAGGCTGCGGCGGCGGCACCGCCAACCCGGACTTCGTCGCGCGGCTGGCCGCGGGCGACCGGACGGACGAGAGCCCGCTGTCGCCGCGGCAGGTGCTGCTGGCCCACTACGTGAAGCCGCCCTACGTGCCCGAGCATCTGGACATCTTCGTGGAATCGATGCTGTCCACCCGGGTGGGCAACGATTACTACCCGGGCACGTCGCGGACCGTGGATTCCTGGCCGGGCCTGGCGCCGGGGGACCGGGGCGTGCTCAACACCATGGCACCCACCCATTTCCGTATCGCCGACCTGTCCGCGGTGCAGCCCAAGCCGCCGGTGCTGTGGCTGCGCGGCACCGACGATGTCATCGTCTCCGACCACTCGCTGTACGACCTGGCCTACCTGGGCTCGATCGGCGCGATCCCCGGCTGGCCGGGCGAGCAGGCCTGGCCGCCGCAGCCCATGCTGGCGCAGACCCGCGCGGTGCTCGACGGGTACGCCGCCGCGGGCGGACACTACCGTGAGGTGGCCATTGAGGACTCCGGCCATGGCCCGCACCTGGACCAGGCCGAGCGCTTTCTCGCCGAACTGCGCGACCAGCTCGAACGGGCCTGACGTGGGGCGGGGTCGAGGCCGGCAGAGCGCGGGCCGGCAGAGCGCGGGGCGGCGGGGTCGAGGCCGGCCTTGGGCGGGGTGGTGGGGTCGGGGGTAGCAGAGCGCGGGATGACGTCGCGCCCCGCCGCCCGGCACACTAGGCAGCATGAGCCAGGCGCATGAGGTAACCGAGCAGGATCCGTACCGGTGGCTGGAAGACGTCACCGGCTCCGCGGCGCTGGACTGGGTCCGGGCCCACAACGAGGTGACCCTCGCCTCGCTGTCCGGCGGCGCCCGGTTCGCCAGCCTGCGCGCCGAAGCACGCGAGGTGCTCGACGCCGACGACCGCATCCCGTTCGCCCGGCGGCGCGGCGAGTACCTGTACAACTTCTGGCAGGACGCGGAGCACCCGAAGGGCCTGTGGCGGCGCACGACGCTGGAGGAGTACCGCACGGACCGGCCCGCCTGGGAGATTCTGCTGGACGTCGACGCGCTGGCCGCCGAGGAGGAAGAGAACTGGGTCTGGCAGGGCGCGAGCGTGCTGCGGCAAGGGGGCTACCGCCAGGCGCTGGTGCACCTGTCCCGCGGCGGTGCCGACGCGAGCGTGGTCCGCGAGTTCGACATCGCCACGCGCGGCTTCGTCGAGGGCGGTTTCTACGTCCCCGAGGCCAAGACCGACGTCGGGTGGATCGACGCCGACCGGATCTACGTGGGCACCGACTTCGGCCCCGGGTCCCTGACCTCGTCCGGGTACCCGCGGCTGGTGAAGGAGTGGCACCGCGGCACCCGGCTGTCCGAGGCGGCCCTGGTTTACGAGGGCAAACCTGATGATGTGGGGGTCCACGCATTCCATGATCCGACGGAGGGGTTCGAGCGGGACTTCGTAGTGCGCAATATCGAGTTCTACCGGACCGAACTGTGGCTGCGTACCGGCTCCGGCGACCTGGTGCAGGTGCCGGTGCCCGAGGATGCCATCGCCGACGTGCACCGCGAGTGGCTGCTGATCCAGACCAGGTCACCGTGGGCCGTGGGCGGCGCCAGCTACCCGGCCGGGGCGCTGCTGGCTGCCAGGTTCGACGCCTTCCTCGCGGGCGAGCATGACCTGACCGTCTTGTTCGTGCCGGACGCGCACACCTCGCTGAGCTACCACGCCTGGACCCGCAACCACCTGATCCTTAACATGCTGCACGACGTGCGCAGCCAGCTGGCGGTGCTCACCCCGGCCGGCGGCAGTGAAGGGGGATGGGGAGGCGGGCGGGGGGCAGGCCTGGCCGGTGTGCCGGACTTCGCGCACACCGACATCGCGGACACCGACCCCTACGACAGCGACGAGTACATGCTGGTGGCCACGGGGTTCACCGAGCCGGACACGCTGCTGTACGGGCAGGTCGGCGGGGAGACAGAGGCGCTCAAGCGGGCACCGGCGTTCTTCGACGCCGCCGGCATGTCGGTGCGGCAGTTCTTCGCCACCTCCGCCGACGGGACCGCGGTGCCGTATTTCGTGGTCGGGCCGGACCATCCGGGCCCGGGACCCACCCTGCTCACCGGGTACGGCGGGTTCGAGATCTCGCTCACCCCGTCCTACAGCGGCATCATCGGCCGTGGCTGGCTCGCCCGTGGCGGCACCTATGTGGTCGCCAACCTCCGTGGCGGCGGCGAGTACGGGCCGCAGTGGCACCTGTCGGCGATCAAGAAACACCGGCACCTGGTGTACGAGGACTTCGCCGCGGTGGCGACGGACCTGGTCACCCGGGGCATCGCCACCCGCGACCTGCTCGGCATCGAAGGCGCCAGCAACGGCGGCCTGCTGATGGGCGTGATGCTGACCAGGTACCCGCAGCTGTTCGGCGCGATCGTCAGCCAGGTGCCCCTGCTTGACCTGCGCCGCTACAACGAACTGCTGGCCGGTGCGTCCTGGATGGCCGAGTACGGTGATCCGCGCGAGCCCGCGGAGTGGGACTATATCCGGCCGTTCTCCCCGTACCACAACACCTCGGCCACCGACCGGTATCCGCCCGTGCTGTTCATCACCTCCACCAGGGACGACCGGGTGCACCCCGGGCACGCCAGGAAGATGGTGGCGCTGCTGGCGGCCGAGGGCCATGACGTCAGCTACTACGAGAACATCGAGGGCGGTCACGGGGCGGCCGCCGACAACGAGCAGCGGGCGCTCAAGTGGGCGCTGGTGCTCGAGTTCCTCTGGCAGCGGCTGACCAGCTGACCGTGGCGGGCGCGAAGTATGCGGCGGGTGTCGATCCGGTCTCCCGCCGGAATGCCGCGACAAAGGCGCTCGCCGTGTCGTAGCCGGCCCGGCGGGCGACCGTGGACACCGGCTCGCCGGCCGCGAGCGCGGGCAGCGCCGCCTGGAGCCGCAGCAGCGTGCGCCACCGGCCGAACGGTATCCCGGTGCCGGTCAGGAATCCGCGAGCCAGCGTCCTCGCGCTGGCACCCACCTCGCGGCCCCACTCCGGGAGGGTGCGCTTGTCCGCGGGGTCATCGAGCAGCGCGAGGGCGACCTGCCTGGCTCTGTCGTCGTCGGGCAGGCGCAGGTCGATCGTGGTCATCGCGACGGGCTGGAGCAGGTCGGCCAGCACCGCTTCGGCGCGGGCGCGGGCCGCGTCGCCCAAGCCGTCGCCGCCGAGGTAGCCGATCATCTCGGCGAGCAGCTGGCTGGCCGCGACCGGGGTCGGTTCCGTCCAGGCGACCGGGCTGCGGTCCGGCCGGATATACAGCGAGCGCATGGTCGCCGGGCCGGACGACAGGGTCTCGTGCTGCAGCCCGGCCGGGATCCACAGCGCCCTGGTGGGCGGCAGCACCCAGGTCGCGTCCCCGGTCCGCACGGTGAGCACGCCGCTGGCCGCCCAGGCGAGCTGATGGTCGGCATGGGTGTGCCAGTCGAACACCAGCCCGGCCGGCATGGGGAACGTGGCCACGATCACCGCGCCGTGGTGCTCTCCGGCTTCTGGCGCATCGCCTGCCGGCGCTTGTGCAGTTTCCGCCGCACCGCCTGCCGGCGCTGCAACAGTTTCTGCCGCATCGCCTGCCGGCGCTGCGCGATGTCCATCCCGCGACACAAGATGGCACGTTACGCCCTAGGCCGGCGGCACGGCGGATCGTAGCGTCGGCGGTATGAACCCCAACCACGACAAGCTTTGCGGCAGCCCGGAGTGGGCGGCATTCATCCAGGACGAGGTACTGCCCGTCGTGACCGCCCAGGTGGACCTGGGCCAGGACATGCTGGAGATCGGCCCCGGCCCGGGCGCGGCGACCGGATGGCTGTGCCAGCGGGTGCCGCGGCTGACCGCGCTAGAGCGTGACGAGGCCGCCGCCGCGGCGCTGGCAGAGAAGTTCCCCGGCGTGCGGGTCGGGGTCGGGGACGCCACCGCGATGACGTACCCGGACTGCTCATTCGACTCGGTGGGCTCGTTCACGATGCTGCACCACGTCCCCACCACGGTCCTGCAGAACCAGATCCTGGCCGAGGCGCTGCGGGTGCTGCGGCCCGGCGGGGTGCTCGTCGGCTCCGACAGCCTGCCCAGCGACGGGCTGCACTGCTTCCACGAGGGCGACACCTGTCATCCGGTCGAGCCGTCCGGGCTGCTGGTGCGGTTGCAGACGCTTGGCTTCGGCGCGATCATGGTCGCCGTGGACGAGGTGCTGATGTTCACCGCTCGCAAGCCCGGCTTGGAGGAGGGCGAGCAGGCCGCGTAACTGGTCCCGGGCTCAGTCACGGTGGTTCGCCGTAAGGTAGG
>Ga0070712_100002038_pt1 | contig 12371 bp, 9 predicted proteins | sample LARL81metaG_FD_71396 | JGI IMG/M metagenome (GOLD analysis project Ga0070712, IMG submission 71396) | Corn, switchgrass and miscanthus rhizosphere microbial communities from Kellogg Biological Station, Michigan, USA - LAR L8-1 metaG | ecosystem: Host-associated > Plants > Roots > Rhizosphere ...
TACTCCTGTACCGGGATGTCCGATTCAGACAATTAACAGTACGACATCTCCTACACCGATCCTGAGCCCTAACGGTCCCAATTCGTCTTATCCTTACTTTCAGGTGGGTGACACATCGGCAGCGCGGTACCTGTTTCTGGGTGTAGACCAGCCGTCGTACAGGGCCTATTCCGTCTCGGCGACAGTGGAGTTCCACTTCTAACTGCCTGCGGTGGGGCTTTCTGAATGGGAAAAACATAAAGAAACGGAATGAAGATGGAAATATTGGGGGAGGCAGTGGTGGCACATAAGGCAGACGGAGACATCACCCACAAAACTGACCGTCATGCTTTTCTAATTGTTTCGGGTCAAGAACTCACATCTCAAGGACAATCGAGGGCTGAATTGATTGCCTCAGTCCCACCCAACCATCTGTTCGATTGTTACCTCGATCATGACGGACCTACGGGCAGTGAGCATTTTGAGAAATCCACGCTAAAGAAACAGCAAAGGAAGACATTGGGAAAGACCTTCCACGTTCTCATCCAAACATTCGGTGTCTGAGTTGAGCGTATTCAATGTCTCGCCCAACCTTGGCCGCGGAGCGCACGTCCTGCTTTGACTCCGGTTAGCGCTCCATGATCGAATTCGACTTGCCCATTGACCAGCACGTAGTCCACACCCTTGGCCAACTTGTTCGGATCTTGATAGGTCGCTTCGTCAATAATAGTGGCGGAGTCGAAGATAGTGATGTCAGCGTAGAACCCGTTCTTGATGAGGCCCCGGTCCACCAAGTGTTCACGTTGCGCCGGCATGGAGGTGATCTTTCGGATGGCTTCTTCCATTGGCATCAGCTTCTGATCTCTCACGTACCGTCCCAGGAAGCGTGCCATAGAACCGAACGCCCTCGGATGGTCGTAGGGCTCATATAAAGGACCATCGAGGGCGGTTTCGCTAGCATCCAGGCCAATCGAGGTCCAACGTTGTTTTAGGCCATTTACCAGGTCCTGCTCACTGGCCATGAAGTAGAGTGCGCCGGTCTGGGCCTGGTCGGCGAGAATAAAATCAAACAGGGCATCGAGTTCCGGCTTGTGCTCAGCGGATGCCATCTCAGAAACCATTTTGCCGTTGTATTTCTTCAAATCAGGATTATTCACTCCAGCAATCATGACGCCAGATCCGCCGCCACAGTCGAAGTAGAGATTCTCCCAGTCAGGATGGTCGGCTGCCATCTCGCCTTTGATGCGCTCTCGGATTTTGGGATCTCGAAGGCGGGCGAGGAACTTTTCGGTGCCTCCGTCGGCAACCCAAGGTGGCAGCGCGGACGCCAGTGCCGTTCCGCCTGCAACATACGGATACTGGTTGGCGCGAATGTCGAGGCCGCTATTGCGTGCCGCCTCAATCTTTTCGACGACTTTCGTCATGGATCCCCAACGCGGTTTTCCGCTTACCTTCATATGAAAGACTTCGACTGGGATTCCCGCCTCGCGGCCAATGCGAATGGCCTCGTCAATCGCGGCCATCTCAGAAGCACCTTCGCTTCGCATGTGCGTGCCGTAGATACCACCGTACCGGGCTGCTACCTTGGCCAGTTCGATCAATTCCTCGGTTTTCGCGTAGTGTCCCGGTGGATAGATCAGGGCGGTGGAAATGCCGAATGCCCCATCTTTCATCGCCTGCTCGACTAACTGCTTCATCTGCTCGAGCTCAGCAGCTGTTGGCGCGCGATCGTCATCACCGATGACAACCTCGCGAACCTGCGCTGCGCCGACGTACGTTCCGATGTTGATCGGTGTGCCTTCCTTTTCGAGACGCTTAAAGTACCCGTCCAGCGTTGTCCAATCCACCGTGAGCTTGTAGTGGTCGAGGAAGGGCTTCAGTGGTGTGAGCGTCTTATCGTTATGTGGCGCTATAGAAGCACCTTCGCCCGTGATCTCGCTGGTAATGCCTTGGGCCAATTTGCTGATCGAGCGGTTGTCAATAAGCAGGGGATATTCGGATTGACCCAGCATGTCAATAAAGCCGGGCGAGACGATGCGATCGGTAGCATCAATCACCTTGGTCGCATTTGTGCCAGCAAGTTTTCCAATCGCAGTAATGCGATCGCCCCGGATGCCGATGTCGGCTACGTACCACGGATTGCCGCTTCCATCCAGGATGTGGCCATTGCGAATGATCACATCAAAGGTAGAGGCGTTCTGGACCGCTTGAGCTTGGGTCTTCGCCATCACGGTCAGGAGGACTGCGATTGAAGCAATAACGGCTAGAATGACGATGCTCACTACAGGTTTGCGGTTCACGCTGGCGATCCTCGTTGAATTCTTTGATTCGGAAGCAGGGTCACATTACGGCCACGGTGGGATTCGCTGTGAACGTTTCCTGTCGTTCGGTCAACGAATCAACGCGTTTTCGCGCCACCTGGTATCCAAGTCCCGGCGAGGTGGGAACCTGGATTGTGCCCTGCTGTGTAACTTCCACCTCGGGTTCGATGATGTCTTCATCCCAGTAGCGCTGGCTGGCGGACACGTCGCCCGGCAGGATAAATCCGGGCAGAGCGGACATCGCGATGTTGTGTGCGCGTCCAATGCCGCTTTCCAGCATTCCACCGCACCATACCGGAATCCGGTTTTGCCGGCAGAATTCCTCAATCCGTCGCGCTTCGGTATGGCCGCCCACCCGTCCCAGTTTGATATTGAGAACGCGACATGACTTCATGGCGATTGCCGCTTCGGTGTGATCCAGATTGTGGATGGATTCGTCGAGACAGATTGGAGTCTGCAATTTCGCCTGGAGTTGGGCGTGCTGGTAAAAGTCGTCCCAAGCGAGCGGCTGCTCGATCATCATCAGATCGTAGTCATCAAACTCCCGCAGGTGGGCAACGTCGCTCAAGCAGTACGCCGAGTTGGCATCTACCATGAGCCTGATGTTAGGAAAGTGTTGCCGGAGTGTACGCACGGGCTCCCGGTCATTGCCGGGTTTGATTTTGATCTTGATGCGCTGGTATCCGGCCGCGAGTTCCTTTTCAACCGAGCGCACAAGCGCATCGACGGTCCGGTTGATGCCAATGGAGACTCCACAAGCAATCTCTTCCATTCGGCCCCCTAAAACAACCGCCAGCGGAAGCTTCTTTTGCTGGGCCTCCAGGTCCCAGATTGCATTCTCGACCGCGGCCTTCGCCATCTCGTGCCCTCGCACTGGGGCAACCAAAGTTGGAATTTCCGTGGCCGAGGCCACCTCTTTCCCCAGCACCAAAGGAATGATGAAATCTCGCAGGATGATCCATGCGGTATCCGTAGTCTCTGAGTTGTAGAACGGCCCCTCGACCGCGGTAACCTCTCCCCAGCCGGTTGCGCCGTCTGATTTCACTTCCACCAGAAGGATGCGCCGTTTTTGGAGGATCCCGAAACTCGTCTCAAACGGTGCTTTCAGACGCAGCCTGATCTCACGGACTGAAATGGCATCAATATGCACGAGGTTCGTTCCCCTCAGAATCTCAGGTTGAAGTTAAGCAGGTTCCAGTGCCAGCTGAACCAGGTAACACCCAGGCAAGCCAAGGCAATGGCAACGTCGTGGATTCTTGTCCAGATCCAACTCTGTTTATTTGCCCAACTGCGCGCGGCATTGAGCAGAGCGATGATGGTTGCCAATGCTCCGATCACCCCAAGGATCATGAGCAGCACAATCCATTTGTCGAGGTTGTCGTTGAATGAGCCGGGGTCGTCAATGGCTGTGGCTAGCGCAACCCAGCCGCCCAGAGTCAGAAGATCAAGGAGGCAAATGAGCCGCACCCAGAGGCGCATACGCTTTTGTTCCGCCGTCAGTTGAAGGGGGTGGGCATAGTGTTTTCTGATAATCGCGGCCACGGGCCACAGCAGCAGGGTCAAAAGCATTACCGCGATGCTAGGGACGATGATGAACAGGTTGAAATATTTGCCGTCGCTCCAACTCGGGCGCTGGAAGATAAAAAAGGGCCAGTCGATCGACATCGCCAGCTTCCCGCTTGCATCAGGCTTGAATGCGGCATGGAGCTGACCATGCACTTCGCGGTATAGCAGAGGTGCGACTTCTTCATATTTTTTCGGTTCACCGTTGGGGTCCTTTAACAGCTCTACTGTGATGGTGTCATCGGAGTTCGCTGAGACCTTATATTGGCCTACGAGGTTAAGGAGTTTCAGGAAGGACGTCTCGAATCGGCGACTCGCGATGTAGAAACCTGCCACGCGGTGGGCATCTTCCTTCGCGCTGGCGACCTTTTCCGCTGGCGGAGGCGTGAAAGGGTAGTAGCGGTCCATAAACTTCTCAAAGATGTCCACACTTCCTTCGCCTTTCCCGCCGCTGTTCACAGAAATGAAGAACCCGACGTTCTGGTCCAAAATCAAGTGCAAGTAGCTGTGGAAGTAAACGGTGTCGCCACCATGGCCGATGATTCGATGGCCGTTTTTCGATTCCTCATAAAAACCCAGCGCCATGGCATCGAGCCGCGGATCGTATCCCCATTGACGTGCATGCATCAGCTTGGCGGTCTCTGGCTTCAGGATGCGTACGTTGCCGAATTGGCCGTCCTGCAAATGAGCCATCATGAAATTGCACATGTCGACAGCACTTGTCGAAACGCTTCCAGCGGGAAATGCCTGTACAAACTCGAACGATTTTGCAGGTTGCGATGCCTGGACGTAACCATTCGACATCAGCGGCAACAAATCAGGGGGGAGGGGCTGAACGAACGTCGTATGGCGCATACCGAGCGGGTTGAGGATGTTGTCAGTGACATATTCCTCGAAGGGCTTACCCGAAACCCGCTGCACGATGTAGCCAGCCAGAGCGGTAGCGTAATTCGAGTACGCAGGAATGGTTCCCGGTGCGTAAATGCGAGTCGGGGTGTGCGCCTTGATATACGCGTCTAAAGGACGCATCTGCGCGGCAGTGGGCACGAACAGATCTTTGGCCGTTTCTTCAAAGCCCGGTGTGTGCGTCATGATGTTGCGAAGCGTGATTGGCTTGCCGAAGGCCGGCGGGATTTTGAAGTCGAGATAGTCATTGACGTCCCGATCCAGATCGAGTTTCCCTTGCTCGACCAGTTGCATGATGGAGGTCCAGGTAAACAGCTTCGAGATGGAGCCCGGACGGAACAACGTGTCTGACGGAGAGACCGGCTTCCGCTTTTCGACGTCGGCAAAGCCGTAGCCTTTCGCGAACAGGACTTTGCCATCCTTGACCACTGAGATCGTTGCGCCCGCGATGTCCTGCTTTTGCAGGTACGCCGGAACCAAGCCATCAAGAAAAGCGCCAAGGTCATCGAGCGTGAGATCGTGTGTGGAGGCAGGAGTGAAACTCGGCGCCGAAGCCGGCACCTCAGGAGTAGGTTTCGCCGGTGTCTGCGGCTTCTGGGCGGAGCCGCTGACTGTGAGCGCAACCGCGATTAGAAGTAAGGTCAAACTTCGGACGATGTGCACGGATGGTGTACTCCGTCCGGCGCGTTCTCTAGTAAACATTCTTTCCTCCCGGTCGCGATTGAATCCCAATGGGCAACAGCTTCTCGCTTTTTCTCCACAATCAGAAGCTCAGCTTGAGCGCAAACTGCATTACGCGTGGGTTTGAGGCCGTGCTGGTGATGTGGCCAAAAATGCCGGTGTCCGTAGTCGTGTTATCCGGGTCTGCAAAGACGGCGTTATTAAAGGCGTTGAAGAATTCTGTTCTGAATTCCAGGTTGGCCCGTTCGGTTAAGCGAAACAACTTCGCAATCGAAAGGTCAGTGTTGAACTGACCAGGGCCGTGGAGAATTCCCATCCGGCTGTTTCCGAAAGCCCGCGCACAGACTCCTTGCGGATTGGCATCCGCACACGTGCCCGGAGGATCGGGGTCGCCAACGTAGGCGGGGCCTGCTGGGTCGACGCAGTCCTGATTAATCCAGTTACTGAGCCGACTCTGGACCGATCCGCTGGTGGATAACTTACAACCAGGAACGAGTTGAGCGAAATCTGTCGGGATACCAAAGGCATTCGTACCTGTGCTGGTGAGTACGGGGAGCAAATGGCCCGACTGCGCGGTAAGGACTCCTGCGAGCTTCCAGTTGCCCAAAACTTGTCCGGCCAGCGAATGGAGATTCTTAGGTCCGGGCAAATCATATACACCGCTGAATACAAAGCGGTGCGGCCGAACGAATGCGTCCGGTCCGTAGTTAGACCGCGGGTCGTTGTTGTTTCCGTACACCTGACCTCCATTCGGCCCAGTCGTGCTGAGAAAAACGTTGGCCAAGTCGCGCGAGAATGTATAGGAGGCAAGAAACTGCAATCCATGGCTGAACCGCTTGTTCAAGCTCGCTTGCAGGGCGTTATACCAGGCAATCCCGTTGGACTGAACGTCGAACATGCTCCCGGCGGAGAATCCCTGATAGGGAACTCGTAACTGAAGATTTGTAAGTGTGGTCGTGGTCTCGCCTCGAATGGGGTGATCTGGCGTCGCGAGATCGGCCTGGTTGATCGTGTGCCACGTCAGCAAATGTGTCCCGCGCATACCGGCATAGCCGACTTCCAGCACCAAATCGTGGGCCAGCTGCGATTGCAGGTTCAGGCTGTAGCGTTGAAACACGGGAGGTCGCACCTTGGGGTCAATGATCTGGGGCGAGAGGAGTTCGCTCGTCGGGCTGTAAGGAAAGAACTGGGGGAAGGGGCCAGGGTCGGGCGGCAGTGGATTCGCAAAGCTGCCGTTGATTGCGGGCTGCACGAGTCGAATCAGTCCGAACGGCTGATTGGAAATCTGCTGGAGGTAGGGCTGGCCGGTAGCGCGCTGGTGGTATACGCCATAACCGCCGCGCAGCACTAGGCGGCTCGTTCTCGGCAAGGCCCAGGCGAAGCCGACCCTCGGATTCATCGTGTTCTGCCCCACGCCTTTAATCCCAAGATTGTTTCCACTCTTAGTAACTCCGGTCGGGGGAGTGCCGGGGAAGTTGTCCGAGACCACGACCCCAGCCAAGGTGCCGGCGTCCGGAGGATTGCGATCAATCAAAGCGGGATCCATGCTGGCATTGCGCCCGTTGACCTCTCCAAAGTCCCCGAGCCGTTCGTAGCGGAAGCCGAGATTGAGCGTCAATCTGCTCGTGACCTTGATATCGTCCTGGGCATAGAGATTTCCATCCCAGACCCGCCAATTGCGCTGCGTGATGCCAGCAAGGTCTTGGGTGACAAATGGGTTAAAGGGTGCTTGTCCCAGCATCAGGCCTGGGTAGTTAATAAAAATCGAGTAGCCCGCAAACAGGAACTTCGACATATTGTCCTGCGCGCGCGAAATGCCGCCGCCAAAACGAAAAGAGTGTCGGCCATGAATCCAGGAGACCGTGTCCTGAAACACATAGGTGTTCTGGGCTAAGACCACGGTCTGGCCATCGCCGCCAACGCTGAGCCCACCTGCCACAATGATCACAGGACGCGCATCGTCAAACGAAGGAACGTTGCTGCCGATGCCGGAATAACTGAGCGGAAACTTTTGATCGGTCCCTGCTAAGGTCCGATGGAAGCCAATTTCCGCTTGGTTGACCAAGTTTCCGTTGAACAAGTACGTGTGCGTCAGAGAGAAGTTGCGGAAGTTCTGCGGGTTCCTGGAAGGAGAACCGGGGAGACTTCCGGAACCAGCCACTCGCGCTGACGGAAGCGTGAAATTCGCCTCACTGTTGGAGAAGAAGAACCGGCCTTGGAGTGTGCTCTTGGCAGTGTGCAGAAAATCAAGATTGGTTACGAACTGGTCCTCGTAATAGCGGCAGGGAGAGCTGAACGTGGAAAATCCCTCCGGCAAGCCTGTAGCGGGGTCGGTAATGATTTGCTGAGGATTCGGAATGAGAAAATTCCCGTTGGGCAATTTGAGGTTGAACAAGGCTACTGCCTGGGGACTGATATTGGTTCCATCCACTGGGCGGCCGAGCACATCAACTCCGCCAAAAGCTGTGCCGGGTCCGACGGCAGCCGCCAGGGCGCCAGGAGAACGATCGTCGGTCAACACCGGAAGGATGTCGCTGGTAGAACAATTCTCGTCTAGCCCATTCTGTTGGCGGGTGCCCTGATATGACGTGAAGAACAACAGTTTGTTCGCGACGACTGGTCCGCCGAGAGCGAATCCGAACTGGTTCTGGCGAAGAATCGCTCGCGGCTCATTCGTCTGCTTGCGGAAATAGTCGTTCGCATTCAAAGCTTCATTGCGAAAGTATTCCCACCCACTTCCATGCCAGCGGTTTGCGCCGGACTTGGTGAGGACATTGACGTTTGCTCCAGCGTTGCGACCGAAGGAAGCATCGTATTGGCTGGTTTGCACCTTGAACTCTTGGATGCTGTCCGGATTGGGAGTCGCCACTCCCCCACTGAAGTGTCCGCTTCCTTGCAGGTCGTTGATCTCCACTCCATTCATTTGAAAGTTGTTGTCGCTGGCAACTCCGCCGCCTGTGACCAGCGAAGAGTCCACACCGCCTCTGCCAATCTCGCCGGCATTAAATACCTCGGCAGCAACTCCCGGCGAAAGTCCAAGAATCTGTTGGTAGTTCCGCGTCACTAGCGGCAGAGAATTAACGGCTCTTTCGTTCACGACGTTACCCAGGGTGCTGTCTTGTGTCGTCAATAGTTGTGAAACGGCGCTCACCTCCACGGTCTCAAGCGGAGCGCCCAATTCGAGGCGTACTCCGAGCGTAACGGTTTCGGTGATCTGCACGGGCACACCATCAGTTACCCACAGCTTGAAACCGCTTTTGCTCACCTCCACGCGATATGTGCTTGGTCTCAGCAGTGACACCTGGAAGGCGCCCGCGGACGATGACGCCGCCGTCCGGGTCTCGCCGGTTGTGTGGTCAATCGCCTTGATCGTGGCATTCGCGACCACCGCGCCACTCGGATCGGTAATCGTTCCGGAGATCGCTCCGGTGCCAGCGGTCTGTGCCTGGCTGATGCTCAACAGTAGAGTGAGAATCACCGCAAGGAAAAGGGGGCGAAAAAGCGGCCCTCTCGGAAATACCACCGATGATTGATTCATGCCCCCTCCTCATGATCACTAAATTTCAATTCGATACCGAGCCTTCGTTCAACGCGTGCAAGAGGCTTGGTCACTCGGACATATCCGATTGTCCGATCGCACTGTACCAGCGACGCCCATTGCGATCTTCTTGCTCACTTTGCTTCAGGATCTCCAGCGAGCGCGCTGTTTGTGTGTGCGCGCAAGCAACCATAATTGCGCCCACCAAAGACACCGGCGCTGCGTATGACCCACCAAAAGACGGACTTGCAATCGAAGCAAAACAGGACACGTCGCAGGCTTTCGCGACCGGTGTCTGGGCGCCATCGGTAATGCCCAATGTGGGCACTCCCTGCACTTTGGCCCTCTGCGCAGCCTCTACCGTTTCGCGCAGGCAGCGTCCGAAGCTGATGGCAATCAACATGTCCTGCCGGGTGAGTGTGCGAACCCGCCGCTGTACATTTCCAGCGCTGCCCACCGGGGCTTCAGCCGCCAAGCCCAGAGCCGTCAAGCCGTATGCAAGCTGCCAACTAAGCGTCGCTGCCAAATCGATGCCCACCACCAGGATGCGGCGTGCGCGGTTGATTCGTCGCGCAACGGCAATGATTTTTTCCGTATCGAGGCCGGAATGCAGATCGTGCAAATTGCGCACGTCCATCTCGACGCTATGCTGGATTCGGTTGGCGAGAGGTCGTTTTTCGCGGGAAGCAGCTTTGAGAACAGTGTATGGAGTGATGCGCGTGATGAAGTGGGATCGCAGATCGGCAGCGAAATCTGCGTACTTCTCGTATCCCAGCGCCTGAATCGTGCGCACAATGGTCGCAGCGTCCACGTTGTAACGTTTCGCGAGTTCGCGGGATGAAAGGAAAAAAGTGTCGTCGGGATTCTCGAGAATGGCGCGTATCAACTTCTTGCGGCTGTGATTCAGTCGGCCTTCGGCCGAGCGGAAGCGTTCCTCAAGTGGAGTATTGCCGGGTGCATACCCGGAGTCGTAGTTGTCGGCGCTGTGGTTCGGCATCTTAAAACCGCCGTGCTCGGGAACGGGGCGAGATCCTACAACACATGTTGCATCCTGTCAACGATTGTCACTAGTTGATGCACGGTCCCGAGTGCCTTAACGGCCCAACGCGGCCATCGCGATAGCTTGAAACCGGCACGCGAGTTCGTCAGGTTTCCGGAGATTCGAGCCAGAGGCAGCAATTTCCCAACCCATGCGACCTCTCGGCTGTTGAACTCGACCCTGAGTCCAGCGTTCAATGTCGCAATTACATTCTTTGGAGGACCACCCGAATGCTGATGCAAGCCCACTATGGCCTACGTGTTGCTGTAGGAAAGTCCCTGAGGTCTTTGCCGTCGAAGAGTTCTATTTTGTTTGTGAGCGAGCGCCCGAGCTGACGGGGGAACGTGCTGTTTGGTCACATCCTAGTATTTGGTTCGATCCAAGCCGAGTCACACCCAAATCAATTGCCAGCAAGATTCGGAAACGCGTGAGTCGTGGCGCAAAGCGAAAGGTCTACATCAAAGCGGACGCGCGCGTTACAAGTTACTGTCAGGTTGTTGAAGTATTGAACAGCGTGCGCTCGCTCTCGTTGCAGCCGGTGCCGCCGGCTGATTATCGACCTGCTCTCCCATCTCATCGATAGAAGTTGGTCCAGGCATGGTCACAGCAGTTCGGCGGAGCGGAACGAGTTCGCCCCCGGTTCGCTGTGCTCCCGCGTTGCCTTCCTTGAGGAATTCGCTCGGGGTTGGTCGCGACGATTGCAAAGCTGGAACCAGGCCAAACGCACGCTTGCAGAATTCATCCCCGGCGTACTTGCAGTCTGTGGAGTGGCGGACAAAGATTGTAACGAGTGGCGTTGTGCTCATCGCGCGGCCCCATTTCTTTGGGGCCACGTTAGCGCAAAATTAGCCCAAAGGGTGTGACGCCGGGCAATCTGACTGGTAATAAAGACCTTAGAAATGGCGGAGAGGGTGGGATTTGAACCCACGATACCCGTTAAGGTATGTCCGCTTTCGAGGCGGATCGTTTCAACCACTCACGCACCTCTCCGCGTGGTAAACCGTGGTCAGTGGCTTGTGGTCAGGCGCCAGTGACCGTTCAACTTGTTTAGAGCTCTTTTAGCTTTGTTCCCTCAACTAGCGGCTGCTTTTGCGTCGTTCTCGAAAAAATGTTTGAAGCAGTTCCGCGCTGCGGCCCGCCAGCACTCCGCCCTGCACTTCCATGCGGTGGTTGAGCAGGGGATGATTCAGAACCTGCATCACCGAGTGGACCGCTCCGGCTTTCGGATCGTCGGCGCCGTATACCAAGCGCCTGATGCGGGCATGCACCAGCGCTCCTGCGCACATCGCGCAAGGTTCAATTGTAGCAAACAGGTCACATTCCTCCAGGCGATGATTACCAACGATCGCACCCGCCTCGCGCAATGCCACGATCTCGGCGTGCGAGGTCGGATCGTTGTCGGCGAGATTGCGATTCCATCCGCGGGCGAGCACGAGGCCGTCACACACGACCACCGCTCCAACCGGAACCTCTCCGATTTCCAGCGCCCGTTGCGCGGCGCGCAGAGCCTCTTCCATGAAGAGTTCATTAGAACGGTCACCGGGTTGCGGTCGGTCGTTGGTCAAGGCGGATTGAAAACGTTGCGACAAGATTCAATGCCCATTGTATCGAGGGTGCCGTGTGTGGCGCCGGCGATATGCTTAAAGCAAAGCTTGCGCATTAGGAGCTCGCCGGGGCTTCGCTGAGGCGTGGATGGCCTTAGAGTCGGGCGCAATGCCAATTGGCTCGCTACGGCTTCCAGAACGCTGGGAAATGGCATCGTGGGAGGTGTTCGGACGGTGAGTCGGCGACGAAAATCACCCCTCCACGTGTTTTCAATGACTTAGCTTTTAGAGAATGGAAAATAATCTCAGCGGTGAACTTCTTCCAAAAAAACGCTTTCGGCTTTGATGTTGCGGAAAGTCCAGGCGAAGTGTCAGAACAGATGGAGCACCGCTCGCAGGCTGTAGGGAAGAAGAAGCATCAGCCGTGGTCCCTCCGCAACCAAGAGCCAGTGGGCCCCGAATACCGATGGGACGGCGATCGCCAGCCAGCGCAGTTCTGTCCGGGATGTCAGCAACGCCTTCATGACCGCTCCAGAGGTAATACGCACGAGTGGGCGGGGAAGTTCCGTCGGAGCAGAGTTCCGCCCCTCCTCAAGACACACGCAGCGACGGAAGTGACTGTCATTGTGGGTTTTGTTGTTTCGGAGCGTGACGCGCGGACCGTCTTTGCGCTATGCTAGCGGCGTCATGGGAATGCCGAACATTCTCCGCAAGGTGCTGCTGCTGGATCTGCTGCAGGGACTGAAAGTTACGTTCATGTACCAGGATCCGAAAGAGAATTACACCGAGCAGTATCCTCT
>Ga0070712_100002039_pt1 | contig 12370 bp, 8 predicted proteins | sample LARL81metaG_FD_71396 | JGI IMG/M metagenome (GOLD analysis project Ga0070712, IMG submission 71396) | Corn, switchgrass and miscanthus rhizosphere microbial communities from Kellogg Biological Station, Michigan, USA - LAR L8-1 metaG | ecosystem: Host-associated > Plants > Roots > Rhizosphere ...
CCGACCCGCCATAAATCGCTCGCCGCGTCGGCTCCAGTTCTTCAATGATCTGCATGGCGCGGACCTTTGGCGCGCCGCTCAAAGTGCCCGCAGGGAAGCATGCCGCAAATGCATCAAGCGCATGCAGATCCCCGCGCAGCTTTCCTTCTAGGGCCGACACGATATGCATGACGTGGGAGTATCGCTCAACGTACATCAAGTCTTTGACCTTCACCGAACCGTACTCACTCACGCGTCCCAAATCATTGCGGCCAAGATCAACGAGCATGACGTGCTCGGCGCGTTCTTTGTCGTCACTGAGCATCTTTTCTTCAAGCTGCCGGTCTTCGGCCTCGTCTTTGCCGCGGGGATGGGTACCTGCGATTGGCCGGTACTCGAGTTTGCGTCCGGTGACTCGAACTAACATCTCCGGCGACGAGCCCAGCACATGAGTGTCGCCCATCTTCAGGAAATACATGTAAGGTGATGGGTTCACAGCTCGCAGCGATCGATAAATATCGAACGGCGCCACGCCGGGCGTGAAGTCCAGGCGTTGCGAGAGTACGACCTGAAAAATATCCCCAGCTGCGATGTACTCTTTCGCGCTTCTGACCGAGTTCTCGTAATTTTTCTGCGGGGTATTGGTGTGGACCCGCAACTTCCCACGCCGATGGCCATTCTTGCGCTGCCACTGTGCCGGCCGCAAACCGATGAAGAGCTTGCGCTCTAACGCGGCAATGTCTGCCAGTGCGCGGTCGTAGGCCTGGCGCGGGCTCTCGGCAGTGACATCGGCGGCAGCGATGATGTTTATCTGATGCCGCAGGTGGTCGAACGCCAGCAGGCGATCGAAGAACATCAGCGTGCAGTCGGGGAATTGCAGATCGTCACGAGTATCGTCGCCGATTTTTTCCAACTGCCGGACGATGTCATAGGAGCAGAACCCAACCGCTCCCGAAAGGAACGGCGGCAGTCCGGGAATGTGCGCTGGTTTGTGCTGCTGCAACAGTTCCTTGGCGATCTGGAATATGTTGCCTAATCGCTTCTCACGCTTACGCCCTCGTTCAAGTGTTATCTCCCCGCCGCGGGCCTGAAGCTGCATGTAAGGACGCGCGCCCAGAAACGTGTAGCGGCCAATCTGCTCGCCCCGCTCGACGGATTCAAGCAGAAACGCGTCCTGTTCCCCACGCGAGATCGCGAGAAATGCCGATACCGGCGTGAGCAAATCCGCCATGACAGACTTCACCACGGGCACAAGGGTGGAGTCCTGTGCTAGACGCGAGAATTCTTTGTAGTCGGGACGGATCATGCAATCAGCGGAATGGAGTCAACATTATAGGGGATTCCAAATAGGGGATTCCAAATTGAGTCATTGAAACGGGGATTGAATCATGAAAAACCAAGGGCCGCGGGGGATGGTTCTTAGTAATTCAATGATCAGATGACTCAATGATTAATCGCGTTAGAGTATCTTTTTCCCGAACGCCGACAGCGCTAACTCGACCGCCAAGTCAGCCGTGCGGTTGTGCTCGTCGATGACCGGATTCACTTCGACAATCTCGAAGCTGAGCATGCCGCCGTGGTCGGCGATGATTTCCATTGCCAGGTGTGCTTCGCGGTAGGTGGCGCCCCCGCGGACAGGCGTGCCGACCCCTGGGGCATCCTCGGGATCGATCCAGTCCATGTCGAGGGACACGTGATAGCCCGCCGTGCCGTTTCCGGCCATGCGCAGAGCTTCTTCCATCACCGTCCGCATGCCGCGCTCATCGATATCGCGCATGGTCAGTACACCGATCCCAGCACGCCGCACGTTTTCTTTTTCGATGGCATCAATGTCTCGCACCCCCACGAGAACACAATTCTCGGGCGCAACTTTTGGCGAAAATCCGAAGATGTTGCCCAGTTCGCTGGGCCCTAACCCCATCAGCGCGGCAAGAGGCATGCCGTGGACGTTGCCGCTCGGTGAGCTATCAGGAGTATTGATGTCGGTGTGAGCGTCGATCCAGATCAGGCCTACCTTCTGGTGCTGCCGCCGGTAAAACTCGGCAACGCCGCTTACCGTACCGGCACCCACAGAATGATCGCCGCCTAACACCAGCGGCACTTTGCCCGCCTCAAGGGTCTTCAACACGAGTTCGGCTTCTTTCGTGCAGGTGGCGGTGATTTCCTTCAAGTATTTCGCGTGGGGATCGCCTGTTTTCTTCTGCTCGGGAATTGCGACGGCAATGTTTCCCGCATCTTCCACAACGTGCCCGAGTTCTTCCAGTCGCGCTTCCAGGCCAGCTACACGGACAGCAGAGGGGCCCATGTCCACACCACGCCGTGACTGGCCGAGATCGAGCGGCACGCCGATGACGCGAATCTTCTTGGAGGCGATGCTGCTTTCGGTGATCTGAGCCATACCTAAGATCGAATCATCGGATCATTGAATCATTACGAACCACCGGGCAGACGCCTTTCAATGATTCAATCCCCGATGATCCGATGATTCAATTGCGCTTACGGATACAACCGGTGCAACGTTCTGGCAAACGGAATCGTCTCTCGCACATGCTCCAGACCGCAAATCCATGCTACCGCGCGTTCAATTCCCATACCGAAGCCGCCGTGTGGCACTCCGCCGTACTTACGAAGGTCCAGATACCACTTGAATGCTTCTTCCGGCAGGTCGTGCTCGTGGATGCGCTTAAGGAGAAGGTCGTATGAGCCGATACGCTGCGAACCACCAATGATTTCGCCGTAACCTTCGGGCGCGAGCACGTCCACGCACAGCGCCAGTTCGGGCCGCTGCGGATCAGGTTCCATGTAGAACGCCTTAATCTGCGATGGGTAACGGTGCACCATGACAGGTTTGTCGAACTGCGCGGAAAGGTAAGTTTCGTCGGGTGAACCGAAATCTCCTCCCCACTCGAACTTGTTCTCGACCGCTCCCTTGGCGTGCCCTTCCTGCAGCATCTTTACGGCGTCGTCGTAACTGAGGCGCGGAAACGGAGGGTTAATCGTTTCGAGTTTCGCCACATCACGGCCGATTGTCACCAGATCGGCTCGACGTTTTTCCAGGCAGCGTTGCACAATGAAGCTGATGAAATTCTCCGCCAACTCCATCAGATCATCGAGTTCTGCATATGCCACTTCCGGTTCGACCATCCAGAACTCGGTCAAATGGCGGCGAGTCTTCGATTTCTCCGCACGGAACGTTGGGCCAAACGAATACACCTTGCCGAGCGCCATGGCCGTGGCTTCGATGTAGAGCTGACCGGATTGCGTTAGATACGCCTGCTCGTCGAAGTAGTCGACTGGGAAGAGCGTGGTCGTGCCTTCGCAAGCCGCTGGAGTCAAAATCGGTGGGTCGGTTAGTGTGAACCCGCGCTCGTCGAAGAAGTCACGGGCAGCCTTGATAATCTCGGCTCGCACGCGCAGGATCGCGGCCTGTCGCGGCGTTCGTACCCAGAGATGGCGATGGTCCATCAGGAATTCAACGCCGTGTTCTTTCAGGGAAATCGGGAACGGATCGTTCTCGGGTACGCGTTGCAGCACCTGCACGTTCGAAACGTCGAGTTCGTAGCCGCCAGGCGCACGCTTGTCGGCGCGCACTTTGCCTTCAACGATCACACTCGACTCTTGGGTCAGGCCCTTGATTGCTTCGAATACCTCGGCAGGCACAGCGTTCTTTGGAACCACACCCTGAATCACACCGCTTCCGTCCCGAAAAATGGGGAACAAAAGCTTTCCACTTTCACGCAGGTTGTAAAGCCATCCGCGGATGGTTACAGTCTGGCCGTCGTGTTTACCTATCTCAGAGATTGTCGTAATTGGCGATGTCATTCCAGAACCATTTCACCGCAGAGGACGCCGATTACTCCGAGAAGAATGAGTGAGAAGTCCCTGCGAACTCTGCGATCTCGGCGGTGGATGCTTTCCTAAACTGGCACTAGCTGTCCGAAAGCCTCGCTCATCTTCTCTACCGGATTGATTTTGTCGTCGGCATCAATCTCTAGCAGCAGCGGAGGGCGATTCGGCGCCTGGCTCAGCAACTCCAAAGTCTCTTTCCAGTTGATCGTTCCAGCGCCAGGCCACAGGTGCGAATCTTTGTCCTTGGCATTGTCGTGAACGTGCGTGGAATGGATGTAGCCCTTGAGCGTCTCAAATGCCTGGGGCACAGCGCTCATCATGTGAGCGTGTCCGGTGTCGAAGCAAACGCCGACATCCTCAAAATGCGTGGTGCGAATGAATTCCACCAATCGTTCTGGCGTCGACAGATCGTTTGGAATGTTTTCCACCAGCACGCGTACTCCCAGCGGCTTGGCAAATGCGCGGAGGTGCTCCACAGAAGTCATCGCCGCCTCGAATTTGCGTTCATCGTAGTACTCGTTCGGCAGCCCGATGTGCTGGATCAGAAAGCGAAAGGGAATCTGTTCGGCAAGTTCGATCGCCCGCTTGATCTCGTCCATAGCTTCAATTCGCGCCGCCCGGTCGGTAGAAGCGATATTGATTGGCGCCGCGCCGGTGCGTCCCCACTCGTAATCGGCATATAACGGAGCATGCACCGAGTGCAACGGCACGCCGCTGGTGCGGAACCAATCGGCAAGCTCTCGAACATGTTGCTTGCGATTGGCGTAATCAACATGCTGGCGTGCGCCAAAGATCTCAATAGCTTGCGCGCCGCCGCTCACCAGTTTGTCCAGCAAGCCCGGATGCAGGCGCTCTTTGACGTAAATGTATGTGGAGATTGCCTTCAACATAAATATCGTTCTGTCCGGCCCGAATCGCCGGGAAGTGACGCTCGGAGCAGACTTCTGAGGCTAGCCTACGCTGCTGGCAGAGTCAATGTCAGACCTGCTGCCGTGCTTCCCCAAGCGTGACCTGCAGGTCCATCTTGCGTTTACCCCGGTATACCGTGACTTTCACTGTGTCGCCGGCCCGGTGACTATTCATGATATGCCCGAGCTGCTGCTGGTCCTGCACGTCTTGATCATCGATGGCGACAATCAGATCTCCGCCAATCGTGATGGGCATATTCCCCAGGTACGCACGTTCTGTGCCTCCCTTGAGCCCAGCACGCGCTGCCGCTCCTCCCGGCGCCACCTGCACGATGAGCAAGCCGTAATCGGCAGCCAACCCAAGTTCGTCAGCGATATCAGGGCTAATGGGGATTGTGACTACACCCAGCGCCGGCCTGCGCACCCTGCCCAAGGTCAAAAGATCGTTCAGAACTGCTTTCGCTGTGTTGATCGGAATGGCAAAGCCAATCCCGGCGCTTTGACCAACACCCGGGTTGCCCGCGATCATTGTGTTGATCCCGATGACTTCCCCGTGCGAATTCAGCAGCGGTCCGCCCGAGTTTCCGGGATTGATCGCAGCATCGGTCTGAATGGCTTCGTCGATTGTGACACCGTCAGGCTCCTGAACCTGGCGTACTGAACTCACGATCCCGCTGGTCAGCGTTCCCGAGAGACCAAAGGGATTTCCGATCGCGTACACCTTCTGGCCAACCTGCAGGTTCTTGGAATCTCCCATCACCATCGGATTGAGGTCGGGCGCCTTAATCTGGATGATCGCCAGATCGTGGGACCGGTCGCTTCCGACCACGGTTGCTCGGTACTTCTTGCGGTTATGGAGAGTGACTTCAATCTGCCGCGCCTCGGCGATAACGTGGTAGTTGGTCAGCACGTGCCCGTCGCGGTCAATGATGAAGCCCGATCCTTGGCCTTCTTGCGGCACCAGGCCGTAAAAGAAATCCAACGTGACCGCCCGTGAAGTGATGTTCACGACTGAGCCAATGTTCTTGCGATACACAGAAATATTGTTCTGCTCTTCGCTATCGAGAGCTTCATTGCCGGCGGCTTCGGTGATCTCCACCTTCGGGACTGGCGAATTCACCAGCCGAAAGCTCCCGGAGCGATAGGTCGTGAAATAGAAAAAACCGCCGACTAGCAGAAGTGCGATAGCAATGGGTCGAAGCAATTTCATGCAAGCACACCAGATTAAATGTTTTCAGCAGAAGTCAGAAGACCTATTCTACTGTCCTTTGAGCGAGTTCTCGGCGGGAATACGGCAAACGAAAATCTCGGAGTTGTGATAGGGGCAATCCATGGCTGCCGTCTGCGCCTTCTCGATCACCAACCAGGTCACGCCGAAGCGGTCGCGCAAGTTCTCAAAGTCTTTCCGTCGAAAGTCTTCCCACCCTCGTTGAGCGTCCACTTGTTCCTGCCAGGTTTGTGCAAGTGCCGGGAACATGGTTACTGCTCCGCTGTCTTTGACTGCATCGGCGAGCATCGAGCGCTCGGCAATTGCACGAAAGCCATGCTGGTCTTCTCCGGGGGCGCGCATGTGTTCGGGGTCCAGCGCAAAATATGCATCCGGAGGCGTGTTGCTACGTATCCACAGGAGTGTCTCGATCCAGGAATTCGCGGTACTTCTTCCCGGGAATTCCAGGTGCTGTGTCGCCGGGAAAAGCTGCCGCTGGGCGTAGAACATCCCGAGAGCGATGGGCAGGAAGACAGCAAGCCACCGCCAAACTTGAGCCTTCAGGACGTACTCCCCTAGCAAACCTCCGCCCACAACAAACAGAAAGATGTAAGCCATAAGAAGTCCTCGCATCGGTTGGAGTTCCGCAAAGCGTACGAACTGCGGAGGAACTGTAATCACCAGGGCGGCGACTAAGCATGCAGAACAAAACACGATTGTCGTCAAACAGAGCCGATGCAGCGCAGTTAATTGCCTGCGCTTCGCCCAACTTCCGAACCACCAGAACAGAAGCATGGGGCCGAAGATGCCTAACCATTCAAACCACTCCCAACGCAATATAAAGAAATAGGAATGCGCTTCAATGGCCCGCTTGTATGCAGATGTGACGGGAGGAAAAAGCGCAGCGGGAAGGAGCAGCCCTGCAAATATCTGTGGAGATTGGATCTTGTCTCTCGCGATTAGAAACAAGATGAAACCCAGACTGAACACTGCCATCAATGGGTGCACGAGGGCAGTTAGCCCAATCCAGATCGTGGCCCTCGCGTACTTGCGCTCCAACGCCGAGGCCGCAATCCACACTGCGGTCGCTGTCGAAAACGATCTCGGGTTGAGGTACTGGTCCATGATGTAGAGGGCAGTTCCTGCAACTGGAATCGTCAGCAACCCTGCAACGAGCAGAGAGCCTGCCCATGCGGCTCGTTCTGAGCGGAAGCAGACCATTCCTAGCTTCCAGCAGCCGAGAAGCAGAACGAAAATGCATATAAAGTGCCAAGCCAGGAGCGTCCATTCGAGCGAAAGATGGGCCAGCCGCGAAGACCACGCGACCAGATTTGGATACAGCGTCATGCCAGCATGGGATGCGAAGAAGCCCTGGTTATGAGGATAGAGCGCCGGGTGCAGCAGCTTCTTGATTCCGGGTACGTAGATCTCCGCGTCTTCCACAAACGGGTGATAGCCGTGCACAAGAACTGAGCACAACGTGGCAAGCAAGATGAACGCGGCTGGCGGTCGCGCGGCCTTAAGGCCAACGGTTCCCGGTTGAATCGCTGCAGCGGGCCGAGAATCCACTCTCATTTCTTCTCGTGATATTCCATTTCCGTGTTCACTTCCCACAGAGACGACTTATCGGTGATTCCTTTCGCAATATTGTCTACCGCGACCATAGCCGTCAGCATCGAGTGGTCCTGATTGTTGTACTTGTGCATACCGTTGCGGCCGACCAGGAACAGGTTCTCAAAGCCATCAAGATAGCTGCGTATTTCGTCAAAGCGATCATAGGTGCCGAAGTACGCTGGATATGCCTTCGGCATTCGGATCACTGTTGCATCAAGAACACGGTTCCGATCAATGATGCCAATTTGATCGAGTTCCTGTCTGGCGAGTTCAGCCATTTCCGCATCGGGCTTGTCCCAAAGCTGGTCGTGTTCGTTGCAGAAATATTCAACCCCCAGCCAGATACGCTCGGCTGAGGAGACCATATACGGACTCCAGTTATTGAAAATCTGCAGTCGCCCGGCCAGAACGTCCGGCTCCTGCACGTAAATCCAGTTATCGTCGATGATCTTGCCGCCCGCCTGACTGAGTTCGCCTTTCAGCCCTTCGACTAGGAGTCCAACCGTCAGGAAATCGCGGTAGAGTAGCCCATCGCTCACTTCCCGCACATTCGCAGGGACACTCCCATCCAGTGATTGCACAAGCTCTTTCACAGGCATACTGGAGAAAAAGTAGTCTCCCTGGAACTCGCGCGGATGTCCTTGCGCATCCATCGTGGAAAGGGCGGTGATCTTACCGTTTTCGCAGCGAAGCTTGCGAACGTCGACGCCTGTGAGAATCTGTCCACCCATTTGCCGGATTTTCTCAGCAACGATTTCCCACATCTGCCCCGGCCCGTACTTGGGATAAAGGAATTGTTCGATGAGCGAGGTCTCGACATCCTTCTGGGCGACGTCAGCCTTGCTCCTGAACAGGCTCTTCACAAAGTGCAGCAATGCTTTACTGATGGAAAGCCCCTTGATTCGTTGCTGCCCCCATTCGGCACTGATTTCATTGCATGGCACTCCCCAAACCTTTTCGGTGTAGGACTTGAAGAACGTCAAGTAGAGTTCGCGTCCAAAGCGGCTGATGAAGAACTGCTCCAGGTTCACCACGGACTTCGGAGGGAACATCATCGTGCGCAGATAGCTGAACCCGATGCGCATCGTGCGCAGTAGTCCCAGCTTGCTCAGGGTGTCGAGATTGAGTTGGATCGGATAGTTAAACAGCTTGCGCAAATAGTAGATGCGTGACTTCCGCCTCCGTACCAACATGACCTCATCAACCCGCTCCGGATCGGATCCATCGGGATCCGCGGAGATTTCGCGGCTGGAATTCTGGTAAGTGATCTTGAGACTCTGCGCTGCAGTTTTTTCCAGCGCGAGATGCTGAAGCCACCATTGCATGACCCGATCGCTTTTTGAAAAAAAGCGGTGTCCACCGATATCAATGCGGTTGCCTTTGTATTCGACTGTCCGAGAGATGCCGCCCATATACGTGCTTTTCTCAAGCACAATGGGAATAATGTCAGTTCGTTTGAGGAGCTCATAGGCGGCAGTTAGCCCCGCGGGTCCGGCCCCGATGATGATTGCAGTTTTGCGGCTCAATTGTGCTCTAGTCGGAGTGTGCTCCGAATTCATAACCGTGATATGCCATTGCTACTGTGACTGGGAATCGGTCCGCGATTGTAGTAATCAGGCGCTGCGGTCTGCAACTTCCGGCCATTTGGGTCAAAGATCCTGTATTTCGCTAGGCCCCACCTTTGAAATGCAAATTGTATTGTGGTTCCCAGTACTCCGAATCCGTATTTCACGCTGCGCCGGAAGTTGATCGAAGATGCTTCTGCGAAGTATTTGGTCGGGCAAGACACCTCACCGATGCGGAAGCCGAAAAATGCGCATTGTGCCAGCATCTGGTTATCAAAGACAAAGTCGTCAGAATTTTCAAGCAAAGGAAGTTTGGTGAGCACCTCGCGGCTGAAAGCGCGATAGCCGCTGTGGTATTCCGAAACCTTGATTTGCAGGAAGAGATTCTCGAACGCCGTCAGCAGTCGGTTGAAAACGTATTTGTAGAGCGGCATCCCGCCGCGCAACGCCTGTCCGCCGATGATTCTTGAGCCCAACACAACGTCGTACACTCCGTAGGCCACCATGCTCGCCATCGCCGTGACCAGCAGCGGCGTGTACTGATAATCCGGGTGCAGCATAATCACAACATCGGCTCCTTCGGCGAGAGCCTCCGTATAGCAAGTTTGCTGGTTGCGTCCATAACCGTAGTTGCGATCGTGTACGAAATGTACCAGGCCGAGCTCGCGCGCGACCTCCACAGTTCGGTCGGAACTGTAATCGTCGACCAGGATGCGCGAGTCAACGATTTCTGGCAGTTCGTCCACCGTCGAGCGCAACGTCTTCTCCGCGTTGTAGGCGGGCATAACCACGGCGATGCGTTTGCCATTTAGCATGAATTAGAGAGGCTCTTCGCCGTTAGCCATTGGCTCCACGAACGCATCGTTGTACCGAGCAGAGCTAAATGGCAAAAGCTTATGGCTAAAACCTGTTTCCTCTGATTTACACTCATCATAAATCATGACCTTCGGGCCGCCTCGCACAAGAAGATTCCCCATAACCACGAGCGGCACGGTTCTCATTCACCTGGATTTTCTTCTCGCGGGGATCGTCATGACCTTTCTCGGCCCGCTGCTCCCAATACTTGTAGCACGATGGGGGATCAGCGATGCCGTTGCCGGACGCCTTTTCCTAACTCAGTTCATCAGCTCCATGTTCGGAATGTTCATGTCTGCGCAACTGGTACAGAAGCAGGGATACCGGCGCACTTTTATTGTGGGTCTGGTTTTGATGACGGTGGGCACGGCTTTGCTCGCGTCGGGCCCATTCCTCGTCGGCGTCGCGGCAGTCGCAATTTTGGGAATGGGCCACGGCATCACGACGCCCGCAGGCAATCTGCGTACGGCAGAAATCAACCCACAGCGCAGCGCTTCTGCTTTGAATGTGATCAACGCGGTATGGGGAGTCGGCGCCTTGAGCCCGTCGTTTCTACTTAACATCGCCCGGCATCTGCACCATCCCGAACGGTTTTTGTACGGAACTGCTCTTGTACTCCTGTTGCTTCTTGCGGCGTTCTCGCTGAGTCGTTTTGAACCGGATACGCATGAGACTGAGGCCGAAGATCAGTCCAGCGCAGCCGAGTTCTTCAGTTCCGGAATGTTGGTCCGAGTCTCGCTGGTGTTCTTTATCTACGTGGGCAGCGAGGTAGCTTTCGGTCAGTGGGTAGCTACTTACGCGCATCGCATCAATCCTGCTGAACACAACTTCTGGACGATGATGCCGGCGTTCTTCTATGGCGCGCTGCTGGCCGGGAGAACGCTGGCGCCGCTTGCGCTCAAGTTTGTTCGAGCAACAGGTGTCGCTCAGGCCGGCCTGACGCTCGCTCTGCTCGGAGGCGTCATCCTGGTGAGGGCGAACGGAACTGCATGGATTGTTATCGGGTCCCTCCTCGCGGGATTTGGCCTGGCCTCAATCTTTCCGATTAGCGTCTCTCTATTGACAACCTGGTTTGGCGGGGCTGCGCGGCGTGCCAGTACGATGATCTTCGCGATGGGGAACTTGGGCGGCGCTGTTTTGCCATGGCTGGTCGGCCTAGTCTCGACGCATTCCGGAAGCTTGCGCGTCGCCTTCTTCGTGCCTCTAATGGGTTGCACCCTGCTGATGCTCTTCTACCTGCTGAACGGACAGTCGTCGAGAGTATTGGCTGCTCGCCCGCAATGATCTGCAGAGCATGCTCCGTAGGGCTCCGCGAATTGGTAAACTATCTGCTCCATGCCACGCACACTTTTTGAGAAGGTTTGGGACGAGCACGTTGTAACTGCCCCGCCCGGGCAGTCTCCGTTGCTGTATGTCGATCTGCACCTGGTTCACGAGGTGACCTCTCCACAGGCTTTCGATGGCCTCAGGGTCGCCGGACGGGAAGTGCGCGGATCTCTGCGCACGATCGCCACTGTTGACCACAATATCCCCACTGAGCCTCGCGGCACCCCGATTCTCGACCCCATTGCAAGAAAGCAGATCGAAACCCTGCAGCAGAATTGCCGGGATTTCAGTATCCGGCTTTTCGACACTGATTCTCCCGAACAGGGCATTGTTCACGTTATTGGCCCTGAGCTTGGATTCACCCAGCCGGGAATGACCATCGTGTGCGGCGACAGCCACACTAGTACCCACGGGGCTTTCGGAGCGCTGGCGTTCGGTATCGGCACCTCGGAAGTCGAACACGTCCTGGCGACCCAGTGCCTCCAACAGCGGAAGCCGAAGACGATGCTGATCCAGGTCAACGGCAAACTCGGCGCGGGCGTCTCAGCAAAAGACCTTGCGCTTGGGATCATCGGCAAAATTGGGACGGATGGCGCGACTGGTCACGTAATCGAATATGCAGGCGAAGGCGTGCGTGCGCTTTCGATGGAAGGCCGCATGACGCTTTGCAATATGAGCATCGAAGCTGGCGCGCGCGCTGGGATGATCGCACCTGATGAGACAACGTTTGCCTACGTTAAGGGCCGGCCCTTTGCTCCTCAAGGCAAAGACTGGGACGACGCTGTTGCCCACTGGCGCGCGTTGCCGACCGATCAGGGCGCGAAGTACGACGCGGTGGTTGAGATCAACGCTTCGGAGCTCGCACCGTTTGTCACTTGGGGGACCAGCCCTGGCATGGTTGTGCCCATTACCGCTCGGGTGCCCGATCTTCCAGTTGACGGCTCGGACCGCGCAAATGCCGAACGCATGCTCCAGTACATGGGCCTTCAGCCGGGCACGCCTATGGAGCAGATCAGCGTGGATCGCGTGTTTATCGGTTCCTGTACCAACTCGCGAATTGAAGACTT
>Ga0070712_100002041_pt1 | contig 12368 bp, 8 predicted proteins | sample LARL81metaG_FD_71396 | JGI IMG/M metagenome (GOLD analysis project Ga0070712, IMG submission 71396) | Corn, switchgrass and miscanthus rhizosphere microbial communities from Kellogg Biological Station, Michigan, USA - LAR L8-1 metaG | ecosystem: Host-associated > Plants > Roots > Rhizosphere ...
CAGGTTATAGTCGAGATTGAACCGGGGCAGACCGCCGAAATAACTTTCCTTCTCGGGCAGGCGGACGACGAAGAAAAAGCGCGTGGACTCGTTAGTCGCTTTCGTGATCCAGCAAACGTCGAAGTCGCATTCCAAGAAACCCTCCATTGGTGGGACCGGCTCCTAAGGGTGATCGAAGTGGAAACACCCGAGCTTTCCACGAATTTTCTGCTCAACCGCTGGCTGCTTTATCAGACCGTCAGCTGTCGAGTCTGGGGCCGCTCGGCGCTTTATCAATCGAGCGGCGCTTACGGTTTCCGAGATCAGTTGCAGGATGTCATGGCTCTCATGCAGGCCGCGCCACAATTGGCTCGCGATCACATCCTACGCGCGGCTGCGCGGCAATTCGTCGAAGGCGATGTCCAGCACTGGTGGCATCCAGAGTCTGGTGCCGGCGTTCGCACCCGAATTTCCGACGACTTCCTCTGGCTTCCATTTGTTACTGCGCAATACGTCCGCACAACTGGCGATGCCGAGATCCTCGATCAAACAGTCCCTTTCCTCGAAGCCAAACCGCTCGAGCCCCAGCAGACGGAAAGCCTCTCGATTCCGATGACTTCCCAGATAGAGCATACGCTGCTGGAACATTGCCGCCGTGCCGTCGCGCGCTGCGGCACTGCGGGTCCGCATGGACTCCCGCTGATCGGATCGGGCGATTGGAACGACGGCCTCAATCGGGTTGGAGTCGACGGTAAGGGCGAGAGCGTCTGGCTCGCTTGGTTTGAAATTTGTGTCCTTAGAGATTTCGCAGAATTGCTCACCCTGCGTGAACTCCACGAGGAAGCGCAGGCCTGGCGCACTCGCGCCGTCCAACTCGCACAAACCGTCGACGCCCAAGCTTGGGACGGAGCATGGTATCGCAGGGGATACCTTGATGATGGCACGCCTTTCGGATCCAGGGAAAACGCTGAAGCCCGCATCGATTCGCTGCCGCAAACTTGGGCTGCCATTTCCAGCGCGGGCGACTCGGATCGCGTCGAGATCGCGCTGCGATCGCTGGAGGAAAACCTCGTGCGTGAAGCCGACGATCTAATTTTGCTTTTTACTCCGCCTTTCGACAAAACCACCGCCGATCTTGGCTACATCAAGGGTTACCCGCCAGGAGTGCGGGAAAACGGCGGTCAATACACGCATGCCGCCACCTGGGTTGCCATGGCTTTTGCCCGCCAGGGCGATGGCGATAAAGCCGTCCGACTTTTGCGGATGCTAAATCCGGTTGAGCACGCCCGGGACGAGAAGGATTGCGAACGCTACAAGGTCGAACCGTACGTCATACCGGGTGACGTGTACTCGTTAACCGGCCACATCGGGCGAGGTGGTTGGACGTGGTACACGGGCGCTGCAGCTTGGACCTATCGCGTGTGGCTCGAAGAAATTCTGGGATTCCAACGCCGAGGTAACACATTGAGGATTAATCCGGTCATACCGAAAGATTGGCCTGGCTTCCGTTTGCGATACCGTTTTCAGAATACCGTTTATGGCATCGCGGTCGAGAACCCAGAACACTGTTCCCGAGGTGTCACCCTGGTGGAGTTGGATGGAGTCGCAGCAGCCGACAAAATCGTGCCTTTGCGTAACGACTCGCTGCCTCACGAAGTGCGTGTTGTTTTGGGAACTACGCTGCCAACGTGAGGAATGATCTGCTTGCGGTTACACGTCCGCACTAAAACGCAGTTTTATTCGTCAACAATTCCTGAAACGTTTTTGATGGCAAACCGCAGTGAGCGTCTGAAGTGGCTCCTAATGCGCATACCAGCGCGAAAGGCAAGTCAAAGACGCGATCATTACAAATCTATTGTTTTTCTATGCAGTAAAGATTATGCGGCTTTTGCCTTTGAACGAGCGGTCGCTTGTAGGGGGTGATTTAAGTGGCGTCCAGTGCTCGGCGCTCACAAAGAAGGCAATAATGCGATCGCTTTTTTGCTCGAGCTCGTGCTCTATATAACGCTTGTGGATGTCGCGGATAACGTGACGGGTTGATTCCATTCGCCTTTCCTCTGGCACACACAGGCACAATTTGCCACGCTCATGATCCAAATTGTTGGCGCGAACGCGGGCGACTTGAGTGTTCTGAATGTTCTGGGAAATGCTAATCTAAATGGATACCTCGATCCCGTGCTTTTGAATGGTTTTGTTCCCACCATTGGCGAAACCTTCACGTTTCTAAATTACGCGTCTTTAACTGGCGAATTTTCACACATTAAAGATCGAGTTTTCGACAATGGCATGTTGCGATGGTCAGTCATCTACGAAGGTAACCACGCCATCCTAACTGTGGAACGGCACGTGCCTGATCAGGGTTCAACATTGTTACTACTGATGTTGTGCTTGCTCGCTCTGGTGACGTATCGGCGACAGTTATTGCGTAGAGAACGCTAGGCGTCGCGTCTTATCACTGGAAATAATCGCTGACAATCTCAGCAAATCCGGTTTCAGTTGGACCGTAGCTCAGCGATTGGTTCCAACAAACGAACGATCTGGATAGCCCGCACGCATCGCGGCGACAAAAAGCGCTTCGTTGTGCGTGCCGATGAAAGGCTGACTGCGTTTATGGAACGGGAATCGGAGATTCTCGTGAGCAGTGGATTGTCTTGACAACCGAACGCGATTTTTTCAACGCTGGACGGCGCTAAACGGATCTAAATCAGGTGGAGGACATTTCCCCGCTGGTTCTTTGCCTCTTCCCGGACCCGCGAAAACCACAGAATCAACGTAGCGGGGGAAAAGAAAGGAAGAAACATGAACCCATTGATTCAGCTAAAAAAACCAGCTCCAGTATTTCTTGTGGCGTTGGTTTGCCTCGGCCGTTTGCCGACAATGCGCCACAGCGGACTTTCTCGTTAAGCTGCATCGGACGCGCCACGTACCACAACTCGCAACAACGAAAACAAAGGAAGAAACAAAATGGCAAACAAAACTATCGAACAGCAAAAGGTTGCCTCGTGTAAAGGAGCTGAGACTTCCGACTGGCATGCTGAACCCATGACGGCGTCCTCCTACCATTTCAAAGAATTGTTTCTGCGGGAGAATGAGTTGCTGGCCGACCATCCAGGGAGCACTGGCGACAAATCGGAACTCAGGGACTGCCTGAACACCGAGACGCCCGGTCCTGCCGGCGAGCCTTGGATTTGCTACACTCCCTTCGACCGCGTTGGACTAGCATTTTCCGGCGGCGGGATTCGTAGCGCAACTTTCAATTTGGGCGTGCTGAAAGCGCTGCACGAACTCCATTTGCTAGAGCATGTCGACTATCTCTCTACGGTCTCGGGCGGGGGATACATCGGCGCGTGGTGGACAGCGTGGCGGGCGCGCTGGGGAAAAGAATTTCCCGAGGCTCTGCCTGACCCAAACGCAGGGAAAAACAGCAAGCCGGAAGAAATGAACCGCGAACCCGAGGAGGTTCGGCATCTGCGCGAGTTCAGCAATTTTCTTTCGCCTCGAATCGGATTTTTCCAAAGCGAAATGTGGAACGCGATCATGGCCGTTTTGAGCGCGGTGCTGCCGGCGATGGTGGTGGCGAGCGCGGTTATCGCACTCGCGTTTCTAGTCTGGCTGGGCGTCAACAGTCTGATTTTGGCCGACGTCTTGAGTATGCCAGTGCCGACTTTGGGCTGGCTCAAAGCGCTGGCCGACACGATGCACATGCAAGTGGCGCCCCTCGTGTTATCCGTCATCACGATTGCCGCGTACATCAGTTTTGAGTTGAAATGGCGCGGCAGCGGGAAAGGGGAGGGGCGAGCGTCGTTGAAGAAAGGACGAGTCTGGGCTCCCCTTGTGATGCCCATTCTGATTTTACTGGGTATCTGTCTTGGCTGGCATTATTTAATGACGCTGGCGAACTGGATAAATCCCGAGGCACCCAGCGCTGCCTCGCGCTGGGAATGGAGTATGGGCATTTCGGGGCGGCCGTTTTCTTTCAGTCCGCATATCTTTGACGCACCGATTCTCTGGGCCAGTGTCGCGCTCGTTGCGTTTGTGCCGCGGCTGCTGATCATGCGTTTTCGTCGAGTAAGCAAGAGCGGCACGGCCGTGAGCATCATTGACCGTGCGCTTTCACGCATGCTGGGCGCAGCCGTGGTGTTTGCCGGGCTAGGGGTTTTGTGGCTGGTCGGCTGTTGGTTGAATGCCACGGGTTTTGGCACACATGTGCCGGCCGGCGGCGCATTGATTTCTGGCGGAGCGTTCGCCTTTCTTCGGAACTGGATCGGCGGGCTTGGGTCTGCAAGAAAGGGTGGCCTAATGGATATTGTGAAACCATTGATCCCGCAGATTCTGGCGTATGTCGCGATCGCGCTGTGGGCCATCTGTATCGCTGCTCTTCTCGCCGGTTGGATTGAAAAAGGCGTCTCACCGTGGCTGTTAGCCGCAATCACGTTTGGGATTGTTCTGTTCGCCGTCCTTTTCTTCGATCCGGCACAGGTGAGCATGCATTCTTTCTACCGCAACCGGCTTGCCCGCGCCTATCTCGGAGCTTCTAATTTGGATGCCGAAAAATTGTCCGAACAAAATCGGCAGACCGACGTGCGGCTCCATGACGATATAGAGTTGCGCGCCCTTTCGCCGACATGTGCTGAACTTGCTGAGGACAAGAACAAACCCGAGGACGAACACGTTTATTCTCACGAAGATTCCTCTGGTCGCATTCTTCCCCTTCATCTCGTCTGCTGCGCTGCAAACGATATTGGCGGCGACCATCTCGCAAACCTTTCGCGTGGTTCGCGCAGCGCCGTGTTGTCCAAACTTGGATTCGCCATCGGCAACTATTGGAAGGCGTGGGAAACAGATCGCGAGGCTCTCAGCCTGGGTTCCGCCATCACTGCTTCGGCCGCCGCCTTCAACTCAAACATGGGCTCACTATCCATAAGACTCGGCGCGGGCGTTACGTTTCTGTGCACGGCGCTGAATCTGCGCCTTGGCCTCTGGCTAGGGCATCCGCTGAGCAAGAGAATCGGTGCGCCAGCGCTCGCACCGGGCTCACTCTTTTTGAAGGAAATGTTTGGTCTTACTTACAGCGGCATGCGCTCAACGACGTCGGATCACCCCAGGCCGGTCGCTAAATATGTGCACTTATCCGACGGTGGACATTTCGAAAACCTCGCGCTTTACGAACTGGTGCGGCGTCATTGCCGTTACATCATCGTTTCCGATTGCGGCGCCGACCCGGAAGTGGTGTTCGATGATTTCGGAAACGCCGTGCGGCGCATCCGGGAGGATTTCGGTGTCGAGATTGACATCGACTTATCGCCGCTGAAGCCAGGCGCAGAGCGCCTTTCGCGGCAGCATGTCGCGGTCGGTACAATCTCCTACGACCCCCGCGGTGATCAGAAGGACACCGGCATCCTGATTTATTTGAAGCCGACACTGACTGGCGACGAGCCCGGCGATATTACACAATACAAAACGCGTAACGAAGATTTTCCGCACGAATCCACTGGCGATCAGTTTTACGACGAAGCGCAGTGGGAATCGTATCGCCGGCTCGGCGAGCATGCGGCGCGTTCGGCGTTGCGTTTTGTCGAGCGCCGCGGCGCAAGCCGATCGCCGGATTCGGTGTTCAACGACGCCCGCTGGGAATGGTATCAATCGCCCGAGGGGCTCAATGAGAGGTTCGTCGAGCTCACCGGGCGGTTCGCGGCGCTCGAAGAGCAGCTTCGCGAGGAGGCGCCATCCAACCTGGTCCGCGAGATTTATCCAGAGTTGCAGACGATGGATGAGAAGCAGGTACCAATTACTTCCATGACTGCGGAGGAGGTGCGCGCGACGCTTTACTTCCTTGTGCAAATCATCCAGCTCATGGAAGATGCATGGCTCGCCTGCCACCTCGAGACGCACTGGAATCATCCCAACAATCTCGGGTGGATGAACGCGTTTCAGCGCTGGGCCTACACGCCATCTTTCCGACTCTGGTGGCCGATTCTGAAGCCGATGTATGGTAGCAAATTCCGGCGTTTTATGGAAGAGCGCCTTAGCCTCGCGGACGAAGATTATCCGCCCACCACGGCAACCGTGACAAATCAAGGAAAGAACCTGCCTGACGGCGTGGCGCAGATTTATTGGAAGCGAATGCACGAACAGGATCCGGAGCACGGAAAGGATAAGACAGTTTATTCGTACGATCTCAAACTGACGTTGCAAAGCCAAGACGGCAAAAATGCCTCCTACGACTTCCAGGCCGGACTGGCGTTTCTCGATTTATCAGGCAAGACGCTCGCGCGCTGGAATGTAGAGGACTTCTTTGTGCCTCCCAGCCTGTGGGGCGCGGGACTGGGCGCTAGATTTCTTAATGAACTGTTGGTTATGCTGAAAAAGGAGGGAGTTAACAGCTGCGAAGTAGACGTCAAGGCGCCGCCAAAGAAAACCGACGATGCGGCCGTCGAATGGCTAAAGAGAACCGACGTGGCCAGCCGGCAGCAGCTGAATGATCTTCTCGCTTTTTATCAGCGTGCGAGCTTCACGTTAGACGCTAACAATCGGCTGGTACGAGACCTGGAAGACATTTGAGCAAGAGGCATCGCTCGGTCTCCACTGAAAATGATAAAAGGCTGCCTCTCGTCCCTGAATCGGCTTCAATGACCTCCCCGTGGCACCCGAAGAGCTAAGCAAGGTCTTACAATCGCATCAGGTCTGCCTAACCTCCGGCTACAAAGAAGGGGAAAGAGCCAATTTAGAGGGCGTTGACCTGCAGGAGGTAGATCTTCGGAATGCGGCCACCGTGCTGCGGGTAACACTGACGTCGTCGAGGTACCAAAAGGTTTCGCTTTGGCCGCTTGCAAAGCTGAAGAGTCGTAGAGGCGTTCCTACCAGTCCCGTGGAACGTGAACTCGGTGTAACCGAATCCCGGAGAATTGCTCAGGAATAAGAACAGTTGGCTACCCCACTCGACGCTAACGATGGCCCCATTGGGAACTGAGTTGAGGGCCAACCAGACGTCAATGGTGTAATTTATGCCCCGCGTCGTGGGGACGTCCTGGCTCAAACGCGAATAGGCCCGGAGTTATTTATAAACCCGATGCGGGATTATTCCGGAATTTCGTTGTGCTGCCTAACGAATTTCCCATTCGGGTCTACCTCGAAACCCGACTTTTTCCCGTTCGCACTGACGACGACCTCGTAATTCCATTTGCCGTCCGGGTCGTCTTCCCTCATCACCCGAACGATGTCTCCGCCCGCTACCTTTTGATTAATTGTCTGTTGGACTGCTGCGGGGAGCGATTTCAGGTCAACCTTTTCTCCGGGATGTTTTCCGGGTTGAGCGGCTGCGCCGAAGGCGAACCCAATGCCTAAGGCTATTGCTACTACTGCTTTCTTCATTTTCATAATTGTTTTTACGTTAGTGCTGTATCAAGAGGTCGTCCAAAGATTTCGTCATTACAATGTTGTAATGAGCCATTGATTCTCATGGTGTCTGCTTCTCATCCTCGCAATCGGGTGACAATCCGAACTGTTTAGCCGGCGAGAACCTTCGCGAACAGCAACCATCGGCTGACTATCCGGAAGGCATTTCATTGTGTGTGCGGATGAAAGGCTGACTGCGTTTGTTGACCTTGAATCTGCAATCAGCGATCTTTCCTCCCACCTGTCTCCCGTTGTGGCATCAACCGTTAGGACATTTCCAACGCCCGGGGCATTTCCTCAACGCCCGGAGAGCTCATGCCATGCCCTAAATTAAAACGACGCGGACGGTCTCGGGATTGCGTAGGAATGAGCCGCCTTAGTGACAACTGCGTTACCTTAGCGGGGTTGCGCCGATCCCAACGGTTGCCGATTTAAGTAACATGAAAAATAAGACCATGAGGATTCAGAACTTAGTTCATATTGTGATCGGGATTGTCTGCATGGGGCTTTTGTCAAGAGCGCAAGCGGTTAGCCCGCCGCCGGACGGCGGCTATCCAGGAGCCAACACCGCTGAAGGCGATTCTGCGCTCTTCAGCCTCACTACCGGCGACTCCAACACGGCCATCGGTGCGGACGCGCTCCTTAGCAACACTGGCGGTAGCTCCAACACGGCCGTCGGTGTTCAAGCGCTTGATTCCAATACCACCGGTAACTCCAATACGGGCATCCGTGTGGACGCACTCGTGAGCAACTCGACCGGCCGCGAGAACACAGCCATCGGTGTTGACACGCTTCTTGCCAACACAACCGGCAACGACAATCTAGCTTGTGGATTTGAAGCGCTCTTTCACAACACCAGCGGGATTCAAAACACGGCTACGGGTGCGTTTGCGCTTATTCAGAACACGACCGGCGAGTTCAATACGGCCAACGGCGCCGGAGCGCTTCAAGCCAACATCGGCGGCAACGCGAACACTGCTACCGGTGAGAGCGCGCTCTCTGATAACACTAGCGGCGACAACAACACGGCTAACGGTATTAACGCGCTCTTTTTCAATACAACCGGCGGCTCCAACACGGCGGTTGGCGAGAATGCGCTTTTAAACAATAGGACCGGTTCAACGTGGCGGTTGGCCAGGGAGCGCTTAGGAGCAACACCATAGGTGCTGGCAACACCGCCGTAGGTTTCCAAGCCGCTAGGCTTACGCGCGGGCCTATGAACGACAACAACACGGCAATCGGCTTTGCTTCACTCGACATGCTCACTCAGGGCAATAGCAACACCGCCATCGGTGCCAACGCGCTAGACGCCATCTCCGGCGGCGGCCAGAATATCGCAGTTGGCAGTTTCGCTGGTGGATTCCTCAATTCTGGCAACAACAATATTTATATCGGCAACTTTGGCGCTACCTCCGATAACGACACCATCCGTATAGGCGATCCAAGAATCCACTCGGCTACCTATGTTGCCGGCATTTACGGGCAAACAGGTTCTTCTGGAATTCAAGTCTATATCAATTCAGACGGTCAGCTTGGCACGTTAACCTCCTCCCGTCGGTTTAAGAAGGATATCCAATCGATGGACACTGCGAGCGAAGCGATTTTAGCGCTCAAACCGGTGACGTTTCACTACAGAAGCGACAAGACAAACACACCGCAGTTCGGTTTAATCGCCGAGGAGGTGGCTGCCGTGGACCCGGACTTGCTGGTACGCGATAAGGAAGGAAAGCCGTACACCGTCCGCTACGACGCCGTGAACGCGATGCTGCTTAATGAGTTTCTCAAAGAACACCGCATTGGGCAGGAGCAAGAAGCTACGATCACGCAGCTAAAGAAAGACTTCGGCGCAACAATTGCGCAGCTCACTGCGCGTCTCGATGAACAGGCAACACAAATCCAAAAAGTGAGCGCACAGCTTGCATCGAGCAAACCTGTGCCGCAGGTGGTCAACAACAGTCAGTAAAAGCTACAGATAACCTCAGCAAAGCTGGTTTCAGTTGGGGCTGGATAAGTCATTTTGGTTCTGCCGAAGGAAGCGTCGCGCTGCGGATTTGGACAGGCGTAAGAAACGTCGACTGCTTGTTGGAAATCGAATCATTGATCAGCTGCGCTAGTGGTTAGTTGGCCTAAACTCACAAACTCGACGTCTTTCCGACGTATCTGTAAAACATGAGCCCTGCTTTCGACGTGACGAAAAGGAGAGCGAGATCAATCACGCCGAGTTTCCAGCCGAAGCACCAGAAAGCAATGCCGACGAGCGTGAAACATACAATGCTCAACAATCCATGTACGACCTGTCCGGCCATTCCGGGAAACAAATCGCCTTCGTTGAAAAACACGAATCCTGTGATCGTCCCAATTATCAACGTGCTACTGATGAGCAATACCATGGCAACTCTATGTGGGCCTTCCAGTGCTTTGAAATCGCCGCTGGATTAATGCGTTACAGCCTCAAAGTGGCCCACGACGCGGATGATCGCCCGGCGCGAACGAGACAAAGAGCGGAACTTCGCGTACGCGACCGCTCTACGGACCGCGTCGGGCCCTGAATACCAGATTGGGCCCTGTTGAAGTCGATCGCTGATTAGATCAAAGCCGTCCCCGTCCTTGCGGGGACGAAGTTCGTAAACGTCCGCGGGTGCATCAACCATCCGGCTGCTTACACCCTGCCGAAGCTTGCCTAATAGGGCCTCCGTCAACCCAAGGCTACTCTGTTTGGTACCCTTGTATCTCATGGTGTTTATCTTCCACGGCTTTGGAGGCCGACAAAAGAGACATTTCGGTTACTTTTCGAGAAGCCGACGACGTGGTGAGCGCCTTAGCGGGAAGCCAACTTTAGCGATTATTCGTGCCGGCTTACTCAGCTCAAGCTGCGCGCATCCTGCGAATTTGTCTAATTGCGCGTCACCTAATTCGCATGTGAGGCCGCGACTGACTTGGTCGGGTGCGTTCATCGGCGCCACGTTCGCAAAGGCGACGTGCTGGATGTTAGCGAGCAAGCGATCCCGTTATCCGAATGACGAACTCAGTCTACGACGACCACGTGATCACCCATGCGCAAGGCGCCGGTGCTCATATAATAAACCAGCACGCGACACAAAGCCGGCTGGAGTTGGGGCTGTGTCTCAGCGATTGATTTCAACGGACAAACGATCTGGATTGCTGACGCGCATCGCAGCGACGGAAAGCGTTTCGTTGTGCGAGCGGATGAAAAGCTGACTGCGATGTTGGAATTGGAATCGGTGATTCGTGCTTGCCCCGAATTGTCTTGACAAGGGGCCAGGCTCCTTTGCAAACTCGGTGTCGACTAAGCCGATCTGAAACCAGGCGGAGGGCTCCTCACCCTGCTCGGTTCTTCGTCTGGTCCGGACCCGCAATTCCAGAAACCAAAACCAAGCGGGAAAAGGAAGGAAATAACAATGAATATACTGAATCAACTCAACAAGGCGGCTTTACTGTCAGTGCTCGCGCTTTCGCTGGCCACGGCCACCGCAGCGACGACGCACGTCATCTCTAGCTTTGGAGAGGATGAGGGCGAATACGCCGACACCGATTTGGAGACGGACAGCGCTGGTAATATTTATGGCACGACTGTGCTCGGCGGGGATTTTGGAAGTGGCACGGTTTTTCAGCTCAGTCGCACACCTAATGGCTGGGTGCATATGGTGCTCTATAGCTTCACGGGTGGCGCCGATGGAGGCGAGCCGTACAAAGGAGTCACAATCGATCGCGAAGGTAACCTATACGGCACGGCAGTTACGGGCGGGTCAGGTAGCTGTGAAGGCGGCTGCGGCGTGGCTTACAAGCTAACGAACTCCGGGGGAACCTGGACCCAGACAGTGATTCATTCTTTCACCGGCGCAGAGGATGGCTCTGGCCCCGGCGCAAGGGTGGCAGTGGATCGGGCCGGGAATGTCTATGGAATGGCCCCGACCGGTGGCATGTTCGGCTTGGGGACGATTTACAAAATCCATCCGGGACCAAATGGGGCTTGGACCTTCACGGTCATTCACGCTTTTACGGGCGGCGCGGACGGATCCACAGGCTCGGCTGGAAGGATGATTGTCCGCGATGGCCACCTCTATGGTGCGGCCACCACCGGCGGCACTTACGGAAGCGGAGTTGTTTTCCAGCTCACGCCCAGGGCAGTCGGAGAGTGGCTCTTCAGGACGATTTATTCCTTCAGGGGTCAACCTGACGGGAGTTTTCCCTATGGCGCGCTGCTTTTTGATGGTTCAGGCAACATTTACGGAACGACTTATTATGGTGGAGCTAATGGTGTTGGTGCTGTTTACAAACTCTCCCGCCGGCCTGTCGGCGAATGGAATGAGAACGTACTCTATAGCTTCCAAGAGGGCAGCGACGGCAATAGCCCGATCAGCAATCTTGTTTTTGACAGCATCGGCAATCTCTATGGGACTACAAGCGAGGGTGGTTTGGGCCGTGGCACCATCTTTAAGCTACGGCCTCTGCCCGGCGGTCAGTGGGCCGAGAGAGTAGTTCATGCCTTCGAGGGTCCTCCGGATGGCGCCTTTCCCTACAATGGGATGGTTGTGGATGCATTTGGAAACTTTTACGGCGCCACGGTCCATGGAGGCGACAACGACGACGGAAGCGTCTATAAATTCACGCCTTGAGCGCGTGGTCCGGCAGTTAGGAATTGAATAATCGCTGACAATCTGTGCAAAGGCGGTTTCAGTTGGGGTTGTGTCTCAGCCGTGGATTGCAATGCGCGAACAATCTGGATTGTTGACGCACACCGCGATGGTGGAAAGCGTTTCATCGCGCGCGCTGATGATAAGCTAACTGCGTTTTTAGAACTTGAAGCAGCGGTTCGCAAACCTCAGGATACAGTGGCAGCTGAAGAACACGATGGGTAGCTACAGGAAATCCGCTTGCTTTGAGTGTTCTCGAATCCGCTAAAAAATAGCGTTGACATTGTCTGTCAGCGATAGGCAGAATCATACCCGCGCTAAGTCCGTTAGGCGTCTCCG
>Ga0070712_100002046_pt1 | contig 12340 bp, 12 predicted proteins | sample LARL81metaG_FD_71396 | JGI IMG/M metagenome (GOLD analysis project Ga0070712, IMG submission 71396) | Corn, switchgrass and miscanthus rhizosphere microbial communities from Kellogg Biological Station, Michigan, USA - LAR L8-1 metaG | ecosystem: Host-associated > Plants > Roots > Rhizosphere ...
ACGGCCAGGTCGGCGATGAAGGTGTCCTCGGTCTCGCCGGAGCGGTGCGAGATCACCGTGCCCCACCCCGCGCGCTTCGCCAGCTCTACCGCTTCGAGCGTCTCCGTGAGGGTGCCGATCTGGTTCACCTTGACGAGGACGGCATTCGCCAGCCCGTGCCGGATGCCCTCCTGGAGGATGGCGGGATTGGTGACGAAGAGATCATCGCCCACCAGCTGGACGCGGGAGCCGAGACGCTGGGTCAGGTTCCGCCAGCCGTCGTGGTCGTCTTCGCCGAGGCCGTCCTCGATCGAGCAGATCGGGTAGCGGCCGGCCAGGGTGTCGTACCACGTGGCCATCTCCTCGCTCGTCCGGGTGACGCGATCGGCCTTCAGGGTGTAGCGTCCGCGCTTGCCGAACTCGCTCGCCGCCGGATCGAGGGCGAGGAAGACCTCGTCGCCGGGACGGTAGCCCGCGCGCTCGATGGCGCGCATCACGAAGTCGAGGGCCGCCTCGTTGCCGGGCAGGGTCGGCGCGAAGCCACCCTCGTCCCCCACCCCCGTGGAGAGCCCCTTGTCCTTGAGGATCTTCTTCAGCATGTGGAAGATCTCGACGCCCGCGCGCAGCGCCTCGCCGAAGGAGCCCATGCCCGCCGGCATGATCATGAACTCCTGGATGTCGAGGCCGTTGTCGGCGTGCGCGCCGCCGTTGAGCACGTTCATCATGGGCACGGGCATGATGCGGGCCCCCGGCCCGCCCAGGTACTGGTAGAGGGGCAGGCCACACTCGTCGGCGCCCGAGCGCGCCACGGCCAGCGACACGCCGAGGAGCGCGTTGGCGCCCAGTCCCGACTTGTTGGGCGTGCCGTCCAGCTCGAGGAGCGCGCGATCCACCGCGGCCTGCTCCGTCGCCTCCAACCCCTCGATCTCGGGCGCGATGGTCTCCGTCACGTTGCGCACGGCCTGGCGCACGCCCTTGCCGCCGTAGCGCGCGTCGTCGTCGTCGCGCAGCTCGACGGCCTCGCGCGTGCCCGTGGAGGCACCGGAGGGAACCATGGCGCGGCCGAAGGCGCCGGAGTCGAGCCACACTTCCACCTCGATGGTGGGGTTGCCGCGGGAATCCAGGATCTCTCGCGCGTGAACGGTCCGGATCTCTGACACGTCAGGCCTTTCGCTCGATGATGAAGGTGCCGAGGGCGCGCAGCGGGAGGGCGCGCTCGCCGAAGGGCTCGAGCGCCGCGTGGGCGTCGGCGATCAGGGCCTGGGCGCGCCGACGTGAGGTCTCGATGCCGTGCACGGCCGGATAGGTTGCCTTCTGCTGCGCCTGGTCCTTGCCTGCCGTCTTGCCCAGCTCCTCCGACGTGGCCGTGATGTCGAGGATGTCGTCCATGATCTGGAAGGCCAGCCCGAGGTCGTCGCCGGCTAACCCGAGGGCCTTGAGCTCCTCGGGCGTGGCGCCGGCCAGGATGGCTCCGGAGCGGATGGAGGCACGGATGAGCGCCGCCGTCTTGTGGGTGTGGATGTAATCGACCATCGCCGCGTCGGCGGGCTTGCCCTCGCACTCGATGTCGGCCACCTGCCCGCCCACCATGCCCGCACTCCCCGCGGCATCGGCCACCTCGATGAACACTTCGCGCAGCCGCTGAGCGTCCGCGCCCGCAGCCCCGCTGTTCCCGAGCAGCCGGAAGGCGAGGGTGAGGAGCGCGTCGCCGGCCAGGATGGCGATCGCCTCGCCGAACACCTTGTGGTTGGTGGGCACGCCGCGACGAAAGTCGTCGTTGTCCATGGCGGGCAGGTCGTCGTGGATCAGCGAATAGGTGTGGATCATCTCCACCGCGCACGCCGCGGGCATGACCGCGTCGAGGCTTCCCCCCACCGCCTCGGCGCCCGCGGCCACCAGCACCGGGCGGAGACGCTTGCCCCCCGCGAACACGCTATAGCGCATGGCCTTGTGGAGCGACTCGGGCGGCGCGCTCTCGGAGGGGAGAAAGCGGGCCAGGGCTTGGTCGACGGCGCGGGCCCGCTCGGCCATGTAGGCGGCGAGATCGAAGCTCACCCTTGCGAGTCCTTGTCCCACTCGAAGGGCTCGGCCTTGAGCAGTCCCGACTCGTCCTTGGTCAGGAGCTCGATGCGCTTCTCGGCCTCTTCGAGATACTTTGCGCAGCGGCGGGCGAGGGCCACCCCTTCCTCGAACACCTTCAGCGAGCTTTCGAGGGCGAGGTCGCCGGACTCGAGCTGGTCCACGATCTGCTCGAGCCGTCCCAGCGCGTCCTCAAACTTGATGTCGCTCATCCCGTTCCCGCACCTCGGTGACACGGGCGCCGAGGGCGCCCTGATGGAGGAGTATCTCGAGGGCATCGCCCACCCCGACCTGGGTAGCGCTCCGCACCACCTCGCCCGAGGGCAGCCGCGTCACGCTGTAGCTGCGGGCGAGCACGCCAAGGGGCGAGAGGCTCTCGAGCCGGCCCACCGCCTCCGCGAAGCGGGCCCGCGACGTCTTGGCGTTGTGGGCGGCCGACGAGGCGAGGCGAACACGAAGCTGCGACAGCAGCGCCGAGGCTGCGGCAATCCGGGACAGCGGGCTGCGCGAGCGCAGGGCGCCGGTGGCGAGGGCCACGCGGTGGGTGATGTGGCGCTGGCTCGCGCGCAGGCCAAGACGCAGGCGCCCTTGCAGATCGTCCAGGCGGCGGTAGACATCGCGGAGGGCACGGGCGGGATCGGTGAGCACGCGCCGGCGGAGCAGGAAGTCCACGCGCTCTCGCCGCGCGCTCACCTCGGCGGTCATGGCCTGCTTGAGCCGCGCATAGAGATCGGCGAGCGTCTCCATCACCGCCAGTTTCTCGCGGACGACCAGCTCCGCCGCCCCCGATGGTGTCGGCGCGCGCAGGTCGGCCACGAAATCGGCGATGGTGAAATCGGTCTCGTGGCCCACCGCGGAGATGACGGGCACGCGACAGGCGGCGAGGGCGCGGGCCACCCGCTCGTCGTTGAAGGCCCACAGATCCTCGATGGAGCCGCCGCCGCGCCCCACGATGATGACGTCGAGGTTCGCGATCTCCTGCAGGTGCACCAGCGCCTGGACGATCTCCCCCGGCGCCTCGTCGCCCTGCACGCGCACGGGGGTGATGAGAATGTGCAGATCGGCGAAGCGGCGCCCGATGATGTTGAGCATGTCGCGGATGGCCGCGCCGGTGGGCGAGGTCACGATGCCGATCACCCGCGGGAACGCCGGGAGGGGTCGCTTGCGCGCCTCCTCGAAGAGCCCTTCCGCCTCCAGCTTGCGCTTGAGCTGCTCGAAGGCGAGCTGGAGCGCACCCAGCCCCTTCGGCTCCATCATCTCGACCACGAGCTGGTACTGACCCCGCGCCGCGTACACGTCGAGGCCGCCGAAGGCGAGTACCTGCATGCCGTCTTCCAGCTCGAAGCGCACGCGGCGGCCTCGTCCCCTGAACAGCACGGCAGAGATCTGGGCGCCTTCGTCCTTGAGGGTGAAGTACGCGTGGCCGGAGCCGGGGGTGCGGAGGTTCGAGATCTCCCCCTCCACCCACATCATGGGAAAACCCTCTTCGAGCGTCGTCTTGATAGACGCCGTCAGCTCCGAAACCGTATAAACCCTCCGCTCCGCGGTATTCATGACGATCCCGATCCCCTCTCCCCAGAGGGGAGAGGGGAGGGTGAGGGGCGCTGCCGACCGCGTTTCAGGGCTTCGACGATGCGCTCGAGCACACCCGAGGTGTTTCCAAGGACTTCGTTGTTCCAGAATCGCAACACCCGGTGACCCTGGCCCGCGAGATAGCCGCTTCGAGCCGTATCGCTATCGTGAGTGAGCGCGTGGTGGCCGCCGTCCAGCTCTACGATCACTTTCGCCTCGGTGCAGCAAAAGTCGACGACAAACGGTCCCACCGGATGCTGACGGCGGAACTTGAAGCCGGCGAGGCGCCGGTCGCGAAGGAGAAGCCACAGCTTTCTTTCCGCGCTCGTTTGTGAGTGGCGGAGGTTTCTCGCGTAGGGTTCGTGCTTTTCACTGACTTGCCCCCTCACCCTGCCCTCTCCCCCGATGGGGGAGAGGGATGTGAGGGCTATCACGCGACACCGAGTTGGCGGGCGGTGGCGCGCCATGTGTTCTTCATGAGCATCGCGACGGTCATGGGGCCGACGCCGCCGGGGACGGGGGTGATGGCGCGGGCGCGGGTCGCCGCCGAGTCGAAATCGACGTCGCCCGCGAGCTTGCCCGTGTCGAGACGGTTCACGCCCACGTCGATGACCACTGCGCCCTCTTTGATCATGTCGCCCGTGATGAAGCGCGGTCGGCCCGCGGCCACGCAGAGAATGTCCGCGCGGCGGCAGTGGGCGGCGAGGTCGCGGGTGCGCGTGTGGCACATGGTCACGGTGGCGTTCCGCGCGAGGAGCAATTGCGCGAGGGGCTTGCCGACCAGTCGCGAGCGCCCCACCACCACTGCCTCCGCGCTCTCGATGGCGATGCCGTAGTGATCGAGGATCTCGATGCATCCGGCGGGCGTGCACGGCACCGCGGAAGGCTTGCCTCCGAGCAGATTGCCGAGGTTCATGGGGTGGAGGCCGTCCGCGTCCTTCTCGGGCGCGATGGCGGCCACCGCCTGGTCCTCGTCCATACCCTTGGGCAGCGGCAGCTGGAGCAGGATGCCGTGCAGCGTCGGGTCGGCGTTGATCGTGCGGATCGTCTCGAGGAGCTCGGCCTGGGAGCAGCCGCCCGGGAAAAGAAAGTCCCGGGTGGCGATGCCCACCTCGTCGGCCGCCCGCTTCTTGTTGCGCACGTAGATCTGGGAGGCGGGATCGTCGCCGACGAGGACCACGGCCAGCCCCGGCTGCACCGTGGTCTTGGCGCGGAGGGCAGCGACACCGGCCTTGACCTCGGCCAGGACCTTCGCCGCGACCTCCTTGCCTGAGAGTATCTGCACCGTGCTCAGTCGGGCAGAGGGACGCGCAGTCGCTCGATGGACAGGCCCCGGCCCGTCTCAGGGTCTATCCGGATCACGGCGCCGTGAAGCGAGACCGGCCCCTTGGCGGGCTCGAAACGGTTCGGCATCTGCGAGAGGAAGCGCTGGAGGGCCAAGTCCTTGTCCACCCCGATGACCGAGTCCGTGGGGCCCGTCATGCCGAGGTCGGTGATGTACGCGGTGCCGTTCGGCAACACGCGCTCGTCCGCCGTCTGCACATGGCGATGCGTGCCCACCACCGCGCTCACGCGCCCGTCGAGATGCCAGCCCATGGCCTGCGACTCGCTCGTGGCCTCGCAGTGCATGTCCACGATGATGATCGGCGTGTCCTTGCGCAGCTCGGGCAGAATCTCGTCGGCTTTCTGGAATGGGCAGTCGATGGGCAACATGAACACGCGCCCCATCAGGTTCAGCACCGCCACCTTGTGCGGGCCGGCCTTCACCGTGACGTACCCGACCCCCGGAGTCCCCGGGGGGAAGTTGGCCGGGCGGAGAAGCAGGTTCTCCTTCCCGATGTACTCGATGATCTCCTTCTTGTCCCAGATGTGGTTGCCCGAGGTCATCACGTCCACGCCCTGCTCGAGGAAGGTCCGCGCGATGAGCGGCGTGACCCCGAAGCCCGACGCAGCGTTCTCCACGTTGACGATGGTCAGGTCGGCCTCGTGCTGCTTGCGCAGGCGCGGGAGGAGCGCGTGCACAGCCTTGCGTCCCGGCTCCCCGAACACGTCGCCGATGCAGATGACGGTGAGCGGCTTGGTCACTGAATCGTCACCGTCGCGCACCGGATCATTGGCGGCTGGCCGCTCACTTAGCCACTTCGACGGCGCGCGTCTCGCGGATCACGATCACCTTGATGTGCCCGGGATACTGCATCTCCGCCTCTATGCGCTTGGAGATGTCCTTGGCGAGCTGATGCGCGTCCAGATCGGAGATCTGCTCCGACTTGGTCATGATGCGGAGCTCACGCCCGGCCTGGATCGCGTAGCACATCTCCACGCCCTTGTAGGACATGGCGATCTCCTCGAGCTTGGCCAGGCGCTTGATGTAGCTCTCGAGCACGTCGCGCCGGGCCCCCGGGCGGGCGGCGGAGATGCCGTCGGCCGCCTCGGTGAGCACGGCCTCGATGGTCTCGGGCTCCACGTTCTCGTGGCCGCACAGCGCGGCATTGATGATCTGCGGCGACTCGCCGTACTTGGTCAGCACCTGCAGGGAGAGCTCGGGGTGGCTTCCCTCCTGCTCATGGGTCAGGGCCTTGCCGATGTCGTGGAGGAGCCCCATGCGCTTGGCGAGCTTGACGTCGGCCTTGATCTCCGCCGCCATCATGCCGGCAAGCCACGCCACTTCTTTTGAGTGCTGCAGGCAGTTCTGGCCATACGACGTCCGGTATTTCATGCGGCCGACCAGCTTGACGAGCTCCGGATGGAGGCCGTGGACGCCCACCTCGAAGCAGGCCTTGTCGCCTTCCTCCTTGAGATGCTCCTCCATGTCCTTCTTGACCTTCTCCACCACTTCTTCGATGCGCGCGGGGTGGATTCGCCCATCCGCGATCAGCTTCTGGAGGGCGAGGCGGGCGATCTCGCGCCGGTAGGGATCGTAAGCGGAGATCAAGACCGCTTCCGGCGTATCGTCCACGATCAGATCCACGCCGGTGTGCAGCTCGAGAGCGCGGATGTTCCGACCCTCGCGGCCGATGATGCGCCCCTTCATGTCGTCGGAGGGCAGGTCCACGATGGACACCGCCGTCTCCACCGTGTAGTCGGGGGCCAGGCGCTGGATGGTCGAGGCGAGCACTTCCCTCGCCTTGACCTGGGCCGTCTCCTTGGCTTCTTCCTCGAGACGCATGCCGAGAAGCTGGGCCTCCCGGCGGGACTCGACCTCGACCTGCGCCATGAGCTGGCGCTTCGCCTCATCGGCGGTCAGCCCGGCAATTCCCTCGAGCTTCCGGCGCTGCTCGTCGAGGGCCGAGCTGAGCCGGGCCTCCGCGGCCACCATGGCCTTGTCCCGCTCCCCCAGCACGCGGTCGCGGGTCTGGAGCTCCTGCTCCCGCCGGTCGAGCTGGTCTAACCGGCGGGCGAGCTGCTCCTCCTGCTGGACGACGCGGCGCTCCACCGCCTGTATTTCTTTTTGACGCGCCCGCGTCTCTTGCTCGAGCTCACTCCGCACCTTGAGCGCGGTCTCTTTGGCCTCGATCTCAGCCGTGCGGATTCGCGCCTCGCCTTCGCGCAGCTTCGTCTCGGCGTCGGCACGGGCCTGCTCCACCGCGCGGCGGCCGTCGTCGAGGATACGCTTGGCACGCGTCTCGGCATCACCAAGGGTCCGCGCGATGGTGAGCTTGTGGCCCATGTAGCCGATGAAGACGGCAAGGAGGGCGACCAAAGGTAAGACTACCAGGACGATCTTAACGTCCATCGCTATCTCCAAACCGGGGCGTCACCCCGGACCGATCGGAACGTTCAGGTGCTGCGGAACGGCAAAAATCGCTGAAAGTATAGGCTGTTCGAGGGGACAAAGTCAACGAGGGAGGCACCCCGCCTCTGCCGTGTGCCGACGGTGTTTCGAACCTGGCAAGCCAGGTGGGCGCCAAAATGGAGGGCTTCAGGCTTCCCCTCTGCTGAGGGGCTTGCGCACCACCCTCGTGAGCGGCGTCCTCTTGTGTATCGAGGTTGAAACTTTCCCCCGACATCACAAACAGCGCAGGGTTTCTCCTGTGTACCCCGGCGCCCCCGCCCCGTCAAGTACTTCCGCTACCGCTGACCCTTGCTGGGGGTGATGGCGTCGAGCAGGTCGACCATGGCCCCGATGCGCTTGGGCAGGTCGCCTTCGTACTTCGACAGCTCCTCCCGGACCCGGAACAGTTCGTCGGCGATGTAGAGGGAGGCGAGGGCCAGGGCCTTCACCGGATCGGGCCCACGGAGCTGGCCCTCGACGCTCTTCGCGCGCTTCTCCACGTAGGCGGCGATGTCGCGGACGTGCTTGGGGTCCGCCTCGCTCCGGATCGTGTACTTTTGACCGAGGATCTCGACTTCGACGCGCTGGGGCTCGCTCATAGGTCGAGCTTCTCCATCTCTTTGAGCATGGTGTTGACCTGCCCCAGCATCTCCTTGCGCTCCTGCCGGAGACGCGCGAGCTCGGTCCGGTCGGCCTCCCCCGTGGCAAGCTTGGCCTGAAGCGTCTCGCGCTCCTTGCGAAGCATCGCGATGACCTCCGCGGCCCGCCGGACGGCCTTCTCGAGATCCTCCAGACGATCTCCGAGCGACTCGGTCATCACACCCCCCTGATCTCGGCCGCAAAGCGGCGGCTGACCTCGGCCACGATCCTGGCATGCAGCTCGTTCACTTCCCGGTCGGTGAGCGTACGGTCGGGCGCCTGGAAGGTCAGGCTCCAGGCGAGGCTTCGCCTGCCTGCGCCCACCTGCCCGCCTTCGTAGACATCGAAGAGGGTGAGACGCGAGAGCAACGGTAGCTTCATCGAGCGGATCGCCGCTTCGATCTGGCCCGCCGTCACCTCCGCCCCTACCACGATCGCCAGGTCGCGCTGCACGGCGGGGAAGCGCGGGAGGGGCTGATAGCGGGTCTCGCGCCGGGGAAGGTCCAGGAGCGCGCTCAGCGAGAGCTCGGCGAGGAAGACCGGCGCGGGCAGGTCAAAGGCCTCGCGGACTCCGAGGGCTACCTCGCCGAACCAGCCCACGGGGCGCCCTCCCACGCTGAGAGCGGCGCCGCGGCCCTGCTCGAGGTAGCGGGGGCCCTCGCCGGGCGCATAGGGCGTGGTCTCCACGTCGCCCACCCCGGTCGCGTGCACGGCGAGCTCCGCCGCGCCCTTGACGTCGTAGATGTCGATCCGGTCTCGCGCAGCATGCCAGGCGCGGGGAGCGCGCTGTCCCGTCATGGCCACGGCGAGCCACAGCTCCTCGTGGGCGGGACGGTCGCCATCCTCCTCACGGTGCGGAGCGAAGGTCTGGCCGATCTCGAAGACGCGCACGTCGGGAATCTGGCGCGTTCCGTTGAGGGCCACCACCTCGAGCACCCCGGGAGCGAGCGACGGCTGCAGCACGGAGCGCTCGGCGGAGATGGGATTCTGGAGCGCGATCAACGCCTCGGGCGCATCCCATCCCATGGCCTTGAGACGCGCGGGATCCACGAAGGCGTAGGTCACGGCCTGGGAAAGCCCGGCCGCGGTGAGGGCCCGTGTGACGGCGCGGGCGAGCACGAGCGCGGGAGGGTGGACCACGGGCTGGAGCACACCTCCGCCCGCGAGCGCGGAGGGAATCTTGTCGTAGCCCCACACGCGAATCACCTCTTCGACCAGGTCGTCCTCCTGGACGATGTCACGCCGGAAGCTCGGGACGACCACCTGCAGGGCGAGCCCCGAATCGTCCACGGCGAAGCCGAGGGCCTGGAGAATGCGCACGACGTCTTCATGAGGCGGGCAGACGCCGATGACGCGCTCGATGCGCGAGCGGCGCAGGGTGATGCGCGGCCGGGGCTTGGGACCCGGGTAGACGTCAATCACCCCTTTCGCCACCGTGCCTCCGCCCAGATCGGCCATGAGCTGGGCCGCGCGGTCGAGGGCCTCGCGAAGTCCCTCGATGTCGGCGCCGCGCTCGAAGCGGTAGGCGGCGTCGGTGTGGAGCCCCAATGTTCGGGAGGTCGAGCGGATCGATCCCGGATTGAAGAACGCGCTCTCGAGAAGCACGGTGGTCGTCTTGGCCGTCACCTCGGAGGTCGCTCCCCCCATGACACCGCCGATGCCGATGGGCCGCTCGGAATCGCAGATCAGGAGCATCCCGGGAGTGAGGGCCCGGTCCTGCCCGTCGAGGGTGGTGATGCGCTCCCCGGGCTGGCCGCGGCGGACGACGATCTTGTGCTGGGCCACCGTGTCGTAGTCGAAGGCGTGAAGCGGCTGCCCCATCTCCCACAAGACGTAGTTGGTCACGTCGACGAGATTGTTGATCGGGCGCAGCCCCACCGAGCGCAGGCGCTGGGCGAGCCAGGGGGGCGACGGCTTGACGGTGAGCCCCGTGATGACGCGCGCGGCATAGCGCGGGCAGAGATCGGGATCGAGAATCTCCACCTCGGCGATCCGGGCCGCGTCGGTCTCCCCTTCCTTGACCGCGATCTGCGGGAAGCGGAAGGGCGCGCCGGTGAGGGCGGCCACCTCCCGCGCCATCCCCACCACGGAGAGCGCGTCCGGGCGGTTCGGCGTGATCTCGATCTCGAGGATGGTGTCGTCGAGGCCGAGGTACCGGCTGAGCGGCGCGCCGAGCGGCGCATCCGCGGGCAGCTCGAGGATGCCGCTGCCGTCCTGGCCGATGCCGAGCTCCAGCTCGGAGCAGAGCATGCCCTCGGAGAGGGTGCCGCGAATCTTCGCGGCCTTGATGGTCCGGCCTCCCGGCAAGGTCGCGCCGGGCGGAGCGAAGGCGGTGCGGAGGCCGGGAGCAGCGTTGGGCGCGCCGCAGACCACGGAGAAGCTCTTGTCGGAAAGGGCCACCCGGCACAGACGATTGTGATGCCCGGCGGGGGTGACGCCGAGATCCTGCTCGATGGCTTCGATCTCCGCGATGACCACACCCGACAGACCCTCGACGAGCGGCTGCACGGAGGCGACCTCGATCCCCGCATTCACGAGGCGGTCCGCAATGGCCGCGGGCGGCAGCTCCGTCTCGGCGAATTCGCGGAGCCAGCGATAGGAGATCTTCACGGCAGCCCCTGGGCAGAGGACGCGAACTGCCCGAGGAAGCGCATGTCGTTCTCGAAGAAGAGGCGGATGTCGTCGATCTCGTACTTGAGGATGGCCACCCGCTCCACCCCCATGCCGAAGGCCCAGCCCGTGACCTCCTCCGGATCGTATCCCACGTTGCGCAGGACGTTCGGGTGCACCATCCCCGAGCCGAGGATCTCGATCCAGCCGCTCTGCTTGCAGAACCGGCATCCGTCGCCGCCGCACTTGAAGCAGAGCACGTCGACTTCGGCGGAGGGCTCCGTGAACGGAAAGAAGGACGGCCGGAAACGCACGCGGGAGCGCGGCCCGAACATCTCACGCGCGAAGAGATCAAGGGTGCCCTTGAGGTCGGCCATGGTGATGTGGCGATCCACCGCCAGCCCCTCCACCTGGTGGAACATGGGCGAGTGGGTGGCGTCGGTGATGTCGTGGCGGAACACCTTGCCCGGGCAGATGATGCGGACGGGCGGACCCTGCGCCTTCATCGCCCTGATCTGTACGGGCGAGGTGTGGGTGCGCAGCACGGTGTCGGCGGAGACGTGAAACGTGTCCTGCATGTCACGCGCCGGGTGATCGTCGGGGAAGTTGAGGGCGGCGAAGTTGTAGTAGTCGCTCTCCACCTCTGGCCCCTCGGCCACCGAGAAGCCCAGCCCCTCGAAGATCGAGATGATCTCGTCCTGGACGCGGATGATCGGGTGCATGGCGCCGAGCGCGGGGGCGCGCCCGGGCAACGTCAGGTCGAGGTGCCGGGCGGCGAGGGTCTGCCGGCGCTCCTCTGTCTTGAGGGCGTCCTGCCGCGCCGTCAGCGCTTCCTCGAGGCGTCCCTTCACCTCGTTCGCTTCCTGGCCCACCCGCGGGCGATCCGCGGCGGGAACCTTGCCGAGGCCTCTCAGGAGCGCGGTGAGCTCACCGGAACGCCCGAGCACACGCACGCGCACCTGCTCGAGCGCAGACGTGGATCGGGCCCCGGCGATATTCGCCAGGGCCCGGTCGAGGATGTCCTGGACCCGCGGGTCCGCCGCCATCGGCTAGCCTCGCTGGGCGGAGACGGCCGACGCGAGCTTGGCGAAGGCGGGCGGATCCGACACGGCAAGCTCGGCGAGGATCTTGCGGTCGAGGGTGATGCCGGCCTTCTTGAGCCCGTTCATGAAAACGGAGTAGGACAGGCCGACCTCCCGGCAGGCGGCGTTGACGCGGATGATCCAGAGGGAGCGCGCGCGGCGCTTCTTCTGCTTGCGGCCCTTGTAGGCGAAGGCCCCGGCGCGGAGCACCGTCTCGGCCGCGGTGCGGTAGAGCTTGCGCCGCCCGCCGAAATAGCCCTTGGCCTGCTTGAGTACTTTCTTTCTACGCTGGCGGGTCTTCGACCCGCCCTTTGCCCGTGGCATCTCTGTCTCTCCTTTGCCTTATAGGTACGGGACGAGCCGCTTGAGCCTCGGCTGGTCCGCTTCCGAGATCATATAGGCCTTGCGGAGCTTGCGCCGCCTCTTGGGGCTCTTGCCCTCGAGCTTGTGGCGCTTCCACCCGCTCCTGCGCTTGAGCTTGCCGCTGGCCGTGGCCTTGAAACGCTTGGCCGCGGCCCGCTTCGTCTTCATCTTCGGCATGGCGAGCCTTCTCTCCTTTTTCCCCTCTCCCCTCCGGGGAGAGGGGAGGGTGAGGGGTCCCTTAGTG
>Ga0070712_100002049_pt1 | contig 12333 bp, 7 predicted proteins | sample LARL81metaG_FD_71396 | JGI IMG/M metagenome (GOLD analysis project Ga0070712, IMG submission 71396) | Corn, switchgrass and miscanthus rhizosphere microbial communities from Kellogg Biological Station, Michigan, USA - LAR L8-1 metaG | ecosystem: Host-associated > Plants > Roots > Rhizosphere ...
ATCTTCGATTTCGTTTTCACAAACAGCTCCGCCGGAGCCAGAAGAGGCCCCCGAGGCGTCGCAGGTGGCCTTGACCGCCGATGCCATCATGGCGCGTGTGGCTGTGAATCAGGATCGCAGCGAACAACTGCGTAAGCAATACGTCTACCGGCAGCATACCCACATTCTGACGCACAAACCAAAGGGTAGAGTGCTACGGGAAGAAACCGCCGATTACGACGTGGTCCCGACGCCAGATGGGACGCAGAAGGATCTCAAGCTACTATTCGGTCGCTATTGGGACAAGGGAACGTACCGGACGTTCCAAGGAGAGCCGGTTCCGGAGGCCGACAGCCTTGACGGCAGTTTGATCCATGACTTTCGCGAGGATCTGTCGAATGAGAAGACCAAAGACGGGCTGGCGAAAGACCTGTTCCCCCTGACTTCGGACGAACAGAAGGACTACGAGTTCAAGTTGCTGGGGCAGGAGATAGAACAAGGGCGGAAGGTTTATCACATTGCATTCCGGCCCAAGGATAAAGACGAGATTACATGGGCGGGCGAGGCTTATATTGACGGTGCCGAGTTTGAGCCGGTGCGTGTGTTTACGAAGCTGTCACGGCGGATCCCCTTCGGCGTCAGGACATTCTTAGGGACGGATTTGCCCGGGATCGGCTTCAACGTCGTCTACAAGCGGCAAGAAGACGGAGTCTGGTTCCCGGAGACGTTCGGGACGGAGTTTCGACTTCACGTTCTCTTCTTCATCAACCGGGAAGTCACCGTCTCGCTCCAGAACTCAGGCTTTCAACATACGCACGTAGAGAGCAAGATGAAGGTCGTCGGACCGGCTGACTAGGGTCAAAGACATCGGACTCCGCTCGACTGGCCTGAAGTATCCCACCAACAAATGTCAGGGGTTGTGTGGTTTCAGGATCATCGCCCCTGGGCCTCCTGGGGCTCAGATTTTTCTTGACGACGCTGGTCGCGCCTGCCTAATTTTGCATCTATGCATGGCGCTCTGTATTCAACAAGGCGCTCTCAGTCGTCAATCAGTGAGTGAACCCTCAAGTGATCCAGGTGAAGTCTTTTGCCGGGACAGGCGGCCCTCAACAGTCGCGGTCTGCCCCAAGAAGGAGAACGTATGTCCTCGCGCAGGTCCGGAATGCATAGCTTACACACTTTTCGCATTATCCTAGCCGCCCTTACGATGGGTCTGTGCGGCTTGCCCTTATCGGCGCAGATCACTTCCGGCACCATCACTGGTCGCGTGCAAGATTCAACGGGGGCGATGGTCAAAGGTGCGACGGTCACCGTTTCGAATCCCAGCAATGGATTGACCCGGCAGCTGACCACCACTGATACGGGGGAATTTGTCGCCCCCAACCTCCTTCCGGGTACTTACAACGTCAGTGTGGATGCTCCAGGCTTCAAGAGACTCGAAACTAACGGTTTCGTGCTCACCGCCGCTGGGAAACTGGACACCGGTAATCTTGTGCTCAACGTTGGGGCCACAGCCAATGAGGTGACGGTCACGGCCGATAGCGGTCAGGTACAACTGCAGGCCGATTCGGGCGAGCGCTCCGACTCGATCACCAGCAAACAGCTGAACGATGTCGCCATCAATGGGCGCAACGTCCTGGACTACATGAAGTTGATTCCTGGCGTGACCGGGGTCTTTGACGGCCATGCCTCAGGGACGGGCGGGCTGGACTCCTTCAATATTAACGGCACGCGCGCGAACGAGCACGAAATGACGATCGACGGTGCTTCGAACGTGGACACTGGGAACAACGGGGGAACCCACGTCACCGTCAATACCGACGCGATCGAGGAAGTGAAAGTTCTCACCTCAAACTACCAGGCTGAGTTCGGAAAGGCTGCGGGCGGCACAATTGCCCTCGTGACCAAGAGTGGAAGTAACGAATGGCACGGTGACGGTCGTTACTTTCATCGCCATGAGGGATTGAATGCCAACGAGTGGTTCAATAAGAAGAATCAATTGCAGGGCGATCTGCCAAATACTCCTCCCTTATACCGTTACAACTATGCGGGCTACCAGTTGGGTGGTCCGATACTGAAGAACAAGCTGTTCTTCTTTTGGAGCCAGGAGTTTTACCAGCAACTGGTTCCGAGCGGCGGCACGACGCAGTTTTATACTCCAACCGCGCTCGAGCGAAATGGAGACTTCTCGCAGTCCATCAACGGAGACGGAACCCCCATCCTACTTTCCGGCCCAGGAATCACGAATAATAAGATCGATCCGACGCAACTTCCGGCAGCGCAAGCGGCGGCGTTTGCCTAGGTACAGAAAATTCTCAATCTCTTTCCCTTGCCCAACGTGAGCGGATTCGGGCCGAACCAGGACTACAACTATTCAAACGCATTCTCGGCAGATGCTCCTCGTCGCGAAGACATTCTTCGGATCGATTTCCAACTTAACCGGAAGAATCGTCTCTACGGGCGCTACATTCACAATTACGAGAAGGATCAGGCTCCGTTCGAAAACTTTCCCGGCCCCTTCGGGATCTTTGCCTGTTCGTCGGCGATCAACTTTGAAGGTGGCTGCACGCAGAATCATCCCGGTTGGAATCTTTCGGTGAACCTGGTGAGCACGATCACACCGACTATTTTGAACGAGTTTTCCGTCGGGCCGAGCCATAGCCTTTCCGAAGCCGAAAGCGTGAATGGCAATGTCTCGCGCGCGGCGAACGGGATTGACCTGCAGCTTCTCTACCCGTTGACTCCCGACCAATCCATCCCGGACATGACCTTCAACGGGCTAACGAACACCAATTTCGCCGGAAGCTATTTGGGAGGCACTCCCTGGAAACAGGCGAACACTACGATTAACGTGAACGACAACCTGACGTGGGTAAAGCAAAAGCATACGCTGAAGGCGGGAATCTTTTACCAGCGTAGCCGGAAGGACCAGCCAGCCTGGGGAAACATCAATGGGCAATTTACGTTTGGCACGGGACCCACGGCCCCGTCGCCCTGCCCTGCGAATACAACGTGCGGCGACCCGCTGGCCAGTGCTCTGTTGGGAGAGTTTGACGGATTTGATCAGTCGACCGCGCGGCCGCTAGGCAAGTTCCGCTATAACCAGGTCGAGTTCTACGTCCAGGACACGTGGAAGATTCTTCCTCGTTTGACGTTGGATTACGGAATGCGCTTTGCGTGGATTCCACCCCAGTACGACGCGAGCAACCAGGTTGCTCTGTTCGATCCTTACTCGTACAACACGGCAAACGCGGTAACCATTGACAAGAATAGCGGCAACATTATCGCCGCGGATGGTGGAGATCCTCTGAACGGCATGAGGTTCGCCAATCAGAACCAGATCCCGAAGGGAGGATGGGATAGCCGAGGCATTATGGCAGAGCCGCGCTTCGGTTTTGCCTACGATCTCCTTGGTACGCACCGGTCGATTCTGCGCGGTGGGTTCGGCATGACTCATGATCGAACGCAAGGCAATTTGATCTTCAACACGGTATTTAATAATCCCGCGATAGTTCAGACCGCAACTGTGGGTTCCGGCAACATCGCCGACCTGCCTACGCTGCAGTCATCGTTCGGAAATGGCGTCTTGGGCAATGTTCTGGGCGCGGCCCGGGATGGCAAAGTGCCCACGGTTTACAGCTTTAGTCTGGGCGTGCAACAGGAGATCGCGTCGGGTACCACCCTGGATCTGGCGTACGTGGGTTCGTTGTCTCGCCACCTTGTCACGTCGCGTGACATCAACGCCATACCTTATGGAACGGCCTTCCAGAAGGCCAATCAGGATCCGAATTGCGTGGACAACAATGGAGTGCCGGTCTTTCCCGGCGGGGTTGTGCCCGATGTGCAACCAGGTTTGCAACCGGAGTATGCCGCGGCTGGATACAACTTCAACGGATTCTGCACTTATGGGTATCACAATTTCACCTCTACGGTTCTGGTGCCCTACAAAGGCTACGGTCAGATCCCGTACCTGGAATTCAACGGCACCTCGAACTACAACGCATTGCAGGCGTCACTGCAGCGCCGCTTCAGCAAGGGGCTGACTTTCGGCTTGGTCTACACCTGGTCGAAGTCGCTGACCACCGCCAATTCCGATCAGGATACGCAGGACACGTTTAACGCTTTACTCGATTACCGGACAGCGGGTTGGGATCGCACGCACGTGTTTGCTGCCAACTATGTCTACGATCTCCCGAATGTCACCAAGCATTTTGGGGGGCCGAAGTGGCTTTCTTACATCACCGACAACTACGAGTTGAGCGGGATCACACAATTTATGACCGGGACGCCAGTTGATCTGAACAACGCGTTTTCGTTCCCGCCGGGCAGCGTCACCGGCTCGGACCAGTACGGTGCGCTACCGTTCTACTACACGCTGGATGCGCACGGGAATCCGATGCTGCCAACCATTGGCCCACCGGGACGTGGATCGCGCGACATATTGCGCAACGGAGGCATGCAGACTTGGGACATGTCGTTGTTCAAGAATATTCCCCTGGGAAGGGAGTCACGCTATATCCAACTCCGGCTAGAGGCGTTCAACGTCTTTAACCATCCGAATTTTCAGGACAGGAATTTTGGCGCGAATGTGACCGGACCGTGGGCTTACGCGAGCCCAACCGATCCGTTGACCATCACTAAGAATGACAATTGGGGAACGTATTCGGATACGTACGGAACCGGGCCGGGAGGCTTTCGCGTCATCCAACTGGGCGCAAAGATCTATTTCTAGGCTTGAAAGTAATTGCTGAGCGATGTTTTTCGTCGCCTGGACGCGAATGAGGAAGGCATCTGTCGATTAGAAGAATATTTTCTTGAAGGCATCGTGGCGCTGGCGAGCACTTTGCAAAAGCGCGCCAAACTCCGGCTCGCTACGCAGGCTATCGAGCAATGGATCGATCGTGAAGTAAGGATACGGAAAAAATCCATTGTCAACGCTGTGCTTAAGCATGCGGAGCGCCGAAGGCTTGTCGCCGAGGACGGCGTAAGCTTGGGCAAACTTGTAGATCGCTTCAGAGTCGCCAACCCCCCGTGCCTGAATCCTCTTCTCTGCTGCGCGCAGGATCTCTAACCCTTTCGCTTCTTGATGTCCGATTGCATCACTGAGTGCCTTGCCTACCTGCACCTGCAAGAACGCTGGATTCTGTTCGAAGGCGTGATCGAAATCCGCTGCCGCTTGCTCGAAGTGTTTTTGATAATACTCGGCGAAGCCGCGATAAAAGAGATGGAAGGGCAGTTCCCCAATTTTCGGCAGGCTCTGGAGAAATTCGTCATATTCTCCTAGGTAAAGATAAGCATTCAGCGCTGAGCTGTTGATCTTGACGGCCGGGTCGAGTTGTCTCGCTTGCTCACATTCGGCAACTGATTCCTTCAACATGCCGGCGAATCGGTATGCGTAGCCCAACTCCCAATGAAGTTCCGCGTGATGCGGATTGGTTTTCAAGGACTCTCTCAGCAAAGGTACCGCCTGCTCTACTCTGCCCGTGTCCGTGAGAAAGTTCGCCAGATAGATGCGTGTTTCAATCTGAGCCGGCTGCAAAGCGAGTGCCCGGTCGAAAGCATCTTGTGCTTTGCGGTAGTAATCCCGACCCTCGAGTTGAAACGAGCCGCTGGCGTTGTAGGAACGTCCCAGGTATGCCCACGTCAAGGCGAAAGTAGGGTCGAGTTCAGAAGATTTCTCCAACATGCGGATCGCCAGCGGAAAATCGCTTCGCGAATAAAGATCGACGCCACGCAAATAGTATTCATAAGCGAGCGGGTTGCCGGGTTCGTCCAGTTTGAGTTGCGCCGCTTCGGAAGAGGAGAGATTTAACTCCAGTCCATGGATGATCTGCTCTGCGACCTGGTCTTGAACGGTCAACAGCTTCTGGTAGCGAAGATCAAAGGCGCCCTTCCAGAGAATGTTCCGGGTCTTAACATCAATCAACTGGCAAGTGATTCTGAGATCATCGCCATCGCGAATGAAGTTGCCGATCAGCAGAGTATCAACGTCCAGGTCGGCAGCGAGTTTCGGAATCTCGACGACTTGATCCCGGTATTTCTCGATGGCATAAGACGGTCGAACTCTCAAGGCTCGAACGAATCCCAGCCGGGTGATGACGGCATCGGCGAGGGAATAGCCGAGGAAGTCGCCGCCGGAATCTTTCCTAATATTTTGGAAGGGAAGGATGGCAAGTCGACGCGGCTGGGAGACGACTTTTGTCGCCGGCACCTCTTTGCGAGATCGCCAGTAGCCGAGCCCCGCCAGCGCGATGGCCACAACAACCACCGCGAAAAGGCCTACGCGAATCTGTTTAGTGTGTGAAAGTCCTGGCCCGGGTAAAACGACAGGCAATTGTTTTGCCTCAGGGGTTTCCGATTTGTCTTGTGCCTCCGGACCGCTCGAGGCGGAAGCTATTTCGCTAGGACTCCAATTCCGTATCGGCGTCACCCGAGCGATGAAGCGATATCCAAGTTTGGGAACAGTCTCAATAAATTGCTGATGCTCGGGTGTGTCGCCCAGCGCCTTACGCAGGGCCGACACATTCACGCTCAGGTTGGCCTCTTCTACAAAACTGTCAGGCCAGATTTTCTTCATCAACTCGTCTTTGGTGACCAACCGTCCTTGACGCTCAATGAGGGTCACGAGAATTTCAAATGACTTTGGAGTGAGGGGTACGGGCTTGCCGTCGCACAGCAGGGAATGCTCCGCAGGATTTAAGCGAAACTCGCCGAACTCATATAAGACCTGCGTTTCCATGGGCATGACGGCTTTGGAAAAAATTTGCGAAACTCCTGCGAAATCTTAATAGCACTCTTAGGACGCTGTGGAGTGTTTCACGTAAGGTCGGCTTGGCTGCGGGTCGGCGCCCGCCTGCTGAAGTCTGGCGAGATTGTAAGTGCAATTGGCTGGACACGGCAAGCGTTCTAGGGGAAGCGTCGCCCCGAATGCCATCGATCCCGACACTCCGGGACGCGCAATTCAGGCCCAAATTACAAAATTGTAAAAACGAAGGAGAAACACTGGAATGAGCTGTTCTGTTGCAACAAAAGCATTGTCTTTGAAGATCGCTGTCCTGACGGCCGTTGTAGGCGCTGGCTTGGCGGTTCTTTCTCAACCCTTGGCCGCACAGGATGCGGGAGTCGATGTTCTGGCTCCTAAAGTTAACGTCAGGACCTTTGTTCTGCACCCGAACCCGAAGTTCCTAAGTTGTCTCGGTGTTCGGGGGGGAGCGACGCCCTCGGCGAAGGTGACTGTGACCAGAGGAAAGTTGAACGACACCTTGACAATTTCTGGTCAGAACTTCAAGCCAGGCTTGGCGTTCGATATGTTCACTGTGGAGCGCAGTAACCTGCTCTCCGACGCCACCGTGGACCCGGCGTTCACGAATTTCGGCATGGCTTGGTATCAGTCCGATCTGGAGGCAAATTATCAAGGTTCGTTTACGGCCACCATCAGGACCATATTGCTCGATCAGATTTTTGGTTTTGATCCGGACCAGAGCAATCCCAACCCAATCAACACTTTTCACGTGGGATTCTGGTTTAACGACCCTAACGATGCCAACACGGACGGCTGCACTTTCGACGTGACCAAGCCGACACCGTTCAATGGCGAGCATAATGCCGGTCCTGTGGCGTTCATCTCAGTTCCGAATGCCGCCACCAACCTGGGACCGCTTTGCACCGATCCAAACAAGAATACGGTTCCTGTCAGCTGCAACCCATAGTCGTCACTGGCCTTAGAGGATGCGGAGGGAGGCACGAATTGGAAGTGTGCCTTCTTCCGCGCCTGTGGGCGCTCCTGCAACTACAGGGTCGGCAGAAAATCGTCGATTTCTTAACAAGAAGTTGACAAGTTCTTCAGGGAGATCGGTTATGAGTTTTAAAGCAGTATGGGGATTTGATCCGGAAGAGGTATTGAAGGCACAAAAACAATTTGTGAAACTGCAGGCCTTTGTTTCGAATGAAGGCGGCTGCAAGCCTGAAGTGATTCAGATGCCAACCGGCAGGGATTCTCAAGTTGCTGAGCTTTGGCGAATGTTTCGCCTGCAGACGTAGGGAAGAGGAGCAACATGTCTGAGTGGATGATGACCTACCGAGGAGTTGTTTACCCATGGCACTGCGATCACATGAAACATATGAACGTCATGTGGTACGCGGGCAAGTTCGATGAAGCTTGCTGGCAGCTGCTTTCCATGCTGGGTCTGACTCCTTCTCGCTTTGCGCAGGGTGGAACCGGCATGGCGGCGGTGGAGCAGCACATCCAGTACAAGCGCGAACTCCACGCTGGCGACGCCATCACGATTCAGTCGGCGCTTTTGGAAGTGAAGGACAAGTCCATCCACATGTTGCATAAGATGATCGATGACGCGAGCGGCGAGGTCGCGGCGACGACTGTGGTCGTTGGCGTTCACATCGACGCGATCGTCAGGAAGGCGATCCGGTTGCCAGAGGATGTGCGCGAACGAGCGCTGAAGATGCGGGAAGAAGAACTGGCTGCGCTCAAGGCAGAAGAGTAAACGGCCCAGCGAGGGCTGTGCGGTCAGGCGTTAGTCGCCACTGGCGTGGTTCTGCGTAGGAACCAGAACCAGGCGCGGGCGGGCCGCCTCCTGCTTCGATGAGCGGCCAAATGCATTCAGAATGCAGATCACTGCCGCATAGGCAGCGAAAACTCCCAAGCTCACGGATGCGATTACGGTGACGAGGAGCAGGACGGGCATGAATAGCGAAATCACGATCGACCAACCTTAGAAATTCCCAGAGTCTGTTGCAGCGCGTCTCCCATCCTTACTTACTTGCCTTAGCGCGAATCTTCAATCTAACCTGCGTTGACGCTCCGCGCTGTTGACGACTAAGATACGGAGTAGAGCTGTGCAATTCCACTTTCCAACAATTCTGGTTACCTGTCGACATTACGGAAGGGGCATGCCCCCCGGCGAATGATGGCGATTACCAAGATTTCTGTCCGCGGGGCCCGGCAGCACAATCTCAAGAACATCGACGTTGAGATTCCGCGGAACACCCTTACTGTAGTAACCGGGCTCAGCGGGTCAGGCAAATCGTCTCTGGCCTTCGACACTATTTATGCCGAGGGGCAGCGGCGCTATGTCGAGACCCTGTCGGCCTACGCGCGCCAGTTTCTGGACCAGATGGAACGACCGGATGTCGATGCAATTGATGGACTTAGCCCGTCTATTTCGATAGAACAGAAGACCACCAGTCGCAGCCCTCGATCCACCGTTGGGACGATCACCGAAATCTACGATTATCTTCGCCTGTTGTTCGCTTCGATCGGCGTGCCGCATTGTCCCAAGTGTGGGCGGGCCATCAGCCGACAGTCCGCCGATCAGATCGTCCAACGGGTGATGGCCCTGAGCCCGGAAGATCGGGTGATGGTGATGGCGCCCATCGTCCGCGGACGGAAGGGCGAATTCAAGAAAGAGATGGAGACGCTCATCAAGCATGGCTACACCCGGGCGCGAATCGACGGGGAACTGGTCAGCCTCGACGACGAGAGCGTGATCAATCTTGATAAGCGAAAGAACCACACGATTGAAGTTGTGATCGATCGCTTGCTGGTGAAGCCGGGGATTGAGCACCGCTTGGAGATGTCGGTCGGGCTGGCGATGAAGTTGGCGGGCGGCCTGGTGCAGGTGGCAGTGGTTGGCGGCGACGAGCAACTCTATTCGGAAAAGTTGGCTTGTCCGGATTGCGGGATCAACGTGCCGCAGCTGGAGCCGCGGTCGTTTTCATTTAACAGCTTGTATGGAGCGTGTCCGGAATGTCACGGCTTGGGAAGCAAGTACGATTTCGATCCGGCGAAGGTGATTAGCGATTGGTCGAAGCCTTTGCTTGAAGGCGGGCTCGGGCCGGGATCGGCTTCGCAGAATCTGATTCACATGCTGCAGCTTTCGGCGGCGGCGTACGGCATCAATCTCAGCACGCCATTTGAGAAATTTCCCGAGAAGACGCAGGACTTTCTGCTCAACGGCGAGCCAGGGCGCGGGGGGAGAACTGGGTTTCATGGCATCTTCGGATATCTGAAACAGAACTTGGAGGAGTCAACCTCAGAGGGCTACCGCGACTGGTTGATGGATCACATGTCAGCGACGGAGTGCCCGGCATGCCAGGGAAAGCGCCTGCGGCCGGAGAGTCTCGCCGTCAAAGTGAATGGGATGTCGATTGCGGACTTCACCGCGATGCCGGTGGCGCGATCACTGACGGTCGCGCAGGGGATCAAGTTGGCGGGGCGCGAGGCGACGATTGCCGGGCGCGTCATGCATGAAGTGGTGGAACGGCTGCAATTCCTGAATGCCGTTGGGCTTGGGTATATCTCACTCGATCGCTCCGCGGCGACGTTGTCGGGCGGCGAAGGGCAGCGTATTCGGCTGGCGACGCAGATTGGGTCGAAGCTGCGCGGCGTTTTGTATGTGCTCGACGAACCATCCATTGGATTGCACCACCGCGACAATGGGCGACTGCTGTCTGCGCTCGAGAACTTGCGTGATCTCGGCAACACTGTGCTGGTGGTCGAACACGATGAAGAGACGATCCGGCGAGCAGACTATGTTGTCGACCTGGGGCCCGGAGCGGGACGTCACGGCGGAAGGCTGGTAGCGCATGGAACGCCGGAAGAGATCATGCGCGATCCCGATTCGCTGACTGGGGCGTATATCTCCGGTCGGACTTCGATTGAGATGCGGCCCGAACGGCGGCATGCCAACGGCGCAGCGCTCACGATTCTGGGTGCGAAGGAAAACAATCTCAAGAATCTCGACGTGACGTTTCCGCTGGGCATCATGACGGTGGTGACCGGCGTATCGGGATCAGGTAAGTCGACGCTGGTGAATGACATTCTTTATCGCGCGCTGGCGCGGCAACTGTACCGCTCGCGCGAGAAGTCGGGTGAGCACAAAGCGATTTCCGGGGCGGAGAATATTGATAAGGTCATCCGCATTGACCAGTCCCCGATTGGGCGGACGCCGCGATCGAATCCCGCGACTTATACCGGAGTGTTCACGCAGATCCGCGACTTTTACGCCATGCTGCCGGAGGCGCGCGAGCGCGGATACAAGGCGGGACGGTTCTCCTTCAACGTTTCCGGCGGACGCTGCGAAGCCTGCCAGGGCGAAGGTCAGCGGCGCATCGAGATGAACTTCCTGCCCGATGTGTATGTCTTGTGCGAAGTCTGCGGTGGGCGGCGTTATAACCACGAAACGCTGGCGGTGAAGTTCAACGGCTATTCCATTGCGGATTTGTTGGAAATGCCGGTCTCCGATGCGTTGCCGATCCTGGAAAATATTCCGCAGGTAAAACAGAAGCTGCAAACGCTCGTCGACGTTGGCTTGGGATACATTCACTTGGGGCAGTCGGCGGTGACACTTTCCGGCGGCGAGGCGCAGCGCATCAAACTGGCTCGCGAACTGAGCAAGCGGCAGACGGGGAAAACACTCTATCTGCTCGATGAGCCGACGACCGGGCTGCACTTTGATGACGTGAAGAAGTTGCTCGATGTGTTACACCGGTTAACCGACTTGGGGAATTCAATCATTATCATCGAACATAATCTCGATGTGATCCGAAATGCAGACTGGATCATTGATCTTGGCCCTGAGGGCGGGGAAGAGGGCGGACGGGTTGTGGCTCAGGGCACACCCGAGCAGGTTGCAAAGGTAAAGAAGTCGTATACAGGCCAGGCGCTGGCAGGATACTTCGGGAAGTCATCTAGTTCCGAGAAGCCTGCTCCATGTGCACGATCCTCAGTTCTCAGTTGAAGGAATTCCTTTTGTCATTTTCCGACAACCCGTTTGAGCCGCAGACGCCGCTGACTACCCAGCCAGAGACACAAGTACCGGGCGCTCTTGCTTCCGATCCCTCCGTTCCGGCGATCCTTGCTCCTGTCACGCCAGCGCCCCCAGTCAGAGATCCCGTATGGAGCGGCTGGGACGTTTTGTTGATTGCCGGTTTGACCGTGCTTGCCATGTTGGTGCTGCAACTGGTCGTGATTTTTGGGGCCGCATGGTTTGTGTATCCGCACGCGAGCCTGACGGAAGTGGCGCAAAAGCCTATCCTGTTGCTGCTCTCGCAGTTTCTGATTTACGCCGTAGTCGCCGCATTTATGGTCATGCTGGTCGAGGGCAAGTACCATGTCCCATTTTGGGAAGCGATCCGGTGGAAATGGCCTAGTTCTGAGTGGAAACTCCTGGGACTCGGCGCGACAATGATGTTCACGCTCGGCCTGCTGCAGAGTTTGTTGCCCATGCCGAAAGACACACCGTTCGAGCACCTGTTTGACCGCCCCCGTGATGCATATCTGCTGTCGATTATCGCCGTCACCCTGGGCCCTTTGATGGAGGAGATATTCTTCCGCGG
>Ga0070712_100002051_pt1 | contig 12330 bp, 13 predicted proteins | sample LARL81metaG_FD_71396 | JGI IMG/M metagenome (GOLD analysis project Ga0070712, IMG submission 71396) | Corn, switchgrass and miscanthus rhizosphere microbial communities from Kellogg Biological Station, Michigan, USA - LAR L8-1 metaG | ecosystem: Host-associated > Plants > Roots > Rhizosphere ...
TTCGCCGTGAACCAGGCGCGCGAGGCGGTGGAGATGCTGTGGTCATGCTACGGCGCGCAAGGCCTCTACACCCGCGATCCGCTGCAGCGGCACCTTCGCGACGTGCTCGCCATCAACCAGCATTTTTCCTTCAACTTCGATATCGCCGGGGCCGCCTACGGCGCATTCGCGCTGGGTGGCCCATATGCCAGCCCGACGATGTAGGGGGGTGTGGGTGTCCCGCGCGCAGTGCAGCATGAGCAGCGCAAAATCAGACCATTCTGCCAACCGCGGACTTCTGAATGCGCTGCTCATGATGCGCTGCAGACCCGGGACCGCCTCGCCGAGCCGGTAGAGCTATGGGGCGAGCCAGACGGATGCGTATCGCCGCGCCGCCGGGTACGTCGGCGCCTGATGCTCGTGAACGCCGTCACTCCCCTTTGATTGCTGCGCCCTGGATGATCGGCCACCATTTTTCGACTTCAGCCTTGTGGAACGCGGCGAGCGCCTCTGGCGTCTGCTGCGCGCGCGAGGGGATATCCAGCCCAAGCTCGGTGAACCTCTTCTGCACCATCGGCTCGGCGAGCGCCTGCACCATGGCGCTGTTGAGCTTGGCAATAATCTCGGATGACGTTCCCTTGGGAGCGAACAAGCCAAACCATCCCGATATATAGAGTCCCGGCACGCCTGCTTCGTCGGAAGTTGGGATGTCGGGGATCGATGCCGAGCGTTGGGGAGAAAGATTCACCAGCGCCTTGATCGTTCCGGCACGCACCTGCGGCATCATGACTGCGGCTTGTGCAATCATGAGGTCCACCTGTCCGGAGAGAAGGTCGGTCATCCCAGGACCAGCGCCACGATAAGGCACGAGCAGCAGTTTTGTGCCGGTGAGCTTTTGCAGCAATAATCCGCCCACCTGTGCCGCCGCCACCTGATTGACCAGTTTTGCATCGCCTGGATGCGCCTTCATCCAGGCGACGAGCGACTTGAGGTCGTCGACCGGAAAGGCTTTTCTCGCCACGAGCAGCTGCGGATTGACCGATATCAGTCCGATTGGCGCAAATGCCGTCTGCAGATCGTAATTGGGATTGTAGATGATGCCGGCAACATGCGTGTCCCACTGGCCTATGTCGATGACGTAGCCGTCCGGTACAGCCCGCGCGACGCGCCCCACTCCTATGCTGCCGCCGGCTCCGCCAACATTCTCGATGATGACGGGCTGCCCGAGCACGGCTGCCATGCGGTCCGCCAGAATGCGTCCCGCCACATCCGTGGACCCGCCCGGCGGAAACGGCACCACAAACGTGATGCTGCGCGTGGGGTAGCTCTGCGCGGTGCAGATGCGCGGCATGGCCAAAAGCGCGGTAGCGCTCGTTGCCACTTGCAGAAACCAGCGACGTCGCAAGCTCATAATCTGATCCCATACGACATCCAGGCGGGATGCGGTAGTTTGTTTCCAGCAGATGACCGGCCTCACGAGCACTGCCGTCGCTAGGAATCCGGGTGGACTTTTTTCTTAAAAGGCAAACGGCCGGATACCCGAGCCGTGATGTCATTTCTTAATTTTTAGCGCTACGGCTTTGTGCGCCCGGCAAGCGCCTCTCGCACCGTGGCAGGTGCATGCGCGATCACGCGCAGATAAGCGCGGGCCGGGGGGTCAGGTTCGTAGCGGCCCTCCTCCCAATCCTGGATTGTCCGAATTGGGATGTGAAAGGTGGCCGCGAACTCCTCCTGTGAGAGCTTCAGCGCTCGTCGAATGATCCCGACTGGAGGAACACGAGGCGCGCGAGCCCATTCCTCGTCCGTCATTGGGCGAGCGTCCAGATCAGCAATCGCGGCCGCGTGCCGCTCGGAGTCAGTCATCGAGTCCACGCGACTCCAGTCGATCTTGGACTTGTCTCTAGCTGTTCTCTTCATGGTAGCGTCGCCGTTCCCGCGGTTCGGCTAATCTTGCGGAGATAATCCGCAGCCGAGCGCCGCGCTGTGTATATGCGACCGCGAGCAGGCGGTCTTCCACCATACCAAGCAAGACATAGCGCGCCTCGCCGTAGTCGTGCCGTCTGTCCTCACGTGCAATGGCAAATACATCATCAAACGCCAGACAAGCTGCGTCGAAGCTCACGCCATGCTTGGCGAGGTTCTCAGGGGCCTTTGCATCGTCCCACTCGAAATCGTCATTTTGCATATCAGTATCACACAATGCGCTCGGCGTGCAGCGGGCTAGAGAAACTCCTAGACCTCAACTTTGAAGTCCCTCGAGGCGGGATTGATGCATGCCTTCGCTTAAGGCGACTGGCCAAGTCCTAGTCCAGGAAAGAGTTTGCGAACTGAACGCGTGAGCGGAGGGATGACGGCTCGATCCCGAGCGGCGTGACTTGCAACTTTTTTGCTTGCATTCCGGAGACGGCGGTGTTAGAACAAACAGTGAACATCGGCCAGATTGGGGAGACTGCATGACCGGCGCAGCAAGGCGTGAAGCGAGCCGCGCCAATGGGCGCCACAGCCGTAGCCCGAAGACGCCCGAAGGCAAGGCGCGCTCCTCCCGCAACGCGGTCCGGCACGGCTTGAGCCGGCCCGCCGGCCTTGATCCCGTCTGCGCGCAACAGATCGCCGCCCTGGCGCGATCCGTTGCAGGCCCCGATGCGGGCCGCGAGCGTTTCGCGATGGCATGCAGGATCGCGGCGGCGCAGGTCGAGGTCGGGCGGGCGCGACGGGCGCGCGCCGAGATCTTCTCGGTGGGCCGCTTGGATGGCGCCACTCTCGATCGGGCGCGGGCCACGCATCGATATGAGCGGCGCGCGCTTGCGATCCGCAAGCGCGCCATCCGACTGTTCGAACCCCAATGCATGCGATGTTGGCCAAACGAACCCGAGCCTCGCTCAGCGAAAACAACTCGCTCAACCAAAACAAGATGTCGTTGTGGCCGAACGAACCCAAGCGAGAGATACGAATGGTCCCGCAAGAGTTCTGGCGAAACGAGCCGGAGGCGGAGCAAATTGCGGGCGTCGCCAAACGAACCCGACGCGGCGCTGCCCCGCCGTTGCCATTTCGGCCGAACGAACCCGAGGAGTTGCGAGCAGCCGTGACCCTCGTAGGGACAAGGCATGCGGCGCATCTCAGAAACCGCAATGCGTTTCGATCAGCCGCCTCCCTTCTCGGGCATGCAGGGCACCGCCAGAGAACGCGTCGCGTATCAGCGCGGCTCCCACCGTGCATCCCGCTTTTTTTGGCGCCGTCGCTTGGAGACGTTCAACCAAAGGCTGCAAAACCATTGTAAATTTTCCTGTTGTTTACAATGGAGCGTAAATTGGCTCTCGCTCCGGTTGTGCTGGTGGGAACCGGGGGCTCATAGCGGCATTTTCTCGCCGGGGCTGCAGCATCAGGGGAAGGGCTCATGCCCCATATCACCTGTACGGCAGTCGTTGTCGCGACCCTGGCGTTCGGCACGGTCGCGGCATCCGCCACCGATTACCGTGAGAAGCTCGCGTCGTGGCTGCAGCTCGCCCAGGCCACGGAAAGCCCGCGGGAGGAGACAGCCGTTCCCGCCCCCTCCGAAGCTATCGCAACGGTGCTCGATGAGCAGGACGTCATGTCCGTGCTGGGGCTTCGGGTCCGCAGCAGCTCCGGAGAGGACATGGGGCGGATCATCAACGTGGTGGTCGATGGAACCGGTCATGTGCGCGCTGCGGTGATCGACTTCGGGGGGTTCCTGGGCGTCGGCAACCGCAAGATCGCGGTCGACTGGAATGCTCTCCATTTTGCGCCGGCCGGCAGCAAGGACGACCGCATTACCCTCGACCTCACGCGCGACCAGGTGAAAGCGGCACCGGAATACAAGGACGGCCGTCCCTTGGTCATGCTCGGCACAGCCGAGAGCCTGCAGTCCTATCCGGCCCCCGACTGAGGCATGTCCCCCAATCAAGTGGGGAGCCGGTTTTGCGAACTGCACATGCTCGACAAAAGAGAGCGCGATCGTGATTCGACAAAAAGGCGTCCCGCTCCTGCGCCGTTGAAAGCGCTGGAGCGTGATCCTTTGCTCGTCAAACCCTCCTGGCGCAGCCAGCGCGGCCTTGACTGGTTCGTGTTCTTTGTTGCGACCGTATTGACCGGGTTCGGTCCCTTTGTCGCCGTCTATCTCACCTCGCAACACTGGACGCAGCTCGATATCGGCCTGGTGCTGAGCATCGGGGGAGTCGCATCCCTGCTCGGTCAGATGCCGAGCGGGGCACTTGTTGACGCCGCCCGTTCTGAACGAGTGGTCGCCGGCCTTGCCATTGTGGCCACCGGCGCCAGCGCATTGGCGCTGGGGTTGTGGCCCGTTTCCCCGGTCGTTCAAGTGGCCTCGGTGGTGCAGGCGCTCGCCGGCTGCATCCTGGGTCCGGCGATCGCTGCGATCAGTCTCGGCCTCGTCGGCCATGACGGTATTGGCGAGCGGCTCGGCCGTAACGCGCGCTTCGCCTCTTTGGGCACCGGAGCCGGTGCAGCCGCGATGGGCGCCAGCGGATACCTCATCGCAGATCAAGCAGTCTTCTTCGTCGCAGCAGCTTTCATCATTCCTGCCCTGCTTGCACTGAGGTTCATTGAAGAGAAAGAGGTCGATCCGGAACGCGCCCACGGCGGAATCGAAGGTGAGCCGTGCCTGCACCATCGCGCGGCGCCCATGGCCACCGTGATCCGCCACCGCACGCTCCTGATCTTCGCCGGCTGCGTGCTGCTGTTCCAGCTCGCGAACGCGGCAATGCTCCCGCTCCTGGGCAGCATCTTGACGATGCGATCGAGCCAATGGGCGACCGCTCTGATCGCCGTATGCATGATCGTGCCGCAGCTCATCGTCGCTTTGGTGTCGCCCTGGATCGGGCGCAGCGCCCAGCGCATTGGACGACGCCCGCTCCTGCTGCTCGGCATTGCGGTCGTGTCGCTGCGGGGCATTCTGTTTGCGAGCCTGAGCAATCCGTTCCTTCTGGTGGCCGTGCAATTGCTCGATGGGATTGCGGCAGCCGTCTTCACGGTGCTGACACCGTTCATCATTGCCGACATCACCCGCGGTACCGGACGGTTCAATTTTTCGCTGGGTTTCGTCGGAACTGCCACAGGAATCGGTGCCTCGCTCAGCACCACTCTCGCCGGCTACGCCAGCGATCATTTCGGCAGTCCCGCTGCGTTCCTGGCTCTGGCGGCGTTCGCAGCCGCGGGGGTGGCGCTGGTCTGGAGGCTGATGCCGGAGACTCGGCCGAGAAAAGCTGATTGATGGCACGCCATTTTGCGGTTGTAGGGGCGGGTTTCAGACCCGCCCGCTGCACAGAGTCCCGATCCGTAGGGGCGAGGCATTGCCTCGCCCTTACGGAGATTCTGAAATGTAGGGGGCGGGTTTAACCCCTGAGCGCATCAGATAAAGGTGAGCGCAGCTCCACCAGCCGCACAGAATATGACGACGAGCCATGGCGGCACCTGCCACATGAACAGGAGCAGAAAAGCGATGCAGCCGAGCGCGAAGTCGCCTGGAGTGGTGATCCCAGCGATCCAGACCGGGCGATAAAGGGCTGCGAGCAGGAGCCCGACCACAGCCGCATTGACGCCGAGAAGCGCGGCTTGCGCGATTTTCCGCCGCCGCAGCTCCTCCCAGAACGGGAGCGCGCCGATCACCAGAAGAAAGGAAGGCAGGAACACGGCGAGCAGGCATATGACTCCACCCGCCCAGCCGTTTGGAGGAGATTGCATCATCGCGCCGAGGTAAGCCGCAAAGGTGAAGAGCGGGCCGGGCACGGCTTGCGCGGCTCCATAACCCGCCAGAAAAGCGTCGTTGGTAATCCACCCGGGAGGAACGACGGATGCCTGCAGCAGCGGCAACACGACGTGTCCGCCCCCGAACACGAGGGAGCCGGCGCGGTAGAACGCGTCAACGAGCTTGATCGCCTGGAGCGGGAACGCAGATGCAAGCAACGGCAGCCCGAACAGCAGCGCAAAAAAAACCGCGAGCATCGCGGCACCCGTTGCCCGGCTCACGTTCAGGGGCAACGATGCGTGATCGGCGCGCGGCTGCGGCCGCAGCAACAGCACACCCATGAGGCCGCCGAGGGTGATCGCGCCGACCTGTCCCCAGGCCGTCGGGAACGCCAGCGCAATCACCGCGGCCGCTACCGCGAACGTCGCCCGTTCGCGGTCAGGGGCAAGCGATCGCATCATCCCGAGCACGGCCTGTGCGACGACGGCGACGGCGGCCACTTTCAGCCCGTGCAGCCAGCCCGACCCGCCCACGTCGCCCAGGCCGCGTACGCCATATGCAAAAAGCACAAGCGCGATCGCCGAAGGAAGCGTAAAGCCAGTCCACGCGGCGAGCGCGCCGCAATAACCCGCGCGCGAGAGGCCGATCGCAATGCCAACCTGGCTCGACGCCGGCCCCGGCAGGAATTGGCACAGCGCAACGAGGTCGGCATAGGCTCGATCGTCAAGCCAATGGCGGCGCACAACGAACTCGTCGCGGAAATAACCGACATGCGCGACCGGTCCGCCGAATGACGTGAGCCCAAGCCGGAGGAACGCGAGCAGAACCTCGCGCCAGCTCCCGACAACATGGCCCTTCCCCGCCGGCTCGGAAAACTCGCGCGTGCTCATTGCAGCAATCCTCGCGCACGTTGATCGCACAAAACGTTCATGCCAGAAGGCCCACGGGCGATCTGCAGAAGAGACGTCTCGGTCGGGGAGGGTATCAACATCGAAACCACCGCATGAGCGATCGCCTTGAGCGGATGCGACGGAATCCGGCTGGTGACTGGACTATCCAGGACGTCGAGGCGCTCTGCCGTGAACATGCGGTAATCTGCGAGGCGGCCCGGGGCGGCGGCTCTCATTATAAGGTGGCGCATCCACGAATGGCCGAGAAGCTGACCATCCCCTATAAACGCCCGATTAAACCCGTATATATTCGAAAGCTCGTCGCCTTCATCGATGCGATGAGGAAGCAGCAATGACCACACTTGAATATCCGATCGTGATCGAGCCTCTCCCTGTGGAGGAAGGGGGAGGCTTTCTCGCAATGGCTCCCGATCTGCCGGGCTGTATGAGCGATGGCGCGACGCCTGAGGAGGCCGTCTCCAATGTCCAGGACGCGATCACAGCCTGGATCGAGGCCGCACGCGATCTCGGACATGCCGTGCCGAAGCCGTCGCGGCGCCTGGCGACCGCGGTCTAAGCGCCTCGTTCAAATCGGTGCTGCCCAAGCCCGCAGATATTTTCGACGCATCTTTTCTGCCGGCCGCAGCCGAGCGCAAACTCGACTGAGTGGGATGGATTTCGAGCTTCCCGAAGAGCTTCGCCTTCTCAAAGAGAACGTTCGGCGTTTTGTCGACCGCGAATTGATCCCGCTGGAACGCGAAGTCGTCAATGACGTGGCATTGCAAAAACAGCTCCCGAAGCGGCTGCGCGGGAAGGCCGAGGCGCTTGGGCTCTGGCTCTTCGACGTTCCGGAGGAGTTCGGCGGCTTGGGCCTCGGCATGATGGCCAAGGTGATCGTCTGGACCGAAGTCGGCCGCACGACCGCCCTCCCCTCTCGCAACGTCAATGTTTTCGGCCCGCCGGTGAGTCCGATCCTCTACCGGCTCGAGGGGGCGGCACGGGAAAAATATCTGATGCCGGTGATAAGGGGCGAGAAGCGAAGCTGCTTCGCGCAGACCGAAGCGGATGCAGGCTCCGACCCGGCAGCGATGCGCACGACGGCCGTGCGCAACGGCGATCACTACGTGATCAATGGCGTGAAGCGCTTCATCACCGGAGCCGACGAAGCGGATTTCGCTCAGGTCTTTGCGGTGACCGATCCCGACAAGCGCAGCAGGGGAGGTATTTCAGCTTTTCTCGTCGACATGGATGCACCAGGGGTCAAAGTCACCGAGTCCTATGATCTCATGGTAGACGACAGGCCATGCGAGATCATCTTCCAGAACGTGCGCGTGCCGGTCGGAAATCTCATCGGGAAGGAGGGCGAGGGTTTCCGGCTTGCCCAATCCTGGATCAATGCTGGCCGCATACGACATGGCGCCCGCAGCCTCGGGGTCATGGAACGATGCCTGGAGCTTGCGATCGCCTACGCCAAGCAGCGCAAGACATTCGGCGCCCCGCTTGCTCAGCGCCAAGGCATCCAATGGCCGATCGTCGACATGCACATGGATGCCCACAAGTTGCGGCTCATGCTGTATCACGCCGCATGGAAATTCGACCGCGGCGAGGATTGCCGCGAAGAGGCCTATATGGTGAAGATGTTCGGAGACGAGCGCTCATTCTGGGCCGCTGACCGCTGCATGCAGATCCATGGGGGGATGGGACTCTCGAAGGAGCTGCCGATCGAGCGCTTCTTCCGGGATCAACGCAGCATGATGATCACCGAGGGCGCAATCGAGGTGCTGCGCATGGCGCTCGCGCGCATGATCATGGGGCTCAAGTAAGCGCGGCAACTGAGAGCAGCCACAGCTGCATCGCCGTAGCCCGGTGAGCGAAGCGATATTCGGGCAAATGTTCCCCGCAGTCGCTCCGCTCATGCGGGCTACAGGGAGCGCCAGAAAGAAAACCCCGCCGGGGGAGAGCGGGGTTTTCTCGAGTCGCCGGGCGCGCGCCCGCGTCTCAATCGCCTGAGTAAGCATTAGTCGCGGTACCTCGGGCGCGGGTTCAATCCCGGATTCGACCCCAGCCGGCGTCGGCCAGACCGGCGGTTTCGAACCTTTTGGTCCCGCGCGCGACTAATTGTCCGAGACGTGTCGCGACCCCATTGCGCGGGTCGCAGTCGCAATCCGAAAAGGGGGCACATCGTGCACGCATGCCGGCGATTCGTTGCGAACCGTTCGTTTTTCCGCCGAGATCTTCTATCCACCACTTCGGCCCTGGCAGTCATAGGCTTCGCCTTGGCGGCGGGCGGAGCAACCCCTGCCACCGCGTTTACATTGCAGCCGACAACCCAAGCGCAGGCCCAAGACACCCGGGCAGCCGTTGTACGGCCCGCATCGGGGCAACGCTTCGCGTCCGCTACCCGCGCGAAGGATAAGGAAAAAGCCGCGAAGGACGCCACCGCCGACTTGCTTGCGAAGGCGAAGGATCCCTACAACATCATCATCTCGATCGACCGGCAGCAACTGACGCTTTATTCGGGCGAGCAGGTGATCGCGCGATCGTCCGTCTCAACCGGTACGCCCGGTCACCCCACTCCCACGGGCGTGTTCAGCATCATCCAGAAGGATCGCTGGCACCATTCCAATATCTACGGCAACGCGCCGATGTATTACATGCAACGGATCACCTGGTCCGGGGTGGCCATGCACGAGGGCGTGGTCCCGAACCACCCGGCCTCTCATGGCTGCATCCGACTTCCCGGGTCCTTCGCCAGGCAGCTGTGGGGCCTGACGAAGCTGGGCGCGCGCGTGATCGTTGCACGTGCGCCGCTCTCGCCGGAGCCGATCGAACACTCGCACCTGTTCAAGTTAACGCCCAGACCGGAAGCGCCCGCTGATACTGATCCGGCCCAAAGCGTCCCAACTTCTTCGAATGAAGCCAAAGCGGCCTTCGCCATGCAAGCTACGGATCAGCCGGCCGCCACGACCCCAAATCCGGTAGTGCCGCAGGCGCCCAAGCCAGCCGAAGCCGTCAAGCCGCTTAAGCCTGGCCCGATTTCCGTGTTCATCAGCCGCAAGGAGGGCAAGCTGTTCGTGCGCAAGGGATTCGAGCCCGTGTTCGACGTGCCGGTCACGTTCGAGCAACCCGACCAGCCGCTTGGCACGCACGTGTTCACGGCCTTGTCGCTCAAGGACGACAATCGGACACTGCATTGGATGGTGGTGAACGTGCCCACGAGCATGGCTGCACCGGCGAAGAGGATGGAGAAAGCGAAGAAAGGCACAAAGCCTGCACCGGTGGAGGTATCCGCGCCCAGGCAAGAGACCGCGGCGGGAGCGCTCGATCGGGTCAACATCCCGCAAGAGGCGATGGACCGCATCGGCGAGCTGATGTCTCCCGGCGCTTCCCTCGTCATCTCCGACAAGGGCCTCGGGGGCGAGACCGGCAAGGGCACGGACTTCATCGTGCTCACACGCTGAAGCTACTGCGTAGGGTGGGCCAAAGGCGCGCCCGCGTCTTCCTCTCGCGGGCGCAAAGATCTCGCGCGCCGTGCCCACGCGGGCGCGTTCAACGCCGCCGATCACGTGGGCAAAAACTACTAGCGCCGCAGCACGAAACCGTCCGGGAGCTGGCGGCGTTCCCATCCCGCTCGCTCGAGCTCCGGCCTTTCGTCTTCCGTCTGCGGATATCCGAAGCACAGGTATCCGATGAAGCGCCACTGAGCGGGGACGTCCAGGATCTTGCTGATATGGGCAGGGTCGAGAATCGAGACCCAGCCCATTCCGATGCCCTCTGCACGCGCGGCGAGCCAGAGCGTGCAGACGGCCGCGACGACGGAGTATTCCGCCATCTCCGGCATGGTCTTGCGTCCGAGTCCATGACCGACCACGGTGGACGGATCGGCAAATACCGCCAAGTGTGACGGAGCTTCTTGAATACCTGCGAGCTTGAGCCTGACATAACGCGCGGCGAGGTCTTCGGTATACGAGCCGAGTGCATCCGCGTTGCACAAGTTGAACTCTTCGAGAACGGCTTGCCGCCGCTGCGGATCATCGACGACCACGAAGCGCCATGGCTGGCTCAGCCCGACCGAGGGCGCAAGGCAGGCCGTCTCGATCAGGCGATCGAGAGTACCCGTCGGCAGTGGCTCGGATCGGAACCGGCGAACGTCCCGTCGCCAGATCAAAAGCTCGCGCAGACGTGCGCGGAAGCCTTCATCGAAGCTTGGCAAAGCACGTCAGCTCACGCCTAAGCGGTGGGGCTGCGGAATTGCGGACCGCGCACAATCTCCACGCCCACCGTGCAAAGAATGCGCCACTTCGTGCGCACCCCGTACTCCAATCGCTCCTGCTAGCATGCAATGGTGAGACTGAGCTCGGGCGGCAGATCGACCGCCTGCCGCAGAGCCAGCCTGGCTCCTCCGGCAGAAATGTTCTGCACCACGCAGTTGACCCGAAACCGGCGCCCGTTAAAGCCGATCTTTGCGTCCCAAAAAGCGGGGCGACGTGGTTCCTTTCTACGCTCCTGCATGCTGGCTTCATTATCGTTACCGCATCTAACCTGGAATGGGTTGACCCCGCAACATTCCGCACAAGGCATTGTTAATGAGATTGCCGGCCACGCCCTTGATGGTTAAAGCTCGGTGCAACAGTTTCATTCCATATTGTTGCTCAGGCCCAAGAGTAATAAGAGAATAGGTAGGTTTCGCATCGCATCTTACATCCGACTCGAAGAAGGATCGTGCGAGCTCACGATTGAGGATTGCAATGGCTGATCAACTCGTCCTTTCTCCGGGCTTGTCGGATGCACGTAGCGCCCGCGACGACTCACCTCTTGCCCGCATTGCGCATCGGTTGGCGGGCAACCTCACGATCAGCATCGCGCTGCTTATAATTGTTTTGGCGGGACTGCCGCTCGCTGTCTGGCTCGATCTGCGGGAGCTTTCGGAGAACGCCTTGCGACGGCAGGCGGAGGCGCTCTCTGTAGTCATCGATCACTTTCGCGACTATTACGCCAACAATGTGGTCGAGCGCGTCCTGTCGCATCCAGGAGGCACCGTTGCAGTCCCAAACTACCAGGACGTCCCTGGCGCCATTCCGATCCCGGCGACGCTGTCGCTCGAGCTCGGGAACAAGCTCGGCGAGACGAGGGCGGCCAACATGGGCTATCGGTTCTTCTCCGATTACCCCTTTCCTCCTCGCGCCTTTCACAAATTCGATCCATTCGAGCGCGACGCGCTCACGCTCCTCCGGGACAAGAAGGGGACCAGCGTCTACGACGTTTCTGGCTCTGTTCTAGAGCGCAAGGTCCGACTCATTACGCCCATTACAATGGGCGCCGGCTGCGTAAATTGTCATAACCAGCACCCGAACAGTCCCAAGCGCAACTGGATGATCGGCGACGTGCGAGGTCTCGAGGAGTTTACGGTGTCGCAGCCGCTGGCCGCGAATATCTTCGCATTCAGGTACCTCCTAATCTATTTCGTGATCGTTGCGATCATCGGGATTAGCGTAGTCGCTATGCAGCGTTATCAGACCTGGCTCATCGGTCGCGTTAATGGCGAGCTCAGCCAGGCGAATGAGTTCCTCGGCAGCATTGCCCAGAAGCTCGCAAAGTATCTGTCCCCTCAGCATTACCGCAGCATATTCAGCGGCGAGAAGGATGTGCTGATCTCGACCGAGCGCAAGAAACTGACGATCTTCTTCTCCGATGTGGTGAACTTCACCGCAACCACCGAGCGGATGCAGCCGGAGGAGC
>Ga0070712_100002052_pt1 | contig 12329 bp, 11 predicted proteins | sample LARL81metaG_FD_71396 | JGI IMG/M metagenome (GOLD analysis project Ga0070712, IMG submission 71396) | Corn, switchgrass and miscanthus rhizosphere microbial communities from Kellogg Biological Station, Michigan, USA - LAR L8-1 metaG | ecosystem: Host-associated > Plants > Roots > Rhizosphere ...
GCCGGACTCCACCACGTCCGGGTACAGCGTGCCCTGGACCAGGAACTCGCACGCCTCGCCCGACCCGGCCGCCGCGTCGGTGATCTCCCGGGCGGCGCGCTCGAAGGCGCGGATGAACTCGCGGCCGATGACCTTGCGCTTCTGCTCCGGGTCGGTCACCCCGGCCAGGGCGGACAGGAACGCGCCGGCCTCATTCGCCACCGTCAGCTTGACGCCGGTGGCGGCCACGAAGTCCTCTTCGACTTGCTCGGCCTCGCCCTGGCGCAGCAGCCCGTGGTCGACGAACACGCAGGTGAGGCGGTCGCCGATGGCCCGCTGGACGAGCGCCGCGGCGACCGCGGAGTCCACCCCGCCGGACAGCCCGCAGATGGCCCGGCCGTGGCCGACCTGCTCGCGGATCGCGGCCACCTGCTCCTCGACGATGTTCAGCATGGTCCAGGACGGACGGCAGCCGGCCAGCTCGAGGAAGCGCGCGAGAATGCGCTGGCCGTGCTCGGTGTGCAGGACCTCGGGGTGGAACTGCACGCCGAACAGCTGGCGTCGCGTGTTCTCGATGGCGGCCACCGGGGTGGCCTGGGTCCGCGCGGTGACGGTGAAGCCGGGCGGAGCCGCGGTGGCGGTGTCGCCGTGGGACATCCAGACGCGCTGCTGCTTCGGCGTGCCGGCCAGGAGAGGGCTGGCGGCAAGCAGTGCGTCGAGCGTGGTGGCGCCGTATTCGGCGGCGCCGGTGCGCTCGACCGTACCGCCCAGGCCGGACACCATCAGCTGGAAGCCGTAGCAGATGCCCAGGACGGGCACGCCGGCGTCGAACAGGCCCGCGGGGGCGGGCGGCGCGCCGTCGGTGTAAACGGACGAGGGGCCACCGGAGAGGATGATCGCCTTGGGCCGTCTGGCCATCATCTCGGCGACCGGCATGGTCGAGGGGACGACCTCGGAGTAGACGTGGCACTCGCGCACCCGGCGGGCGATCAGCTGCGCGTACTGCGCGCCGAAGTCGACGACGAGAACGGTGTCAAAGCCACCGGGCACGCTGACTGCCTTTCACCGGGGCCTGGTCTACCTGGGCTGGTCTACCTGGGCCTGCCGTCCTGGGAGGCCTCCGAGTCTAGCCGGTGCTGACCAGCGGGAACGGCAGGCTTGGCCGGGGCGGTAGAAGCGGGCGCGGGACCGGGAGCGGAGCCAGGGCCGGGCGGAGCGCTGGGCGCGGGGCCCGGCGTGGTCGGGGCCTGAGGGTTCACGCGGAGGCGGGCGATGCGGCGGCCGTCCATCTCGGTCACGGTGATCGTGCGGCCGGCCACCTGGACGCTGTCCCCCTCGGACGGCAGGTCGCCCAGGGCGGCCAGGACGTAGCCCGCGGCCGTCTCGTACGGGCCCTCGGGCAGCTCGACGCCGGTCTGCTCGGCGAACTCGTCCAGGTTGAGCAGGCCGTCGACCTCCACCTCGCCGGCCGGCAGCCGGGTCGCGTGGTCCTGCTCGAGGTCATACTCGTCCCTGATGTCGCCGATCAGCTCCTCGACCAGGTCCTCCAGCGTGACGATGCCGGCCGTGCCGCCGTACTCGTCGACCACGATGGCCAGGTGGGCGCGCTCGCGGCGCATCTCGGACAGCGAGGAGAGCACGGTCTTGCTGGTCGGCAGGAACTTCACCGGCCTGCTGATCTGGCGGACCGGCACCGCGTCCTTAGCCACGCCGGGGCTCTGCTGGCTCCCCCTTCCGGGGGGACCCGTCCCCCCGGACCCCCCGGGGGAAGCACGACCCCCCCGATCCCCCCCGAGGTTGAACAGGTCCCGGACGTGCACGAAGCCGATGACGTTGTCGTAGGTGTCCTGGTAGACCGGCAGCCGTGAGTGCGGCACGCCCGCGGCGATGGCGGCCGCCTCGGCCACCGGCGTCTCGGCGTCCAGGAACACCACCTCGGTGCGCGGCACCAGGACCTCGCGGATCTGCCGCTTCCCGGCGTCGAACACCTCGCCGACGATGTGCCGCTCGTCCTGGCTGAGCGTCTGGGCGCCGGTCACCAGGTCGCGCAGCTCCTCCTCGGTGATGGCCAGGCGGCCGATCCGGGGATCGCCGCCGAACAGGGCGAGGATCAGGTTGGTGCACTTGGTCAGCAGCCAGACCACGGGCCGGGCCAGGACCGCGATCCGGTCGAGCAGCGGCGCGGCCAGCAGCGCCAGCGTGGGCGCGCGCTGCAGCGCGATCCGCTTCGGCGCCAGCTCGCCCAGGACCAGGCTGAAGAACGTGATACCGACGGTCACCACGACGAACGCGACCGTGCCCGCCCAGCCGGGCGAGAGGTGGTGCCGGATCAGCCACGACCGGAGGTACCCGGCCAGGGTCTCGGCCCCGTACGCGCCGGAGAACAGGGTGGCCAGGGTCACGCCGATCTGCACCGCGGAGAAGAACCGGTTCGGGTCCTGCGCCAGCCGGGCCGCCCGCTGGCCCCGCCTGCCGCGCTTGGCCAGCGCCCTGACCTGGCCTTCCCGCAGCGAGACCAGGGCCATCTCGGAGCCCGCGAAGAACCCCCCGATGAGGATGATGATGAGGACGACGATGACGTCCAGGACGACCTTGCTCATTGTGTCTTCGGTTGGCTCGCTCGATGGCTGGCACGATGTGTCTGGCCAGTTTAGACGGGATAACGTATGACTCCCGTGGGCATGCAATCAATCTGGACGTCCAGCGCCCGGCTGGCGGACGGGCGCGAGATCGTCTACTTCGACGAGGAGCCCGGACTCGGTCGCGCCGACACGCCGGACACCAGGCCGCTGCCGCCGCGGCCGCCCGGGCCCGCGCTCCCCTATGGGCGGCCGGATTGGGGCATCCGCTGGGACGCGCTGGCCGGGGAGTGGGTGGTGATCGCCGCCGCCCGCCAGGACCGGACCTTCCTGCCCCCGGCCGACCAGTGCCCGCTCGACCCGTCGGCTCCGGGGCGTCCCACCGAGATACCGGCGGACAGCTACGACGTGGTGGTGTTCGAGAACCGCTTCCCCTCGCTGGCCGAACCGCTGGGCCGGTGCGAGGTGGTCTGCTTCACCTCCGACCACTGCGCGTCGTTCGCCGCGCTGTCGCCGCGCCGGGTCCGGACCGTGTTCGAGGCCTGGGTGGACCGGACCGAGGCGCTCAGCGCGCTGCCCGAGACCAGGCAGGTGTACTGCTTCGAGAACCGGGGCGAGGAGATCGGCGTCACGCTGCACCACCCGCACGGGCAGATCTACGCGTTCCCGTTCCTGGCGCCGCGGCTGGCCCAGATGGTGGCGCAGGCCCGGGCGTACCCCGGCGCGAACCTGTTCGACGACCTGGTGGCGGCGGAGCTGCGGGGCGGGACGCGGATCGTGACCCGCAACGAGCACTGGGTGGCGTTCGTGCCCGAGGCGGCACGCTGGCCGTACGAGGTGCGGATCTTCCCGCTGACCCGGGTGCCGGACCTGCCCGTGCTTGACGAGGCGGCGCGGGACGCGTTCGGCCCGCTCTACCTGGACGTGCTGCGCCGGTTCGACGGGCTGTTCGGCAAGCCCGCGCCGTACATCGCCGCCTGGTACCAGGCCCCGGTCCGGGACCCCGAAGCACGCGACCAGTTCGCCGCGCACCTTCAGGTACTGTCGGTCCGGCGCGCCGCGGACAAGCTCAAGTACCTCGCCGGGACCGAATCGGGAATGGGCGTGTGGATCAACGACATCATCCCGGAAGAAGCGGCGCAACGGCTCAGGGAGGCCTGACGTTCATGAGACTGCTCGTCACCGGCGGCGCCGGCTACATCGGCAGCGTCGTGGCCGCGCAGCTGATCGCGGCCGGGCACGAGGTCACCGTGCTCGACGACCTGTCCACCGGGTTCGCCGACGCGGTGCCGCCCGGCGCCACGTTCGTCAAGGGCACGCTGCGCGACTGCGCCGCCGAGGTGCTCTCCGACGGGGCCGAAGCGGTACTGCACTTCGCGGCCAGGTCGCTGGTCGGCGAGTCGGTGGCGGACCCGGCCCGCTACTGGTCCAACAACCTGGGCGGCACGATCGCGCTGCTCGAGGCGATGCGCGAGCTCCGGGTCCGGACGATCGTCTTCTCCTCCACCGCGGCGGTCTACGGCGAGCCGGAGCGCACGCCCGTGGAGGAAACCGACAAGACCCGGCCGACCAGCCCGTACGGCGAGACCAAGCTGGCCGTGGACACGACGCTGACCGAGTTCAGCCGGCTGTACGGGTTCGGCGCGGTCAGCCTGCGCTACTTCAACGTGGCCGGCGCGGCCGAGCAGGCCGGCGGCGGCTGGCTGGGCGAACGGCACAACCCGGAGACCCACCTGATCCCGAACGTGCTGGCCGCCGCGGCCGAGGGCCGCCCGGTGCGGATCTTCGGCGACGACTACCCCACCCCGGACGGGACCTGCGTCCGGGACTACATCCACGTCACCGACCTGGCCGACGCGCACCTGCGCGCGCTGGACGCGTGCCGGCCCGGCCAGCACCGCGTCTACAACCTGGGCAACGGGGCCGGCTTCTCGGTCCGCGAGGTGATCGACGTGTGCCGCGAGGTCACCGGCATCGATATCGGCACCGAGACCGGCCCGCGCCGGCCCGGCGACCCGGCCGTACTGGTCGCGTCGTCCGCGCGGATCCGGTCCGAGCTGGGCTGGCGGGCCGAGCGGGACCTGCGCGCCATGGCCGCCGACGCGTGGCGGTTCACCCGGTCGCGCGCTTCGCGATGAGCGAGTCGAAGGGCGCCGGAGGCGACTGGTGAGAGCGAGCCGCCGTTGAGAGCGGCAGGGCTGTTCCGGGCGCGGTTCGGCGGGGCGCCGGACGGGGTGTGGCTGGCCCCGGGGCGAGCCAACCTGATGGGCGAGCACACCGACTACAACGACGGGTTCGTGCTGCCGTTCGCGCTCCGCCAGGGCGTCACGGCGGCCGCGGCGCGCCGGGCCGGACCCCTGGCCCGGCGGCTGACGCTATGCTCCCGGCAGGAGGCCGGAGCCGCGGTCGAGATCGACCTGGACGGCCTGGCGCCCGGCCGCGTCACCGGCTGGGCCGCCTACCCGGCCGGGGTGGCGTGGGCGCTGGAGACGGCCGGGCACCGGGTGCCCGGCGCCTGCATCGCCATCGACTCCGATCTGCCGACCGGGGCCGGGCTGTCCTCCTCGGCCGCCCTGGAGTGCGCCACCGCGCTGGCCCTGACGTCACTCGGCGAGCTGGATATCGCCCGCGGCGACCTGGTCGGGATGGCCTGCCGGGCCGAGAACGAATTCGTCGGGGTGCCGACCGGGATCATGGACCAGTCGGCGTCGCTGCTCTGCCAGGCCGGGCACGCGCTGCTGCTGGACTGCCGCTCGCTGGAGACCGCACAGGTCCCGTTCGACCCGGCCGCCGCGCGCGCGGGCCTGCTGGTCATCAACACCCGGGCCGAGCACGAGCTGACCGACGGGGCGTACGGTCAGCGGCGGGCCGAGTGTGAGGAGGCGGCCCGCCGTCTGGGCATCCCGTCTCTCAGGGACCTAACGGATCTGGGTCAGCTCGCCCGGCTCACGGATCCTGTGCTCCGCCGGCGCGTCCGTCACGTGGTCCGGGACAACCAGCGCGTCCTGGAGGTGGCGGCGCTGCTGCGCTCCTCCTCATCCGGGCCGCCCGGGGCGGAGGTGTACCGCCAGATCGGGCGGCTGCTAGCGCAGGCGCACGTGTCGCTGCGCGATGACTTCGAGGTGTCCTGGCCGGAGGCCGACGAGGCGGTGGAGGCGGCGCTGGCCGCGGGGGCGTACGGGGCGCGGATGATCGGCGGGGGGTTCGGCGGCTCGGTGCTGGCGCTGGTACCCGCGGCGGCGTCCGGCTCCGTCCGCGAGGCGGTCACCGCGGCGTTCGCCCGGCACGGCTGGACCGCGCCCGAGTTCCTGGACGCGGTCCCGGCCGACAGCGCCCGGCGCCTGACGCCGTGAGCGATAGGGTGGCCCCGGATCGTGGGCACCCGGCGAGCGGAGGAGGACTCCCGTGGCGGTTCGTGACGAGGCGGCGAAGCTGGCGGACGAGATCGCCGACCTGCGGCACGCCATCCACACCGAACCCGAGATCGGCCTGGACCTGCCGAAGACGCAGCGCAAGGTCCTCGACGCCCTGGCCGGGCTGCCGCTGGAGGTCAGCCCGGGGCAGGCGGTCAGTTCGGTGACGGCGGTGCTGCGCGGCGGCCGGCCGGGCCCGGTGGTGCTGCTGCGCGGCGACATGGACGCGCTGCCGGTCACCGAGCAGACCGGGCTGCCGTACGCGTCGGCCATCCCCGGCGTGATGCACGCCTGCGGTCACGACCTGCACACGGCCATGCTGGCCGGCGCGGCCCGGCTGCTCTGCGCCCGGCAGGCGGAGCTGCCCGGCACGGTCATCTTCATGTTCCAGCCGGGCGAGGAGGGCTACGCCGGCGCCCGGTACATGATCAGCGAGGGCGTGCTCGACGCGGCGGGCGAGCGCCCGGTCGCGGCCTACGCGCTGCACGTGACCGCCAACAAGCCGCCCTGCGGGGTGTTCTCCACCCGGCCCGGCCCGATGCTGGCGGCCGCCGACCAGATCACCGTCACCGTGCACGGCCGGGGCGGGCACGCCTCCCAGCCGCACCGGTCCGCCGACCCGATCCCGGCCGCGTGCGAGATGGTGCTGGCCCTGCAGACGATGGTGACCAGGAAATTCGACGTGTTCGACCCGGTCGTCATCACGGTCGGCAGCTTCCATGCGGGTACCACCGACAACGTGATCCCGGACCAGGCCAGGTTCCTGGCCACCGCGCGCTCCTACAGCCCGGCGTCCCGGGCCCTGCTGGCCGAGGCGGTGCCGCGGCTGATCGCGCAGATCGCCGCCGCCCACGGGCTGACCGCCGAGGCCGAGTACGCGGCCGAGTACCCGGTCACCGTCAACGACGCAGCCGAGGCGGCGTTCGCGCTGCAGACGGTCACCGAGGTGTTCGGCCCGGACCGGGGCGAGCAGGCGCAGTGCCCGATCACCGGCGCGGAGGACTTCTCCCTCGTGCTCCAGGAGGTGCCGGGCGCGTTCGTCTTCCTCGGCGCCTGCCCGCCGGACCGCGACCCGGAGACGGCGCCCACCAACCACTCGCCCATCGCGACCTTCGACGACGCCGCGCTGGCCGAGGGCACCGCCCTCTACGCCGAACTGGCCCTGCGCCGCCTGGCCCGGGGCTGACCCGGCGCGGTTCCGCCCGGTCGAGGGCGTTTGCGCGGAAACGTACCGTAGTTCGCCCGAGGCGGGCACCGGGGATGAGCGCCGCGTCCGGGCGAGAACCGGCAGACGGCCGTAGTTCACCCGATTGCCGTTCCGGTCCGGGCCTACCTAGCGTCAAGGTATGTCGATAACCGAGCGCGCGACGCGCGCGCTGACCATCCCGGCCCGGTTCTGCGGGCCTCCGGGCACCGGCAACGGCGGCTACGTCTGCGGGCGCATCGCCGGGTATGTCGAAGGCCCGGCGGCCGTCACGCTGCGCCGGCCGCCCCCGCTGGCCACGCCGCTGGCCGTCGAGCAGCACGACGACGGCTCGGTCCGCGTTCACCACGACGGCACGCTGATCGCCGAGGCGGCCGGCGCGGCGGGCCGCCCGGTGCCGGAGATGACGGGAACGGTGTCTCTGGCGGAAGCCCGGGCGGCGGCGGGCGGCGCCCGGTACTTCCAGGATCCGGCCTTCCCCGGCTGCTTCGTCTGCGGGGTGACCCGCCGGCCAGGCGACGGGCTGCGGATCTTCCCCGGGCCGGTGGACGGCCGGGCGTTGTGGGCGGCGCCGTGGACCCCGGACCTCTCGGTCACCGACGCCGACGGGAGGGTGCGCCCCGAGGTGGTCTGGGCGGCGCTCGACTGCCCCAGCGGCATCGCCGCCGCCGAGGCCGCCGATCTGGGCCCGGACACGGCCATCCTGCTCGGCCGGATGACGGCCAGCCTGGCGGCGCGGCCCAGGGCCGGCCAGCCGTGCCGGGTGACCGGCTGGCCGGGCCGGCGTGCTGGCCGCAAGCTGACCGCCGGGTCGGCGCTGCTCGGGCCGGACGGCGAGGTGCTGGCCGTGGCCGGGGCCCTGTGGCTGACCGTGCCGCGCCCGGTTGCCGCGGCCGCGGCCGGAGGAGCGTCGTGACCGCGGGCCGCCGCGGCGTGGGCCTCACACCGATGGAGACCAGGCGGGACGTCATCGTCCGGGCCGCCGTCCTGGCCGACGAGCTGGGGTACGAGACCTTCGCCGTACCCGAGGGCTGGGGCCTGGACTCCACCCCGGTGGTGACCGAGATCGCGCTGCGCACTACCACCATCCAGGTGGCCTCCGGCGTCCTGTCGGTCTGGGGACGCACCCCGGCCACGCTGGCGATGACCGCCGCCACCCTGCACCAGGTGTGCGGAGGACGCTACGTGCTGGGCCTGGGCGCCAGCACCAGGGCCCTCGCGGAGGGGTTCCACGACACCCGGTTCGAGCGCCCGGCCGGCCGGCTGCGCGACGTCGTGACCGAGGTCCGGGCGCTGCTGTGCGGCCTGCCCGCCCGGCTCCACCAGGTCCCGGCCGCGCGTCCGCTGCGCCTGGGCCAGGCGCCCGTCCCCGAGCTGCCCATCTGGGTCGCCGCCCTGGGCGAGCAGACGACCCGGGTGGCCGCCGAACTCGGCGACGGCTGGATCCCCGCCCTGGTGGCCCGCGACCGCGTCGCCGCCTGGGCCACCCGGCTCAGCCGGCGGCGCGACACCACCGCATCGCACCAGCGGCCCTTCACGGTGGCAACCGGCCCGATCACCGCGGCGGCCGCCGACCCCGGCACGGCCCGGGACATCGTGGCCGCCTGTACGGCCTGGTACCTGAGCGCCATGGGCGACGTCTACGCCCGGTCCATGTCGGACCAGGGCTACGCCGACGAGGTTAAAGCGATCATCGCCGCGAACCCGCGCCCCAGCCCGGGGCGAGCGACCGTACCCCCCGAAGGCCAGGCTGTCCTTGACCAGCTCGCCGCCTACGGAACCGGCGACCAGGTCCGGGCGCAGCTCGAACCCTGGGACCAGGCCGCCGACATCGTCACGATCCTGCTGCCGCCGGGCCTGCCCTGGGACACCATCGAAACGACCCTCCGCGCCGCGGCGCCAGCCCGGTGACGTGACGGTCAGGTGCAGGCGGAGCGGGCGGCCCGGCCGTTCGGGCAGAATCTGAGTGTGGGAGCTGGTGCGGTGGCGTCGGGCGCGGGCTCGGATTAGCGCGAATCGGTGTTCTCTACCGATGTCTGCGGGGTCAGCCGCCGCCGGGACGAGCGGCTGGCACCCGAGATGCCTTGCTACACCGACGTCGGCGCGGAGGTGATTGCGGCGGCCGGGCGAGGGTAGCGCCAGACGATCTGGCTTACCCGACTGAAAGACGGAGGACGCTACCCATGTGGGCATTTCTTTCCCGGAGGCTGCGGACCTGGGTGCTGCTGGCCATCGCGCTGCCGCTGGCGCGGATGGCGGTCCATCGCCTGGCCCGCGCCGCTGACCGCCGCGATCCGCGTTCGCGGTCGGCCAGGGCGCTGCGGCAGGCCGACTCTACGGTGGAGGCGGTCTCCCGGCGCACCTCGCGCACGGCGAGGCGCTGACGCCGGGTCAGGGTCAGAGGCTGGCCACGTCGGCCTGCTTGGCCCGGACGGCCTCGGCCGCGCTGCGCAGGCCGCCCAGCTCGTCCTCGGTCAGGTCGCGCTCGACCACGCGGCGGACGCCTTCGGCGCCGATTTCGGCTTCGACGCCCAGGTAGACGCCGGAGATGCCGTACTGCCCGTCCACCCAGGCGCACACCGGCAGGACCGCGCCGGAGTCCTCGGCCACGGCCCGGGCCATCCGGGCCGCGGCGGCCGAGGGAGCGTAGTAGGCCGAGCCGGTCTTCAGCAGCGCGACGATCTCGCCGCCGCCGTTCCTGGTCCGGGTGACCAGCTGATCGATCTCCTCCGCGGGCAGCAGCCCGGCCAGCGGGCGGCCGTCCACGGTGCACGCCGACGGCACCGGCACCATGGTGTCGCCGTGCGAGCCGAGCGTCAGCGTGCGTACCGAACCCACCGGCACGCCCAGCTTCTCCGCCACGAAATAGCTGAACCGGGCCGTGTCCAGCATGCCCGCCTGGCCCATGACCCGGGCCGAGGGGAAGCCGGAGACCTTGGCGGCCAGCGAGGTCATCTCGTCCAGCGGGTTGGACACCACGATCAGCACGGCGTCCGGCGCGTACTTGGCGACGTTCTCCACCACGCTCCGGACGATTTTGGCGTTCGTCTCGATCAGGTCCATCCGGCTCATGCCGGGCTTGCGCGGCAGCCCGGCGGTGACGATCACGATGTCCGAGCCGCCGATCGCCTCGTAGCCCTCCCCGCCCTGGGCCCCAGAACCCGTCGTCTGGCCGGTCACCTTGGTCTCGAACCCCTCGACCGGACGCGACTGGTTCATGTCCAGGGCCAGCCCCTCCGGCTTGCCTTCGACGATGTCGGTGAGCACGACCTCGGTGAAGATGTCGTACTGGGCCAGCCGCTGGGCGGTGGTGGAGCCGTAGAACCCGGCCCCGACGACGGTTACCTTGCCCTTACGAGACATATTTCTCGGCACTCCTTCATCCGTAACTGCAGGTCAGCGGGCCCGGGCGGAAACCCGGCCCGTTCGGTACTCATGTTTTGATCTTTTACGAAGCGGCGGCCCGGCGCAGGTTCTCGTCCAGGGCGCCGAGGAAGTCCTGCGTGTTCAGGAACGGCGTGTCCGGGCCGACGAGCAGGGCCAGGTCCTTGGTCATCTGGCCGCCCTCGATGGTCTGGATGCAGACGTTTTCCAGGGTGCGGGCGAAGGCCGAGACGTCGGGAGTGCTGTCGAGCTTGCCGCGGTGCTCGAGCCCGCGGGTCCAGGCGAAGATCGAGGCGACCGGGTTGGTGGAGGTGGGCTTGCCCTGCTGGTACTGGCGGTAGTGACGGGTGACGGTGCCGTGGGCGGCTTCGGCCTCCACGGTCCGGCCGTCCGGCGTCATCAGCACGCTGGTCATCAGGCCGAGTGAGCCGTAGCCCTGGGCCACCACGTCGGACTGCACGTCGCCGTCGTAGTTCTTGGTGGCCCAGACGATCCCGCCCTCCCACTTGAGGACCTGCGCCACCATGTCGTCGATCAGCCGGTGCTCGTAGGTGATGCCCGCCGCCTCGAAGTCCGCCTTGAACTCGGACTCGAAGATCTCCGCGAAGATGTCCTTGAACCGGCCGTCGTAGGCCTTGAGGATGGTGTTCTTGGTGGACAGGTAGAGCGGGAACTTACGGTTCAGCGCGTAGCGCATGGTGGCGCGGGCGAAGTCGCGGATCGAGTCGTCGAAGTTGTACATGGCCATGGCCACGCCGCCGCCGGTGAACGTGGCCACCTCCATCTCGATGGGCTGGTTCTCGTCGCCCTCGGGGACGTAGGTGATCGTCACCGTGCCCGGGCCGGGGACGACGAAGTCGCTGGCCTTGTACTGGTCGGCGTGGGCGTGACGGCCGATGATGATGGGCTTGGTCCAGCTCGGCACCAGCCGGGGGATGTTGGAGATCACGATCGGCTCGCGGAAGATGACGCCGCCCAGGATGTTCCGGATGGTGCCGTTCGGGCTCCGCCACATCTTCTTCAGGCCGAACTCGGCGACCCGCGCCTCGTCCGGGGTGATCGTGGCGCACTTGACGCCCACGCCATGCCGCTGGATGGCGTGCGCGGCGTCGATCGTCACCTGGTCGTCGGTCGCGTCGCGGTGCTCGATGCCGAGGTCGTAGTACTCGAGCTCGATATCCAGGTAGGGCAGTATCAGCTGGTCCTTGATGGACTGCCAGATGATTCGGGTCATCTCGTCACCGTCGAGTTCGACGACGGGGTTCGCCACCTTGATCTTGGCCATGGTCTTGTCCGGTTCCCTTCATGGAATGGCTGCTTATGGCAGCGACAGCACGACGGCGAGGATCGCGGTGCCGAGCACCGCGAAGGTCAGCACGTCGGAGGCTTTTCGGCGGGAGGCCAGCAGGCCCGCGTAACGGTCCGGCAGCGCCAGCCGGGCCAGCGCGGCGACCAGCAGCGAGCCGCCCACCACGGCCACGCCGAGGGCGGCGTGCTTGGAGCTCTGCCAGGCCACGAACAACCCGGCGGCCACGCCGGCCAGCACGATCAGGTAGGGCAGCCAGCCCAGGCCGCCGCCCCCGGATTCGGCGCGGTGGACGGCGTTCGCCGGCCTATTCGCCATGCATGTGCCTCCCGGCTTTCCGCGAGGAAGTTTACCGGGGCCACGCCGGGCCGTTACCGCGACGTGCCCACAGGACCGGCTGGCAATCTCACGGTAAGACTCGTGACACGGGGGGTAACCCAGTGGTAAGACCTTAGTCACGGCTT
>Ga0070712_100002053_pt1 | contig 12327 bp, 5 predicted proteins | sample LARL81metaG_FD_71396 | JGI IMG/M metagenome (GOLD analysis project Ga0070712, IMG submission 71396) | Corn, switchgrass and miscanthus rhizosphere microbial communities from Kellogg Biological Station, Michigan, USA - LAR L8-1 metaG | ecosystem: Host-associated > Plants > Roots > Rhizosphere ...
GGCGATGAACGCTGGCTCGAATCGCCCTACCGTCCGAAGCGCGACGTCCGGTTGATCCCCGATCCGCACGCCGGCCTGCCGGAGGAGATCCAGGACGAGATCCGCGCCGCCGTGCTCAAACTCTATGAAAATGGCGAGCCGAGACCCGCGATCACGGATCCCGGAGACGAGTTGATGCTGAAGATGATGCGCGCGACGCTCGGCGAGAACGTCGCGCCGGAATATGCGCCCTTGATGCGCGAGGAGATGGCGTTCGCGCCGCGCGATGCGCGCTGGAGCAAGCGCCCATCCGATGAAACGCTCGCAAAGCAGCACGTGCTGATCGTCGGCGCCGGTGTCTGCGCCATCGCTCTCGGCGTCGCGTTAGGCCGTCTTGGCATCCCCTACACCATCGTCGAGAAGAACGACGAGCTCGGCGGCACCTGGTATGTCAACCGCTATCCCGGGTGCGGCGTCGATACGCCGAACCACTCCTATTCATTCTCGTTCGGCAAGCGGCATCCGTGGACGCGCTATTTTGCCCAGCGGCAGGAGTTGCTCGACTATCTCAGACAAGTCGCGAACGAATACGGCATTCGAGACCATCTCCGCCTCGGCACGGAGCTGACATCGTCACGCTGGGACGATAACAGCAAGCGCTGGATCTCGACGTTGAAAACCAAGTCCGGCGAAGAGACATTCGTATCGACGGTCCTGGTCAGTGCGATCGGGCAGCTCAACGACCCCGCGCCGGCGCATTTCACGGGCGAGGACGATTTCCAAGGTTTGAAGCTGCACTCCGCGCTGTGGTCGAACGACATCAGCCTCGACGGCAAGCGCGTTGCCGTAATCGGTACCGGCGCGACCGCAATGCAGCTCGTGCCGTCGATCGCCGATCGCGTGGCGTCGGTCACCGTCTATCAGCGCACCGCGCAGTGGTCGCGGCCGGTCGCCGGCTATTCCGATCCCATCTCCGACGGCTCTCAATGGCTGCTCGCACATCTGCCGTTTTACGTGCAGTGGTACCGCTTCAACATGTTCTGGCGCTATGGCGACGGGCTGTTGCCGTTCCTGCGCAAGGACCCGGCCTGGCCATATCCGGAGCGCGCAGTGAACAAGGGCAACGACCGGCACCGGGAAGAGCTGACCAATTTCATCCTGACCGAATTGAAAGACCGGCCCGACCTGATCGCGAAATGCGTGCCCACCTACCCGCCCTACGGCAAGCGCATCCTCCTCGACAACAACTGGTTCAAGACGCTGACCAGGCCGAATGTCGAACTGGTCACCGAGGCGATCGACCACTTCGCGCGCGACGGCATCGTCACAACGGACGGGACATTGCGCCCCGCCGACGTCATCGTGATCTCGACCGGCTTCAAGGTGACGGAGATGGCGGCGCGGCTCAACATCACCGGGCGCGGTGCTAAGAACCTGAAACAAGCCTGGGCCAATGACAATCCGACCGCCCATCTCGGCCTCACCGTGCCGGACTTCCCCAATCTCTTCCTGATGCTCGGCCCGAATGCAGGACCCGCGCATGGCGGCAGCGTGATCTTCCAGTCGGAATGCCAGAGCCGCTATATCTCAGCCTGTCTCGCCGAGATGATCGAAAACGGGATCGCGGCGATCGATGTGCGGAAAGACGTTCACGACGATTATGTGCGCAAGGTCGACGCCGAACATGAGGCGATGATCTGGACGCATCCGGGCATGACGACCTATTACCGCAACACAAGCGGACGGGTGTTTTCGGCGATGCCCTGGCGCTTTGTCGACTACTGGGCGATGACCCACGATCCCGACCTCGGCGAATACCACCAATCCAAGGCATGACACCGGCGCGATTGCTTTTTCCGAAGCAGCGCGCTTAGCTCGGCACGATTTATCGACAGGACAACCCGCGCACAGTGATGCCGGGCAGAGAAAATGACAGCACCTTATATTCCGCAGTTCGCCGCCTATCGCCAATGGCTCAAGGAACGCCTGGGCCTCGAGTTCGCGACTTATGAAGAGATGCGGCAGTGGTCGGTACGCGACCTCGACGCATTCTGGCAGAGCATCTGGGACTATTTCGATCTGCAATCACCGACGCCGCACCGTGCGGTGCTGGAAAACCGCAAGATGCCCGGGGCGGTGTGGTTTCCGGGCGCATCGGTCAACTACGCGCGTCAGGTGCTGCGCCACGTCGCGGCAGCCGATGCCGCCGGCATGCCCGCGATCGTCAGTTGCGGCGAAGATGGGATACTAAAAGAGACCAGCTGGCCCGAGCTACGCCGGAACGTCGCAGCACTCGCGACGCATCTCAAGGCGCAAGGCGTCGGGCCCGGCGATCGTGTCGTCGCCTATCTGCCGAACATCCCGGAGACGATCATCGCCTTCCTCGCGACCGCAAGCATCGGCGCGATCTGGAGCGTCTGCGCGCCGGACATGGCCGCGCCTGCCGTCATCGATCGCTTCAAGCAGATCGCGCCCAAGGTCCTGATTGCCTGCGACAGCGTCGTCTATGCGGGACGCCGTCACGATCGGAACGCGGTCGTGAACGAACTGCGCCGGTCGTTGCCGACCGTCGCGCATTTCATCCTGCACGGCGAACGAGCCGGCGGCGCCGAACATTTGCTGTCGAACATCCTTTCGGCTGATGGACCCGAGATCGATTCCTTTGCGCCGACATGGCTTCCCTTCGATCATCCGCTCTGGATCGTCTATTCGAGCGGAACGACCGGCCTTCCGAAACCGATCGTTCACAGCCATGGCGGCGTGATGATCGTGGCGTTGCCGCTCAACGTGCTGCACAACGACATCGGCTGCAGCTATCAGCCCAATTCGCTGGGCGAACGCTACCACTGGTACAGCTCGACTGGCTGGATCATGTGGAACTGCCAGATCGCCGGCCTGCTCAACGGCACGACCTGCTGCATCTTCGACGGCAGTCCCGGCGGATCGAAGGACAAGCCGGACTGGACGACGCTGTGGCGTTTCGTCGCCAATGCAAAAGTCACGTTTTTCGGCGCGGGTGCGGCCTTCTTCGCCAACTGCACCAAGGCCGAGATCGACCTGACATCCGCCGGCGACCTGTCGCATCTGCGCGCGCTTGGCTCGACGGGATCGCCACTCTCCGCAGACACGCAGACATGGTTCACCGAGCACTTCGCCGCGCTCGCTCCCATCACCAAAAATCTGGTGCATGCCAATATGCGCTGGTCCAACATGTCCGGCGGAACGGATTTTGCCGGCGCTTTCATTGGGGCCAATCCGGAGCTGCCGCAGATTTCCGGCGCGATGCAGTGCCGGCTGCTCGGCTGCGCGGTCGAAGCCTTCGACGAGCAAGGCCATGCCCGCATCGAAGAAGTCGGCGAACTCGTCTGCACCGAGCCCCTGCCCTCGATGCCGCTGCGGTTCTGGAATGACGACGGCGACGCGCGCTATCGCGCCAGCTATTTCGAGACCTATCCTGATAATTTCGACGGAAGCGGACGCGGTGCGGTCTGGCGCCATGGCGACTGGCTCAAGGTCGGCACCGACGGCACCTGCGTGATCTATGGACGCAGCGATGCGACGATCAACCGCCACGGACTGCGGATGGGAACGAGCGAGCTCTATTCCGCGATCGAGGCCTTACCCGAAATTCTCGATTCGATGGTCGTCGACCTCGAATATCTCGGACGGGAAAGCTACATGCCGCTCTTCGTGGTATTGCGGGACGGCGCCGCGCTCGACGAGGCGATGAAGAAGCGGATCAATGGAGCGATCGAAGCAGGATTGTCGCGACGGTTCCTGCCCAACGAGATCATCGCCGCGCCGCAGATTCCGCGCACGCTATCCGGCAAGAAGCAGGAACTGCCGATCAAGAAGCTGCTGCTGGGTCATCCCCTGGAGAAAGTCATCAACAAGGACGCGATGGCCAATCCGGAATGCCTGCATTGGTATCTGGAATTTGCGAGTCGCTTTTCCAGTTCGACGAATGGCGTCGGAGCAAATTGACGTCGCATAGACAGACGCAGATTTTTGCGACACTTCGCGCTCGCACATTAACCACGATCACAATCGTGCCGTGCGCAAACGCTGTCTGCAATTGTGCGAAACACAAAATTAAGGTTGATTGATCTCGTTCTCCGCAGCTCGTTTGGGGTCGAGATGATCAGAACAATCTGGCTTGCCGCGCTCTTCCTCGCCGTGATTTGCGGCTTATGCGCCAGCAAGGTCACCGCATCAATTTCGCCACCGGAAGAAGGCGTGCCTGACCGAACGATGGTCAGCTTCGCGACGGATACACTGAATCAATCCGATCGACGGGACGTGGCGAATCTTCCCTTCGAGCCGGAGGTCACGCTTGCGCTGCCGCCGGACCCGATCGCCATTCTCTTTGGCAATTCACAGACGGTGTCTTCCGCGATCCGCGTGCATCGGCCCCTGAAGCACATCGCCAAGCGAAGCACCGTGATGCTTCCCAAGCCTCGGCCGAAGGTGAGGCTGTCCCCCACCACTCAGGCGCGCGCACTCTCATCTCACTAGGCGACTTGCGGGTGTCACGCCGCCGCGGCGAACGTACCCCAATTCCTGTCGGCGTATGACGTCGCGTGAGGCCGGCGATCGTAATCGTCGCTTTTGCGGGCGTTGAAATAGGTTTCGAGTTCGGCCACTGCGAGACTCTCCCACCGCTCGGCCTGCTCCAGCAGCGACCAGCTCTGGTCGGGACGGAACGAAGCGGTCTGACGCCACAGCGACGCGATTGCGCGATAGCGGCGTACGTTTTCCATGATAGCTTCCCCACTCCTGGCCATGACATCATCTCCCTCTTCAAAGCCTGCGATGATCATGGGTGAGAGCGATTTTCGAAATCGTTAGCAGCCCCGGCATGCGTTCCGGATAGTTTCCGGACTCTTGCGATCCGCAAAGCGCGCCCGGGCCTCGATGATGAACGGATCACAATCCAACGCACCGGATCGGAGGGGGAACCTCAATGGAGGCTATGCGCGCCCACATGGCTGATCCTGCCGGAATCCCGACCGGGGTGCGGATTTCGGTGCGCTTTTCCGGCATCACGTCGCCCGTTCCGGCAATCCTTTCAGAATGTTAAGGCGACAAGGCCTGCCCCAAAAGTCCAAAATGCGTCCGCCCTGACACCCGAAAAGGCAGTAGAATCGGCACGTTCGGAATATTGTTCAGATCGTTATCCGGTTTCCGATGGCAGGTTCATGGACCAACCCTTAAAGCCTCCGACCGAAATCCATCCAGGCAAGCCTCCCGAGGTCAAAAAACCTCGGTCGGGCCGGCGTTTTGTCTGGACGATCGTTCTGATCCTGCTGATGGCCGGCGGGGTCGCGTGGTGGCACGGGCACCGGCAGGAGACCGCACAGGCGCCGGCCGAGAAAGGTGCCGGCCGCGGTGGCCGCTCCGCCGGCGGCGCGCCGATGTCGATCGTGCCGGAAACGGTCGGCAAGGGTGATATCGGGATTAGCCTCAATGCGCTCGGAACGGTGACATCGCTCGCGACCGTCACCATTCGCAGCCAGATCAGCGGCTACCTCGTGAAGGTCGCTTTCAAGGAAGGCGACGAGGTCAAGAAAGGCGACCTGCTCGCGGAAATCGACTCGCGCCCCTATGAAGCCGCGCTGGCGCAGGCGAAGGGCGCATTGGCGCGCGACGAGGCGCTGTTGAAAGGCGCGCAGGTCGACCTGACGCGCTACCAGGGGCTCGCGGCACAGAACGCCGTTCCGCGCCAGCAACTGGACACGCAGATCGCGCTGGTGGCGCAGGACCAGGGCCTCGTCGAGGCGGATCGCGCCGCGGTCAAGTCCGCCGAAGTGAACCTGCAATATTGCCATATCACCTCGCCGCTCGACGGGCGCGTCGGACTAAGGCAGATCGACCAGGGTAACTATGTGACGCCCGGCGACGCCAACGGTCTGGTGGTGATCACGCAGCTTGATCCGATCAGCGTGCTGTTCACGGTGCCGGAAGACAATCTGCAGGCCATCGCGGCGCGGCTCAAGCAGGGCGCGGTGCTGCCGGTGACCGCGCTTGATCGCGGCGGCGCCAACAGGCTCGCCGACGGCTCGCTGCAAACCTTCGACAGCCAGATCGATCCCACGACCGGCACGATCAAGCTGCGCGCGCAATTCCCCAATCAAGCGCGGACGCTCTACCCCAATCAATTCGTCAATATTCGCCTGCTGCTCGACACCCACAAGGACGTGACGACGATGTCGACCGCCGGCATCCAGCGCGGCGTGCCCGGAACATTCGTCTATCTCATCAATGCTGACAGCACCGTCTCGGTTCGCCCGGTCAAGCTCGGCGTAACCGACGGCAATCGCGTCGAGGTGCTGTCCGGCCTGCAGCCGGGCGATCGCATCGTGATCGACGGCGCCGACAAGCTCCGGGACGGCGCGAAGGTCAACGTGCGTGAGCCGACCGATGCGAGCAAGCCTGCGGATGCCGGCGGCGGTTCACAGGACCACAATGGCGGCCAGGACGGCCAGGAGAAGAAGGGCGGCGGCAAGAAGCGCCGCTCCGACGGCGGGCAGAACCCATGAACCCGTCGCAGCCGTTTATTCTGCGGCCCGTCGCGACGACGCTCTTGATGATTGCCATCATGCTGTCCGGCATGCTGGCGTTCAAATTCCTCCCGGTCGCCGCGCTGCCCGAGGTGGACTATCCGACCATCCAGGTGCAGACCTTCTATCCCGGCGCCAGCCCCGACGTCATGACGTCATCGGTCACGGCGCCGCTCGAAGTGCAGTTCGGCCAGATGCCGAACCTCAACCAGATGAGTTCGGTCTCGTCCGCGGGCGCGTCGGTCATCACGCTGCAATTCAATTTGAGCATCTCGCTCGATGTCGCCGAACAGGAAGTGCAGGCCGCGATCAACGCAGCCGGAAATTTGTTGCCCTCCGACCTGCCGGCACCGCCGATCTACGCCAAGGTCAATCCGGCCGATGCGCCGATCCTGACGCTCGGCCTGACATCGAAGACGATGCCGCTGACGCAAGTCGAGGATTTCGTCGACACGCGCCTGGCGCAGAAGATCTCTCAGCTTCCCGGCGTCGGCCTCGTCAGCATCAGCGGCGGCCAGCGGCCGGCGATCCGCATCCGTGCCGACATCCGCAAGCTGGCGGCCTATGGGCTGAACATCGACGACCTGCGCACCACGCTCGGCAACGCCAATGTCAACACCCCAAAGGGCAATTTCGACGGCGGCATGCGTGCCTATACGATCAACGCCAACGACCAGATCCGCAACGCCGCCGACTATCGCTCCCTGGTCGTCGCTTACAAGAACGGCTCTCCCGTCCGGCTCAGTGATGTCGGCGACGTGATCGACGGCGCGCAGAACGACAAGCTCGGCGCCTGGATGAACGAGACACCGGCGATCATTCTCAACATCCAGCGCCAGCCGGGGGCCAACGTCATCTCGGTGGTCGAAGGCATCAAGGCGCTGCTGCCGCAGCTTCAGGCGACCCTGCCGGCCGCGATCGACGTCAACATCCTGACCGACCGGACCGTCACCATCCGCGCCTCCGTCACCGATGTCGAATATGAGCTGAGTCTCGCGGTCCTTCTGGTGGTGCTGGTGATCTTCGTGTTCCTGCGCAACGCTCGCGCCACGCTGATCCCGAGCCTCTCGGTGCCGCTGTCGCTCGTCGGGACGCTCGGCGCGATGTACCTGTTCGGCTTCAGCCTCAACAACCTGTCACTGATGGCGCTGACGATTGCGACCGGCTTCGTCGTCGACGACGCCATTGTCGTGATCGAGAACATCTCGCGCTATATCGAGGAAGGCGAATCCCCGCTGCAGGCTGCGCTCCGCGGCTCGGAGCAGATCGGCTTCACCATCATCTCGCTGACGGTGTCGCTGATCGCAGTGCTGATCCCGCTGTTGTTCATGGGCGACGTGGTCGGACGCCTGTTTCGCGAATTCGCGATCACGCTCTCGGTTACCATTCTGATTTCCGCCGTGGTATCGCTGACACTGGTGCCGATGGCCTGCGCCAAGCTGCTCAAGCCCGAAAGCGAGACGCATGAGAACGCCTTTCAGCGCTGGACGCGCGTAGGCTTCGATCGCGTCATCGCGATCTATGCGCATATGCTGAACTGGGTGCTCGACCGGCAGCCGCTGATCCTGCTGGTCGCGCTCGCGACCTTCGGCCTCACCGCGCTTCTCTACGTCGTGATCCCCAAGGGCTTCTTCCCGGTGCAGGACAGCGGCGTCATCCAGGCGATTTCGGAGGCGCCGCAATCGGTCTCCTATGCCGCGATGGCCGAGCGTCAGCAGCAACTCGCCAGCGTCATCCTGCGCGATCCCGAGGTCGACAGCCTCTCCTCGTTCATCGGCGTCGATGGCACCAACACGACGCTGAACAGCGGCCGCATGCTGATCAACCTGAAGCCGCACGATCAGCGCAAATCAGATATCGCGACCGTGATGCGTCGGCTCAAGGACGCAACGTCCTCGCTGACCGGCATCACCCTTTACATGCAGCCAGTGCAGGATCTGACGATCGAGGGCACGGTCAGCAAGACGCAATACCAGTTCATCCTGCAGGACGCCGATCCGGCGCAGTTGGCCGAATGGACGCCGAAGCTCGTCGACAAGCTGCGGACGCTGCCCGAACTCGGCGATGTCGCGACCGACATCTCGGCGCAGGGGCTCTCGGTTTTCGTCGAGATCGATCGCGACCAGGCCGCGCGCTTCGGTATCACGCCGGCCACCATCGACAACGCGCTTTACGATTCCTACGGTCAGCGCATCGTCTCCACCATCTTCACCAATTCGAACCAGTATCGGGTGATCCTGGAGGCCGATCCGGCCCTGCAGAACTCGCTGCAATCGCTCTCCGACATCTATCTGCCCTCGTCGGTCGGCAGCACGCCGGTTCCGCTCGCCGTGATGGCGAAGATGCGCGAGGAAACCGCGCCGCTGCAGGTCTCGCATCTTGGCCAGTTTCCGTCGGCGACCGTATCGTTCAACCTGGCGCCGGGCGCGTCGCTCGGCGCGGCGGTCGAGGCGATCAAGCAGGCGCAGATCGACATCGGCCAGCCGCTCGGCCTCATCACCAGCTTCCAGGGCGCGGCGCTTGCCTTCGAATCCTCGCTCTCGAACCAGCTCTTCCTGATCCTGGCCGCGATCGTCACCGTCTATATCGTGCTGGGCGTGCTCTATGAGAGCTTCATCCATCCCATCACGATCCTGTCGACGCTGCCCTCGGCCGGCATCGGCGCGCTGCTGGCGCTGATGGGTGCCGGCCAGGATCTGACCATTGTCGCGATCATCGGCATCATCCTGCTGATCGGCATCGTCAAGAAGAACGCGATCATGATGATCGACTTCGCCCTCGATGCCGAGCGCAACGAAGGCAAGTCGCCGCGCGAAGCGATCTATCAGGCCTGCCTGTTGCGCTTCCGGCCAATCATCATGACGACGATGGCCGCCGTGCTCGGCGCGCTGCCTTTGATGCTCGGCACCGGCGCGGGCTCCGAATTGCGCCACCCGCTCGGGATCTCCATTGTCGGCGGCCTCCTGGTCAGCCAGTTGCTGACGTTGTTCACGACGCCCGTGATCTATCTGTGGTTCGACCGCATCGCCATTCGCCTGACGGGACGGCCCGCCGGCGCGGGCCAGCCAAGCGAGTCGCACTGACATGGGCCCGTCAACACCCTTCATCCGCCGCCCCGTCGCCACGACGCTCTTGACCTTCGGGCTCGCGGCCGCGGGTGCGGTGGCGTTTTTCAAGCTGCCGGTCTCGCCGCTGCCGCAAGTCGATTTTCCGACGATCTCGGTCCAGGCGACATTGCCCGGCGCGAGCCCGGAAGATGTCGCCACGACCGTCGCAAGCCCGCTCGAACGCCATCTCGGACAGATCGCCGATGTCACCGAGATGACGTCATCCAGCTCGGTCGGCACCACGCGCATCACGCTGCAGTTTGGGTTGAACCGCGACATCAACGGCGCGGCGCGCGACGTGCAGGCCGCGATCAACGCGGCGCGCGCCGATTTGCCGACCAGCCTGCGCAGCAATCCAACCTATCGCAAGGTCAATCCGGCCGACGCGCCGATCCTGATCCTGACGCTGACATCGGACACCGCAACCCGCGGCGACCTCTACGACGCGGCCTCGACCGTGCTCGCACAGAAGCTGTCGCAGGTCGAAGGCATCGGCGAGGTGGTGGTCGGCGGCAGTTCCCTGCCGGCGGTCCGCGTCGAGCTAATCCCGCAGGCGCTCTATAAATACGGCATCGGCCTCGAAGACGTCCGCGCCGCACTCGCAAGCGCCAATGCGCATAGTCCCAAGGGCGGCATCGATGTCGGCGACCAGCGCTATCAGATCTATGCCAACGACCAGGCCAACAAGGCCGACGACTATAAATCACTGATCGTCGCCTATCGGAATGGCGCGCCGGTGCATCTCTCCGACGTCGGCGAGGTTGTCGACGGCGTCGAGAATTTGCGGAACTCGGGCCTTGCCAACGGCAAGCCCGCCGTCCTGATCATTCTCTACCGGCAGCCCGGCGCGAATATCATCAGCACGGTCGATCGCGTCAGGGAGCTGCTGCCGCAACTCAGAGCATCGATCTCGCCCGCCATCGATGTCGGAATGGCCGTCGATCGCTCGACGACGATTCGCACCTCGCTGCGCGATGTCGAACGGACCCTGATCCTCGCCATCCTGCTCGTGATCATCGTCGTCTTCGCCTTCTTACGGAACCTGCGGGCGACCCTTATCCCGGTCGTCGCGGTCTCGGTCTCGCTGGTCGCAACCTTCGGCGCGATGTACCTGCTCGGCTACAGCCTCGACAATCTGTCGCTGATGGCGCTCACGGTCGCGACCGGCTTTGTCGTCGACGACGCCATCGTCGTGCTCGAAAACGTCACCCGCTACATCGAGGAAGGCGCGTCGCCGCTCGAGGCGGCGCTCAAGGGCGCCAACGAGGTCGGCTTCACCGTGCTCTCGATGAGCATCTCGCTGATCGCCGTCTTCATCCCGATCCTGCTGATGGGCGGTATCATCGGCCGCCTGTTTCGCGAGTTCGCGATGACGATCTCGATCTCGATCCTGATCTCACTCGCGATTTCGCTGGCGACCACGCCCATGATGTGCGCCGTGCTGCTGCGCCGCGAAACCGGCGAACACGGCCGGCTCTATCGGGCAAGCGAACGCTTCTTCGAAGCGATGCTGAACTTCTACCGGCGTACGCTCACGAGCGCGCTGGACCATCCTCGTTTCGTGATGGTGATCCTGGCCGCCGTGCTCGGCCTCAATTTCTACCTGTATAGCATTGTCCCGAAGGGCTTCTTCCCGCAGCAGGACACGGGCCGCATCGTCGGCATCATCCAGGCGGACCAGAGCATCTCGTTTCAATTGATGCAGCAGAAGCTCGCGCAGTTCGTCACCATCATCAAGAACGACCCCGCGGTCGAAACCGCGGTCGGCTTCACCGGCGGCGGCCAGACCAATTCCGGCTTCATGTTCGTCTCGCTCCAGCCGTTGGGCGAGCGCAAGATCAGCGCCGACGGCGTTATCGCGCGGCTGCGGCGTGCGATGGCCGTGGTCCCGGGAGCGACGCTGTTCCTCCAGTCGGTGCAGGACATTCGTGTCGGCGGCCGCGCCAGCAACGCGCAATATCAGTACACCTTGCAGGGCTCGACGCTGGAAGAGCTCAATGAATGGTCGCCCAAGATCGCCGCCGCGCTTCAGCGCGAGCCGAACCTGACCGACGTCAACAGCGATCAGCAAAACAAGGGCCTGGAAACCAATGTGGTGATCGACCGCGACGCCGCCGCGCGATTGGGGATCACCGTCAGCCAGATCGACAACACGCTTTACGACGCGTTCGGTCAGCGGCAGGTCTCGACCATCTATGTCGCGCGCAATCAATACCACGTCATCATGGAAGTCGCGCCGCGCTACTGGCAGAATCCGGAGACGCTGAAGGACGTCTATGTCAGCACATCCGGCGGCTCGGTCGGCGGCTCGCAGGCCACCAACGCGGTCGCCGGAACGGTGGCGACGTCTGGAAAATCGACGGCGGCCACTTCGGCCAATGCGCAGGCCGCCCGCAACCTCGCGACCAACTCGATCGGCGCGACCGGCAAGGGCGTCGCCTCGACCGGCTCGGCCGTGAGCACCAGCGCCGAGACCATGATCCCGTTGTCGGCAGTCGCGCATTTCGGCCAGGGCGCAACGCCGCTCGCCGTGAATCATCAGGGCCTGCTCGTCGCCAACACGATCTCGTTCAACCTGCCGCCGAACGTGTCGCTGAGTGCGGCGGTCGCCACCATCGAAGCCACCATGAACAGGCTCGGCGTGCCCGCAACGATCCGCGGCACCTTCCAGGGCACGGCGA
>Ga0070712_100002055_pt1 | contig 12324 bp, 8 predicted proteins | sample LARL81metaG_FD_71396 | JGI IMG/M metagenome (GOLD analysis project Ga0070712, IMG submission 71396) | Corn, switchgrass and miscanthus rhizosphere microbial communities from Kellogg Biological Station, Michigan, USA - LAR L8-1 metaG | ecosystem: Host-associated > Plants > Roots > Rhizosphere ...
CCGCCGAACCAGCCGCATCGCGCCGAGATCGCGAAGATGATGACGCGCGTCAGTCATCGACATCGCGGCATCGCGACCTCGTTGATGCGCGCCGTCGAGACGCTTGCGCGCGAGCTCGGACGCGTGCTGCTGGTGCTCGACACCGCCGTCGATGATGGCGCCTCGACGCTCTACGAAGGATTGGGCTTCAACCTGACAGGCGTGATCCCGGACTACGCGTTCAAGCCGCATGGCGGCCTCACCGGCACCAATATCTACTGGAAGCGGATCGCTAAAGCGCAATGAGATCAGGTTGAATCGTCATCGCGCTTTAGGTCTTTGATTGAGCATGATCTCCGCGCAAACGCGTCTCTAACAGCCCGCCGCGATCGCCAGGAAGTCTGCCGCCTTGAGGCTCGCGCCGCCGACCAGCGCGCCGTTCACATTGGCCACCGCCATCAGCTCGGCGGCGTTCGACGGCTTGACCGAACCGCCATAGAGGATGCGGATCCTGGTCCCCTCATCCTTGAAGCGATCGCTCAAGGTATCGCGGATAAACCGGTGGACCTGCTCGACATCCGCCGTCGTCGGAGTAAGGCCGGTGCCAATCGCCCAGACCGGCTCATAGGCCACCACCAGATTGGCCGACGTCGCACCGTCCGGCAGCGATCCGTTCAATTGACCGCCACAAATATGGAGCGCCTGCCCGCCGTCCCGCTGCGCCTGCGTCTCGCCGATACAGACGATCGCGGTAAGGCCGGCGCGCCAGGCTGCTTCCGCCTTCTGCCGAACCAGCGCGTCGCTCTCGCCGTGATCGGCACGGCGCTCGGAATGACCGACGATGATAGCGCTCGCGCCGGCATCAGCAAGCATTTCCGCCGAGATATCGCCGGTGTGGGCGCCGGAGGCCTTGGGATGGCAATCCTGCGCGCCGACCGCGATTTGTTTTCCCCTCGCCTTCTCGGCAAAGGCCGCGACCAGCGTCGCGGGCGGACAGACCAGCAAATCCGCTTTCCCGGCAAGCGGCTTGCCGCCCGCCAGCATGGCCTCGAATTCGGTCATCGAGGCCTTCAGCCCGTTCATTTTCCAATTACCGGCGATCAGAGGCCGGATGGCATCGGTCATGGCAGTTGTCCAGCTAGTATCGTCCCGGATGCGCTAGAGCATGATCCGGAAAAGTGTGTAGCGGTTTTCCGAAAAGATCATGCTCAATCAAAGACCTAAAGCGCGATGACGATTCAACCTGATCTCATCGCGCTTTAGCAGAGGCTGCGCACCAGTTCTAGAGACCCGGCCCTATCCGGTCCTGACATTTCGCCGCGTTCCCGAGGTTGCGACCGTGCGGCTGCCACTTTATGATGCGGCCCCATCCCGGCGGCGGTGTTGCGGAATCCGCTTTTGCCCCGCGCCGGTTCCCTCCTGAGACACAAGTTGGACCCATGCTTCGAGGATTACGTAAGGCCTCATCAAACTGGCTCGGCAAGACCATCATGGCGGTGGTCATGGGCGTGTTGATCGTCAGTTTCGGCATCTGGGGTATCGCCGACATCTTCAGGGGCTTCGGCCAGTCGACGGTGGCCAAGGTGGGCGGCACCGAGATTTCCACGAACGAATTCCGGCAACTCTATACCGACCGGCTGCAGCAGATCGGCCGCCAGTTCGGCCGTCCCTTGACGATGGATCAGGCGCGCGCCTTCGGCTTCGATCGCCAGGTGCTGCAGCAGACCATCGCCGAGGCCGCGATGGACGAGGAGGCAAGGCGGCTCCGGCTTGGACAATCGGACGCCGACATCATGCGCGCGATCTATGCCGATCCGAATTTCCGCGGCGTCGGTGGCGGCTTCGATCCGCAGCGTTTCCAGGGCATCATCCGCCAGTTGGGCTACACCGAACCGCGCTATATCGCAGACCGGCGCAAGATCTCGTTGCGGCGCCAGATTGCCGATACGGTGACTGCCGGCCTGCAGCCCTCGAAGACGATGCTTGAGGCCTTGAGCCGCTTCCAGAACGAACAGCGCTCGATCGACTACATCAAGCTCACGACCGCACAGGCCGGCACGATCGACCCGCCCTCGCCCGAGCAGCTCGCCAGCTATTTCGACGAGCACAAGGCGCAGTTTCGCGCGCCTGAATATCGCAAGCTCGCGTTTGTGATGATCACCCCGGAGGAGATCGGCAAATGGACCGACGTCTCCGACGAGGAAGCCAAGAAGCTCTTCGAGCAGAACAAGGATCGATACGGCGCGCCGGAAAAGCGCGAGGTCTCCCAGATGGTGTTCCCGAACGTCGAAGAGGCCCAGGCCGCGCGCAGCCGCATCCAGTCCGGATTGTCGTTCGACGATCTGGCAAAGGAGCGCAACCTCAAGCCCGCTGACACTGATCTCGGCCTGGTCGCCAAATCCGGCATTCTCGATCCGGCGATTGCCGAAGCCGCGTTCTCGCTGCCCTCCGGCGAGGTCAGCCAGCCGGTGCAGGGCCGCTTCGGCGTGGCGCTGGTGAAGGTTGGCACGATCCAGCCCGGGATCGACCCCTCCTATGAGAGTGTCGCACAGGACCTGAAGAAGGACATCGCCATCCAGCGCGCCCGCACCGAGGTGGCAAACCTCCGCGACAAGATGGAAGATGAACGCGGCGGCGGCGCCAGCGTGGTCGAGGCCGCGCAGAAGCTGGGATTGAAGCCGATCACGGTCGAGGCCGTCGATCGCTCCGGCATGGCGCCGAACGGCCAGCCGGTGAAGGAAATCCCTCCGGGCCTCAATGTCGTGGCGCAGGCCTTTGGCAGCGACGTCGGCGTCGACAACGACCCGATCCAGTTCAAGGGCGGCTACGTCTGGTATGACGTGCTCGGCGTCACCCCGCCGCGGGACCGCAGCCTTGACGAGGTCAAGGATCAGGTCGAAGCGCGCTGGCGCGAGGACGAGATCGCAAATCGCCTGCGGACCAAGGCGACCGACATGGTGCAGAAGCTCGGTCAGGGCGGCAATCTCGCCGAGGAAGCGGCGAGCATCGGCGCGAAGGTCGAAACCGCCAGCGGATTCAAGCGCCAGGGCGCGGTGGCCGGCGTGCCGGAGGGTCTCATCACGGCGGCCTTCCGGACCGCCAAGGATGCTGCCGGCCAGACTCCCGGCACCGGCGGCACCGAATGGTTCGTCTTTCGCGTCACCGATGTCACGGCACCCACCGCCGATCTTGCATCGAGCGAGATGAAGAGCCTGAAAGAGACGCTGCAACGCAGTATGGTCGACGAGCAACTCGGGCAATATGTCGTCAAGCTGCAAAAGGATATCGGGACGTCGATCAACGAAGTCGCCTTCGCGCAAGTGACCGGCCGCGAGCAATGATTGAGTGATTGTTGAAAGCACGCGATGGACGATTTCAAGTCGATTATCGGTAAAGTCGCCACAGGCGCCACCCTGTCGCGCGAGGAAGCTGCCTCCGCCTTCGACAGCATGATGTCCGGCGAAGCCACGCCCTCACAGATGGGCGGATTGTTGATGGCGCTGCGGGTCCGCGGCGAAACCGTCGACGAGATCACCGGCGCAGTCTCGGCGATGCGCGCCAAGATGATGCGCGTGACGGCGCCGGCCGACGCGGTCGATATCGTCGGCACCGGCGGCGACGGCTCAGGCTCGGTCAATGTCTCGACCTGCGCCTCGTTCATCGTCGCGGGCGCGGGCGTTCCCATCGCCAAGCACGGCAATCGTGCCCTCTCCTCGCGCTCAGGCGCGGCCGATGTGCTGGCTTCGCTGGGCGTCAAGATCGATCTCACGCCGGAGCAGGTCGGCCGTTGCGTCAAGGAGACGGGAATCGGCTTCATGTTCGCGCCGTCGCATCATCCGGCCATGAAGAACGTCAACCCGACCCGGCTGGAGCTTGCGACCCGCACAATTTTCAATCTGCTCGGACCATTGTCGAACCCGGCCGGCGTCAGGCGGCAGATGGTCGGCGTCTTCTCCAGGCAATGGGTGCAGCCGCTGGCGCAGGTGCTGAAGAACCTCGGTGCCGACTCCGTCTGGGTGGTGCATGGCTCGGACGGGCTTGACGAGATCACCCTGACCGGACCGAGCTTCGTCGCAGCCCTTGAGAACGGCGAGATCCGCAGCTTCGAGGTGACGCCTGAGGAAGCGGGCCTTGGCCGTGTCGGCGGCGAGGCATTGAAGGGCGGCGATGCCGACGCCAATGCGGTCTCACTGCAAAGTGTTCTCGACGGCAAGCCGAGCGCGTATCGTGATGTCGCGTTGTTGAATGCCGCGGCGGCGCTGATCGTCGCTGGCCGTGCTAAGTCGTTGAAGGACGGCGTGGCGATCGGCGCCCAATCGCTCGACAGCGGTGCTGCCGCATCGCGCCTCAAACATCTGATTGCCGTCTCCAATGGCTAAGACGGAAGCAATCACATGCCGGACATCCTGACCAAGATCGAGACTTACAAACGCGAAGAGATCGCCGCCGCCAAGCTCAAGCATCCGCTCGGGAGCGTCGAGGCGTTGGCGCGATCGGCGCCGCCGGCACGCGGCTTCGTGCACGCGATCCGGGAGAAACTTGCCCACGGCGACTACGCGCTGATCGCCGAGATCAAGAAGGCGTCGCCGTCCAAGGGACTGATCCGCGCCGATTTCGACCCGCCCGTGCTCGCAAAGGCTTATGAGGCCGGCGGAGCCGCCTGCCTCTCCATCTTGACGGACACGCCATCATTCCAGGGCCATCTCGATTTCATGGTGGCAGCGCGGGCGGCGGTCAAGTTGCCGGTGCTGCGCAAGGACTTCATGTTCGACACTTATCAGGTGGTCGAAGCCCGCGCCCATGGCGCCGACTGCATCCTCATCATCATGGCCGCACTCGATGACGGCGCTGCCAAGGACATCGAGGATGCGGCGATCACCCACGGCATGGATGTACTGATCGAGATCCACGACCGCGCCGAACTCGATCGCGCCCTCAAGCTTCGTTCACCGATGATCGGCGTGAACAACCGCAATCTTCGTACCTTCGAGACCACGCTCGCGACCAGCGAGGCGCTTGCGCCGCTGATTCCGAATGACCGTCTGATGGTAGGTGAAAGCGGCATCTTCACATCCATTGATCTTGCGCGTCTTGCGCGTGTCGGCATCTCGACCTTCCTGGTCGGCGAAAGCCTGATGCGTCAGGCCGATGTTGCGGCGGCAACCCGGGCACTGCTCGCGCGGGACGGAGCCAGCCCTGCGCCGAGCTCGCGCTGATGGCGCGCAAATCTTCAAAGGCCGGCGCTGCCCTCACCCATATCGACGCCGCCGGCGAAGCGCGCATGGTCGACGTATCGGCGAAACCCGCGACGGAACGCTTCGCGGTTGCCGAAGGCCAGGTCGTCATGAGCAAGGCGACGCTTGAACTGATCCTCTCGGGCAACGCCAAGAAGGGCGACGTGCTGGGCAGCGCGCGGATCGCCGGCATCATGGCGGCGAAACGCACATCGGAACTGATCCCGCTTTGCCATCCGCTCGCATTGTCGAAGGTAACGGTCGACATCACACCCGATCAGAGACTGCCGGGCTGCGTCGTGCGCGCAACCGTCAAAGTGACCGGGCCGACCGGCGTCGAAATGGAAGCCTTGACCGCGGTGTCGGTTGCCTGCCTTACCATCTACGACATGGTGAAGGCGGTGGAACGCGGCGTGCGCATCGACGGAATTCATCTCGTCGAGAAAAAGGGCGGCAAGTCAGGGCACTACCGAGCCTGAGCATCCGCTTTGTCCGACTCCCTCGCGATATGCGATGCAATGACAGCGATCGTTCACGCCCCTTTAACCGCGATTGCTAACGGCACTTCCATCTCGACGGCGTAAGTTGTGGTCAGGGACCCTCACCAATCCATGGACTATTTTACCTCCGCCGGACCTCGCGATGACAGATGCAAGCGCTTCCATCGACGTGAGGGCTTCCGCCGGGAGCGGGCCGATCCGCTGGCTCGTGATTGGCGGCCTGTTCCTGATCGCGGTCATCACGGCCGGAACCACGATCATGGCCGGTCAGTTCCGGGACCGCGCGCTGAACAGCAGCAAGCGCGAATTCGAAAACACCGTCATGCTGCTGGCCCGGCATTTCGATCAGCAGTTTCGCGATTTCGGCGCGATCCAGCAGGATCTCGTCACCTTCATTCAGTCGGCCGGAATTGAAAGCAGCGAAAGCTTCCGCCGCCGAATGTCCGGCGCCGACATCCATTCGATGCTCAAGGCAAAGATCGAAGCCTTACCCTATGTCGGCGCGGTGAATCTGTTCGATTCGGACGGCATGTTGATCAATTCGTCGAGCGTCTGGCCAGTCCCGCTCGTCAACGTTGCGGACCGCACCTATTTCAATGGCTTCAAGACCAATCCGCACGGGCCCGACACGATCGTCGAAGCGGTGAACAGCCGGATCTCCGGCGTCTGGACCACCGTGATTGCCCGCAAGATCACGGGACCGCATGGCGAATTCCTCGGCGCCATCGGACGCGGTTTCGAGCCGGCCAATTTCGAGAAATTCTTCGCAACCGTCACGCTCGGAGAGGACGCGGCGATTTCAATGATCCACCGCGACGGAACGCTGCTTGCGCGCTATCCCCGCACCGAAGTCATTGCCGGCCGAAAATTCCAGAGCCCTTTGCTGGTCCAGCGCGCGCTATCCGAGGGCGGAACTGCGAGCGGCACGTTCACCAGCGCCGTCACCGGCCAGGAGCGGCTCGGCGCCGCGTCCACACTGAATGGCTTTCCCATCATGGTGCTGGCGAGCACCTCGGTCGAAACGGTGTTGGCCGAGTGGCGCCGGCAGATGCGGTTCCTGGTGAGCGTCGGCGCGGTGTCCGTTCTTGCAGTCGCCATCCTGCTGTTTCTTGCCGTCCGACGATTGTCGCGAGAACATCGTCAGTCCCGAGAGCGGCTGACGCTGGAGAAATTGCGCCTGGACCGCGCGATCAACAACATGACGCAGGGGCTGTTGCTGTTCGATGCCTCCGAGCGTCTCGTCGTCTGCAATCAGCGCTACATTGAAATGTATGGCCTGTCGCCCCGCGTCATCAAGCCGGGCTGCACCTTCCGCGAAATCATCGCGCATCGCAAAGCGCGAGGGTCCTTCCTGGGTAATGAAAGCGAATACGTCACCTCCGTGCTGCGCGCCATCGACCAGAAGAAAATCAACATCATCGAAACGCCGGACGGGCGTTCGATCCAGATCGTCAATGAACCGCTGACGGATGGCGGCTGGGTCGCCACCCACGAGGACATCACCGAGCGCAGGCGCGCCGAGCAGCGCATCACTCACCTTGCCCTCTACGACGCCCTGACCGATCTGCCGAACCGCGCCCTGTTCCATGAGCGGTTGAAGCAGCATATGGCGGAGCTGGCACCGGGCGGCCTGATCGCCGTTCACTACATCGATGTCGACGAATTCAAGAGCGTCAACGATTCGCTTGGCCATCTGATCGGCGATGAATTGCTCAAATCCGTCGCTCTCGGCCTGAACAGTTGCGTCGGCGATATGGGTTTCGTCGCCCGGCTGGGCGGCGACGAATTCGCCATCGTGCAGACCGCGGCGAAATCCCGTGACGACATCACTGATCTCGTCAGACGGGTTTTTGACGCGATCAGAACACCGCATGAATGTCTCGGACATCAATTGATCGCGGACGCAAGTATCGGCATTGCGCTGGTTCCCGAGCACGGCACCGATCTCGAGCAAATCCTGAAGAACGCGGACCTAGCGATGTACGCCGCCAAATCGGCGGGTCGTCACACCTACCGTTTCTTCGAACCGGAGATGGACGCCAGAATGCGCGCGCGCCGCCAGATGGAGATCGATTTGCGTGACGCGATCGCGCGCGGCAGCCTGGAAGTCCATTACCAGCCCTGCATCAGCCTGCAGGACAACAGGATCACCGGCTGCGAAGCGCTGGTTCGCTGGCGCCATCCCGAGCGCGGGTTCGTTTCGCCCGCCGAATTCATTCCGATCGCTGAGGAAACCGGTCTGATCAACGACCTCGGCGAGTGGGTGTTGGCAACGGCTTGCGCCGAGGCCGCAACATGGCCTGCCGATATCCGGCTTGCGGTCAACGTGTCGCCGGTCCAGTTCAAGAGCGGCACGCTGGCGCTGAGGATCACCAGCGCGCTTGCGGGATCGGGCCTGCCGGCGAGAAGGCTGGAGCTTGAGATCACAGAAGCGGTGCTGATCCGCGACGACGAAACCGCGCTCGCCATCCTGCATCAGCTCCGCGACATCGGGGTGCACATCGCGCTCGACGATTTCGGCACCGGCTATTCGTCGCTGAGCTATCTGCAGCGCTTCCCGTTCGACAAGATCAAGATCGATCGCTGCTTCATCCGGGACATCAGCGAATCCGAAGGCTCTTCGAGCATCGTCCGCGCCGTCGTGAACATCGCCGCCGCGCGCCACATGATCACCACGGCCGAAGGCGTCGAAACCCACCAGCAGCTGCGATTGCTGCGCACGCTCGGCTGCTCGGAAATGCAGGGTTATCTGTTCAGCCCCGCCAAGCCGGCCCATCAGCTCAGGGATCTGTTCGCATCCCACAGTGAAAACGCGGCGGCTTTCGCCGCCGCGTAGATCTCAGTTCGGTACGGCCGCCTTGGGCGGTGCTGCCGGCCCAGGCCGCACATCCGCATTGACGGTGACGCCCCGCAGCAGGTCATAAGCCGCGTGAAGCGCCTTGTCGTCCTTCTCGTCCGGCGGCACGTAGGATTGCGAACCGGTCTGCTCGGCGCCGTCGGCGGAGAGATGGCCGCGCATCGATGCCTCGCCGCGGACGTCGGCGCGGCCCTTCAACTCGTCCGGCACGGTCTGCAGGATCTCGATATCGGGAGCGATGCCCTGCGCCTGGATCGACCGACCCGACGGCGTGTAATAGCGCGCCGTGGTCAGCGCCAGTGCGCCATTGCCGGTCCCGAGCGGAATGATCGTCTGCACCGAACCCTTGCCGAACGATCGGGTCCCGATCAGCGTGGCGCGCTTGTGATCGTGCAACGCGCCGGCGACGATCTCGGACGCGGACGCCGAACCGCCATTGACCAGAACGACCAGCGGCTTGCCCTTGGTCAGGTCGCCGCCGCGCGCGGTGAAGCGCTGGGTTTCCTCGGGATTGCGTCCCCGCGTCGAGACCACCTCTCCGCGCGGCATGAACGTGCTCGACACGGAAACCGCCTGATCGAGCAACCCGCCGGGATTGTTGCGGAGGTCCATGACATAGCCCAGCAACTTGTCCTGCGGGATGTCCTTGGAGATCTCGTTGATCGCCTTGCGCAATCCGTCGGTGGTCTGCTCGTTGAACGAGGTGACGCGGATATAGCCGATATCGCCGCCTTCGGTGTGGAAGCGGACCGGCTTGACCCGGATGATCTCGCGCATCAGCGTCACGTCGATCGGCGCATCCTTGCCCTTGCGCATGATCTTGAGCTTGGTCTTCGTGTTGACCGCGCCCTTCATCTTGTTGACGGCCTGCTCCAGCGACAATCCCTGAACCGCATCGTCGTCGATTTGGGTGATCAGGTCGCCGGACATGATGCCGGCCTTCGCCGCCGGCGTATCGTCGATAGGCGCCACGACCTTGACGAGGCCGTCCTCCATCGTGACCTCGATGCCGAGCCCGCCGAACTCACCGGACGTGGTCTCCTGCATCTCGCGCCAGGCCTTGTCGTTCATGTAGCGCGAATGCGGGTCGAGCGAGGTGACCATGCCATTGATCGCGCCCTCGATCAGCGAGGTATCGTCGGGCTTCTCGACATAGTCGGAGCGCACCCGCTCGAACACTTCGCCGAACAGATTGAGCTGCGAATAGGTATCGGCCGCGCCTGCCGCGGCTTTCGCCCTGGCGATGAGATGCTCGCCCTCGGGTCCGGTGACGAGAAAGGTCAGGCATACGCCGGTCAGCGAGCCCAAAATGAATAGAAAATTCTTCCGCATAGCGTCGGTGGCCTTCCTGCGCTCCGCTTACCCGCGATCAAGTAAGGTGGAAAGGTTAGGGTCACAATACCTTTCTGGTTTCTTCAAGGCCGACCTGCCAAGTTGACGGTTTCGTACCGAAACCGCGCTTTTCCCGGGTGCCGAGCCAGTAGCCGAACTGCGGCGGAACATTCCGGAACGGTCCGTCTGCGCCTAATTTCAAAGCAGCATCCATCGGCCAATTTGGATTATTAAGGATTTCGCGGCCAATCGCGATCAAATCAGCGTGGCCTTCACTTAAAATTCGTTCAGCTTGGTCGCCATGGATGATCAGCCCGACCGCCATGGTCATGATATCCGCATGGCGGCGGACATAGTCCGACAGCGGCACCTGGTAGTTGTACTTGATTTCCTTGCCGAGAATCGGCGCGGCATCGGAAATACCGCCGGAGGAGCAGTCGATGACGTCGACGCCCTTGGTCTTGAGGATTTTGGCCAGCCTCGCGCTCTGCTCGGGTCCGAAGCCGGCATTGTCCTCCACGGACAGCCGGACAAACAAGGGCTTGTGGTCGGGCCAATGCGCCCTGACCGCCTCGGTGATCTCGACCAGGAAGCGCATCCGGTTCGATTCGGACCCGCCATATTCGTCGGTCCGCTGATTCGCGCGCTCGGACAGGAATTCATGCACGAGATAGCCATGGGCGCCGTGCAGCTCCAGAACGTCGAAGCCGGCCTCGTGTGCCCGCCGCGCGCCGTTGCCCCAGGCCTGCACAAGGTCCTTTACCTCCTGCCGGTCGAGAGGGCGCGGCGCCGGCCATTTCTCGCTATGCGCGATTGCGCTCGGCGCGACCGGCGTCCAGGCATCCCAGTCGTCGATCTCGGGCGTGCGCCGAAGTGGTCCATCGCCCTCCCAGGGACGATTGGCGCGCGCCTTGCGGCCGGAATGGCCGAGTTGGATGCCGGCAACCGCGTTCTGCTGCTTGATGAATTTGGCGAGCCTGCCGAGCGGCTCGACGAAAGCATCGTCCCAGATCCCGAGGTCGCCGATCGTGCCGCAGCCGCGCCGTTCGACCTTGGTCGATTCGACGATCACGAGCCCCGCGCCGCCGGCCGCGAACTTGCCTGCGTTCATCAGGTGCCAGTCGGTCGGAAACCCCTTCACCGCCGAATATTGGTGCATCGGCGGCACCACGATCCGGTTGCGCAGCTCGATGCCCCGGATCGCGAGCGGCGTGAATAGCAAAAGCTCCGACATGTCCGCTTCCTCGATGATCTTCGTTGGGGCGACGATATCGGGGGCGACCGCCCCGGCAAAGCGGGAAAACCGGCGCGCGGTCACGCGGCTCCGCCCGCAAGCCATGCAATTTTGGGATGGCGTGACGCCTCCGGAAGCGATACGCGAAATGATAACAAGACCGCAATGGTTCTCTGGGAGGAACATATGAACGAGGCGTCTCCGATCCGGCCGACACGGAACACAGAGCTCGGCGCCAGCGCCGAGCCATTCCAGAATCTTCACGAGTTCATCCGGAAGGCGCGCGCCAATCTCAACCAGAACGCCTGGGATTACATCGTCGGCGCCGCCGAGACCGAAACCACGATGCGCCGCAACCGGATGGCGCTGGATGAGATCGCATTCCGCCCGCGCGTGCTGCGCAATGTCGCCAAGGTCGACGCGTCGGTCGAACGCTTCGGCCGCAAGATGCGCCTGCCCGTCGTGCTCGCGCCGGTCGGCGCGCTGGAGATTTTCGATCCGACAGGCGCCGCCGCCGTCGTGCGTGCCGTCGGCAGGTTCGGGGCGTCCCACATGCTGAGCTCGGTCTCCGATCCGGGCCTGGAGAACACCGCCGACGCCGCGCCCGACGCGCTGCGCATGTACCAGCTCTATGTTCGCGGCGATGATGCCTTCGTCGAGGACTGCGTCAGCCGGGCCATCGCCAAGAACTATGCCGCCTTCTGCCTCACGGTCGATACGGCCCATTACAGCCGCCGCGAGCGCGACATCGCCAAGCGCTATGTTCGCGAAAGCCGGCTGCGCGCGACAGGCGGCGACTTCCAGAAGGGACTGGAGTGGCGCACCGTCAAGCTGATCAAGGACAAGTACAAGATCCCGCTGATCCTCAAGGGCATCGCCACGGCCGAAGACGCGAGAATCGCGCTCGATCATGGCGTCGAATGGATCTACGTCTCCAACCATGGCGGCCGCCAACTCGACCACGGCCGCGGCGCCATGCATGTGCTGCCCGAGATCGTCGAGGCCGTGAAGGGCCGCGCCAAGGTCATGGTCGATGGCGGCTTCTGCCGTGGCTCCGACGTGGTGAAGGCGATCGCCTGCGGCGCCGACCTGGTCGGCATCGGCCGCATGCAATGCTGGGCACTGGCCGCAGGCGGTGAAGCCGGCGTGCTGCGCATGCTCGAGCTGCTGGAAGACGAAGTGATCCGG
>Ga0070712_100002056_pt1 | contig 12321 bp, 11 predicted proteins | sample LARL81metaG_FD_71396 | JGI IMG/M metagenome (GOLD analysis project Ga0070712, IMG submission 71396) | Corn, switchgrass and miscanthus rhizosphere microbial communities from Kellogg Biological Station, Michigan, USA - LAR L8-1 metaG | ecosystem: Host-associated > Plants > Roots > Rhizosphere ...
CTCATGGGCTACTTCAAGACCATCCCCAAGGAGCTGGAGGAGTGTGCGCGCATCGACGGGGCCACGCGCTTCGGGGCCATGATCCGCATCATCTTCCCCATCGCCGTACCCGGCATCCTCTCCGCGGGCATCTTCGCCTTCACCCTGTCCTGGAATGAGTTCATCTACGCGCTGGTCTTTCTCTCCTCGCCCGAGAAGAAGACGGTGCCGGTGGGGGTGGTCTCGGAGCTGATCCGCGGCGACATCTACTTCTGGGGCCAGCTCATGGCGGGGGCGCTTCTGGGCTCCATTCCGGTGGCCATCGTCTATTCGTTCTTCGTCGAGTACTACGTCACCGGCCTCACGGGGTCCGTCAAGGGCTAGCCCCGCCTCACCGTCGCCTGACAGACGAAAGGGCCCGGGGGTGATCGCCCCCGGGCCCTTGGTGTATCCGAAGACTCCGCTTCTTACGCGAACTTCGCGTGAACGCCCTTGATCTTTTCCTCTCCCCACTTGACCGTCTGCTCGAGGTCCATCTTGTCCGTGCAGAACTGCGCGAGCGCATCCACCATGATGAACTGCTGATAGACCTCGTCGGCGGCCGGCGTCAGGGGGCCGGGATAGCCGGTGGTGAAGTGATACTCGGCGTCCTGCTCCAGCGGCTTGAGCTTGGGATCGTCGCTGATGATCGGGAACGGCGGCTTGGCGAAGGCCTTGAGGAACGGCATGTTGTAGCCCGTGCTCGCCTTGGCCCCCTCACGGTAATTGTCGACGAGCGCCTCGAGGAAGGCCTTCGACCCGTCCTGGTTCTTGGAGAACTTGGTCACCCCGTACGCGCGGCAATTGGCGAAGGAGCGGCGCGCGGCCGGCCCCTTGGGCGAGAGCTGCACCCAGATCTTGTCGGCCAGCTCCTTGTTCTGCCCCTCGATGCTCCGGTAGGCGCTGATCGGGTTGTGAATCCATGAGCCACGCCCGGAGGCGAGGAGCCGGTTGTTGGAGGAGTCGTCCCAGGCGAGGACCTCGGGAGTCATGGCCTCCTTGTAGAGCGCCTTGTTGAACTTGAGGGCTTCCCGGACTTCCTTGGAGTTGTACGTGATGGTCTTGCCGTCCTTGGCGACCTCGGAGCCGCCGTAGGACCACATGATGGCCCGCCAGGACGCGCGCGAGTCGTCATGATGGGCGAGTCCGATGCCGATCGGGAAGCCCTTGGCCTTGAGCTTCGCCCCCCCGATGCGCAGCTCCTCCCAGGTGTCGGGGCCATTGGGCAGGCCGACTTCCGTCCACAGGTCCTTGCGGTAGAGCCCTGGGAAATCGATGAAGAAGTCGGGCATCGAATGGAACGTGCCGCCCGCCTTAGAGTAGTTCTCGGCCTGCGGGGTCCAGCCGCCGTACTTCTTGCCCACCCGGTCGGCCGAATCCTGGATGTCGAGGAGGGCGTTCGCCCACTTCTCCGTCCCGGACCCGACCAGCTGAACGATGTCATGCCCCGACTGCGTGGCGATCTCGGCCGCGATCTTGGCCGGAATCTGGAGGTGGGGCACGTGATCGATGGTGACCTTCACGCCGTTCTTGGTGCCCCACTGCTCGGCGAACGCGTCGAACCACTTGTCATAGGACGGCACGAAGTGGGTCCAGGCGAGGACACGGACTTCCTTGGTCTGCTGGGCCCAGGCCGGCCGACGCCAGACGTGGGGAAAGGCTCCAATGACGGCCCCCCCGGCCGCGGTGCCGATAAATTTCCTTCTCGAGAGCTTGCTCATGACGGGTCCCCTCCTTGGGTAAGTGTGGATCACTTCAGGGCGCCTGCGGTGAGTCCATGGATGAAATGGTCGAGGCTGAATGCATAAATCACGGCGACCGGAATGGCGCCGATGAGCGCGCCCGACATCAGCGAGCCCCAGTAGAAGACGTCGCCGCGGATGAGATCGCTGGTGACGCCGTACGAGATCGTCTTGTTGGCCGAGGCGGAGATGAAGGTGAGGGCGTAGATGTATTCCTGGTACGTCAGCGTGAAGGCAAAGATGCCCGCGGTGATGATCCCCGGGATGATGACGGGAATGATGATCATCCGGAAGGCCTGGAAGCGGGTGCAGCCGTCGATCTGGGCGCTCTCTTCGATTTCCTTCGGCACCGTGCGCACGAAGCCCATGAGGAGCCAGGTACAGAAGGGCAGCGTGAACGAGGGATACACGAGCACGAGCGCCCATATGGAGTCGGTGAAGCCGAGCCCCCGCACGAGCTGCGACAGGGGCAGGAAGAGCAGGGTGGGCGGGATCAGATACGAGAGGAACATGGCGGTGGAGAGCGGCTGGGCCCCGGGGAACTTCATGCGGGCCAGCGCGTACGCCGCGGGGAGGGCCAGGGCCAGGGTCACGAAGACCACGAGAACCCCGATCACCATGCTGTTCTGGAGCCACTTGAGAAAGAGTGTGTCGTAGAGGAGCAGCTTCAGGTGGCTGAGGGTGGGCGGCTCCTTGAACCAGAAAGGCGCCGTGGTCAGGTTGTAGAGGTCATTGTCCCGCTTGAAGGCGGTGATGACCATCCAGTAGAAGGGAAACAGCACGACGAAAAGGTACGGCGACAGGGGCAGGTACGGCCCGTAGTCGCGCTTGATGCGTCGCCAGGACTGGCCCGCACTCACGCTCTACTCCTTCCTGAGGAAGCGGAGCATCACGATCACGATGGCGGCCAAGAACGGGAAGATGAACAGCGTGATGGCCGCCCCCATGCCGATGTCGCCCGCGTTGATGCCGATATTGTAGGCGTAGGTGCCGAAGACGTGGGTGGTGTTGTAGGGCCCGCCTTGGGTGAGCAGCCACACCGACGAAAAGTCGGTGAAGGAGAAGACGATCGAGTAGAGGAGCCCGACGAAAAGAATGGGCCGGATGATGGGCACCACCACGTAGTGGAAGCGCCGCAGGGGGCCCGCGCCGTCGATCTTGGCCGCCTCGATGATCTCCTGGGGCACCGCGGTGAGCGCGGCGAGCAGGATCACGGCGGAGAAGGGGAACCCGCGCCACACGTTCATGATGATGACGGACCACATGGCCAGCCCCGGCTCGCCCAGCCACTGCCACGGGTATTCGATCAGATGGGCGCGCATGAGCATCCAGTTGATGACGCTGTAGAGCGAATCGAACATCCACTTCCACGCGAGCGACGACAGGGCGATGGGGATCACGAAGGGGATGAGGATGATTCCCTGCACCACCCGCTTGCCCTTGAAGGCCCGGTTGAGGGCGAAGGCCAGGGGCAGGCCGATGATGAGCCGGATCGCCTCGGAGCCGAAGGTGAAGACGAAGGAGTTGCGGACGGTCTGCCAGAACACGGGGTCGGCGAAGAGGCGCTGGTAATTGATCAGCCCAACGAAGTGGTGCTCGGGCGAGCCGACGCGGGCATTCGACACGGAGAGGTACATGGACATGAAGAACGGATACGCGATAAAAAAGGCCAGGTAGAGGAAGGCGGGGGCGATCCAGAGGAAGCTCTGCACGGCCTCCCGCTGGCTCCAGCTCCCCTGGATCACGACCGGGGCGGTCTGAACGGCCGCGCCGTCGACAAACTCCCGACCGTTGGCCAAGCTTCAGGCCCCGGCCAAGCCGGTACCTACGAGTGACGGAGCGTGCATGCTCATGGTGCCCCTCTCTTCGTCGAGATGGCTGGGCCCGCGCCGAAGCAAGTCGCGCTCCGAAAGGACAGCCGGGACGCGCTACCGAGCGGTGCCTACGAGAGAGGCGGTTGCGGAGCCCTGCGTCATGGATCCGGCTCCCCCCCTCTAGCCTGTAGTCTTATACCGGTTCCGCCGGCCCTGTCAACGAAGCGTATTCGAGGGGCGGGCCCGGGACGGTGAAGCCGGGCCCTCCGCTCTTGGCCGCATGCTCGACCTCCCGATGTGGTAGTATCCGGCGCCGAGGGTGAGAGTACCCGTCGGTATCCGGCTAGCCATCTTCGAATCCCAGGGACAGCGAGGTCGCCCATGGCACAGGTGGTTCTCAAGGACCTGAACAAGAAGTACGACGAGGTGCACGCGGTCAAGGACGTCAACCTGACGATCCGAGACAAAGAGTTCATGGTGCTCGTCGGGCCATCGGGCTGCGGCAAGACCACGACGCTCCGCATGGTCGCCGGGCTCGAGGAGATCACAGCCGGGGAGATCGCCATCGGCGACCGGATCGTCAACGACCTCCCTCCCAAGGATCGAGACATCGCGATGGTCTTCCAGAACTACGCGCTCTATCCGCATATGAGCGTGTACGACAACATGGCCTTCGGCCTGAAGATGCGGAAGTTCCCGAAGGCGGAGATCCAGAAGCGCGTCCAGGACGCCGCCGAGATTCTCGGCATCCAGGAGCTGCTGAAGCGCAAGCCGCGCCAGCTCTCCGGCGGCCAGCGCCAGCGTGTCGCGGTTGGCCGGGCCATCGTGCGGCACCCGCAGGTCTTCCTCTTCGACGAGCCGCTCTCCAACCTCGATGCGAAGCTGCGTGTCCAGATGCGTGTCGAGCTCAAGCGCCTTCACGAGCGCCTCGAGACCACCGCCATCTACGTCACCCACGATCAGGTCGAGGCCATGACCCTCGGCAGCCGCGTTGTGGTCATGAAGGACGGCTGGGTACAGCAGGTGGGCGAGCCCATGGAGATCTATGCCAAGCCTCAGAACAAGTTCGTCGCGGGCTTCATCGGATCGCCGTCCATGAACTTCATCTCCGTCACGCTGACGGACGGCAGCGGTGCGCTTTTCGCCGAGGCCAGCGGCATCAAGATCAAGGTGCCGCCCCAGATGGCCCAGAGCCTCATGCCCTACAAGGGCCAGATGGTCACGCTGGGAGTTCGCCCCGAGGATCTGCGGGTTGGCGCGAGCTCGGACTCGTCCGACCTGTCCTTCGAGGCCGTGGTCGAGGTCGTGGAGCCGCTGGGCGCCGAGATCCTGCTCGACACCAAGGCCGCCAATCAGCAGATCGTGGCCCGCGTCGAGCCCTCGGTCAAGACGAGACCGCATGAGAAGATCCGGCTGAGCTTCGTGCCGGACCGCATCCATTTCTTCGACGCCAAGACCGAGCAGGTGATCAAGTAGCCTGCCCCAGCGCGGTGGCGAGCCTCCCCGAGCGCGCCCTCCGGGGCGCGCTCGTGTTTTGTCTGGTATGCATCTGCATGCCTCGCCGGTAGAGAGCCGATCTGGGCTATGGTTCGGGTCACCATGACGCGTACGCGGCGCCAGCGCGATATCCGGATTGCCTATCTGCTTCTGGCGCCCGCTGTGCTCTTGCTCCTGGGCGTATTAGCCTACCCCCTCGGCTGGGAAGTTTGGACGAGCTTCACCAGCTTGTCGCCGCTCCAGGACGGGGCCACGGCCTTCGTCGGACTGGAGAACTATCGCCGGCAGTTCCACGATCCTCAGTTCTGGAGCGCGGCCGCCGTGACCCTCGTCTACACGGTGGTTACCAGCGTCGCGAAACTGGCGCTGGGTCTGGGCTTCGCCCTCCTCCTCGCGCGCCCGTTCCCAGGCCGGACCCTTGTCTTCCTCGCCATATTCCTCCCCTGGGCGTATCCCGCGAGCGTGAGCGTGATCGGGTGGTACTGGACCTTGAACCCTCCGATCCCCACCGCCTACGCCGCCTTCATGGGCAGCGTGAAGTACAACGTGGACAGCGTAGCGGGCGGCGGCGCTTGGGCCTTCATCAGCGTCGCCCTGTTCAACATCTGGCGCGGCAGCTCGTTCATCGGCGTGCTCCTGCTCGCGGGAATCAACGCGATCCCACCGGAGCTGTTCGAATACGCGCTCCTGGAATCGAAAAGCCCGTGGCGCCGCTTCCGGGCTGTCACTCTGCCGCTACTCGCGCCGTTCCTCGCGCTCGGGGTGTTCCTCTCGTTGACGGGAGCGTTCGCCGACCTCGCGAATGTCTGGACGCTCACGGCGGGCCGCATCGTCTTTCCCGTGTTGAGCACCCAGGCCTACTGGCTGGCCATCCACGGTGGCCAGTTCGGACCCGCCTCGGCCTTGTCGCTGATGCTGGTCCCCCTCCTGCTCGGCGCCCTCCTGGTGCTCTTCAGGCTGTTCGACGGTCCCGAGCGGGAGCCATCGTGAACCCCCAGCCCTGGCGGGCACGGCTGGGCCGCCTGACGCTGATCCTGATGGCCACGGTCTTCTGTGTCTTCCCGATCTACTTCATGCTGGTGCAGTCGCTGAAGACGGCCCAAGAGGATGTCTTCGGGAACCCGCTTATCGTGCGCAATCCGACCCTCGAGAACTTCGAGGATCTGTTCGAGCGGAAGGGATCGGCCCGAGGCTTCGTGGGCTCCGTGCTCCGCCGCTCCTATCCCTTCCTCGACTGGCTCGGAAACACCCTCGTCGTCTTCACCGGGGCCGTGGCCCTAACCCTTACCCTGAGCGTCGCGGCCGCCTATGGCCTCGGCCGGCTGCGCCCACCCGGCTTCCGCTGGTGGCGCCGCGTCATCTTCGCCGCCTACATCATTCCGCAGACCATCCTCTTCGTACCCCTCTACCAGGTGGTGAATGCGCTCGGGCTGGACGACAACCTGCTCGCACTCATGCTCATCTATCCCAGCATGGCACTGCCCTTTTGCATCTGGATGCTCTCCGCCTACTTCCAGCACCTGCCCCGGGAGATCGAGGAGGCGGCCTTCATCGAAGGAGCGGGCCGCGCGGGGGCCTTCTTCCGGATCATCCTACCCATGAGCCGCCCCGTGCTCGTCGCCGCAGGCATTTTCACGCTCGGCACGATCGCCAGCGATCTCACCATCGCATCACTCTTTCTGCTGAGCGGGCAGAACCAGACCATCCCGGCAGGGATCGGCACCATGGAGGTGGCCCTCGACGAGCTGGCGGCGGTGGCGGGGATCAACCTCCTCGCCATCCCCGTGATCGCGATCTCCGCGCTATTCGCACGCGGCTATGTGCGCGGCCTCACCGCCGCCATGCTCGAAGGCTCCTAGGCCGGCCGCCGATAAGGGCCCAGCTGCTTCGTTGGCGAGCTTGCGGCACCCCTCAACGTACAGAGAGTACGCCTCGGGGTGCCGCGGCGCTCGCCGCCTCGCATCTGGACCCTTCTCGACGCCCGGCAGATTCCTCCAGAAAAGCAACTGGGGCCGGTCGCGGCAAACGCAGCCGGGCGGCGAGAAGGCCTCAGATGCGAGGCGGCGCCCGAAGGCCGCACGCGAGGCGTAGTCTCTCTACGTTGAGCGTGCGGCCGAGGGCGCCAACGAAGCAGCTGGGGCCTTATCGGCGGCCGGCGGGGGAGATGCGGATGATGCGGTGAAGCGCCGTCTCCGCAACATACAGCGCGCCCTCGCGGTCGAGCACGATGCCGCCCGGATCACCGAGCTCACTGGCGACGACACTCACCTCTCCCGATGGCGAGATCCGGAAGATCCGACGGATCTGAAACCCGCCACAGACGAATACGCTCCCGTCGGGTCCCACCGCCATGTTGGTGCGATGGTAGTGACCAGCGGGCAGTCGAGCGACGTGTCGAAGCTCTCCATCCGGACCGAGCCGGAACACTTCCCCGACTGCGCTCAGGAGCACGAGATCGTCTCCCGACGCGGTCACGGCGATGAGCCGCCACATGGGCTCCTTGCCGGCACCGGTCGCTTCGCTGCGCGGCAGGATCGGCGACAGCAGATCGGCACGGCGCGGGAGCGGCCGTGGCTCGTGGATATCCACGCGGAAGACCTCGGGGCCTCGGTATCCTTCCTCAGTAAGCCAGCTGAGCGACGGCGGCAAGGGGGTTTCCGACCGCAGATGCATCTCGGGGCTGGCGTAGTCGAGGAAGACGAGTCGCCCGTGCTGGTCGACGTCAATCGCGCTTCCCCCAAGGAGATGGTTCAGCCCCACCACCACCGTCCGAAGCCGCTGGTCGGCCTCGAGACGGTAGATGCGGTTGCCGTTCTCCTCGCCGACGTAGAGATCCCCGGTCCGCGTATCCACCGCGAGGCTTCCCAGAACGGTCTTCCGTGGCTCGCTGGCGAAGGGGATCACGACCCGAGGCGCCCGGGCGGCGTCCACCGGCAGAGAGTGGCCCAGGTCGATGCGGTAGAGCTCGGCGGCGGCATCTCCTCGCCATCCGTGCCCCAGCACGACGAGCATTCCGTCGCCCGCGTGCGCGAGCTGGACCGGGCGCGGAATCCCAGTCACCACGACCTCGATCCGGAACGCCGCCGTCACCTCGGCGCCCGCCGCCGGACGGAGGAGGCCCACGGACACGAGCGAGCCGAGAGCAGCAAGGATGGTGACGCAGCCGAGCCTCAAAACGATGCGCGTACGGCATGTGAGCCTTGACAGCCGTAAAAAGCCTCTGCTAGCCTCCGCGTAGCCTGAAGGCGTTCCACGTGGCTGACGAGCGGGAGCGCGGACGAGCAGACGCCGCATCGTGGACTGGACGAGCACATTGCAGCTCACACCTTCTCCTAGGGGGCGCACCGATGATCACCAAGGTTTCCATCGCTGCCGCAGCCAGCCTGGTCCTTGTCGGCCTTGCGAGCCTTCCGGCGGAGGCGCAGGCCCCAAAGCCCGCTGAGCCCAAGGGTGTCAAGGTCACCGGCATGGTGACGTCTCTCGGGGGATTCTCCGCCACGGTGAACACGCCGCTCCTCGTGACCGGCTCTACCGTGGAGCTCGAGCCGGGAGGGCAGACGGGAAAGCAGCAGTTCCGGGTGCCCACCTACATTTACATCCTCGAGGGTGTGCTCGTCACGGACTACGAAGCCGGTCCGGTAGGCACCCAGGGAGTTCAGTACCACGCCGCGGGACAGTCCTTCATGGACAACGGCGGGTGGTGGCACAATCACATGAACAACTCGCCCAAGCCGGTCAAGTACTTGATGCTCCATCTCGGCTACCCCGGTCGTCCCGATCCGGTGCAGAAGCCTAGCAAGGACGACTAAAGAGGCCTCGCAGCGCGAGGCGGGGCCGATTCCGGCCCCGCCTACTTCCCGACGCCGCCCGTGATGCCCTGGATGAACTTGTCCAGGAAAAAGTTGTAGAGAATGGCCACCGGCAGCCCTACGAGCAGGGCCGCGGCCATGATCGAGCCCCAGAAAAAGACGTCGCCCCGGATCAGCTCCGTCGGCACGCCTACCGGCACTGGCTTCTGATCGCCCGGAGCGACGAAGGCGAGCCCGTACAGGAAGTCCTGCATCGAGAGCGTGAAGGCGAAGATCACCGACGTGAGGACACCTGGTAGGCTCACGGGCAGCACCACGCGGACGAGCGCGCCGAGCTGACCGCAGCCGTCGACACGCGCCGCCTCCTCCATCTCCATGGGCACCGTCTTGAAGAAGCCCATCATGAGCCATGTGCAGAACGGGACGGTGAAGGTCGGGTAGACCACCACGAGCGCCCACCACGAATCCTGCAATCCGAGAGAGGCCACCACCCGAGAGAGCGGGAGGAACAGGATGATGCCCGGCACCAGATAGGTCATGAAGATGGCAATCCCGATGTTCTCGGCGCCGGGCAGCCTGAGCCGGGCAAGGGCGTACCCGGCCGGCACGGCGGTCAGGAGCGTGATGAGAGCGACCCACGCGGAGATCGTCAAGGTATTGACGATCCAGTAGCCGTAGTTCGTCTGGTAAAAGAGGGTCTCGAAGTTCTTCAGGGTGGGCGGCAGGTTGAACCAGAACGGGATATTGCCCATTCGGTAGAGGTCGGCCTCCTGCTTGAACGCCGTGATCGCCATCCAGTAGATGGGAAAGACGGCGATGAAGAGGAACGGCGTCATGCCCGCATAGAGGAGCAGGTGGCGCCGGACCTCCTTCTGCCGATGCGTGCGCGGCTCGGCCACAGTGGGCTACCAGTCCCGGCGTTTCAAGTTCCGCAGCATCAGGAAGAGCGCGGGGAAGAGCAGCGGCACCAGCATGAGCGCGATCGCCGCGCCCCGTCCGAGGCTGCCCGCCTGGATGCCGATCTGGTAAGCGAGCACGGGCAGGATTTGGGTGGCGCTTCCCGGGCCCCCCTGGGTCAGGAGGTACACGACACTCAGGTCGGACAGCGTGAACACCGTGTCGAACAGGAAGCCGATGATGAGGATCGGGAAGATCATCGGGGTGACCACATGACGGAACCGCTGGAAGAAGGAGCATCCGTCGACCCTGGCGGCGTCGAGGACTTCCGTCGGCACCGAGGTGAACCCCGCGAGGAGGACGATGGCCGAGAACGGGAAAGACCTCCAGACGTTGACGCCGATGCAGGCGATGAGGGCGAGATGCGGCTGGCCGAGCCACACGGGCCAGCTCTCCGAGCCGTAGGCGCCGATGAGCCCCGCCTTGTTCAGGCCCCAGTTGATCACGCTGAACTGCGAGTCGTACATCCACTTCCAGGACAGCACGCTGACCGAGATGGGAAGCGTGAACGGGATGACCACGAGGGCGCGCACGAGCTTCTTCCCCTTGAAGCTCTGGAGGAGGAGGAAGGCGAGGCTCGTGCCCAGCAGGCTCTTGAAGATGGCGGCGACGACCAGGAAGACGATACTGTTGCGGAGCGCATCCCAAAAGGTGTCCATCTCCCAGGCGGCGCGAAAGTTGCCTAACCCGACGAATCTGGCCACGGGATCGCCCACATTGGCGTCGCTTACGGCCAGATAGAGCGAGAACAGGAAGGGGATGCCGACGAGGAGAGCGACGTACAGGGCGGCCGGGGCCAGCAGGAGGTATCCGAAGGCGAGCCGCCGCGATGTCTGACCCTCGAACCACCGGCGGTGGCGGGGTCGGACCGCCACAGAAACGGCGGCGGCCCGGGCGCTCGAGGCGTCCGGGCCGCCGCTCTGCGACCTTCCCGTCATGCGCGCTTGTGCTTGGCGAAGATCCGGCGGTACTCGCCGACCCCCCACTTGACCGAGTCGTCGATCGACTGCCCGCGCGCGACACGGGTAAAAATGTCGGGGAGCACGAACAGGTTGGCGACTTCCTGGATCTGGGGCGTGTACGGTCCCGGATATCCGAAGAAGGCCACGATCTTCGGAAAGTCCTGGAGGATCTGCAGCTTCGGATCCGCCCCGATGATCGGCATCGGCTTCTTGGCATTGTCATTCAGGAAAGGCATGTTGTACCCGGTGCTCTGGATCATGCCCTCCTTGTCATTGTCCACGAGGTGCGTGAGGTACTCCTTCGCGCCCGTCGGGTTCTTCGAGAACTTCCACGCCAGGAAGACAATGGGCGCGGAGACGCTGACGCGCTTGCCGCCCGGCCCCGCCGGCTCCATCGCAACGAAGGTGTTCTTGAAGACGGGCGGATTCGTGGACTCCGTCGTGCGGTAGGCCGAGATGGCGTCGTGGATCCAGCCCGCGATGCCGGAGGCGAGGAACCGGTTGTCGGAGGCATCGTCCCAGGAGAAGACCTCCGGCGTCATGCCTTCGTCGAAGAGCGCTTTGGCGAAGCGAAGGGTCTCGCGCATCTCCTTCGTGTCGATGGTAGGGTTGTCGCCGGAGGCGTCGGTCTCGGTTGCGCCGAAGCTGAACATCAACGATCGCCAGTTGAGGTTCGCGTCGTTGCAGTGGGAAAAGGCGATGCCGGAAGGATTGCCTTTGGGCTTGAGCGTGCGCGCGGCCACCCGAGCCAGCTCCCAGGTGTCGGGCGGCTTCAGGCCGTTCGCCTCGAAGAGATCCTTCCGCCAGAGCATGGGGAGCAGGATGTAGTACATCGGAATGCCATAGATCCGCCCTTCCACCTCGATGGGCGACTTCGCCGCCGGGATCCACCCACCGTACTTCTTGCCGAGCTGATCGTAGATGTCCGTCATGTCGAGCAGCGACTTGTAGTAGAGCCGGGCGAGGATGGTCGAGTTGTTGAGAATGATATCGTGCCCGGCCCCGGCCGCGAACTCGGCAGCCATGCGCGCCGGGATCTCCAGGTGCGGGATGTGGTCCACGCGCACCTTGACACCGTTCTTCTCACCCCACTCGGCGGAGAACTTGTCGAACCAGACGTCGTAGGCGGGGATGAAGTGGCTCCATGTCAGAATGCGCAGCGTGGTGCCTTTGAGTTGAGCAGGCGCCTGGCGCGCATCCAGCATGGTCAGGAGCGAGCTCCCCGCCACTGCTGCCCCAGAAACCTTGAGGAAGCGACGTCGGCCGATGGAACCGGGGGCTGTCAGGGTGGGCTGTCCGTCACTCATTGCTTTGACCTCCTCAAAGGAAAGGGCCGTGATCGGGCCAGAGAAGCCGTCTAACGCGACGCGTAGAGCGGGACATTCCCCGTGGACCGTCCGGGGAACTCATTGTTGCTAGCGCCTAATAGCCTCGTCTGCCCGGGATTGTCAAGGTAGATCTGATCCAGGGCGGCTCGTTGGGAGCGTCAGTACACGTACCGGAGGCCGGCCAGGACATTGAT
>Ga0070712_100002058_pt1 | contig 12320 bp, 11 predicted proteins | sample LARL81metaG_FD_71396 | JGI IMG/M metagenome (GOLD analysis project Ga0070712, IMG submission 71396) | Corn, switchgrass and miscanthus rhizosphere microbial communities from Kellogg Biological Station, Michigan, USA - LAR L8-1 metaG | ecosystem: Host-associated > Plants > Roots > Rhizosphere ...
GATCCGGCGGCGGGCGAAGCGGGAGTTCGTCGTTCACTTCTCGTCGATCCTGGCGCCTGAGGACAGGGCAGAGCGGGAGGGGATGCCGGTGACTTCGGTGCCGCGGTTGCTGATGGATCTTGCGATCCGGTCGCAGCCCCCGCAGCTGGATCGCCTGCTCGAGCGGACCGAAGAACTCGGCCTCTTCGACCTTCATGCGCTTCAGGACGTGCTCGACCGCGCCGGCGGCCATCGTGGTCGCGGCGGGCTGCGGCGGGCGCTGGCCCTCTACCAGCCGGATTCCGCCTTCACCCGCTCGCGCTTCGAGAAGGACTTCCGCCGGCGGGTTCGTCGCGCCGGCATCGCCGCCCCCTCGATGAACTTCAACGCGCACGGCTATGAGCTCGACGCCTACTGGCCGGAGCTGCGCTTCGCGGTCGAACTCGACCTCTTCGAGACGCACGGGACCCGCGCGGCCTTCGAGCGGGACCATGTTCGCCAGGAGGAGCTGAAGCTGCTGGGAGTCGAGATGATCCGCATCACCCGACCCCGCTTGCAGCGCGAACCCGAAGCGGTCATCCGCAACCTCGCCGCCCTGCTCGAGCGCCGCAGCGCCGAGCTGCACCGCCCTTGAACTAGGCTTCGTTACATGGCACGGAAGACCGCAAGTGGGGACGAGGCCGCGGCCGTCGCCGCCGCGATCGCCCAGTTCGAGGTGGAGTTCGCCGCCGCGGCGCCGCCCCAGCAACCGCAAACGCCCGCCTGGCAGCGCGCGGCGCTGCTCGAGGGCATCGGCGCCAAGGAGACCATCGAGGACCTACGAGGAGGATCCGCATGGCTGTCGTGAAAATCATCGAGCTGGTCGGCAGCTCCAAGACGTCGACCGACGACGCCGCCAAACAGGCGCTGCTGCAGGCCCAGGGCTCTCTGCGCAACATCCGCGCCGTCGACATCGTCTCCACCGGCATCCGCGGCGAGAACCTCGACGAGTACCGCGCCCACGTCCGCGTCGCCTTCCTGATCGAGGGAACGGAGGTCGACTGATGGCAGAGGCACCGCAGGGGGAGACCAAAGAGGTCTCGCGCGGGCAGGCTCGCAAGCTGATCGACGAGGGCGCGCAGCTGATCGACGTCCGCGCCGACCACGAGTGGGAGGTCGGTCGCATCGCCGGCGCCACCCACGTGCCGCTGCCGGAGCTGCCCGACCGGCTCGGCGAGATCGACAAGGATCGTCCGGTCGTCCTCTACTGCCGTGGCGGCAACCGCTCGACGATGGCGACCGACGCCCTCACCGACGCGGGCTACGACGCGGTCAAGCTCAGCGAGGGGATCGTCGGCTGGAGCGGGGAAGACCTGCCGCTGGAACCGGAGGGCGGCTACGTAGCCGATTCCGGCCAGGCCTCGGCGATCCTGCAGGCGCAGAAAAAACCCTCCCACAGCTAACCCCAAAAGACCCCTCACCAACGCTCAAAAGAATTAATACCTGAATCCCAATCAGGTTTGCTACCTTTCTGCTCATGGAGGTAGCCGTCGCGGAGAACAAGGAGCAGCGGGGCAAGGGCCGGGTCGGCACGCCCCAGAACCCGGAGACCTACGAGAACGTCCCCGGCCACGTCATCCCGATCATCGAGCGCGAGTTCGATGACTTCGACAACGAAGCCGAGCAGTTCCTCGGCGGCCAGCTGGAGGAGCACCAGTTCATCGGCTTCCGCCTCAAACAGGGCGTCTACGGACAGCGCCAGCCCGACGTCCAGATGATCCGGATCAAGCTTCCCTTCGGCGGGGTCACCCCCGAGCAGATGGACGCCTTCGCCAGCGTCGTCGAGAAGTACGCGCCGCTGAACAAGGGGCACATCACCACCCGCCAGAACATCCAGATCCACCACGTGCCGCTGCGCGACACCGAGCTGCTGCTGCGGGAGATCGCCGAAGCCGGCCTCTCCTCCCGCGAGGGGTGCGGCAACACGGTCCGCAATGTCACCGGCGACCCCTGGGCAGGCGTCGCCGCCGACGAGATCTTCGACCCGACCTCCTATGGCACCGCCTACGTCCGTTACTTCGTCCGCCACCCGACGACGCAGCTGATGCCGCGCAAGATCAAGACCGCTTTCGACGGCTCCGACTCCGACCGCTCGATCACCGAAATCCACGACATCGCCTTCCTCGCCCGCGAAAGGGACGGCGTCAAGGGCTTCGAGGTCCGGGTCGGCGGCGGCACCTCGATCATGGCTCGCGTCGCCCCGACCCTCTACGAGTTCGTCGAGGCCGACAACGGCGACTATCTCAAGGTGGCCGAGGCCGTCTTCCGGATCTTCGACCGCCAGGAGTGGCTGCGCGTCAACCGCGCCCGCGCCCGGATCAAGGTCCTCGTCGACAAGATCGGGATGGACGCCTTCCGCGAGCTCGTCGACGAGGAGCTCCAGGGCGAGTGGGTGGCGGAGCGCGAATTCGGCCCGGAGCTGGTCGAGCGCCTCGGCTTCGCCGTCGACGAGGAGGCGAACGCCCCCGAGCCGCCGCTCTCCCCGTCGTCGCCCAACGGCGACCGCACCGAGTTCGAGCGCTTCCTCGCCGGCAACGTCGAGGCGCAGCGCCAGGAGGGCTTCAACACGGTCGAGGTCAAGGTCACCCGCGGCGACCTCACCCCGGAGCAGTTCCGCGGCCTCGCCCAGATCATGCGCGAGTACACCGGTGGCGCCGCCCGCTCGACCGTGCAGCAGAACTTCGTCCTCCGCTGGGTCCGCGACGAGGCCCTCTACGACGTCTGGGAGCGGCTTAACGCCCTCGGCCTCGGCGAGGCCGGCGCCCGCGAGATCACCGACGTCGTCTCCTGCCCCGGCACCGACAGCTGCAAACTCGGGATCACCGCCTCGATGGGCCTCAACCGGGCGATCAAGGAGCGGGTCACCTCGCTGCAGATAACCGATGAGCTGACCAAACAGATCCACATCAAAATGAGCGGCTGCCCCAACGGCTGCAGCCAGCACCACATCGCCAACATCGGCTTCTACGGCGCCTCGCTCAAAGTCGGAGGCCGCCAGATGCCCGCCTACATCCCGCACATCGGCGGCAACTTCGAGGGCGGCCCGGTGGCCTTCGGCAAGCGGCTGAAATCGCGGCTGCCGGCCAAGCGCGTCCCCGAGGCCGTCGAGCGCTGGATCGCCCTCTACGAGGGCGAGCGCGACGAGGGCGAGGAGTTCAACGCCTTCGCCGAGCGGGTCGGCGCCGAGCCGTTCGAAGCTGCGGTCAAGGAGCTGACCCTGCCGGCCGAGTTCAGCCTGGAGACGATGCAGGAGTTCATCGACTGGAACCGTTCGAGCCCGTACGAGGTCGTGCGTGGAGAGGGGGAGTGCGCGATCTGAATCGCGCGCCCGCGATGAAGCCGCCTCCCGTCACCCTCTCCGGCACCGTGCCTACACCGGCCGACCTCGACCACGAGGAGATCGCCGCCAAGCTGGATGATTCGAGCGCCCAGGAGGCGCTGGAATGGCTGTTCGAGAACTTCGGCGAGCGCCACTACATCGCCTGCTCGTTCCAGAAAACGAGCAGCGTCACCGCCCACCTGGCGAGCACGATCAACCCCGACGCGCGCTTCTTCTACCTCGACACCGAGGTCCTCTTCGAGGAGAGCTACGAGACCCGCGACCGCCTCGCCGAGGCGCTAGGGATCGAGTTCGACCGCTTCCACAACCTCACCCTCGAGGAGCAGGAGGCCGAGCACGGGCCGGAGTTGTGGAACCGCGATCCCGACGCCTGCTGCGGCATCCGCAAGGTCGAGCCGATGCGCCGGGCCCTATCTTCCGTAGACTGCTGGGTCGCCGGCGTCCGCCGGGCAGACTCGAGCTCCCGTTCCAAGACGCCGAAGTTCGGCTGGGACAAGCGCTTCAACCTCTGGAAGCTGAACCCCCTTGCGGACTGGACCGAGCGCGACGTTTGGAACTACATCCGTGAGCACCACCTCCCGTACAACCCGCTTCACGATCGCGGCTACCCCTCGATCGGTTGCACCCACTGCACCCAGCCGGTCGAACCGGGTGGGGATCTGCGCGACGGCCGCTGGAGCGGCCTGTCCAAGACCGAGTGCGGGATCAACTAGCGGCGCCCGGCAAGCCGCCCCAAACACCAATTCCCTTCCCCCGACCCGATAGGTGAGATGAGCGAGACGATGGCTGAGTTGTCCCTGACCCTTTCCGAGCGCCACACGGCGGACTTCGAGATGATCGGCAACGGCGGCTTCGCGCCGCTGACCGGCTTCCAGGGCTCCGCCGACTGGGAGCGCGTCTGCAGCGAGATGCGGACCGCCGACGGCGAGTACTGGCCGATCCCGATCACGCTGGCAACCGACCTCGAGTGCGAGGTCGGCGACGTCGTCGAGCTCTCCTCCGACGAAGGCAAGAAGCTGGGCCGGATCACGGTCGAGGAGATCTTCGAGCGCGACCTCGACCGCGAGGCCCAGTCGGTCTACCTGACCAGCGACAAGGAGCACCCGGGCGTCGCCGCGATCTACGAGGAGGGCAGCCGCTGCATCGCCGGCCCGATCGAGGTCGACGCGCTGCCCGACCACGAGGACGCCTTCATGCGTCGCTACCTGACGGCGCCGGAGACCAAGGCCGAGTTCGAAAAGCGCGGCTGGAAGCGGATCGTCGCCTTCCAGACCCGCAACCCGATCCACCGCGCCCACGAGTACCTGACCAAGGCCGCGCTGGAGACCTGCGACGGGCTCTTCATCCAGCCGCTGATCGGCAAGACCAAGGCCGGCGACATCCCCGCCGACGTGCGGATGCGCTGCTACGAGATCCTGATGGAGAACTACTACCCGAACGACCGGGTGATGCTGGGCGTGAAGCCGGCGAAGATGCACTACGCCGGCCCCCGCGAGGCGGTCCTGCACGCGATCGTCCGCCGCAACTACGGCGCCACCCACTTCATCGTCGGCCGCGACCACGCCGGCGTCGGCGACTACTACGGCACCTACGACGCGCAGCGGATCTTCGACGACATCGACATCGCCGAGCTGGGCATCGAACCGCTGTTCTTCGAGCACAGCTTCTGGTGCAACGAGTGCGAGGGCATGGCCTCGGGCAAGACCTGCCCCCACGGCAACGAGGCCCACGTGTTCCTCAGCGGCACCAAGGTGCGGGAAATGCTCGGCAACGGCGAAAGGCCGCCGCAGGAGTTCTCCCGCAACGAGGTCGCCGACATCCTGATCGACGCTTACAAGGAGGACTGACAAAGCATGGCTGGTGAGAAGGGCTTCACCCTCTGGTTCACCGGGCTCTCCGGAGCCGGCAAGACGACGATTTCCCGACTGCTGGAGGGGCACCTGCTCGAGCGCGGCTCGAAGCTGGAGATCCTCGACGGCGACGTCGTCCGCGAAAACCTCTCGAAGGGCCTCGGCTTCTCGAAGGAGGACCGCGACACCAACATCCGCCGCATCGCCTTCGTCGCCGACCTGCTCAGCCGCAACGGCGTGCCGGTGATCACCGCCGCGATCTCCCCGTACAGGGAGATCCGGGACGAGGCGCGCGAGCTGATGGGCGACCGCTTCGTCGAGGTCTTCGTCAAGGCCTCGGTCGAGACCTGCGCCGAGCGCGACGTCAAGGGCCTCTACGAGAAAGCCTTCAAGGGCGAGATCAAGGAATTCACCGGCGTCTCCGACCCCTACGAGGAGCCGGCCAACCCGGAGTTCGTCTGCGACACCGAGAACGAGACCCCCGAGGAATCGGCCGACAAGCTGCTGGCCTACCTCGAGGGTCGCGGCCTGGTCCCGGAGCCGGCCACCGCCTGAGCCTCGCTCCAGGAGCACCTTCGAGGGGGCGGGAGAGATCCCGCCCCCTCTTCGTTTAGGCAGGGTTCAGCTCTCCGGGTCATCCTTGTCGGGTGCAGCGACCGCCGGCGGATGAAGCGAGGCGAGCGCGACGGCCGCTGCCGTCCCGTGCCCATCGCCGCCGCCGACTGTTGCTGCCCCTCGGCGTGCTGGTCGTCGTGGTGTTCCTGGCGGTGCGGGCGCTCGGTGGGTCTTCGGGGGGCACGAGTGGATCGGGCGCGGCCGACCCCCCGGCAGCGCCGAAGGTGCTGGTCGCCGAAGCCGAGAAGGGATTGCCGGCGCCGATCTCGGGGGAGGCTGCGGCGGCGGTCCCGGCGGGGACGCTGATCCTCGGCGGGCTCGATGAAAGCGAAGCTTCGGTGGAAGGGATCTTCTCGCTGGGCCATTCGGGCGGGGTCCAATCGGCCGGCTCGCTGGCGGGGCCGCTGCACGACGCGGCGGCGACGGTGCTGAACGGCAAGGTCCTCGTCTTCGGCGGCGGCACCGAAACCAGCACCGACCAGGTGCAGTCGCTGCCGGCGAGCGCCTCGCCCTCCACCCCCGCCACGGCCACCGTCGTCGGCCACCTGCCCGCCGTCCGTTCCGACCTCAGCGCGGTGACGGTGGATTCGAGGGCCTACGTTCTCGGAGGCTACGACGGGACCAACCCCGACCCGGCTGTGCTCGCGACGGCCGACGGGCGCTCGTTCTCCCAGATCGCCGAACTCGGAGTCCCGGCACGCTACATGGCGGTTGCGGCACTCGGCAACCGCATCTACGCCTTCGGCGGCGAGACCGGCGCCGGCGCGCCCACGGAGGCGGTCCAGGAAGTCGACCCGGCGAAGGGGACCGTGCGGCAGATCGGCCGCCTGCCTCAGCCCGTCTCGCATGCTGCCGCCGTCTCGCTGGGCGGCTCGATCTACGTCCTCGGCGGCGAAGGCGCCGAAGGCGCGACCGCGAAGAGCTGGCGCTTCGACCCCGGCAGCGGCAAGTTCACCGCGGCCACGCCGCTCCCGCACCCGATCGCCGGCGGCGCCGTGGCCGGCGCGGGTAAATCCGCCTACTTGATCGGCGGCACCGGATCGAGCGGGGAAGCGCTCGCCTCGATCGTGAAGCTGAGCCTGAAGGCGGCGCCGGAGAAGCGCTCGGCGCAGGGCGGAGGATCAGGCGAAGACGGAGCCACCGCCGGAACGCCCGGCGGGTCGAAGCAGGCCCCGCCCTTCCGGGGCCGGCTGATGATCGCCGACCGCGGCAACAACCGGATCATCGTCGTCAACAACCGCAAGGAAGTGCTCTGGCGCTTCCCCTCAAAGGAACACCCGGCGCCGCCGGGCGGCTTCTACTTCCCCGACGACGCCTTCTTCACCCACGGCGGCACCCAGATCATCTCCAACGAGGAGGAGAACGAGCGGATCGTCCAGATCGCCTTCCCGAGCGGCAAGCTGCTCTGGTCCTACGGGCACCCGGGCCAGACCGGTTCCGAACCGGGCTACCTGCACGAGCCCGACGACGCCTACCTGCTGAAGAACGGGAACATCTCCGTTGCCGACGCCCAGAATTGCCGGATCCTGATCATTTCTCCGCAGAGGAAGGTGCTGCGCGAATTTGGCGACCCGGTCGAATGCGCTCACGAACCGCCGCGCCGGCTCGGCTCGCCGAACGGCGACACGCCCCTGGAAAACGGCGACATCCTCGTCTCCGAGGTCAACGGCTCCTACATCGACGAGATCACCCGCACCGGCAAGCTCGTCTGGACCCTGCAGCTGCCGATCTCCTATCCCTCCGACCCGCAGCAGCTCGGCCCGAACAAGTACCTCGTCGTCGATTACGCCGACCCCGGCGGCATCTACGAGTTCACCCGCGCCGGCAAGATCCTCTGGTCCTACCACCCGGAAGGCGGCAACGGCGCCCTCGACCACCCGAGCCTCGCCGAGGAACTGCCGAGCGGCGACATCGCCGTCAACGACGACTACCGCCACCGCGTCGTCATCATCGACCCGAAGACGAAGAAGATCGTCTGGCAGTACGGCGTCACCGGCCACCCCGGCACTGGCCCCGACCACCTCCACATCCCCGACGGCTTCGACCTGCTGGAAGCCGGCGGCAAGATCCCGACCCACCCGTTTACGGGCTGAGAAAATCTATTTCGAGAGGCGCTTGAGGACTCTTTGGTCCTCTTCGAGAAGCCTCTTCAGGCGTTCCTGGAACTGCTCGTCGGCGCGTCGTTCCGCGATGTGCTTCTCGATCGCTTGGCGCACCGCCTCTGAGATGGGTATGCCATCGGCGCGAGCGACGGCGGCAAGTTCTGCTGCCATCGGTTCGGGAAGGCGAAGACTCGTTGCTTTGCTTGCCATCTCGCGGGAGATGATAACGCATATATACCTCAACAGTCTCGCCCTCTGGTTCCTGTGAGGGCGGCGCCATAAATGGAAAAAGAAATCTTTTAGCTTGCGGCATTAAAGCTGTAATATGTACGAACGATGCCTGACCGAGTGACGCTGATAGGCGATTTGCTTCTTGTTGCGGAAGCGCAGCTGAGGGTCCCTGCCGACGAGTTGCTGAGCACCACTTCCCTCGATTCCGATCCGGCATTCGACTCGCTCCTCGCTGCTGTCGAGGAGCCGGCTTCGTCGCCCACGATCGTGGAAATTGCTGCCATGTGCGCGGCCTGGGTGGTCCGCAATCAGCCCTTCGCCGAGGACAACAGCAAGATCGGCTACCGGTTCATGTGCCTGTTGCTGGACGAGGCCGGGCAGCCGTGGAAGATGTCGCAGGAGGACGCGTTCGTGGTGCCGCCGATCTTCGAGGCCGTGGAAGCCGGTGAGATCAGCGAAACCGAGTTCGTCGACTGGGTCTGCCTGCGGGTGGCTACGGGCTAGCCGGCACCTGCGGCTCGCCGAGCCCGTAGGTGTCGTAGGCGCCGAACTCGGCGAAGGTCTTGTGGGTAGGGCCGTGGTAGTCGGAGCTGGCGGTGGGGACGAGGTCGAGCTCGGCGCAGAGCTCGAGCAGGTGCTCGGTCTGCTCCTTCGAGTGGGTCGGGTAATAGGTCTCGACGCCGTCGGCCCCGAGCGAGCGGATCAGGTCGTCGACCTCGCCGGGCTCGGAGATGTCCCAGTAGGGGTGGGCGATGACCGCGATGCCGCCGGCTTCGCGGATCAGCTCGATCGCCTGCGCGGCGGTTGGCCACCTGCGCGGCACGAAGGCCTTGGCCCCCGGCACCAGGTACTCCTCGAAGAAGGGACCGAGGTCGCCGGTGGCGCCGGCCGCCCGGGCGATGTGGGGGCGGCCGATCGAAAGCGCGTCGCCGGCCTCCCGCACCGCGTCCTCGAGGTGAAGGTCGAAGCCGTGCTCGCGCAGCTTCGCGACGATCTCGCCAGCCCGGGTGACCCGCTCGTGCTGGGCCCGCTCGCAGGCAGGCGCGATCTTCGCCAGGTCCACCCAGTAGCCGCAGATGTGCAGGTCTTCGGCGTACTCGTGGACGCACGACATCTCGATTGCCGGCACCAGCTCGACCCCGAGCCGCTCCGCGGCCGCCTGCGCCTCACCCACACCCGCGATCGCGTCATGGTCGGTCAGCGCCAGCGTCGTCACCCCCGCTTTGGCAGCTTCAGCCACCACCTCGGACGGCCCTAGCTGCCCATCCGAGACGGTCGAATGCGACTGCAGCTCGATCAACATCAGGCGGGCAGCCTATTGCGCACGAAGACCGGATGTGGGCACCCCTCGGACGGGCGGATACTCAAAGTCGTCGCCCCCATTAGGGCGACGACTTGTCCGGGCGAGGGGTGCCCACATCCGGTCCCCTCCCGCCGCCCCAAATAAATAGACTGCGCCGCCGTGTTCCAGAAGGTTCTCATTGCCAACCGCGGCGAGATCGCGATCCGGGTTGCCCGCACCCTACGGGAGATGGGAATCACCTCGGTCGCCGTCTACTCGGAGATCGACCGCGACGCCCCTCACGTGCGCGCGGCCGACGAGGCCTACCTGATCGGTCCCGCCGTCCCGGCCGAGAGCTATCTGAACATCCAGAAGATCGTCGACACCGCCAAGGAAGCCGGGGCCGAAGGGATCCACCCGGGCTACGGCTTCCTCGCCGAGAACGCCGACATGGCGCGCGCCTGCGCCGAGTACGGGATCACCTGGATCGGGCCACCCCCCGAGGCGATCGAAGCGATGGGCTCGAAGACCCGGGCCCGCGAGATCATGGAGCAGGCCGGGGTTCCGATCGTCCCCGGCTCCACCGAGGTCGCCAAGGACCTCGACGAGGCCCGCAGGCAGGCCGAGGAAGCCGGCTACCCGGTCGCCTGCAAGGCGGCGGGCGGCGGCGGCGGCAAGGGCTTCCGCGTGGCGATGACGCCCGACGATCTGCAGGATGCCTTCGAGGGCTCGGCCCGCGAAGGCGAGAAGTTCTTCTCCGACGCGCGCGTCTACATCGAGCGCTACCTCGAGGACCCGCGCCACGTCGAGGTCCAGGTGCTGGCCGACTCGCACGGCAACGTGATCCACCTCGGCGAGCGCGACTGCTCGATCCAGCGCCGCCACCAGAAGGTGATCGAGGAGGCCCCCGGGCCGCACGTCGACGCGGAGATGCGCGAGCGGATCGGCAAGATCGCCACCGACGCGGCCGCCGCCGTCGGCTACCGCGGCGCCGGCACGATCGAGGGCATGCAGGTCGGCGACGAGTACTTCTTCCTCGAGATGAACACCAGGGTCCAGGTCGAGCACTGCGTGACCGAGATGGTCACCGGCGTCGACATCGTCCGCGAGCAGATCTTGGTTGCCGCCGGCGAGCCGCTCTCGATCGCCCAGCAGGACGTCGAGCTGGAGGGCTGGTCGATCGAGTGCCGGATCAACGCCGAGGCGGCGCACAAGAAATTTGCCCCCGCCCCGGGCCCGATCGGCGACTCCTACCGCGAGCCCTCCGGCCCCGGTGTCCGCGTCGACTCCGGCGTCGAGGGCGGTTCCGAGGTGACGCCGATGTACGACCCGATGGTGGCGAAGCTGATCGTCTGGGACGTCGACCGCGAGAAGGCGACCCGGCGGATGCTGAGGGCGCTCTCCGAATACGACTCGGGCGGCCTCACCACCCTGATCCCCTTCCACGAAGCGATCCTCGCCACCGAGCAGTGGGCGAAGGGCGAGACCTGCCGCGACCTGATGGAGGACAACGAGTGGCTGAAGTCGACCGCCCCGGCCGACGCCAAGCCGCCCGAGCCCTCCGAGGACGGCGGCGAGATGCTGACCCGCGACTACAAGGTCGAGGTCGGCGGCAAGCTCTTCGACGTCAAGGTGATCGGCGAGGCCCCCGCGGGCGGCGTCGCCGCCCCTGCCGCCGGCGGTAAGAAGCCGCCGAAGCGCGAGCGCAAGGCAGGCGGCGGAGGCGGCGCCTCCAGCGAGGCCCTGATCGCCCCCCTCCAGGGAACCGTCTTCAAGGTCGCCGTCGAGCAGGGCGCCGAGGTGAACGAGGGCGACCTGATCTGCGTGATCGAGGCGATGAAGATGGAGAACGAGATCAACGCCCACCGCTCCGGCAAGGTCGAGCAGCTCCCCATCTCCGAGGGCACCGCAGTCTCCTCCGGCGACACTCTCGCGGTCATCAAATAGCCCTCTAGCTACGACACCTCACCCGCGGCGTTTGTGGTGCCGCTTTTCTTCGCGTTCTTTTTCTTTGCGGCGTTCTTCTTCGCGCCGCTGCTTGTCGACTTTCCGTTGCTGTTCGCGCGTTAGTGGGAATTTGGGGGCCAATTCCTGGCAGGCGCGTCCGACGCAGTTCTCGAGGCGAATCAGCTGGGCGTGGAGGAAGGCTCTGATCGGGGAGAGGTTGCGGACGCGGACGACGTTGTTCAGCTCGTAGGGGTCCTTGGTGATGTCGTAGAGCTCTTTCTCGCCGTCGGGCCACTCGATGTACTTGTAGGGGCCGAGGCGGATTCCCTCGTAGTCCTTCGGCGGGGCGACGATCGAGGCCCCGGCTTCGCCGCCGGCCGGGGTGCGTCGCGGCTGGACCTCCTTCACAGGGCGCTGGCCGGTCGGTTCGCCGTTGGCTTCGACGTCGGCGGTCTGGACGAAGGACTCGAAGAGGATCGGCCGCCGGGTGCGCAGGCTCGGGTCGTGCGCGAACGGGAACAGGGAGCGGCCGTCGATCGATTTGTCCGGTTTCACCCCGGCCAGTTCGAGCACGGTCGGGGCAATGTCGATGTTGGCTGCCAGCTCGCCGGTCGAGGTGCCGGGCTTGATCCCCGGCCCGCGGATCAGGAAGGGCAGGTGGGTGGAGGGCTCGTAGGCGAGGAACTTGCCGCCGGTGAGGCGGTGCTCGCCGTAGAAGAAGCCGTTGTCGGAGGTGAAGATGATGTAGGTGTTGCGGAGCCGGTGCAGGGCGCCGAGGGTGTCGACGATCAGTTTCACGCCTTCGTCGACCGAGCGCAGCGACTCCAGTGCCTTCTGGTAGTAGACGCGGTAGGTGTGGATGTCGGTCGGCGAGAGGTAGGGAGCTTCGCGGATGAAACGCGGCTTGTCGTTGACGTTGCCCTCGTTGAACCCTT
>Ga0070712_100002060_pt1 | contig 12319 bp, 10 predicted proteins | sample LARL81metaG_FD_71396 | JGI IMG/M metagenome (GOLD analysis project Ga0070712, IMG submission 71396) | Corn, switchgrass and miscanthus rhizosphere microbial communities from Kellogg Biological Station, Michigan, USA - LAR L8-1 metaG | ecosystem: Host-associated > Plants > Roots > Rhizosphere ...
CCGCGCGAATCGACGCAACTGTAACGCGTATCGAGGCAACGCCACCGCGTATCGACGCAACTCCAGCGCGAATCGACGCAACTCCCGCGCGAATCGACGCAACTGTAACGCGTATCGAGGCAACGCCACCGCGTATCGACGCAACTCCAGCGCGAATCGACGCAACTGCAGCGCGCATCGACGCAACTCCGGCGCGCATCGACGCAACTCCAACGCGTATATAAGCAACTGCGGCGCGAATCGACGCAACTCCGGCGCGCATCGACGCAACTCCAACGCGTATCGAAGCAACTGTAACGCGTATCGACGCAAGTCCCGCGCGTATCGGCGCAACTCCAGCGCGAATCGACGCAACTCCAGCGCGAATCGACGCAACTCATCCGCGTTCCGACGCAACTGCAGTGCGTATTGCCGCAACTCCAACGCGAACCGATGACCCCGCAAGGCGCCCCGCCCGAACTCCCGGTCGTATCGCAAGAACTCCCAGCTGAATCGCAACAACTCCCAGCTGAATCGGCGCAACGCACATTCCGATCGACGCAACTCACGTCCGCATCGGCAGAACGCACACGCAAATCGGCAGAGCTCACCTTCGCATCGACGCGACTCCCTTTCGCATCGACTCGACGCCCATCCGAATCGCCGCACCTCCAGTGCGCATCGCCTCGACTCACATGCCGATCGCTTCAACTCACATCAGCAACTCTGCAACTCCCTTCCGCATCGACTCGAGTCACACGCGTAGCGACGCAACTCACACGCGCAACGACGCCACTCCAACGCCTAACTGCCGAACTCCCTTCCGCATCGACAGATCTCACAGGCGCATATCCACGATGCACAACGCGACTGCCGCAACTCACCTCCCATGCGGCACCGCGCACCGCGGTACGTCGACAATGCACGCGAGAATCGGCGCTCCTCCACTCGCCGCCGTCAGGCGCGACTGCTGCCTGACGCAGTTTAGCGGTGCTCACAGGGGCGATGCCGCTCCTGTGAGCATCCGTGCACGGCCGCACTGCGCGGAGGCTAGTTCCCAGCCCCTATCGTCTCGACAACCATCTCTATTTCGTTGATGCTGATCAGGCGATCCCCCGCCGGTGTCAGCAGCAATCGGCCGGTGAACGGCGCCGAGACGACGTGCTCGATCACCGCATCGTCGGCCGTGCGAAACGACTCATAGCCGAAGCCGTTACCGAAATAGGCGGTGAGTCCGTCCCCGCTGAGCACTGTCGATCCACCCAGAGGGCTCGCGACCTGACGAATTGGGTTGAGCGATCCGTCGTACAGCAGCGAGCCGTAAAGGAAGCGGTCGCCATGTGCAGTCGCCGAAAGCGACCCCACCGCGCCGTGATTCGCGGTCACGAAACTGTTCGACGCGGCGTCGTACAGCGCGGACCCCGGCCAGTTCAGAGCGATGAGCACCTTCTGTCGATCCGCGGACCGTACGATCGACGCACCGGTCGTATAGGGCGCCATCGCGCCAGGCTCGGTACGCGGGAGCACCGTCTGATAAACTGGATCGAACTCGAAGATGCCACTCGGCGTTATGGCGCTGTTTGCCGCCATGGTGACGATGGCGAGACCATTCGCGGCCATTCGCAGATTTTCCGGTCCTTCGCCGATTGCTGCATTCACTGGCGTGGGGACCTGGCTCCTCGCGCCGCTGTTCAGATCGATAATGCCGATCGCTGCACCGCGACGAAGAGCAACGAGGAGGCTGTCGCCGCTGAGGCTGAGGTCCAGCCCGGACGGGGCACCGCCAAGCGGAATTGGTGCGGCGAAGGTGTTCGTCGCGAGCAAGAATACGAGAATACGATTGCTGTCCGGCTGCGAGAGATAAAGGACGTTTCGCTTCGTGTCGAACACCTCGTCGGCTACGATACCGTGGAGCGGCAGTCGCGTCGCGGTGCGTCGCACAGCGTCGATCACATTCACGCCGGTGCTTCCGTTTGCGAAATCCCCCCTCGCATTTCTCGCGAAGTACGTGATCACCGGCCCGGAGTTCGGGAGCCAATCGCGCGTCACGACGAGTGGGAAATCCGAGCGCTGGAAGGTGCCTGTCGCCGGAACCGAGTCCGCGAGATTCACCGGCGGCCCGATGCGGTAGCCGAGCCAGCTGAGGGCGATCTGGTCGCTGCCCATGAGCTGCAAGTCGACGGTGTCCCCAGGGACGACGGTGCTGTAGTCGCCCTTGAATGTCACATATCCTTGCAGCCCGGGAGGGATCGCGAAGCTCACCCAGAAGGTGCTGTCACGCTTGTTGCCAGCCAGATCAACGGCGTGGATAGTGACCTGCGTCGCGGGTGGGTGGAGCGTCATCTGCGGGCCGGGCAGCAGGACGGTCTCGGTGCTCGTCACCTTCCCGTTCAGCCGGACCGTGTCTACGACGTCCGCGTTAGGCGAATCGGCAAACACTATCCGTTCGACAGTTACCAGCCCCACACCGCCCGGATCCGCGACCTGAAATGAGATCTGGAGCGTGTCGAAGTACACGAGCGAGTATGGGGCCGGGGCCGTTATGTTCGTGATCTCCGGCGGCGTCTTGTCACCCGGAGGTGCCTTCGTCACGGTGCCCGGTTCGGTCGACGAGCCGCATGATGCTCCAACGACGGCCGTCACGATGCTCGCGGCCCATACGAACCATCGACCGGTTCTCATTGAATGCGAACCACCCCGATCGACAGCGCCGAGGATGGGCTGCCACCAGCATCGCTCTGGAACCTGAAGAAGTTCTTCCAGCCGGAGCAGGTGTCGAGATAGTAGAACGAGATCCCGCCCGGCGGCATGGCATGGATGACCGTTGGCGACGTCGCGCAATACTGGCCATGCCAAGTCATCATCCCGCCGCCGAACTCTGTCGGGAAGTCGCTGGCCATACCATCGAAAACACTGCGCAACTGCCACGTCGGCGTCGTCAGGTGCGCGTCGTGCGGCGTGAACCCCGGCGCTTCATACGACGCCAGTGTCGCCAGCGACCAGTCACGAACGAGATCACTCCACGTCCGTCCCGTCCGTGCGGACAGATTCGCCACGCCCGTGAGCGATGGGTCCTGGGTGAGAGCGCGGAGGAATGCGCCTTCGTCCGTCGCGTACTGGTCGATTGCGTACCGCACGAGCCACCACACGCTTCCATAGAATGATGCGTCCGACGGATCGGTGGAGCCGAGTGGGGTGTGCTGCTCACTCGGCGTGAGGAAATCGTGCAGGTAGACAAAATGGTCGAACATCGTGTACGGCTGTCCGGCGCACGAGGCCCAGGTGGGGCGGACATCGCAGTACGGTGCGGAGGTGTAGCTGTTGCCACCCTTCCATCTCAACTGCGTGACCGTCCGCGCCCACAGCTCCATTGCGTGCATCGCCGTGCCTTCCTCGAGCCAACTCTCCTCCTGCTGCGGCGCCTGTCGCGCAAAATGCTCGGCCATCGACGCAATGTGCTTCGTCTCGTGCGCGATCGTTCCGCGGATGATGTGCTTCCAGACGTCGGGTGTGAACTCTCCATTCCAGCCGTAGGCCGTGGTCGTTGGAACGACCGCATAGAACATCTCGCGTTGATTGCTGGATGGGACCACGTCCGAGGGGTAGAAGTCGCAGCTCACGACAAAGCCCGTTGGACCCAGCTCGTTGACGGCCGGCGTGAACACCATCGTCACGCGGCCTGGCCCGCCTAACGGCTGATCCATCGCCATCGGGTCGCCGAAATTGTTCGTAATGATGTTGTACGTCGTCTGATCGAACTCGGCGCCGACACTCTGGTAGTAGCTGTCCATGAGACCGGCGGCCGGTGCCTGCACGTCCTCGAGTATGATCGAGTGTGTGCCCGTGTAGACCACGCGTGCCTGGATCGTGCGATAGTCCGCGCAGAAATCCGGAGTGTCGAGGCGCGGCACTCGGATGAACATCTTCGTGCCTGTATCAGGCACGCTCGGCGCCGCCACGACGTCCGCATTCGCCTTCAGACGCGCTGCGCGTCGCAGCGCCGGCAGCGGCGAGCCGAGTCTCGCGGCAAGCTTCCGGCTCTTGTCGAGGAGATTGAGATGCGCGATCGCCGCGCGCCGCACGGAATCCATGTTGATACGGAGCACGCCTGCCGGCGGCGCGCCGCGCGGCGCAGGCGACGACAACGTGCGCGTGAAGCTAGTGACGGGAATGCGTGCGCCGCTTGCGGTCACAGTCGAGGCGACCGAGCCTGTATCCACCATGAAGCTGAAGCCCGTCCACGGAGACGCGCGCGTCCCGCCGTTGGAGATCGTGAGCAGATACACGCCATGTCCCTTCACGAACTCGTTGCAGCGCGAATCCGCCGCGCTCCACAGGGAGGCATCGCCGACATTGAGCGAATCCTGAGGGGCGGACGCGAGCATCTGCGGCGACGTGGTGACGAGTCCCGCCCCTGTGGAAAGAACCAGGGTGGCCAGGTGCGTGGCTTGACAAGGGAAGCTCGTCCTCGCCGGCAGCGTGATGTTGAGCTGCGTCGCCGTCGCCGCCGTTACCTGCACTGGCATCCCATCGATGGTGACGACGTTTGCGCCCGGCGTCGTACTGAAGTTCTGACCCGTGATTGTCGCCGTGCCGCCGGCCTGCAACTCGGTCGGCGCGACCGCACTGACGAGTGGTGCCGCCTGGGCGTGGATGGAGATCGTCGCTGTATCCGCCGAAGGCGGCAGGGCGTCGCGAGCCGTTGCGACGATGCGCACGATACCGCCAGCAAGCGGCGTCACGAGGCCGGAGTCCGAAACCGTCGCGACGGTTGCATCGCTCGTGCTCCAATCAACCACGTGCTGGACGACGTTTGTCGTCAGGCGGTATTCCTTGCCGACCGGCAACTCCACCGGCTTGAACGCGATCTTGACCGGTACCGCGATGGAAGTGACGTGCACGATGTAATTCGCGGAGAGCGCACCGCTCGTCGCCGTGACGATCGCATCGCCGCTGTGGCCGGTGGTCACGTGCAGGGTCACGGCACCATTCGTAAACGTCGCGGTATCCGGCTGCACGCTGAGCATTGTTGGATCGCTGCTCACGAGGCGAACGCCGCGACCGGAGATCGCTGTCCCATTCACGTCGTGCAGATAGATGTGCGCGTCGTAGAAGGAATAGGTGCCGGCCCCTGTATTCGGGTCGAAGTACATCACATCGGTGCCCGAGGTGACGATGATGTTCAGCGTACCGACGATGCCGTCGGCGGTTCCGGATACGGTGACATGGCCTGCAGTGCCGCGCGCATTGGCCTGATAGCCGGGGAGGTTGAACAGTGGGCTCGGCGTGATGTTCACTATGTTCGTATCGCTCGAGGTCCACGTGATCGGTCGCGTGGTGAGCGTATTTCCATCGGCGTCACGAAGCGTTGCCAGGAGCTGCAACGAGCCATGAATGCTCAGCTGCACTGTATCCGGCACAAACGATACGGTCGCAACGGGCTTTTCTATGTTCAGGTCGACGCTGCCTTTGCGTCCACCTTCATCCGCCGTGATCGTGACCATGCCTCGCGCGAGCCCCGTAACGATTCCCGTTGAGGACACGCGCGCTATCGTCGTGTCGGAGGACGACCAATTGAGCGTGGCGACAGGATACACAAAGGTCGACGGATCGTGCGACTCCGAAGCGACCTGCAGCGTCTTCCCAATAGTGACCCAGGTCTGCGGCGTCGTCAGGTAAATCGAATATCCCGGCGGCGGTGTTATGCGAACGAATGCCGTCGCTACGGCGCCGTCGCACACGGCGGTGACGGTCGTGAGTCCCGCCGCCTTCGGCGTGAACACGCCAGCGTTGACCTTGAGCTTCGACGTATCCGCGATGGACCACGTCACCGCTCTTCCATAGATCCGTTTTCCAGCACTATCGGTGGCGCTCGCGTCGAACGCGCCCGATGAGAAGAATGGTATGTCGAGCGTATCCGGCGCGAGCGAAAGTGTCTTTACATGTGTCTGCGCCAACACATCGACGACACCCACTTTGGTCCCACGCGTGGCGGTGACAGTCGAGATCCCACGCTTCAGAGCCGTAAACACGCCACCGTCCACGACGCCGACGGTGGGGTCAGAGGTCGACCACGTTGTCCCATCGGTGAACGCCGGTGTACCGTTGTCGAGAAGATACGCCCGCAGATCGATCGTCTGGCCCACGTACACCGACTCGGCCGCGATCTGCGCCGCGTTGTAGCTCGGAGTCGGCGTGATATGCATCGGAGCGTTCGCCGACGCTCCATTCGCCGCGGCGGTCACCGTCACCGAGCCCGGTGCCTTTGCCGAGAGCAGCCCCACCGAGCTTACCGAGGCGATCGTGCTATCGCTCGAGCTCCACGTGATGTTCGCGCCGTAGGTCGGTACACCATCGCTTCGCGATAGCGTCGCCGATAGTTGACTCGTTTGCCCGACACGGAGCATCGAATCGGGAGCCGTAATCGAGATCGAGTACGTGACGGGTGGGGGCGCCGTCTCGTGCTTCGATCCCTCCGAGCAAGCACCGACGACGATGCCAGCAGCCAGTAGTGCACTAGCGATCCACGCTCTCACGCGGCACCGTCCCGATAACATGACTACTTGCTCAACCTGACGCCGTGCGGCTCCGCTCCGACGTCGAAGCCGCCAATATACGGCTGGAGCTTGCGGGAGCCAAAAGAATCGTGGGCGGCGAGCCTCGGCTCGCCGCCCACGATTGGATACTCGACTAGGACAATCCGTCCGGCTCAGCGGCCGTCGGCAACTCGCTTCGTCGTCGTGTGCATGCCGTTGGCGATAACGCGCTGGGTGCAGCCATCGACGATCGTCGCGCGTGCGCTGTCCGTCGTCGCATAGCGAAGCGAATCCTGACACGCCGGATCATGGACGGCGATGTACCGCGCTTGCGCCTGCGTCATGACGTCATGCGCTTCGTGCCTGACGGCGGTTTCACGTGCAGTCAATCCAAGAGCCGCGATGGCGGCCAGCAAAACGATAGGCATGAATGACCCCAATGCGCGCGCTGCGCGCGGTAGGAAGGCAGGAATTGTGGGATCAGCGCTGACGGTGGGATGCGCAGCGCTCGCGAGTGGTAGGAACTGCCGTGCTCGGCGCGCGGACGCGCCGGCCCAGATGGTACCCAACTCCTCGAGCTGGGATCCGCTGCCGCCCAAGAAAATCGAGCGGACTGCGACTGAGCGGGTTCAGCCGGATGACGAGCCGCCGAGTGCTACGGCAACGCTCGCTTTCAGCTAACGCAGGGCGTCCGCGAGCTGCTTCTCCACCTTGCCGTTGCTGACGCAATCCGTCGCATTTGCGGCGGTCATGCTGGCGGTGGCAATCGGGCTCGAGCTGTCTCCGCTCTCTGCCGAGTACGAGGTCATCACCTTGCTATCGATGGTGATATCGCTGCCGGACGCGCTCGGCACGATTTTCAAACTGATCGTCAGAGCTGTCTGTCGAGTCGACGCCACCCGCATCGGCACGGTGCACACGACGTATGCCTCGTTGCCATTTCCCGTCGCCGTCCGCGTGGCGACGAGCGTTTTGCCGGTCGAATCGGTCGGCACGACACGGAACCCAACGCCCATGAGGGCCATCGCGGCGCCGCGGCTTGCGTCGTCGGCCGCCCTCGAGGAGTGCAGGGAAATGGGGGACGGCGCCACCGCCATCGGAGCTCTGGCACAGCTCGGCACTACTATTAGAAGGACAATGGGCGCGGTGAAACGACGCATATTGGGCTCCCGCAATTCACATGGTGAGCCCCAAGGGTGTCGCATCTCGTGAGCCAGATCACTTAAATGTCAGCCCCGACCCGACGCCTGACATTGACGTCGACGAGGCTCGGGCGCAGGTTGACTTCGAGATCGCACCGGAGGTCAGGTGCTCGTCGCTTACACCCAGCAGCCGTCGACGCCTGAACCGCCGACGCCCGACGACACTTTTCGCGACGTCGTCGACGTCGCCGTCGTCGCGATACCGCTCGCGCTCATGGTCCTGGTGATTGCCGCCAGCTGGCCGAGCTTCCGGCGCTGGGCACGGCATCGATTGCGCCGGCGCCGGCGACGGCGCCACCACGACGCCCACGCCGGCACACCGCCGCTGCCCTAACGAGCCCGGCTCACCCAATTCCGGGAACGATACTCGAGCCACGCCGTGCGCTCGTAGAGCCACTCGCGAAAGACAATGAGCCGATCGGTGCCGTTGTCGGCCGCCGTCACCGAGTAGACGCGCGACACGGCGGGCACACAGTACACGGTGAATCCAACCTGCTCGAACGTCGCGCAGGCTCGTCGCGTGTGAAGCGGTGATGTCACCACTGCCACGCGCGTCGCTCTGCGCGGGGCAAGCAGCTTCCACGAGTTCACGGCTTCGTCATGGGTCGTGTGAACCGAATCGACCATCAGCATCGGAAATGGCCGAGCGACGAGTGAGCGCACACGCGCCTGATCAGCGGCCGTTGTGATGCCACGTCCTGGACGCCGCGGCTCTGTGACGACGAGCGTCGGCGCGACGGTATCGCGCATCAGCGCAAGTCCGGTGAGCAGGCGATCGAGTGCCTCGGGTGAGAGCAGGGAATCGGCGGTGATTCCAGCTGACAGCACGACCACGGCGTCCACGCCGCCTTTCGGCAGGGGATCGCGTCGCACGAGGACCGAGGTTGGCAGCACTGTCGTCACGAACGGCGTCATCGCGACGATGCAGAAGACGAGTACCGCCAGTCCGGAGATGACCCAGAGCGCGATCGCGCCGCGAGTGAGTCCAACGACGGCGCCCCCCAGCATGGCGAGGATCGCGATCGGGAAGAGCAGCGTCGGGGCTTTGCCGACGCCGGTCAACGCGCCGATAATCAGCCAGCCGATCAGGGCACAGGTCGCGCCGAAGCCGGCCATCAACAATGATTCCCATTCGACGTCGCTGTTCCGAGTCGGCGGCGTGGGAGCCGCGATCGGCTGTCTCTTTGGGGCGTGCATGGCTGCGACAAGATACAGTCGCCGTCGTCGTCCGTCAGCAGCGGAACTCGTCTCGGTGCCTCTGCCTCTCGGTGAGAGGCTCCGCGACATTTGTAGCCGGCCGGGTACAACGCCCGGCCAGCCCCCGTTGCCAGCTTCACGATGCCGTCGGCACGACTCGCCATTCTGCTCGTTACATATTTGCTCATCGCGGCGCAGGGGCTGCCCTGGCTGCGCTTGACGCGCCCCGCGGCATCCCTGCTCGGCGCCGTCGCGATGGTGACGCTCGGCGGCCTCGCCCTGCCCGACGCGTACGCGGCGATCGACATGAACGTCATCGTCTTTCTCCTCGGCGTCCTGCTGCTCACCGCCTACCTCGAGCTCGGCGGCTTCTTCGAGTGGATTGCAGCCCGCATCGTTAGGTACGCGCACGCTCCGGCGTCGCTGCTCGCCGTCGTCGTTGCCGTGAGTGGATTGCTGTCGGCGTTCTTCGTCAACGACACGATCTGTCTCGTGCTGCCGCCGCTGCTCCTTGCGGTGGTACGCCCTCTCGGCTTGCGTCCGCTGCCGTACATGCTGGCGATCGCGCTCGGCTCGAACGTCGGCAGCGCGATGACGCCGACCGGCAACCCGCAGAACATGCTCATCGGTGTGGCGAGCGACATTTCCTTTCCGCGCTTTGTCGCGACGCTCGCTCTGCCCTCACTCGGCGGCCTTGTCATCGTGTTCGCCGTCATCGCGTTCGTCTATCGCCGCGACCTCGCGGCGGCGCCTCCTCGCCTAACGGCCAGCGGGCGGGCGGAGGCGGAGCACGCGTTCGACGGGCCACTCGTGGCGCGGGCGCTGGTGTTGTTCGTGCTCGCGCTCGCCGGCTGGCTCGCCGGACTCTCGCTGCCGCTGGTCGCGATCTCGGCGGCGGCGGTATTAATCGCGGTCGCGCGCCGCGACCCGGCGCGCGCTTTCGCCAACGTCGAGTGGGAGCTATTGCTGTTCTTCGCCGCGCTGTTCGTCGTGATGCGCGGCGTGCGCGACGTGCCGCTCGTTCAGGATCTCACGTCCGCGAGCGGTGCGAGCCTCTCGGGTGTACGACTACATGATGCGACGATCGTCAGCGCGGCAATGCTCGCGCTTTCGAATCTCGTGTCGAACGTGCCGGCCGTGATTCTGTGGTTGCCGGTGGTGCCGCGGACAGCGCATCCGGCGTTCGTGTGGCTCGTGATGGCGATGAGCTCGACGTTCGCGGGCAATCTCACATTGCTCGGCTCGATGGCGAATCTCATTGTCGCGGAGCGGGCGGGAGCACGGGGCGCGCGCGTCGGCTTCGTCGACTATCTCAAAGTCGGCGTGCCGACGACGATCCTGACGCTGTTATGGGGGATTCTCTGGATCGTCTTATTGGCGTAGTAACGATCGGCGTCAGGAACGCGGATGCACGCGATCGCCGCGCACCACGACGCGCCAGATCAACATCGAGACGCCGAGAGTAAGAAGCAGGTGAATACCACCTGGTCCATCGAAGTATGTTCCAATCGCCCAGATGACGAGCAGTGCAATGGCGATGATCGTGCCAAAGCGCTCGAAGATGTTGTGAATGATTTGCACGACGCTCATTTATTGCATTCCTCGATTCGCACTATAAATTGCGCGACGAACTTCGACAGAAAATATCGGGGCGGAGAACCATCGTTTTCGAGCCAACAAGTCCATCGAGGTGGGTTCGATAATCTATACTGACGTCATGCCCCCAGTGCGGGGGAAGGCGGAAGGTGTGGTGAGGACCTCATACATTCGGCTGGGCTTCGCAAAACCCTTCTTCGTTCCGACCTCTCGAGCCCCGTGGGAAACCACGGGGCTCGACTTTTTCGGTGACCGGTGAACGGTGGTCGGTTGTTCGAACGAGAGTAATATTCCGCAGCAACCGATCACCGACCACAGATCACCGACCACCGTGCCAACCGTCACCGTCGTCAAGCGCCTCCAATTCAACGCGGCGCACCGCGTACACAATCCCGCGCTCTCCGACGAGGAAAACCGATCGCTCTTCGGCAAGTGCAACAATCCGAACTGGCACGGTCACAACTACACGCTCGATGTCTTCGTCAGCGGACCGGTGGACGAGAAAACGGGATACGTCATCGATCTTTCCAAGTTGAAGGCGATCGTGGAGCGCGAGGTCGTCAACAAGGTCGACCATCGCAATCTCAATCTCGAGGTCGACTTCATGAACGGCATCATCCCGACGACGGAGAACATCGTCGTCGCGATGTGGCGGGTGATCGCGCCGCACGTCTCGCCCGGGAAGTTGAGCCGGCTCGTGCTCTGGGAGACGCCGCACAATTACGTCGAGTACGACGGGCGCTGAGCAGCGAGACACGTTAGGCACGACATGACGAATCCGACGCTTGCCGGCCGTACCGCGCTCGTGACGGGCGCGACTCGCGGCATCGGGCGCGCCATCGCGACCGCCCTGGGGGCGGTTGGCGTTCGCCTCACGCTCGTTGCCCGCGATCAACGTCAACTCGAGCCATTCGCCGACGAGCTCAATGCCGTTGCGATCACGTGCGATGTGGGGAGCAGCATCGACTGCGAGCGGACGCTGCTCGCTATGGGGACGGCGCCGGACATACTGGTGAACAACGCCGGGCTCTTCGTTCCGGCGTCCATCGAGGAGACATCGGCATCGGAATTCGAGGCGGCGCTTGCCGTCAACCTTGCGGGCCCATTTCGAATCGTCAGCGCGTTTCTGCCGGCGATGCGGGCCCGCGGGAGGGGCGACATCGTCACCATCGGCTCGATCGCGGATCACACGACGCTGCCGGGAAACGCGGCGTATGGCGCGAGCAAGCATGGCCTCCGCGCGCTCCACGAGGTGCTGCGCGCCGAGCTGCGCGGTACGGGGGTGCGCGCCACGCTCATCTCGCCAGGCCCCGTGGATACGTCGCTCTGGGACGACATCGACCCCGACTCGCGGGAGGGCTTCACGCCGCGCGCGCGCATGCTGTCGCCTGACGCCGTCGCCGCCGCTGTGCTGTTCGCCCTGTCACAGCCGCCGGAGGTGGACGTCGAGCTCGTGCGTCTGTCGCGCAGCTAGCGCTGATGTTCAGCGAGCTTGTCGACGTTCTGCGCTGTCCTCGGCCGCACGAGGAGAGCTGGCTCGTGCTCGCCGCGCGCCGGGTCGACGGCCGCGACATCGTCGACGGGGTCCTCGGCTGCCCGGTGTGCCACGCTGAGTTTTCCATTGTCGACGGTGTCGCGCGCTTCGCTAAGCTACCTAACGGCACTCCGTCGGCTGGAGCATCGGAGGAAGAGGCGCTTCGATTGGTGGCACTCCTCGATCTGACGGGTGCGCGAGGCTACGCCATAATCGTCGGAGACCTGGGAGCTCACGCTCCAAACATGCGCGAGCTCACCGATCTTCAATTGCTT
>Ga0070712_100002068_pt1 | contig 12308 bp, 13 predicted proteins | sample LARL81metaG_FD_71396 | JGI IMG/M metagenome (GOLD analysis project Ga0070712, IMG submission 71396) | Corn, switchgrass and miscanthus rhizosphere microbial communities from Kellogg Biological Station, Michigan, USA - LAR L8-1 metaG | ecosystem: Host-associated > Plants > Roots > Rhizosphere ...
GTTCGATCTGATCGAGGTCGCCCCGGATCTCACCGTGATCACGAAGATCGACGCGGCGAATAAGAGATTGGTCGATACAAGCAATTATGTGTCCGGTCAGTTCCTTGCGTTCGCACCGGATGACGCGTTGATTTATACGCAGCAGGAAAATCAGGCGAATCCATGGCTGTATCCGATCTATGCGTTCAACCCGAGTACTGGCGGGGTGACGTACACGGGGGGACAGATTTGGGACTTTGCGGGAAATGGGACGTTGATTACTGCAGTGAGGAAATAGTCAGAGAATCAAAACGCCCACTCGGATCTGCATCAGACAGTCTCAGCTGGACTGAGATCGCCGGACTCGGTTGCGTCGGAAAGACTGCGGCCGGCCGGAAGCTTGAATGAAACAATGGTTCCGGACGGAGTGGAATTCATTTGCATTTGTCCCCCGAGGTGACGGACGCGGTCCCGCATTCCGCAGATGCCGACACCGGATCCACCTTGGTTGATAGCTGCCAGTTTTTCTTCAGAAATGCCTTTGCCATGATCTTCAATCTCAACCGTGACTTCGTCGGGCTCGCGGGAAATTCGAATGATGGCGATATCACTGCCGGCATGGCGCAGGACGTTCGTGAGGCTTTCCTGCACGATCCGAAACATGGCAAGTTCGGTCTCCGGTGGCAGTCTCTCGAAGTTGTCCGGGATGTGCAATTCGATCTTGAGTGACGTACGCTGGGCCAATCCCTCGATGTACCACCGTAAAGCGGCGGTGATGCCAGTTTCGTCGAGAAGCGGAGGATGAAGCAGATAGGATGTAGTTCGGATCTCCTGGGTCACGCGTTGAAGAAGGTCCTGAGCCTCGCGAATCTTTTCCGTAAATTGACCGTTACCCTTGCTCGACAGTTGCTGCAGATGGCCAAGACTCATGGCCAGCACGGTCAGAGTCTGACCTGCGCTATCGTGCAGATCGCGGGAAATTCTGCGCCGCTCTTCGTCCTGAAGTTGTAGGAGTTTTCCTGACAAATCGCGCCGCCGCCGCGCACCCAGCCCTCCGGTTCGTGATGGTCCGCGGCAGGTGCATCTGCGGGACATGAGCCGAGAACGCTTTCGACGGTAGGGCGCAGATCGCGCATGAGATCCGATTTCGTGACCGCGGCAGATGCCTGGACAGATGCGGCTTGTTGGCGGGCGAGGGAGGGGTGCTTCTGTGTGACGATGATGACCTTACACGAGGGAAGTTCGCGGCCCAAAACGCGGGTGGCCTCGAGACCATCCATGCGAGGCATATTGATGTCCATCAGGACGACATCTGGACATAGCAGTTTGGCTTTTTCGATTGCCTCGACACCATCGCCGGCCTCACCGCAGACGTGCCACTGAGGCTGGTTTTCAATAAAGCCGCGGAGCGTTCGGCGGAAGAGTTCGTGGTCGTCTGCGATCAGAATTTCCACGACTGGGTCCATGGAGGTTGCGTTATTCCTTTGCTGATTCTGCGCGATTCCAGAGGAACAGCGATGCGGGTGGCGCAAAGTGGCTATTATCCGATGGAGTCTTTAACACGGCGCTACGGTGTTTCGGTTATTACTAACTGGTAATGGCTGAAGACCGGACGCTTAGGTACTGACGTTTAAAACTTTCCTGCGGGAAAGATCTCTGCAAAAGCAAACTAAAACCCGGGTCTGGGGGTGAGCACCGAGACCCGGGCTGGCTGTTGCGAGCGGCGGAGAGGGGATATCCGGCAGTCCGAGCGATGTGCCAGATCATGCCGGCTCAGCGGATCGCGCGCTCTCCGAGGCAGCGGCTGCCAGGTTTGACGGCGCGCCGGGTGCTTCGGCAACAGCAATGTTGTGAAAGAGAACTTCGAGGCTAAAGCCTCTTCTTTGTTTCTTGCCCGCTAACGGCACGGCTAAGAGCCGTACCCTGATACGAACCTTTTACGTCGCAGCAGAAGCTGCGCCCTGATTCGAACCTTGTGATCGCGACTAAAAGCCGCGTCCAGCCCCAAAATTCTTGGCTGGCGGCGCGACTAAACCCGTGCCTCCCGACTACTTCTTTTGCTGTTCCCGGATGTAGGACACAACCATCTTGATCTGGTCCGGCGTGACGCCTTTATTCGCGAAGGCGTGCATTGGTTTCTTGTCCTTGCCGCCGTTAGCGATCATGTCGGTCAGGTCTGCGTCCGAGGCCTTTTTGGCATCGTCGGAGACCAGGCTTGGTACTTTCGCTGCGGGCTTTCCGGCGAGATCGGAACCATGACAGGCCGCGCATTTTGTTTTGAAAATACTCGCTCCGTCATCTGCGGCCCACGAAAGGTTGGGCACAATGAGGAATAACGCAACAGCGATCACGATGATTAAGATGACCAGCTTCGTGCTTTTCATAATTGCGTTTCCTTTCACAACTACATGAGCCAGGCAGATTCAACGCGCCGAAGTGGCGAAACTCCAATGAACTGCATAACTCAATGAATGAGAACCCACTAACCTATGCGAGTTTCCCAAAACGCAGTGTTGGTCATCAGTGATTACGATCACGGCGAGTCGTGATTAAGCCCTGCCGCTAAGTTCGTGAAAACTGATGCAGATCGCGTCAAAAGACTCGCGATCCGCGTGATATGCCGCACTGTTGAAAAAATGAACAGCCATCGAGTGCGTCTCCATGCGCGCAAACTGTTGAAAATGAATGGGTAGCCAGGCTTCTATCGTGAGGTGATTTGGCAGAGGGCGTGCGATTCCAAGGTTGCAACGTGCGTTCGAGGTGCTTGTGTTGGAACCGACTCTCATGGTGATTGGACTGAACCACCATACCGCCCCTTTGGCGATGAGAGAACGGTTCTGGATCAGCGAGAACCGGCGATACGAAGTGCTTAGGGACCTTAAGAGCGCGGAAGGCGTGGAAGAGGTTGCGGTGCTGTGCACGCGTTGCCGGACGGAGTTCCTGGTTTGGGCGAGTGAGCCAACGCAGGCCGCAAACTCGGTGCTTCAGTTCCTGAGTTCCGACCGCGGCTTGAAGTTGACGGAGTGGCAACATTTCTACCGGTTGCTCGGGGAAGCGGCGCTGGCGCACATTTTCCGGGTGACCTCGGGGATCGACTCACTATTTCTGGGCGAAACCCAAGTAGTCGAGCAGGTGAAGAATGCGCTTCAGCAGGCGCAAACAGTGAGTGCAGCGGGCCCCTTGCTAACGGCCGCGTTGAGTAAGGCCCTTGAGGTTTCGGAGAAAGTCCGCAGCCAGACGGAAGTCGGGAAAGTCGAGATTTCGGTTCCGACGGCTGCACTCGAGCTGGCACGGCAGATTTTCGGCACGTTAGAGAACCGGACCGTGCTGTTGCTGGGCACAGATGAAATGTGCGAGCAGTCAGTGCGGCCCATGATGGCGCATGGAGTGGGATCGGTTGTAGTGATCGATCAGTCTCCGGCACGGGCGAAGGAACTGGCGGAGAAACTCGGCGGGATATCAGCCGGCATCGGCGACCGTTGGAGTTGCCTGCTGGGCGCCGACATCGCGATTACGGCGACGGGATGCCCGCACTTCCTGCTCACGCAGGAAGAGGCGGAGAGAATCGCGGAGGAACGTAATCGCGTGGCGCTGGTGATTATCGACATCGGAACGCCGCGGGATGTGGATCCCGAGGTGCGTAGAGTTGACGGCATCATGCTCTACGACATGGAAGCGTTGGAGCGTGTGGCGCGGCAGAAGAACGAAGGGCGCGCCGCAGTGGCCGCCGATGCAGACAAGATTGTTACTGCTGAAGTGAAAGCCTTTAACAGCAAGTTACAGGCCCAAAGTGCCGTGCCCACGATCGTGGCGTTGCGGCATCGCCTGGACGAGATTTGCCGGCAAGAACTGGAGTCCTTTATAGAGGAACGCGGACCCTTTACCCGGGAGCAGGATCAATCGCTTCATGCGATTACAGCGCAGGTTATCCAAAGAATTGCCAGCTCCCTGGCCCGCGAACTCAAGGAAGTTCCAGAGAAGGAGGAGCAGGAGCGGATGACCGCAGTCGTCAACCGCTTGTTCCACCTCGCATCGCCGAAGCAGGCGCTTGCCGGCACCAGATCGGAGAAGGAAGAAAAACATGAGCGAACTCAAGAAACAGCCATCGCAATCTGAAGCCAGCAGCAGGCCGACGAACTGGACCAGCGTGCAAGCCTATCTTCTGGCCGCGTTCAGCCTTCTGCTCGGAGTGGCATTTGGATATTTGTTCCGCGGATCGGCTTCTCCGGCGCAGGCCGCGGTGCCGACGGCTGCGACGCAGCAGGATTCGTCGTTGCAACGCGGACAGCAGGCAGAAGCTCAGGCGGCGCTCGCGCAAGCCGCAGCGCCTCTGCTCGAAGCCGTCAGCAAAGATCCCAAAGATTTCGCCTCATTCGTGAAGCTTGGGGATATTTATTACGACGGGCAGCAGTATCCGAGTGCGATTCAGTATTACGAGAAGGCGCTGGCGATTCATCCGGACAATCCGGATGTGCGCACGGACATGGGAACGGCGTACTGGTACACGGGGAATGCGGACAAGGCGATCGCGGAGATGGAAACATCATTGAAGTATCGCGCGGGACATCCGCAGTCGCTGTTCAACTTGGGATGGGTGCGCTGGCAGGGTAAGGGCGACGCAAAGGGTGCGGTGGAAGCGTGGGACAAGCTGTTGAAGGCGAATCCGAATTATCCGCAGAAGCAGCAGGTCGAGCAGTATATTGCGAAGGCGAAGGAGCACGCTGCGAGAGGATAGAGCGGCAGCGCCTAAAGGCGCGCTCTTTCATGCGATTTACGGCATCGCTAAAGCGATGCCCTGATTCGAACCTTGACGGCATCGCTAAAGGAACGCCTGATACAAATCTCCGAGTCCACACGAACTTTTGCATCTGAAGAGCGCCTTGCTTCAGCTGGAAGCGTTCTCTGAAGGAACCGATTCTGTGGGCTCTTCTTCTCCCGCGCCGACTAGTTCAAATTTCTTCAATTTATAACGCAGGGCGTCGCGGCTGATGTCGAGCAGGCGCGCAGCGTGAGTTTGATTTCCATTGGCCTGTCGCATGGCGAGTTCGACCATGGCGCGCTCGACCTCTTCGAGCGACGTGCCTTCCTCCGGAATATAAAGGCGCGGCAGCACGCGGCCATTCGCAAGCTGCTTGCCGCCCCCGTCGCCAGAAGAACTGCTGTGTTCGAAGGCGGTCAATCCACTGCGTGCGGCCTCACCGACTGCGAAGGGCATATAGACCGGGCGCAAAATGGATTCGTCTTCGAGAATCATGGCTCGCTCGATTGAGTTCTTCAGCTCGCGTACATTGCCCGGCCAATTGTGCGCGAGCAGCAGGCGGCGCGTTTCGGGGCTGATTCCGCGAATCGACTTTTTGAATTTGCGGTTGTACCAGTCGATGAAGAAATCGACCAGTGGCAGAATGTCTTCGCTGCGCTCGCGCAATGGCGGGATAAAGATGGCGATGATCGCCAGCCGATAATAAAGGTCCTGGCGGAACTGGCCTTCGCGAACAGCCTTCTCGAGATCGCGATTCGATGCGGCGATCACGCGCACGTCGACCTGCATATCGCGCACGCCGCCGATGCGCCGGATGACCTGATCTTCCAATACGCGTAGGAGCTTCGCTTGCAACAACGGTGAGAGTTCGCCGATTTCGTCGAGGAAGAGAGTTCCTCCGTGCGCCGTCTCGAACAAGCCCTTCTTCATCTGCTTGGCGTCTGTAAAGGCGCCTTTTTCGTGGCCGAAGAGTTCGGCTTCCATCAGGGTCTCAGGAATCGCCGAGCAGTTGATGGCAACAAAGGGACCGTTCTGGCGCGAACTTTCGTAGTGGATGGTCTTGGCGACGAGATCTTTGCCGGTGCCACTTTCGCCCTGAACCAGAATGGTGGTGGCTTCGCTGGCAGCCACCTTTTCGACGAAGTTCATCAACTCGATGCTCTTCGGGGCAACCGCAACGAAGTCGTGATAACCGGTATGGCGGCGAACTTCTCCGCGAAGCGACTGCACCTCAGTACGCAGACGAGTAGCTTCGAGCGCATTCTGAATGGTGACGTGGAGTTCTTCGAAGTCGAGAGGCTTGCCGACGAAGTCGTAGGCCCCGAGTTTCAGGGCGGTCTTGACATCATCAAGTTGCGGGTCCGCCGTGATCATGATGACGGGCGGCGGGTCCTGAGCTTTCTTGATCTGCTCGAGGACCTGGATGCCATTGATGTCAGGCATGCGGACATCGAGTAGTACGAGGTCAGGAGACTCCTGGTGCGCCATGCGCAGACCGGGCTCTCCTGAGACGGCCTCGACGACTTGATATCCCCATTCTTCGCATTTCTGGCGGAGCGACCAGCGAACCAGACGCTCGTCGTCTACCACCAGAATCTTCTCGGCGGGCATTCCTGATAAAGCTTACTACGGAAGGGGAGAGTTGGGCACGGAGGAGACGTTCTTCGCGTTCTTGGCGGCCCTTCTCGGCGATCTCAGCGGTGAAAGCTCCTAACCGCTGAGTTCGCAGAGGCTTCGATGACGACGCGGAGCGAATTGAGCTGATTTTCAGCAGTCTCCAATCGACCACCCACCAAAGTAATTACCTCTCCTCAAAAGGTGGCGCAAATAATGAGGTTATGGCGTATGGAAAGGCATTCCTCTCTTTTTTACTAACGCTCTTATGTGCGAGCGGCGCGTTTGCAACCGAGAAGCTGATTGCGTTGACTTTCGACGACGGCCCGCGGCCTTATGTTTTGCTCGAAAATAAAGGACAGCATCCCGGGCCGGGCTTGATGAATGTGCTGGATTCAAACGGGGTGAAGGCTACGTTTTTTGTCGTGGGATGGCGGCTTACGCCGAAGACATGGGGCGACCGGCGCTATGAAGAGAACATCGGCGTGACCTGCCTGGACGCGGCACAGCAGCTACTGAAGCACGGTTTCGAATTGGAGGACCACACCTACAGCCACGTTGAACTCCGAACCGCGGAGCGAAAAAACGGAGAGCAATGGGTACTCGGCGACGTGAACCGTGGCGCCGAGGCGATCAAGGCTGTTACAGGATCGCAGCCGAAGTATGTGCGGCCGCCCGATTGGATCATTACTGACGACGCGCGACGCGATCTTGAGCGGCAGGGATATCACCTATTGACCATTTCGTCGGAGAATCCGGTCGCCCTGCGCGATGTGAATTCGCTCGACTACTTGTGCACGAGAAGTGCAGTGGGATGTCCGAAGCCATCGCTGGCGAGCGGAGTGTTACGGCAGATTGAACAACGCGAGAAGCACGGGGTATTCACCCACATTCTGGCGTTCCATGAGCTGTCGTCGACTACAGCGATGATGCCGGAGTTGATCTCAGACCTGAAAGCCAAGGGATATCGTTTTGTCACGCTAAACGAGTACATGCACTTGGTACAAGAAAAGCAGGAAAGGTGAATACAATCGGGACTCAAGAACGACCATTCTGTTTTGTCATATGTCAGTACCATCCGAAAAAACGCTGATTTCTAGCAACCTCTACCCGCTCTTGACAATCTATGTCTACGACCCCGTGTGGCATAGCATTGATGAACCGCTTTCCTCCATCCTGCATTGCAATAATCGGTGTCATCGCGGCCGTTGCCGTCCTGGTGGTTCTAATTACTCCTGCGCCGGACGAGCTTCCGAGCATCGGCCCGCATGCCCTGGCAAAGATCTTTTTGGCCCCGGCTGGCAGGACCGATCTTTCACCCAACGGAATCTCTACTAGTAGTCATGCGATCGAGATGCGAGTATTCGCCGCTTGGGGAGGTGTAGATCTGCTCTCCTATACCTGCACTCGATTGTGCTAGATCTCCACCTCCACTCTCCCGCACGCATTATCCAATTCAGACCCATCTAACAAGTCGATCTCTTCTCGAATGAAGAGGCTGGCGGGATCCTCGGAGATTTACCTCATGTGGAACAAGCAGCCCGGCAATTCTGAGGTCGTAGTCAGCGCTGCTTTTTACGATCTCTTCACTGCAGTGAGCGCGATCAAAGCCCTCAATGAAATGGGATTCGAAGACCGTGATCTTGATCTGATCGCGTTCCTGGCGGGCTGCCAACCAGAGCTCTCCTGCTTTTTCGACGAGGCAGGCGTTCCTCGTGAGCACGCATCCTATTACCAGTCGTGCTTCGAAGACGGTGGAGCTCTGGTAATCGTCCGTACATGCCAGTCGAGGCGGAAAAATGCAGCCCGTGCTGTGCTGAGGGAGCGAGGCGGAGACTTTGCTCCAGCCATCCAGTAGCCACGAATACAAAACACAGATGTGAGGAATGAGGTGTGTTGTGAACCAGACTTCTCGCAAGCCAGGACTACGCGCTGTTCAATTGCTAAGCGCGTGGAAATCGATCCTCATGGGCAGCACTCCGATGTTGTCAATCGAAATCACGCGTGAATGCCCACTGCAATGTCCCGGTTGTTATGCATACGGAGATGACCATTTGGGCGGTTCCATGACGCTCCGAAGCGTCAGCGACTACCGAGGCGATGAGCTGGTAGACGCTATCGTTCGATTGATCAAAGAGCATCGTCCTTTACACGTGTCGCTGGTAGGCGGTGAACCGCTGATACGCCACCGCGAGTTGAGTCGACTGCTGCCAATTTTGAGTGAAATGAACGTCCACACGATGGTAGTTACGAGCGCGGTGATCCCGATCCCGAGGCATTGGATGGAAATTCCCCGCGTTCGGGTGGCGGTATCGGTTGATGGCCTTCCGGAGCACCATAACCCTCGTCGGAAGCCGGCGACGTATGAACGGATCCTCGAAAATATCAGCGGGTGCCAGGTCAACGTTCACGCGACGATCACACATGCCATGCTGCAGCGGCCTGGATACATTGAAGAATTTATGCGGTTCTGGAATGCCCGTCCGGAGGTAGTGCGCATCTGGGTGAGCACCTTCACACCGCAAATCGGAGAGCAGAGTGCAGAAATCCTGACCCCGAAGGATCGTGAGTTCGTGGCCCGCGAGTTGCTGCAAGCCAGGACCGACAATCACAAACTGCTCATGAACGACGGAATTGCAAATGCGATACTCCATCCGCCGTCCGACCCGAGCGAATGCATGTTCGCAAGGATGTCAACGAATTACACCGCCGATCTGAAAACCCGAGTGGAGCCATGCATTTTTGGCGGATCACCGGACTGCTCACAATGCGGATGCGCTATAAGTAGCGGTCTGCATTGGCTGAAGGGCATTCGCTTAGCAGGATTTGTGAAGATCGAAAACATTGCTCTGACATCTGCCGCCATCGGCACTTTTGCAGGACGTTTCCGCGGGCGAAAGCATCCTCGATGGAGCGTCAAGCCCACATCAGACTTTGTTCAAATCTCGGCCGCGATGACAAAAAAACTCTAGCGGAGAGCAACCGGAGAAACCTGTTGCTGCAGAGTCCGTTGCCCTGTCATGGAAAAGACATGCGGTGACGGTGGCCTCGGCATGTCCGCATCATTCCGACCCTGTTTACCCTGACAGTATCGTTTTGCGGTTGAAGTCACTTAATTTCGAAGAGGTGAGAACTCTCTTGAGTTGGAGTCAAACTTTTCTCACATTGTGCTTTCTGTAGTCGAGACGAGTTTGACGCGTTCAGGAATCAAGTGGACAAGTCTTGCCGAGTCCCTCTACCCAGCATTGAGGGGGTTGTGTGCGCCGATTAACAGTGGAGATAGTGCTTCTGTTTTTCACCGCGATGACGCTGTGTGGGTGCCAGGACTTGGTACCACGTGATACCCAGAGCCTGCTGGTCCCCAGATTTCAGCGCTCGGAGATTTTCGGTTTTGTCGCTGGACTTGGCACGACCTTTGCGGCTGTCCCGGACCTGCTGGCCATGCTTCGCCGTCGCTCGGCGGCCGGTATGAATCCGAGAATGGCGGCGATCATGGCTGTCTTTCAGATCCTCTGGGTCTATTACGGATTGTTGATTTTATCGAGGCCGGTAATTGCGTGGAACGTGATTGCGATCTTGATTAATTCTTTGAGCGTCGGCGCCTATTTTCATTTCGTCCGTAAGGAAAAGGTGAATCACGCTGGGAAGTGACGACGGCCGGATCGCACTCGGGCCTCGCGCACAGCCGCGCTGAAACTGCGCCAGACGGGAACCGAGGTTTCAGCGAGCGTGCATTCTCTTCAGATCGCCAGGATCTACCTTTGCGCCTGAGAACAGGGAGAAGGCCTCATGATCAATACCCGATTCTTCTTAGCTCTAACCCTGCTTTTAGCGACTCCGCTTTGCGCGCGAGACAAGACCGATGTCCTGGTGATGACGAATGGTGACCGCTTGACCTGCGAAGTCAAGGGGTTGGATGCGGGCGTGCTCTATGTGTCCTTCGATTACATTGACGGTACCGCGTCGGTGAATTGGACGATGGTAAAGAGCCTCGAAAGCAACCAGTTGTTCGTCGTGAAAACGGAGGGCGGCCAGGTCTATGCGGGCACGCTGCGAACGCCCGAGGCCGGCGCGGACAGACCGGTGCAGATACAGGTCTTGTCGGGTACGAAGGAAGATACGCTGGAGCTTTCCCAGATCGTCAAGATGGTAGCAACATCGGACAGGTTCTGGCAGCGATTCAATGGCGAGTTGGGCTTCGGTGTCATTTATTCAAAAGGCAATCAATCGACACAGTACAGTTTGACCTCTCAGACCGCATATGTCCGGGAACGCTGGAATGCCATGGCCAGCTTCAGTTCGAATTTGTCTTCCAGTGCGGGAACGAGTCCATCTACCCGGAATGATCTCGGTTTTGGCGGGCGTCATCTGCTTCCGTGGAATCAATGGTTCTATGCCGGCTTGGGAACGTTTCTGCAAAGCTCTGAGCAAGGAATCCAACTGCAGAGCACTGTCGGAGGCGGGATCGGACGTTACTTTAAGAACACAAACCGTGCGAGCGTCTCGGTGCTATTCGGGCCTGCCTGGCAGAACACCGAATACAAACAGACCATTGTTGCCGCTAATAACCAGAACCTCGCGGCTGCCATCGTTTATGGCCAGGCGCAATTTTTCACGTTCAGTAAGACCAGTCTGAACGTGACGGGCTCAGCCTTGCCGGCCCTCTCGGATCCGGGACGTGTGCGCTTCGACACCAATGCCTCGTATTACGTCAAGATCTTCAGCAACCTGAAGTGGAACGTAACCTTTTATGGAAACTGGGACAACCGGCCGCCGCCAGGTCTATCGGGCAGCGATTATGGAACAAGTTCCGGGCTCACCTGGACCTTTGGATTGAAGTGAGCGTCGGACGCAGCGGTGCTGTCTTTTCTGACAGTGAACTAATTGAGACCTGACCTTGTAGCCTACTAATGCTGGAGGTTTGGCAATGTCCAAATGGATGGCAGTACTGCTGTTGATAATGGCCTCCGTAACGCCAAGCATGGCTAAGAAGGACAAGGGATCCACGACGCTGAAGGATATTCAGCCCGCAGGTACGACGGATACGAAAGACAAGAAGAACCAGCAGTACGATTTCTTCTTCGAGGTCTCTGGGAATCGCTACACCTGCCGGACAAGCCCAAAAAAAAATCTGAAGGCAACTGACTTCGTTGTCGGTAGCGATCTGAAGTATGAGATCGACGAGGATAAGGCGAAGTTAAAATCCACAGGCGGGAAAGAAGCGAAGTGTACGGTAGTGCGTGTTGAGAAAGCGTCAACTCCAACTACGGCCCAACGCCCATGAGTGATACCTCCGATGCGTGGAGATGCACGATCTTCCAACCTTTCTCCGTTTTGCTCAGAACGATAGTTCGTCGATTGAGGAAACCTGGCTTATCGTCGAGATGAAAGGTCGCGATCGCGACGTCTCCGAACAACTGTAAGCTCAGATCCCTTGGTTGAATGTCCATGTATGGGGCGGCTGTTTTGGCCCCGCGTATCTGCTGGAATACCGTCTTGAAAGCCTTCTCGAACTCAGCACGTCCGTTGGCACGCTCCGGCATCGCACGTGGATAGAACACTGTCGCGTTGTCATCGAACGAAAGCCTGAAATTTTCCCAATCCAGGTCATCAAAGGCTCGAATGAACCTGGCGAGCGCCTGCCGTACATCAGCATCTACAGCTGCGGGTTGTGATTGAGCGAAAACTATAGGAAGAAGAAGTGCGAAAGCTATCGCAATGCGGAGAATCATAGCGCATGAGTATAAGGAGAAGACTAATGGAGATCCTTCGCGCAACTGGAACATCATGACTGGGCGTTGACTTGGATTCCTGGGTCAACTGGAAATTGATGCTGTCAAATTCACGGTAAATCCAGTGAACTGGTACAGGGTTTTGGGATTGGTCCTTGCGTTACGGTGTTCCCTGTACCTTAGGAACGGAACTAATGCTAAAGGCAAATGGCGCAACTTGGCGT
>Ga0070712_100002069_pt1 | contig 12307 bp, 14 predicted proteins | sample LARL81metaG_FD_71396 | JGI IMG/M metagenome (GOLD analysis project Ga0070712, IMG submission 71396) | Corn, switchgrass and miscanthus rhizosphere microbial communities from Kellogg Biological Station, Michigan, USA - LAR L8-1 metaG | ecosystem: Host-associated > Plants > Roots > Rhizosphere ...
AACCGCTGATGAGGGAACGTCATTCCCCGCACGTCACGGCGCGGATACCGGCCTGGTAAGGCCGGATTCCCGTCCGTCGCCGGCTATTGACTGATGCGGTTCATGCGTTAACCCTTGTTATCGCTACTGGTCTGAGCGTCGAATATCCCATCTGACCTGCCCATACTGTATTCTGGCGTGGTAGCACAGAGATGCCTCTAGAGGATAAGAGGCTCGGATTCGCGCATCTGCGGGAAGGGCGATGGGGGCGATGGGAACCAAGCTGGAGGCCGTGGCGGCGCCGCCGCTGGCGGACCTGGCGGAGTCGTGGCTGCTGGCCCTGGAGGCCAGGCGCCGGAGCCCGGCCACACTGCGGGCCTACCGGCAGGGGTTGGCCGCGTTCCTGCGCTGGCACGCCCAGACGGCCAAGCCGGGTACCGAGCCGGTGCTCGACAAGGCGACCGCCGCCGCGTTCCTGGCCGACCTCGGCAAGCAGTGGTCGGCCGGCACCTGCCAGCTACGCCACGCCGCGCTCCGCCAGTTCTCCACCTGGCTGGCCGAGGAGGGCGAGACGCCGACGGACGCCCTCGTGGGGCTGAGGCCGCCGAAGGGCGACCGGCCGGTCATCCCCCGCCTCTCCAACGAGGAGGTCGCCGCCCTGGTGCGCGCCTGCCGCGGCCCCGCCTTCGTGGACCGCCGCGACGAGGCCCTGGTCCGGCTGATGACCGAGGGCCTGCTCCGCGCCTCCGAGGCCCTGGGCCTGACCGTCGCCGACGTCGACGTGCGGCGCGGCATCGCCACGGTCAGGAGGGGCAAGGGCGGCAAGGGCCGCCTGGTGCCGTTCGGCCCGGAGACCGGCCGGGCGCTCGACCGCTACCTGCGCCTGCGCCGCCGCCACCCTCTCGCGCACACGGCGCCGATGTGGCTGCCCGGCGGTGGCCGGGCGGGCTTCCACTACCAGGGCCTCGCCGCCGCCCTCGGCGCCCGGGCCAGGGCGGCCGGCATCGAGGGCTTCCACCTGCACCGGCTGCGGCACACCGGCGCCTCCCGCTGGCTGCGCGCCGGGGGGACGCCGACCGCGCTGCGCGCCGTGGGCGGCTGGACGACCCTGGACATGGTGCAGCGGTACACCGAGGACGACGCGGCGGCGCAGGCGATCGAGGAGGCACGGCGGCTGGGCCTCGACCGGCTGGGCTGATCCTGGCCGCCGTTGGGCCGCGGACATGGCGGGCTGCGCCTGGGCGGCGCCCATCCTGGGCGCAACCCACGGCGGTGCGGGCGCGCCCGTGCGGCCCCAGGACGCCTCCTAATGATGCAACGCACTTGGCAGGCTCAGGCGCGAGGGGCCTGGAGCGGGCACTCCATGTGCTTGTCAGCGCCGATATCACGATCTGGTGCCAGTGCAGTTCGTAGCACGCGATCCCACTTCCAGCCGCGCTGGTTAGAGTTCCTGTGTGGTCACTCAGGTGCCCCAGGGGGGATTGACCTCGGTGGAGCAGGCGCTGGTCGAGCATGTCGGCCGCGGGGAATGGCTCGACCTGATCCCCGACGTCCCCAAGGGCGAGGTGATTGATGGGGCCGCGATGCGGTCGTGGGGGGATTCCCGGACCTGCCGGGCGTTCGTGATCCGCGACATCTTGCGCGGGCGGCTAGCGGCTGACCCTGACCCGCATGGGCTCCGGCTTCGGGGGGCCAGGATCACCAGCCGCCTTGACCTGGAAAGCCTCACTACGGATGTCAACCTTGAGCTGAAAGACTGCCTCCTGGAGGAAGGCGTCCTCGCCCGGGGTGCCCGCCTAGCATCCGTCGTCCTGGCTGGATGCCACATCGAACACCCCGCCGAATCACCCCTAGACGGCGCTGACCTCACGTGTAGTGCGCTCGACCTGGCCGAGGCAAGAGTCATCGGCCACAGCCATGGGGGCGCGGTCCACCTGTTCAATGCTCGCATCGGCGGCGACCTCTTTTGCATGGGGGCGGAGCTGCGCAACGACTTCGCCCCCGCCCTGATGGCGAACAGCATGCAGGTCGATGGGAGTATGTCCCTCTCCGGCCGATTCAACGCCAGCGCCAGCGCCAGCGCCGGCGCGGTCGACCTGTCCGGCGCCCGCATCGGCGGCAGCCTCCGCTGCTCCGGGGCGCAGCTGCGCAACGACTCCGGCCCCGCCCTGATAGCGACCAGCATGCAAGTCGGCCAGGACATGGTCCTCTCCGGCGGATTCAGCGCCAGCGGCAGCAGCAGCGACGGCGCGGTCAACCTTACCGGCGCCCGCATCGGCGGCCAGCTCACCACCTCCGGGGCGGAGCTGCGCAACGACTCCGGCCCCGCCCTGAGCGCGGCCCACCTGGAAGTCGATCACAACATGATCCTCGGGGGAACGTTCACTGACACCGGCAGCGCTAGCGCCGGAGCGGTCTACCTGGTCGGCGCCCGCATTGGCGGCAACCTGACCACCGCGGCGGCGGAACTGCACAGCGACTCCGGCCCCGCCCTGGCCGCCAGCGTCCTGCAAGTCGGCCAGAGCATGTTTCTCGCGGGCCGGTTCACCGGCGGGGGTGAGGGTGTGGCGGTCGAGCTGGCGGGTGCGCGGGTGGACAGCATGTTGGTGTTCGCTCCGGCGCGACTGGAGCACAAGGCCGATTCTCATCGGCTCGCGGTGGATGGGCTGACCTATGCCGGTGTGCCCCAGCCAATCTCAGCCGATGCCGGTGTGCCCCAGCCAACCCCTGCCGAGGGCTGGCTGGACCTACTGCGGGATGGCACGCCCCGGTACGCCGCGCAGCCATATCAGCAGCTGGCCGCGGGGTACCGGGCCCTGGGCGACGAGCGAGAGACCCGCAAGATCTTGATAGCACAGCGCGAAGACGAGCTCGCCCGCACTGACCCAGGCCCGTGGGAGCGGCTGTGGGGCAAGATCACTGAGATTACTCTCGGCTACGGTTACAAGCCCTGGCGGGCCCTGTGGTTCCTCGCCGGGGTCCTGGCCGTGTCCTGCGTGCTTGCGGTCTTGCTCGGCTCGCATGGTGCGCTGACCACAACCGACAAGACGCTATACAAAGATCGGCCATGCACGGTTATACAGCAGGTCAGTGTGGGACTGGATCTCAACCTGCCGGTGGGCACCAGCGTGGCCCGGGCGAAATGCGACCTGACCAGGAAATCAACCAGTGCGACCGGTGCCTGGCTGACCGCCACAGGCTGGGTGATGCGGGTACTGGCGTGGGCGTTCGCGGCGCTGTTCATCGCCGGCTTCACCAGCGCCGTGCGCAAGACCTGATCTACCTGCCGTTGCAGTACTTACGGGCTGGGTCCCTCGCCCGGCTTCGAGGCTATGGCCCGCATCAGTTCGGCCGCGTAGGCCCCGCGTCGAGCTACACCGAAGGCGTTGCGCATGGGGCCCGCCGGTCGGCCTGGTAGCCCGCCTGGGCTGCAGAGCGCCGGGCAGGCGCCAAGGGGAGAATCCGCAGGTCGGCGCCCGCATCCATACCTATACCTGTAGAAGATAATCGGCCCTGTTGCGGACGGCCCCGTGGAATCTTCCCAGGTCAGAGGCACGGCGCCTCGGCGCGCCCTCCGCCGCCTTCCCTGTCCTATCGGCTAGGCTCGGCGGTGGAGAGGAACAGTCGGCCCAACGGAACGCGGGGCCGACCACGAAACGCGTTCGGAAAGGAACGCGGCCTCTCCAAATGCCCAGGACCACCAACCCCATCACCCCCGGCCAGCGGCGCCAGCGCGCCCGCCTCGCCAACGCCGCCCGCTGGTCCCGCCTGCCCGGCGACCAGCGCGCCGACCAGACCGCCAACGCCCGCGCCGCCCTCTGGAGCAAGTACCTCGACCAGGTCGACCCGGACGGGGTGCTGCCCGAGGCCGAGCGGGAGAAGCTCGCCCGGTCGGCGCGGCGGGCCGACCTCGAGCGCTGGTCGCTCATGGCCTCCCGCACCCGCACCGCCAAGGCCCGCCGCGGCAAGGAGGCCGCAGGGTGACCCGGCGCGCCGCGTTTCCGCAGGCCAGGCGGGGTGCGGGGCGCCCGATAATTGGCGATTACCTCCACTCGCCGGGCGGTGCGCGGTGACCGCCCGGGACTGGCGCGAGATGATGCCCGACGACGACCCGTTCCCCGAGGCCCCCTGGCCCGAAGCGCCCAGCGGGCGGCCCGCCGAACCCGACCTCGCCGCTATCGCCGCCCTCTACACGCCCGTCGATTGGGCCGCCGCGTTCGCCGCCGCGCCCGAGGAGACCGACTGGCTCTACCGCGAGTTCCTGGAGCGCGGCACCCTCAACGCCCTGTTCGCCAAGCCCGCCGTAGGCAAGTCACTGCTCGCCCTGGAGACCGCCGCCGACCTCGCCCGCGCCGGACAGACCGTCCTCTACCTGGACCAGGAGAACCGCCTCACCGACCTCGTGGAGCGACTCCAGGAGTTCGGCCGCGAGCCTGGCGATCTGGAGCGGCTGGTCCTCTACAGCTTCGCCCACCTGCCTCCCCTCGACACCCCGCAAGGCGGGCGGCACCTGGCGGCCCTGGCCGCCGCCCACGGCACCGCGCTCGTGGTGATCGACACGGCCAGCCGGATGATCGCCGGGCACGAGAACGACGCCGACACATTCCTGGCCCTGTACCGCTGTGCCCTGGCGCCCCTCAAGGGCCAGGGAATCACCGTGCTGCGCCTCGACCATCCCGGCAAGGACGAGAGCCGCGGCCAGCGCGGGTCAAGCGCCAAGGACGCCGATGTAGATACGGCCTGGCGCCTGGCGGCCGTCACCGAGGGCCTGGAGTACCGGCTGGAGCGCACCAAGAGCCGGAGCGGCCACGGCCCGGCCGCCTGGGCGCTCCACCGCAGGTACGGGCCGCTGCGCCACGACTGGGAACCGGCCGGCGGGCGGAGCGCCGCCGAGGCCGCCCGGATCGCTGAAATCTTGTCCGCGCTCGACCGGGCGGGCCTGCCCCTCGATGCCGGCCGGGACAAGGTGCGGACAGTCATCGCCAAGGCGGGGATCAAGGCGACCAACGCCCTGCTGGGAGAGGCTATCCGCGCCCGCCGATCTGTCCCCGGACAACCGGCGGACAGCGCGGGCAGTGGCCAACTGTCCGCTGTCCCCACCCCTAAGGGGGGACAGCCGGACAGCCACCGGCCCCGGACACTGCCGCCGCAGGAGCAGGCCGCCTGCGAGGAGAGGCGGGGCGAATGAGCGGGACCATGGACCCTGGCGCCGACCCGCGCCTGCGGTTCGATGAGCCCGTGCGCTGCGTATGCGGCGGCCTCGGCGCAGTCACCGACGCGGCCGACGCCGGGGACGGCTGGTGGCTGGCCACCTGGCAGACCCAGCACCGCCCTGGCTGCGAGGGCCTGGCCGCCCCTGAACGCGCCTACCTGGTCGATGCCGAGGCGATGGCCAGAGGCGACTACCTCCTGCCGGGGGTGGCGGCCGAGGAGGAGGCGCCGCCGGTCCCCCCTGGGCACCTCCCCCGCTGCCGGGCCACCGCCTCCACGACCGGCCAGCAGTGCCGCAACCGGGCCGGGCCGGGCGGCCTCTGCCCCCCGCACAGGCGGCGTCCGTGACCGCGCCGCGCACGCCGATGGGCGGCGCCGAGGCCGAGACCGCCGCCCTCCTCATCGCTGAGCGTCTCGGCGTCGAACTGGCCGAGGCCCGGCGCCTGGCCGCCCGCCTCGACGCGGCCAAGCCGGGGCGCCTCGCCGCCCTGGCCCGCAACCTGCCCGCCGCCGAGCTCGCCGCCCTCGCCCGGGAGGCCCGCGATGACTGACCCGCCCGCCCTGCCTCGCCTGACCGCCGAGCAGGAGGCCGCGGTCGCCGCCCTCCTCTCCTCGCCCGCGCCTCCGCGACCGCCGCCGCCGACCCATGAGCCTGCCCTCCGCCTGCCCGACCCGAGGCTATGGACGCCACCTGTGCGCCTGCGGCTGCGGGTGCGGTGTACCGCGCACAGGTCGGACGGGGCGCCCTGCCGCGCCTGGGCGATCCACGGGGGCCGGGTGTGCGCCGCGCATGGGGGCCGCGCCCCGCAGGTCCGCGCCGCCGCCCGCCGCCGCCTGGAGTCGGCCGCGCTGACGCGCTACCTGTACCGGCGCGTGCCCCTGCCCGCCTTTCCGGCGGCGTGGGCCGCCTCGGCGCTGGGCGGCGATGTGGAGCGCATGGCGTGGGCCGACCGGGTGCTGGGGCGCGACTGATGCCCGCCGAACCGCCCGCCTCGCTGTGGGACGCGGAGGGTAGAGTCCTGCTCTCCCCGGCCGGTGTGCGTCTGTGCGCTGCCGCCCTGGAGATAGCGACCCGGCAGAAGGCTCGCCATGGCGGTGGCGCGGTCCCACCGGCCGGTGATCTGGCGTATGTGCGTCGGGTGTTTCACCTGGCCGAGGAGAGGGCCGCAGGTACCGCGCCCGGAACTATGGGGCGGCCATTTAGGGCCGAACTGCCATCGTCGGATGCATTGGTCAGCACGGCCGGGGCTGCCGCTATCTGGCAGTGCTCGCCGCGGGCGATTCGCCGGGCCATCGAGGTGGGTCGGCTTCCGGGCCGGCAGCACGGTCGTGACTGGCTGATACCGGAGTCGGCTGTGCGGGAGGCCGCGGGGAGGAGACGCCGTGGGGGACGCCAGGCAGGCAGCGCTGTACGCGGCGTACCGGCAGATCATGGCGGCCGCGAGGCAGGGGACGATCAGCCCGGAGGGCGCTCTGCGGTGGGCGCGGAGGGCAGCTCAGGGTGAGCCGGTCGATGTGCTGGCCGCCCTGACGGGGCCGCTCGCGGAGGATCGTCTCGCCTGGATGAAGGCAGCTGCCCGCCCCGATCTTGCGCCTGCGGTGCTGGAGGTCCTGGGCGGGTACGCGCAGGCGGCCGAGCCGGTCCGCGGGGTGGGTGAGATGACCGACGCTCAGGCCGACCGCCTGTTGCCGCCGCGTGGGTCGGAGCTGGTCCCCGGCCCGGGGGAGATGTCGAACGCGGAGGCCGATCGCTTGTTGCCTCCGAGGAGCCCGGCGGAGTTTGAGGCTCGCGCCCAGGCCCGGGATATCCGCGCCAGCCGGGTGGAGAGCTTGTCTGACGCCGAGTTGTACGAGCTTCTGTTCGGTCAGGAGGACGAGTGACTTTCACGCGGACGGTTGGTGGTGGGCGCTGCCGGGTCCGTCCGTTTTCGCAGGGGAGCGCCCCGGCTCGTTCACGATTCCTCGCTGGGGCGCTCCCCTTTCCTACTACCCGGGTCGGCTGGCTCCTCCTGACCGCCCCGGGTGCGGAGACGCGCTCCGGTGGCATCGGACCTCAAGGCTCTCGCGCCGCCTCGCCGCGGACCGCTAGTGCCGCTTCAGGCAACGTTTGCCCGGCACGGCGGGGGCACGGCAGTCACGCTGACTTGGATCGGGCGCTGCCCGTTGATCCCGGCGCGGCGTCGGCGCTGACTGACACCTATCCGGGCGGCCCGCACAGCGCCCGGCGGGTATCCGTCAAAATCGGGTCAGGCCCCCGGGGGACCTGGGCACATGGGCGGGTGCATCCCCGTTTCAGGCCCTCATCCCTGCTACGGGCCAGACAGCGCAGCGCATATCAAAGGGTCCGCGTCCCCGGAGAAGAAGTTGCCACTCTGGGAGATCAACGTGCCGGCCCCGAGGATGGGGATCCCCTCGTCCGTGTGGCCGATGACCGGGGCCTCGAACACCACCCTCCCGGTGAACATCACGCCGGGCTGAAGCATGAACGTCAGGCCCGTCGCGCCGCCAACCGCAAGCGTGCCCACCTCACCCCCGCCCGTGTAGTCGACGTGCACAGGGAATGGCGAGCGGGAGACGATGGACTTCCCCGTCGACGGGGCGGTGAAGGACTGCGTGAAGCCCGGGCCGGAATTGCTCGACCTGACCAACGCGCCGCTCTGATCGTAGAACAAGGTTGTGTTGACGTTCCCCGCGAAGACGAGGAAGACATCGAACCCGCAGGTAGTGCTGAGTTCGTCGTCGGGAATGCTGAGGTTGACCTGTTGGTGGAAGTGCTGCGGCGGTGTCGCCCAGGCGGGCGTCGCCGCAAGCGTGCCTCCCCCCAGCGCCAGAAGCGCGACCAGGCTTACCAGTAGACCGATCCGTCGTCCCATGACGACCTCCCCCCTGCGGGCCTTGGCCCCTGATTACCCAGCACCGCAACTCGCGTGTGCGCAGGAGCGATGCAGAACGTATGCAGACGGTATGGAGATCCTCGGCCCAGCAGCGGCCCGCCTGGGCTCTATGGGCTACCCGTGATACACGTGGCCACCACCTCCGGCAGGTGGGGAGATGATCGCGCCCCCCAATCGAGGCTTCCTACGGGCCGGACGGTGCACCTCACCTACCAGAACCGGCCCGGGCAAACGTTGGCTGCTGCGGCACTAGAACGCTCCTGTGCGCCCCGGGGCCTGGCCCTAGCGCCCGGCCGGCCGGGTTCGCGGGCCTCGCGGAGGCCGCGGATCTGCCCCGTTATCCCCTACTCGCCGCCGCCCGGGGTGACGGGGACGGTGAACCCGCAGGCCAGGGCGGTGTGCGCCTGTGACTGGAGTTGCGGTACGGCGGCGTTACCCCTACAGGCGGGTGCAGAAGGCCAAGTCAGGCGGGGGGGTCACCTGGGATGGCTACACCTCGGCCAGGCCCGCGCCGGGTGAGATGACGAACGAGGAGGTGGACGCCCTCTTCCCGCCGCGCACCGCGGAGGAGGCCGAGCGCCGGGCGCGGACGGTGGAGGCCCGCGCCGCCCGGGTGGAGGCGCTGTCGGATGACGAGCTGTATGACCGCCTCTTTCCGCCCGAGTATGACCAGAGGACCGCTGAGGACTGAGGCTGAGCCTCATTGCGATGCGGCGTCAAAGCCGCCTCACAGCTGGTTTCCACTTCCCGCCGTGAGGACCCAAGGTGCGAGAGTGGCCTCCTCCTTTCGGGTCGCAGTGACCGCGCCTGCGCCGCCGACGTAGGGAGAGGGCCGCGCCCGTTCACTGGCAGGCGGGCGCGGCCCCTGGGCTGCGGTGGCAGAGCGTGTGAGGCCCTGACGTCAACCGTCGGTGCTGCCTGCGCGTCCGCTACAACGAGGGGGTGGGCGGATTGGGAAAACTTACGGGATGGTGGCGGGCCGAGCGTGAGGCAAGCCGCCGCGCCCGCGAGGTGGAGCGGGAGCATCATGCGGCTTCTCAAGAGCAGCAGAAAGAGGAGCGTGCGCAACGGGAAAGAGAACGCACAGCAGAGTGGCGGCAGCACCAGGACAGCTCGGAACGGATGGGGTCAAGCGACTGGCAGCACCGGCTCGGGGTGGAGATCCGCGAAAGCGAGGTCTACGAATGGCCTTCCGGCAAGCATCTCGGCCCGCTTGCAGGTGCCCGGGCCGGGATGACTGATCCGACACGCAGCCGGGGGGAAGCTGCCGCGATGACCGTTGCGTTTGGCCTGCCGGGGCTGGCCGCCGGGGGCGGTTCCAAAGCAGCCACGCACGTGAGCTTTACCAACGGCGCCGTTGTCATCACCAATCTTGAGCGGAGCAAGGAGATCGCCCGCGCTCAGACAGACGTGGTGCACTTCAACGCGCTCGCTCAGTAAGCGCTCACCTCCGCTCGCACCGCCGGTGTGAGTCGCCGGGCTGCCGGTCGGTCTGGTACCGGCCCCGCTGCGAGCGTCGGCGCTGAGCCCGGCGTGTAACAGGAACAGGGTTCCCGTCGTTGACTGTCACGACGGCCGTAGGGGACCTGGCCGCCTGGCCACGTGGCTCCTGCGCGTGACCCGTGGGAGCCCGCAGCGTCTGGCGGCTGCGGGCTCCCACGATCTGTTATGGGACGCGCAGGGGGCCGTCCGGTCCCGGCGGTGCCTCCCGGGCGAGGATGGCGGCGATGTCCTCGGCGGACACGCCATGCAGGTGCAGGTGTACCTCGTGCGGGGGGGCCTTACAAGTCGCCGAAGAAGTTCTCGTCCACCTGTTTAAGGGTGAACGTCTCCTCCTCCACTACACCGCAGTTGTGCTCGATCATCAGGTTCGCCAGTTCTGGCCCGTCGATGAGGATCAGCCGGGCATTCACACGTTCGGCATAGTCCTTGGCCTCGGCGCTGAAACGGGTCGTGGTGATGAAGATCCCCCGGGCGGCCTGAGCGCCGTGGAGAGCGCCCACGAACGCCTGCATGTCGGGTCTCCCAACATGCCGGTCGGTGTAGCGCTTCGCCTGGACATAGACGACATCGAGACCAAGTCGGTCCAAGCGGATCAGGCCATCAAGCCCCTGGTCGCCGGGCCCACCGAGGTGCTCTGTGGCAGTCTCTAGTCCCCCGTACCCCATGCGCACGAGCAGTGTGAGCACCAGTTGCTCCAGGAACTCCGGGGGCTGCTTGATGACTCGGGCGACCAGATCAGCGGCGACCGCAGAGTGCGAATCATCAATCAGCTCCGTGATCGCTTCCCGAGGCGACAGGCTAGAGGCCGCCGCCGATCCCGTGTCCAGCGATTCCTCGGAGGACTTGCCCTTGCGCTCCCGGGTCCGGTGGCGGAACTCGACGAACTCGGGGAAACCGGAGAGGACGCCCACGTCAACCCGGTCCCGGTGATCCCGCAAGACCTGCTGGCCGCGATCGGTGATCTGCGTGATTCCGCGAGCAGGCCGTTCGAGAAGCGCCGCCTGAGCTAGATAGGTCACCGCCCAGGCAACCCGGTTCAAATACAGCGGCTGACCTCCACTGGGCAGCATTATCTTCCGCTCATCGTCCGTCACACCGAGGGCCGCCGCGATCCGATCGCGAACCTCGGCCGACGAGTGCGGGTTCCTGTCGGCGTGCACCTCCAGGACGGGCCGCATCAGCGACTGATAGTCAGGGATCGCCACAGCTTCTCCTAGTGCATGTCTTGTCCCGAACGTCGCCCTGCTTGCGACTGATTAAGCGCGCACGTCGCCCACTGGCGGTAGAGCGGTTGGGCGGGCTAAAGGTCTAGCACGATTCCAGCCGCAAACCAAACGATCACCTTCCGCGTCTATTTACCTGGGATTCCTCGCCGGGCGCGGGCCGCTCGGGGGCGCGCCCCGGCTGGCGAGTGGAGGCCGCCGGGGCGCGTCTCTGGCCCGACAGCGTGAGCCGTCTGGTTAGCCGGGAGGCTACCTAGGCGAGCGCAGTTCGGTTCGCATTAGGTCGATCAGCGCCATGTCGCACTTGTGGCCCTTATCCAGCGCTGAGATCGCCTGCTTTATCACGGGAATGACTCGCTCGGGGAACGCCTGGTCATCAGCCCCGCTGGCCGCTGCCGCCTTCATGGCTTCCTGTACCTTGTCGAAACGCGATGATTCCTCGAAGTCGACAGAACGCGCCTCGTTGAGAGCATCCAAGACCTCTCTTGAGGCATAGGCCAGCAACTGGACCTGCGCTGCGGACCAGGCGGGCGTGTCTCGGGCGGCGCTGGTTTCCGCCAGGAAGTTTGCCGGCTCCACGTCGCTCCTCATCTGGTCTAGCTCGCGCTCACGCCTGGCCCCGCGGTTCACCAGTTCCGCGAGAGCCGCCTCGTAAGCGGCTGCCCGCTTGTCCCAGACCCTGCTCTCCCGGGCATGCGCGATGGTCCGCCTTGTGTTCCAGATGGCGGCCGAGAATCCGGCTACGCCGACGAGGACTGTGCCGCCGACGCCGATGGCGGCAGCCATCACGGTGGGATTCATGTGGCGCAGGTTAGCGTTGCTAGCACTGGCGACGAGCGGAAATGCCGGGGGTTGTCCTACCCCTCAGAGGCCGCCTGCGGGGGCGTGCCCCGACCCCTGATCGCCGGGGGGCGCCCCTCCTCGCGGCGTAAAGTGGGCACGAGACAGCGCCCCCGGCGCGGTGCGCGAACACCGGCCGGGGACTTGGCACCACCTGAGCAAGCAGGAGGCACCCAATGTCCGATCCTTCCACCGCGCCACCCGGCCGCAACGGCCCCTGGCGCGTCCTGATACTCGACCGTGACCCGGACGACCCCAAGTGGATCGTGGCGACCGTGGTCGAACTGGCCGACATGCGGCCCGCAGGCCCCGGGGCCGCCGTGGACGAGGTGACTACCGCATGGGTGGCGGGCCGGGCGGGCCTGGCCCGCGCCGCGCTCACGCCGCTGCCTGGCGCGCTCGCCTGGCGGGTGGAGTGAGCCCGGCCGCCCCTCTGCAGGCGGGCCAGGTTCGCGGCCTGGCCATGGGGGATAATATGGCGGACAGAGGTGAGGTCCCATGCTGCGTATCCGCAGGTGGGGACAGGGATGAGCAGGCCGTAAACCCTTGTTAGCCTCAAGAATTACCCCGAGGAGCCCGAGCCGGGCTCCGGTGGACTTTCACAGTCCGCCCTGCAGCCAAGGAGTACCCGTGACCGAGACACGCGACGACCACGTC
>Ga0070712_100002072_pt1 | contig 12304 bp, 9 predicted proteins | sample LARL81metaG_FD_71396 | JGI IMG/M metagenome (GOLD analysis project Ga0070712, IMG submission 71396) | Corn, switchgrass and miscanthus rhizosphere microbial communities from Kellogg Biological Station, Michigan, USA - LAR L8-1 metaG | ecosystem: Host-associated > Plants > Roots > Rhizosphere ...
CTTTTTTTCATGGCGAGTCATGCCTTTATAGTGCTGAGAGACAAACCGCGCGCGGCGTCAATTGTGCAAATGGAAGGTTCGGGGCGCGTTGTGTAAGAAAATGAAAATAATATCTTAAGATTCAGCATCACATGATACAGCCAGTCGGTGGAATGAGGCGCTCTTGGCCTTGTCACATAGAGCGACCGTCGCTCCGTTCCTGTGGCGTTTGAAGAAATAGTTTAATGTCTTGTCTTTGTGCTTAAACACAACCCATGCCAAAAGACCTGCCGTGGATACTCGGATTGAGCGCTTCTCATAATGGTGCCGCGTGCTTGTTGAAGGGCGATGAGATCTTTGTCGCGATTCAGGAAGAACGTCTCAGCCGAGTCAAGCGCCAATGGATTCTTGGCGGGTCGCAATCACTGGCTGCAACGTACTGTCTCAACTTCGCGGGAATACAGCCATATGATCTAGCAGCAATCGCACTTTCTGTCACTGGAAGTTCCAGAGATCCTGAGCACAACTTGCAATCAAATCCGGTTGTGAAGTCGAGCGGGAAGCGCACTCGGGTGTTCACGGTTCCTCATCACTATGCTCACGCCGTCAGCGTTTTTGCCACTTCGGGGTTCAGGGATTCAGCGATTCTGGTGGTCGATGGTGTGGGGTCACCAGTCGAGGATCTATTTGAGGAAGAGAGGAAGGTACTAACCAAACGCATCGAGCGTGGATCGGAGATGATTTCACTCTATTCGGCGTCGGGAACGTCGCTCGTTCCTTTGGAAAAGCATCCAGTGGAAGATGGGGCTTGGCTGACCAGTCGAGCCGCCGGTATGCCAGGATTTGGAAGCCTGGGAGGAATGTATTCCGCGGTTGCCGAGCAGATTTTCGGTAACGCGATGGAGGCGGGTAAAGTGATGGGCTTGGCACCTTATGGGGATCCGGAGATACCGGTCGAAGACTTCTTCGAAATCAGGAACGGAACGATCAACTTTCAGAACGCCTTGCCCGAACGATTCAAGCAGAAGGATCGCTGGCCACTGCGCCAGGAAGAGTACACAAATCTCTCCGCATCCGTGCAGAAGGCTTTGGAGGAGGCTTTGCTCTTTCTAGTGAAACGCTTGAGGAAGCTTCAGTCCAGTTCGAATCTTTGCTATGCGGGCGGGGTTGCTCTTAACAGCGTGGCGAACGAGAGGATCATCCGGCATTCCGGTTTTCAGGAAGTGCATATCACACCCGCGGCAGAGGACAGCGGTGCCGCCGTCGGAGCCGCATATTATGCGCTGTGGCAGGTCACGGGAAGTAATTCACGAAGAAAGATGGTGCACGATGCTTGTGGCCAACCTTACTCGTCGGTAGCGATTTCGGCTGCTGTTGACGGTGCCGTGGGGAAGGGAATTCGATATGTGTCTTCGACCGATTCGATCTCCGATGCAGTCGATTTGCTGAGCCAGGGCAAGGTCATCGGATGGTTCGATGGACGTTCCGAACTCGGACCGCGGGCCTTGGGACAAAGGAGCATACTTTGCGATCCGCGACGTCTCTCCTATAAAGACGTGCTGAATCACAGAGTTAAAAAGCGCGAGTCGTTTCGGCCGTTTGCTCCCGCAATTCTTCGCGATGAGGTTGCGAACTGGTTTGAGTTGGACGGTACGAGCGAAGAGAGCCGGTTCATGCTACGGGTTTGCAGCTTCAAGCCGGAGAAAAAGGCATTGGTTCCCGCCGTCGTGCATGTCGATGGGACCGGCAGGCTTCAGACTCTGAGCAAGGAGGCCAATGGAAAGTTTTATGAGGTAGCAAAAAGTTTCTACCGGAAAACCGGAGTTCCAATTCTTTTGAACACGTCCTTCAACGCAGCAGGGGAGCCTATCGTCGAAACGCCGGCTGATGCGATTGCATGTCTTTTGGGGACAGAACTGGATTGTTGCGTTTTTGAAGATCGAATTGTGTTCAAGAATGTCAAGTGGTGAATCCGCGAGAGTCAGATCCACTTCAAAGGGATAGGGCCGTTCACCCACGAGATCAGCACAAATTTCTCTCCACTGATTACAGGTTCTGCGCAATGGTAAAAACGTGAAGGAAAGATGACCGCCTTTCCCACCTCAGGAACCACGGAATAATTGAGCGACGGGAAGGACGTGTGTCCGCCTTCGAAATCGTCGTTCAGATAGCAGACTAAGGTAAAGTAGCGGTAGAGCATGTCAGAGCCTGCATCCTGATGTGGAATGTAATGTCCGCCAGGCGGGTACCGAAGAAGTTGGGTTCCCGAGTGATCGTGAAGATCGATGCCAAAGACCGATCGGATCAGGGGCTTGATGGTTTCGTTGATCTTCTGATCAAAATTGGCGTACAGCGAGCGCCTCTCGTCTGAATTGAAAATCCTCGCAAGACGAGTCTCTGGTTGTTCCGTGGTGACGAACTCTGCGGGCGCGGTTGCAAAGCGGACTTGAGCGGTCGACCAGGCATCGAGATGTTTAACTCGCTCAACCATGGACCTGCAGGATTTGAGATCGTATAGCGAGATCGAGAATATGTCGCGGGACTCTTCCGTGTAATGCGAATCCTTTTTCGATTTACGCGCCACGAGCTTTCATCCGATAGAAAAATCTCAACATTAGTCACCAGTTGGTAGTTCTGACGCCGGCGATGTAGAGGGTCTCAACATGAGGAACCATTAAGGCACACCAATCGATTCGGTACTGGTTTCTCCGACGGCATGGCGGCTTCAGTTTTGTCTGCTAGCCTGCTTTGGTCTTGCGACCCTTGTTCTGAGCTCGAGCAGCCTTTGGCTCTTTCTTTGCGTTCGCCCGTGAAAACACAATGCCCTGCGGAGGCTGCGGCCGTGATGGCTTGGGCGGAGGCGGCTGCGGCGCGGGTGGTTGGGACGGCTGCGGCGGAGGAGGCTGGGGCGGCTGCGGCGGAGGCGGCTGCGGTGGTTGTGGCGGAGGGGGTTGGGGCGGTTGCGTTGATCCGAAATGCCCTGGCTCGTCCGTTACGCCGTAATCTGGCCGTTCTCCGGGAAGCTCCTGCGGAATGGCAAAGACTATAGAAGAAAGAAGTTCATCGCTCAGATTCTCGCCAAGTTCGCGAAATACTCTGGAAAGCGCGGCCAGGCACTCCAAGCGCAGCCGGTTATTTATCTGGAATCTGAGACGGAGATTACTGATATCTCGCAGGGACTGTTGGGTGGTCATGGCTGAGTCTTCTTTCTTCGAAAAGAGGCGACGGCATTTCGGCTGACTAATAAAGGCGTGCGCCGATACCCAGTCGCAAGGATGGCCAATTTATACAAAAGCCCGTCACATTGCAAGTTTGAGCGGTTCCGCAACCTTAGTCCGGTATTTTTTCCAGGTAGAGACTGGTAATCGAACGGGTAAGGCCATACACGTAATATTTCCCGTCGGGAGTCAGCAGAACTGTCTGGAATTCACGAATCCCGGCAGGCTCGGCGGGACTTAGTTCTTTCCACAATTCTCTGCGGCCAGTGGAGAGATCCAACCGGGAAATGGTGACTGGTATATCACCGTTGTCGACGACATAAAGAAAACGGTCATCACCACTGAAGCGAAGGATCTTATCTTCGCGCTTCAGACCTGTGATTGCACGGGGAGCGCCTCCGTTTACGGGGTAAAGAAGCTTATTGTGATCGGCATCCCCCGCAATCAGGGATCGGCCGTCGGAGGAAATCAGAGTGCCGGTAACTCCTTCAGGAGTGACTGGAATTGGTGTTCCGCTAGTGATGTCCTGCACGTAACTGCGCAGGGCGTGGCCGTGCTCACGGCCTATGAATACGATTTTGCTTCCATCCGGAAGCCAACTGGCGCCGAGGCCGAATTCTTCAATTCCGTTGGTGGGCAGTTTTTGAGTTTCGCCTGCGCCAGTCGGAAGCAGGACGATTTGCGCAGGGTTTGCCAGAATCGAGATGACCCATTTACCGTCCGGGGACAAAGCCCATCCGCTGCCCTCTCCCAGCCGAACGGCAGCTGGGCTGCCTGTCTTGCGAAGGTAAACGCTGTAATTCTTGCCGCTCTTCTCGCCGAAGTGAGTGAAGATCAGGGTTTGTCCGTCGGGAGATAGATCTCGAATTGCGCCCCAATCAAGCCATGAAAGATCATGCTCCTTCGTTACTCCTGGATAAAGACCAAAGAATTCGGAAGATTCATTGCCGCCGGAGAGAAGCACCCTTCCATCGCTGGCAATGTCATAGAGGATCAGGTTTGCAGGTGCAGTAGAAATGATTCGCAGTTTTCCGGAGAGCGAAACCGCATAAAGAGAGTTGGCCCCACCGGTTGTGTTGGCGGTGAACCAAACCTCCTGCCCGCCGGGGGACCAAGCGAGCCCCTCTTCGCCCGCCCATTCGGTCGATAAGACCGAGCGCTTTCCTTGAAGATCGACTACCGAAACCCAACCGCGGTTGTCACCTGGAACCGGATGTTCAAGAAATGCGATTTTGTCGCCCTTAGGCGATACCCGCGCATCGCTGACCCAACCGGATGGTTGATAAAGCAATTTCCCCGGTGGAAACTCAAGGCGATTTTGTCCGCCGACCTGACGGATGACTGCTAAATCCGTGCCATTCGGCGCCCAGTCGGCCTGCTGCACGTTATCCAGCAATTCGCGTGGGGCTCCTCCAAGGATAGGTACCTGCGCCAGTGTGCCGAGGCTGAGATGATGGCTGAGATAAGTTCGTTTCACCAGAATCGCCATCGCTCCAGAAGGAGAAATGGCCAGGATTTGAGCATCTTCGAGACCGGTGGGCCGGGACTCGAGTCCTTGGGGGCTCGTAGTGAAAATACTCATCGGTAACCCATTCCATGACGCACTATAGAGAATGGTCTGTGCATCCGGCGCAAAACGCGCCGACCAAACCGTGCCGCGCAGGAAGGTAAGCCGCTGGTAAATGGGCGGTGAACTTGCTCTGGGTTGCGCAAGCAGGAATGCGATTGCCATCGCCGTCAGCAGGATGGCCGCGCCTAAAGCCATCCATGTTCTCTTCTTCTTCTTCTTCTTCTTTATGACTAATGGCGGAGTGGATGACGTTTCATACTTGAGACCCGACAATTCTTCCAGGTCAAAGGCCAGATCATTTGTGGATTGATAACGTCTTTCCGGAGTTTTTTCCAGACAGTGACGCACGACGCGTCGAATTGGAATTGGTAAAGTGTTTTCGGTTTCGGAAAGCTCAGGAGGCTCGTCTCTCAGTATGGCACTCAGCGTGTCCGCGGAAGTGCTGCCGCGGAAAGCTTGCTTTCCGCAAAACATTTCGAACAGGATCGCGCCAAAGCTGAAGATATCGCTTCGATAATCCACCGGGGCGTTGCGAATCTGTTCCGGGGACATATACCCGACCGTCCCAAGCAGCATGCCCGACCTGGTCTCCAGTGTTACGGCATCGCTCGATGAGCCCGGGTGGCGGATTCCCGGGGAACTGTCAGGCTGGGTCAACTTAGCGAGGCCGAAGTCCAGAATCTTTATTCTGCCGTCTTTGGTGACGAAAACATTATCCGGCTTCAGATCGCGGTGAAGGATCCCTTTGGAGTGAGCCACGCTTAATCCGTGAGCAATCTGCGTGGCGTAATTGATGGCCTCGCGCCGCGGCAAAAGTCCGGAGAACAGCTTGTTTCTGAGAGACACACCTTCGAGCAATTCCGAGACAATATAAGGAGACCCTTCCTGAGCGCCAACGTCGTAGATAGCGAGAATGTTGGAGTGATTCAGGGCAGCGGCCGCGCGCGCCTCACGCTCGAAGCGCATCAGCCGTTCTTCATCGCGGGCGAAGGCAGTGGGAAGAATCTTAATGGCAACGTCGCGTTGCAGGCGCGCATCGCGCGCACGGTACACTTCACCCATTCCGCCCGCACCGAGCGGTGACAGGATTTCATACGGCCCGAGTTTCGAGCCAGAGGTCAGGGCCATTGTGAACTGTGATTATATCGCCTGGCGTTCCTTCTCTTTAAGCAGGACACCGGAAGTTTAGGAGCTAATTGTTACCCTAAAAGAGAAGGCAACTGTCTTCCCTTCAAAAGTTAAACTTCAGGGCGAGCTGCATTAGCCGTGGAGGCTGGGCCTCTAGAATCTGATTGAACGTGGGTGAGTTCATGTCGCTATCGGGAATGTGGAAATTGGTGTGGTTCAGGATGTTGAAAAATTCTGCCCGGAACTGAAGCTGTTTTGATTCCGCCAAACGAATGTTCTTGAACAAGGAGAAGTCCCAATCCGTGTATCCAGGCCCCTGGGCGATATTACGGCCGGCAGTGCCGAATTGCTGGACTGGCGAGTTGGGGTCCTGGGTAATTCGCTGGAAGGCATTTGGATTCAGCCAGTTGTTGGTAGTTTTCGGACCGTCGTTGGGATCAGCGACAACGTTCGGCCGGTTGGAGAAGAACCCACTGATCTCCGGGGCCGAGCCCTGCACCGAAAAATCGTTGCCGTCGAAGACAGTGAACGGAGTGCCGGTCATGGCGGTCACAATTCCGTTGACTTGCCAGTTACCAAGAATCTGCTGATACCAGCCGTGGGGCTCTCGCCACCAAGGGAGACTCCATTGATAGCTCAACACGAACCGGTGACGCGCGTCGAACAGGGAACGGCCACGTTCCGCATTTATGTCGAAGGGGTTCTGCGCAAGGTCATTCTCACCGGCCAGAGGTTTTGACGCCGATCCGGTTAAATTGAACGAAGAGGAGTCATCAATGGATTTGGAGTACGTGTAGGAGGCCAAGAACGCAATTCCGTGGCTGAAACGCTTCCTCAGGCTGGTTTCTAAGGCGTTGTACGAGGAGTTGGCGATGCCGGAAATCAAACCCGTCGAAGAATAAACGCAACTGTTGGGAGGATCGGCTAGGGTGCATCCAGAATGGATCCTCCGTTGATCTGCATTGCTTGATGTGGAGATGGGGTCGCCGCTGCTGTCCACGCCCGGAATGTAAATGGCCGGGTTGGCCTCAATAAAGCGCGGCAGCTTGGTTCCCTTAGTTCCGACATAGCCGATTTCGAAGAGCAAATCCGCTCCGAAAGACCTCTGAACGTTCAGGTCCCAGTCCTGCGTGTAGGGCAGCGGCAAGCTTGCCGCAAGCGTCAAGTTGGTCAGCGGGGTGGAGAATTGTCCGGTGATGGGAGGTGCGCCATTAAACGGATCTGCAAAATTTGGCGTGCTTACTTGCGGCGTCTGCAGGAATGGTGGCGCGCTGATTGGGGACTGCAAGGGACCGCCCTGTCCGGTGTAGTAGGGCTCGTAGAAAATTCCATATGCGGAGGTGACCAGCCATTTTGCACTGCCGGTTGGAGCCCAAGCCACCCCGACACGCGGTGCGAACCCTTTCTTGAAGGTGGGGATCAAGCCTGCGGGTACGCCCTTGTCTCCAGGGTAGAGCAAGCCGTTGGGAGCATCCGGCATGACGGTGGATTGTCGCCCTGGAATCCAGAGCGTTTGCCGGTTCCTGATTTCGGTATACGGGAATGGCAGGTCATAACGTAAGCCCAGGTTCAAGGTCAGGCGCGATGTGGCCTTGAATGTGTCTTGAACGTAAGAGTTCACCGCATTTCCCCGGATGCCGCGTTCGAAATCACCCAAGCCTTGGAGAAAGACGACCGGCTGCCCGAAAAGAAAACTCGCAAACGCATCGGGTACAACCGGAAATCCTGCAAAAACAAAGAAACCGTTGGTCGCGATGCCTTGGAGCGCATTGACCTGGAGGCGCTGATATCCGCCCCCGAATTTGAACTCGTGACGGCTATGCACCCAGCTCAGCGCTCCCGAGTAGTCAAACGCATTCTCATAGGTGTCGCGCGGTCCGGTAATGGGATTGCCGATGGTGGTGTAACCCGCCACTTGAATAGAGGGAGGACCTACAGCCAGGTTCAAGCTGGGTTTGTACTGGAATCCAAGCTCGGCCGGGGTGATGGGATTGATATGTTCGCCGAAGAGAAATTTATTTCTCAGGTAGGAGAAGCGGAAGACGCCGATCATGCTGGGAGAGAAAGTATGCGTCTGCTGGGCCACAAAGTTTTGTGCCCTCTGGTCCTGGCCGACAGGAAAGCCTGGCACGCTCGCTCCAGAAGTCGGGATGGGATTGAATTGCGTTCCGTCGATGATCGCGTAGCGGAAATTGAGGATGTCAGATGGCGTAAGGTAATGATCTATCTTCACGCCTCCCTGGTTCGAGTCCTGGCGGACGACTTGTGTCGAAGTGAAGACATTCGGTCCGTTGTTGGGGAACGGAATAAATTGCAAAAGGTTTTGCGTCACGGGATTGGTTTGCGTAGCCACTGGGTACTGGTTGTTGGGATAAGGCTGGTTTAGAAAGACATTAAAGAGCTGATGATCGGGATTGTTACAAAATCCTCCACTGAAGCCCTCCGGGCAAATCGCGGAAAAATCGCCTTGCCTCTCAGCCAGTGATGGCACCGTCGATGAATCAGTTTCGCCTTGGCGATTCCGGAAACCTTCAAAATATGCGAAGAAGAAAGTCTTATCTTTGCGGATAGGGCCGCCGAAGGTGCCTCCGAATTGGTTCTGTTTCAAAGGTTCGGTTTTGGCGGCAAAATAGTTCGTGGCGTCAAAAACGTCGTTGCGCAGGAACTCCCAAAGTGCACCGTGGAACCGGTTGGAGCCCGATCGAGTGATGATGTTGGTGGTCGAACCCAGGCTCTGTCCGAACTCGGCGCTGGCATTGTGGGTGAGGATTCTGAACTCGGTAATAGCATCTACCGGTGGCTTCAGGACGAAGCCGCCATCTACTCCGTTAAAGTTGTTTGCACCATCAATCAGGAAATTGTTGGACTCGGGTCGCTGGCCATTGACGGCGTAGGCTTGTCCAGCACGTAACGATCCTCCGGCCTCGCTCAGGCCCGGAGTAAGCGGTACGACGCCTGGCTGGAGTAAACCCAATTGGGTGAAGTTGCGGCCGTTCAGTGGCAGGTCAAGCACTTCGCGCTCTGAAACCGTCTTGCCCAGACTGGTCACCGTGCCCTGGATCAATTGCGCGTCAGCATTAACCTCCAAAACCTGGCTCTCGGCACCCACGGCGAGATGAACTGGAATGTTGGCAGTTTCGTTTACGTTCAGGGTGATCCCCTGCTGCACATACTTCTGAAACCCCTTGGCCTCGACCTGCAATTCGTAATGACCCACGGGCAATTCCAACAGGACATAACGACCGCTGGGTTCCGTGGTTGCGGCGCGAGTCAGGCCAGTTTCGACTTGCTGGGCACTCACGGTTGCACTCTGCACCACGGCACCACTCGGGTCCTGCACCGTTCCGCGAATACTTCCGGTGATCTGTTGGGCGCAAACGTTCACACCAACTACGACTACCATGAGGCACACCAGTTTTCTGACAGCGTACATGCGTTGCAAACCTTTCAAAGCTTGGGTAGGTGCAGGACAGTGCCAACTTAATGAGAGCATTCGGCGCTGGCAATCGTATAAAAACACTAGAGCCTCACAGAGCATGGACGTGTAGGATGTGCTCCCGCGGCGTCCACGATTGAATCGGGGCCCGGGTGAACCCATTTCAAATGACCAATGAGATCGTGACCGCTTTCGTGCCGAAAGAGTTGCGGAGGGAGTTGGGTCTCGCCTCGGCAACGGCTGTGGTGGCCGGAGAATGCATTGCGGTTGGAATCTTCCTTACACCTGCCGGAATGGCAAAGGCATTAGGCTCTCCCATGTGGCTGTTAATGGTTTGGCTGATCGTGGGTGCGATGACCATGAGCGGCGCGCTCTGTTTCGGAGAACTTGCAGGACGATTTCCGCGCGCAGGTGGAAGCTATGTTTATCTTCAAGAGGCTTTCGGAAGTCGCGTGGCATTCCTTTATGGATGGATGTGTCTGCTGGTGATGGACCCAGGGCTGTCGGCATCGTTGGCTACCGGGACTGCCTCCTACGCCGCTTATATTTTTCATTGGGCGCCCGTAGTCATGAAGTTGGCAGCGATTGGTGCCATGGCCGCGCTTTGCGTCTTGAACATTGTGAGCATTCGCCTGAGTGCAAGTTTTTTGCGCTGGATCACCTGGCTTAAGCTGGGCACATTGGGATTGCTCACGGTTTGGGCGGTAGTGTTTCGTCTGGGCTCCTGGTCGAACTTCGTGCCGTTCGTCTCCCAGCGCGCCGGCTCAATGCCGCTGTCGGCGGCGTTGGCAGTGGCTATGGTCGGGGCGTTTTACTCCTTTGGCGGTTGGTGGGAAGTAAGCAAAATCGCGGGCGAGGTCCGCGATCCTGGACGCACTCTGCAGCGCGCGATGGTGCTCGGCGTCGTTGTGGTCACGCTCGTGTATATCCTGATCAGCGGAGTATTTCTATATCTCATACCGCTGGAGAGGGTTTCTTCCAACGAGACCTTTGTCGCACAGGCGGGATCGGTTCTGTTTGGCCCCGCCGGGGGGGTAGCGTTTGCGGTGATCGTGGTTCTGTGCGTGCTGGGAAGTTTAGCGGCGTTCACGATGTCGGCGCCGCGGGTCTATTACGCAATGGCCAAGGACGGACTTTTTCTAGATGCGGTAGGTCGAGTGCATCCGCGTTTTGGCACGCCTGCGGCTGCGATCGCTGTCCAAGGAGCAATTGGCGCTCTGCTGGTTTGGGTGAGCAGCTTTCAGCAGATTATCGCGTACTTCATTTTTGTCGCGGTTGCATTTCTCGGGATGACGGTCGCCGGTCTTTTCATCCTGCGCAGAGGCCGACGCGGAGATGCAACTGCTATTTTGACTCCGGGATATCCAATCACGCCTCTGGCGTTTCTGATCCTGGTAACGCTGTTGTTGATCGCGGTTGCGGCTCACAGTCCGCGGGAGACGACTCTGGGAATTTTAGTGGTATTAGCGGGAGTGCCCGCGTATGCCTTATTTCGCCGGCGCACTCCCCAGATCCAAGAACACAAATTAATCGAGGCAGATTGAAAAGTATGGCCGATGAGAAAAAGCCTGCTGTTCCGGAATCAAAGCCTATCTCTAAGCAGGCTACAAAAATAAAGGTCATTGAGGATGCCGACGCCACCGGCGAAACTGCCGCAGCCTATGATTTCTGGCGCGCCGGCTCTGGCAGACAGCAGGTTCCGGGGATCATCAAGTGCTTTGGGGCGCGGCCTGACTTTCTCCGCCAGGTAGTCGAGTTCTCTAACACCGTCCATTTTTCTGCGGGGCATCTTTCCCGGCGGCACAAGGAGATGATTGCCAGTTATGTCTCGTACCTCAATCGCTGTCCGTATTGACTGGATAGCCATGCTTACTTCCTGCGTGTTCAGGGAGCTACCGACGCATGCGTTGCAGCCATACTGGAAGGCAAGCTCGATGACGCGGGCCTCACGGAAGCGGAAAACATCCTCATGAACTACGTGAAGCTTGTCACTGAAGGCGCCCACCGTACAACATCCGCAGATGTAGACCGTCTACGAAGCGCCGGCTGGAAGGAGGAACAAATAGCGGAAGCCGTATACGTAACAGCGTTGTTCGCTTTTTTTAACCGGGTTGCCGACGCATTCGGTGTTCCTTCGCAGAATTACCTGGCGATGGGAAAGATGACGCCGTAGAAACCCTCAAATAAGCGCTTTCGGCGATACGGCGTCATTATGAAGTGATTGCTGAAGATAACAACTATGCGGCTGTGATTTCTTTGATTGCCCTCGAAGATTCACTTTTGGCCGCGTCGTTGCTCTTATGTTCGAGAGATGGTTCGCCCAGGTGGGTGCTGACTACCTGCTCCAACTGCAAAATCAGCGAGCGCAGAGTCTCGTCGCCGGCGTCGAGAGTATTGCGTAGCGCGGCGCTTGCCGTCATTGCTTGTTGATACGCGTCTCGGGCTTCAGTCAGAAGATGTACGTGTTCCATGAAGGCTGTGGCCGACTTGGTGAACTTATTCATGGCTTCGGCGTAAGTGGTTACGGCTAAGGTTGACTGGGGACCCGGACCATCTTCTTTTTTCCACATCGCTGCACTCATTTGTGTTCTAACTTCCTTTCACAGAGAAACCTTCGCCATTATTTATTGCTGATAGGGAATGGTCAAGCCGCGAATCGCGCTTCCAAGTGGTCGAGCGCCATTGTCATTGACATCATTGGTTATTTCAAACAGTTTAATCGCCGGGAAATCTGCTGCTTCCCAGACATGATTCACAGAAAACCATGGCCAATTTAGGCGATCTCCGTGATTGAAAGGGCAACGCCCGCCTGATAATATTCCCCGCGGATGAAGTGAGGCTCCACGTCGACTTTGGCAGAGGGGGAATTAGGCCAGAGTTGGGAGTTGTTCTTGAGCGGCAAGGGTTTCTCTGCGTCGTCTGGATTGCTTCCGTTTGGCCGGGTTGCAATTGTGCTGCCTTCGTTCAGAATTA
>Ga0070712_100002074_pt1 | contig 12301 bp, 8 predicted proteins | sample LARL81metaG_FD_71396 | JGI IMG/M metagenome (GOLD analysis project Ga0070712, IMG submission 71396) | Corn, switchgrass and miscanthus rhizosphere microbial communities from Kellogg Biological Station, Michigan, USA - LAR L8-1 metaG | ecosystem: Host-associated > Plants > Roots > Rhizosphere ...
CGAGAGCTCCGACAGCTTTGTTGCCTCCGCTGCCGCCTCGATTGCTACCGGGTGGAGCGAACCAGTTCCCGGGCGGGAGTTGCACCCGCTGAAGTCCAGCGCCTTTCACGGCGCACTGTTTCGCCAACTACGAGCTAAGGTTTCCGAGTTGCGCCTCCGTGCGGAACACGACCACAATCGATTCGGATGCAAAGTTTGCGGGATGATGCTAGTAGACGTCGAGGTCGTTTCCGATTGCAAATTTTCCCGAGTATCGCGAGCCGATCTCTTTCTCGAGCATCTCAGGCGAAGCGTAGAGTGCGTCCCGACCCCTTGTAGGTCGTAGAAGTCTCGGAGGTACAATCCCAGGTGGGAAACTAACCGTGTGATAGATAACGAGCAATTTCGGCTTGGCTTTCGTCGCCAGTTCCGCCAGTTGCTCTGTCGTTGTGTGGTACTTCGCATCGAACGACTGGATGCTCTCGGGCATCTTGGCGAGTAGCTCGAGGGGCTGCGCTTCGTGGAGGAGAATATCGCAGCCGTTGCAGGCCTTAATCGTCTCCGGGACAGGATTCGTGTCGCCTGAGATCACAATCGTGCGGTCCGGCGTTTCGAAGCGATACCCGTAACTCTCCATGGCATGCTTCGTCGGAAAGGCCGTGACAGTGACCTTTTCATCCTTATAAATGACTCCGGATTTGATCTCGTGGGCGTGCACCTTCCACCCATCGGGAAAGCGACGCTGGTTTCCGTCGGGATTCGTCCGCGTCTCGATGTCCACGCGATAAGCCTGCAAAATGTGATCGGTCATCGATTGCACGCCAGTTGGGCCGTAAACTTCCAGCGGGACTGTCCGGCCCGATGTCCATCCACCGAGTATTAGGTCTGGGTAACCGGCTGTGTGATCGGAATGAAGGTGCGTCACGAATGCTACTTCGAGATTCCCGGGTTCGACTTCCGGAAGTTCTCTTTTGAGGGCTGCGGCTTCAGCGCGGCGCACAACACCTGGACCGAAATCGATGAGGTAAGCGCGATCATCAACGACAATGGCGGTCGCAGGGCCGGAACGGTCGGGATCGGGAATAGGCGTACCGGTACCGAGGAGCACCACCTTCGTCCGTGTTGTGGATGCCTTAACGAGCGAGCCTTGTGGCGGAACTTCCTGCGCATGGACAGTGTTGCTGGACCACAGCACCGACCAAAGCACGAGCACGAAACAGCCGACTCGTTTCATGACCCGGACATCATAACAACAACTCCGTCCTCGGTAACCGATTCCTACGTGCCGGATGACGTAAGTGCTTGACGGGCTATTGGTTGTTGTAAACAGGCGACTACACTCATTAACCCTTAACTGCTTAGAGCCTGCTGGCCGCCACCTCTCCAACCCAAGGGAAGTTGAGTACTAGCCTTGCCCGCTGCTCAATATCAATTTGCCACCTGTTTTCCGCCCCGAATTGCCTCTCACCTGAAAATCTCTGGACCTTTTTGCGGAGCTTTTTCCGCAGTTGTTAGTAGAGGGGCTAAACCGAAGAGGATGGACAGGGGAATTTCTCCCCTTAGTTCTGAGACAGAGATGCTAACTGCGAGGTGACGTATGACAGCCAACGAGGCGATCGCGCCGGCATCGGCGCAAACTCATTCCTTCAATCTCATTCGCGTGCTCTCGCAGCCGTGGCTGGATCGCACCATTGCGGCCATCGCTTGCGTCCCACTGGTCTATGTCTCCTATTACCGCTATCAACACTGGCATCACGGCTTCCCGCTGATCGCAGCAGCAGTCAACACGCTGATTGTGGTCGTAACGATGATCATTCGCCGCCCGCCCAAACGTGTGACGCCCAACCCTTTGTATTGGCTGCTGGCTTTTGTAGCCACGTACTGGTTAATCCTGATTCTGGGTCTTTTGCAGAAAGGCAGGCCCTTGGCTGCAAATTGGATCTCAGATTCGATTGCAGCAGTGGGCTTGCTGGTGGTCGTGTGGGCACGATTCAGCCTCGGCCGCAACATCGGTTTTGTGCCGGCCCAACGCGAGCTCGTGCACACCGGCGCCTACGCGTACATGCGCCATCCCGTCTATACGGGAATGCTGCTTACCAACATTGCATTCGTACTGCGCGCTTTCAGTCCCCTGAATACGCTGCTGATGGGCCTTGGTGCATTTTGGTTCATTCCGGTCAAGAGCCTCGTGGAAGAAGACTTCTTACGTGACGACCCACAATATGCTGCCTACATGCAGAAAGTGCGAGCGCGGTGGATCCCATTTGTGATCTGAAGAAGGGGGTTATACACGATACCTGCAACCAATTCCGAATTCACCAGCCGCATTCGCGGTACACGCCTGGCCGCACTCACGTTGTTGGTAGCCTGTGGAGGACACATGCGACCTTGGCATGAAGACAAAGCGATGCGAGTGACGTGCTACTTGCTCTTCGCGCTCGCCCTCACTGTTTCTGTCACGCTCTCGATCATTGAGATTTTGAGATGAAAGGGCGTTTAAGAAACCAGGCATGTGGGCCAACTCTGGAAGTCCCTGCGCGCCTCTCCAATATTGAAGGTGGATCCAAACGACCCAGCCACTGCTTCAGTCCGTCGCTGGCTGGACAGATCCCATACCCAGCATTCTTCTGAGTCGCCACAATACCCAGGCGATCGCGCCCAGCGATGCGATCCAAACTGCGAATGCAATCCGCACAACCCATGCAGGCGCTTCCCCGACTCTCCGCAACACAAAGGGCAGAAAATTCCACGTCGTGATGTGAACGTAGTCCCACGGATCGGTGAGCATGTCGTCGTTCGTCAGGCCCCACGCTTCTCGCTTGTTGAGAACGAATGCCACGATGTTTTTGAAGCGCAGCCACACAACGTACGTCGGATGTCCGAGCGTGGTCATCTGATAGAGCTCCAGCGACAGCCAGAACATGACCGAAGCCACCTGAACGGCGGCCGCGATTCCGATAACCACCAATCCAACCCGCCAGACGAACTGGCCCAACTCCCGGCGATAGTGCATCCACAACGGTACAGAAATGAAAGCCACCAGTTGCGCTGCGCTCGACACGTAGCGGTCTCCCCAGGCTGAATCCCCGCTCCACACTGTGTAGCGCGCATAGAAGCTGACGTAAATAAAAAGAAGGACTGCTGCGCTGATCAGGTAGGCCTTGACCGGTCCGCCGAACCTCTTCCAGCCAACGATCATTACCAGCAAAGTCAGAATTAGAAGCGGGTCAAAAAGGAAGATCGATTTCTCGGGAGCGAACAGCGCTCCGAAGAAGCCCACATGGAATGGAACCTCGAACGGATAGTTCGCGGGCAGCGACGGATTCATTTCGCGCGCCTGCTGCGCCACCACTGACACGTACGTGTTCAAGAACGATCCGAAGCGGTAATACTGATACACGCGATCGATCAGCACGAACACGGCATAGATTGGGAATGCGGTCGCCACATATTCACGAAAGCGCGTCCATATATCTGCGACTCGCTTCCCTTCCATCCACAATGCCAGCGCGAGGAACACCGCGCCCATCACCAGGTCCATGCCGGTCGTCAGCCGCGTCAGCAGATTGAGCCCGAACGCGGTCGATCCGGTCGCCAACGCCCGCCGGCTTCCCGTGATCAGCCATTCATACTGATAGGCAAATCCGGCCAGCGTCAGCAGGAGGATGTAATTGTTCTCCATCATGTTCTGCGTGTAATGCAGATGCGTCGTGCACAGCAGCAGAGCCAACGTGCCGGCGACCGCCTCCGTCCGGCTGAACTTGAACCGCGTCAACAGCCGGAAGCACACCAGCGCCGTCAGAACATTAATGAGAATGTTCGTGGAGTACGCGACGATCATGCTGCGCACGGCAGGGTCGTTTCCGTTGTACTCGCGGAACACGCGTAGCTTCTCGATGTACGTGCCGACGATGTCGGCGGGTAGCATGAGCAAGGACTGCCCCATTCCATACCACGCGTAGATTTTCCCGTTGCGGCCGCGCAAGCCGAAGTCGGGGTAGTCTCCCTGAATCACCGGCGGCGCCGACGTCCAGAACGAATGCGTGGTCTGCAGCCGCCGGGTCGTATCCACGGAATCCAAATCCCCGGACTGCACTGCAAACCCGATCAGCCCCGCAGCAACTGCAAGAAGAAATACCGGGTCGCGCCTACGGGCTCGGATCCATTGCACCATGGCATGGGATAGTAAATGAGCAATGCGGACGCTCACAATTTAAGGATGGAAATCGCGGATCGCGATTCGATCAGTGCCCTTGTCCGTGGCAACGCAGCGTGCAACTGCCCGTCGCACCGTTGTAGCTGACAGGAGAAACTCCAGTAGGCGCTACGACATTGAGGTCGAAGTTGACCATACGCTCCCCGGAGATTCCCCCGCTGGCGCCCATCACACCATGCGCCGAGTGGCACACCGAGCACGAAGCTCCGATTTCGGTTACGTGCTTGCTATGCAAGCCCGATGACAGCACGATCGAAAGATCGTGGCACTTCGCACACAGCGCATACGGTCCATTCACGCTCAAGTCGGGATTCGGATATGCATTCAACAGGTCGGTTCCCGGAGTCGTCGCCGTTGAGATTTCATACCGCCGCTCCAGGATATGGTTGAACTTCGACCCGTGGGGCCCGTTCGGTCCCGCTCCGCCAAATTCGCGATTGTCATCGCTGTTATGGCAATCGCTGCAGAAAATCCGCACGCCCATCGCCCTGGCAGCCGTCACTCCATCGAGGCTCATCATGTTCGGCAGCAGACTCGGCTGCGGATACGGACTGGAACGATCGCGCATGACGGGGTGGGCGGAACTTGCAGTCAAGGCGAAATCAGACAAAATATTCAGTGGATCTGCGGCCACAACCGTGCGCCGTGGCAGCGGGCCGTAGTCGATCGCGGTTGTCCCCTTGCCCGTGCTTGTGCCATGGCAGCGCAGGCAGATCTCATACTGGTTGATCGCCGGCCGGATCGGCGTCGTTCCATCCACAGCGCTCACGCCGTCAACGTCGATCTGCGAATTGCGAATTCCCGGCGGCGCTCCGAAAGCGACTGTCGCCTGTGCCCCGTGGCCGTTGTGGCAGTCCACGCAAGTGGTGTGGCGATTCTGATTCAGCACGGCCGCTTCCGTGGCCGTGTGCAGGTTGCTTGCATTAACGTATGGATGCCCCTTCTTCGGCGGGTCGTATTCCCCAAACACGTTCAGGATCGGTTGCAACATTGCGTTGCTTCCGTTGTGACAGGTCACGCAGCTCTGGCTGGTGCTGTCGACGTTGGGCACCGCGGGATTCGGATTGTGCAGCAACCCCGCTGCGCCGCCCGCATTGTGCATCGAGTGGCACGACTGGCAGCCGAACTCCGCTACCGAGGAATACCCGCCCAGCCCAGCGATGGGATTCACCAGCGCCGATGACGTCGCGTGCACGCTCGTGGTCCAGCGAGCCAGCGGGTTATTTAACGAGTTGACGGTTCGAGGCGTTGTGGTATGGCACGCCAAACAAAGCGCGCTGCTCGCCCCATCGCGCACCAGGAAGTTCGCCGATTTCTTGTCGATCGACTGGTTGTGCGGATTGTGGCAACTGCTGCACTCGACGTTGCCGTTGATCAGTTTCACCGACTGCGTTTGGTCGGCGGTGGTGCCCGACACTACGAGTCCTTCCACCAGGCTGGCCGCATCCTTCAATGGCAGCTTCAGGCTGAACGGATGCGACGAGTCCAGACGCTGCATCAAGCCGGCCGACATCGGTTGCGACATCGTGGTCGCGCCGTAGGCGATCATCTGCCCGGGCGCCACCGTTCCATCGTGGCAACTCAAGCACAGTGTGCTGCGGTCATCGATGGTCGGCTGCATTTCGGTGTTCTGCGCCGTGTCGCTCGTATAGAGCTGCGTGTAGTTCTGAGTCGATAGCGTCTGGTTCCAGAGAGCCTTGGTCCCGCCGGAGTGTGGCGCGTGGCAGTAAAGGCATGCCGCCGACATCGCGCCCCGCACCGGAGACGCTGTCGTCGAGAGATCATGCACACCCAACACGTCCCCAGACTGCGCGAATGCCATGCCCGCGAACCACAGCACCCACGCAACCGCGAATCGTTTCACGGCTGGACTCCTTCCGCCTTCGCCCGCAGACCGTGATATTGAAACACCTGCACGCGCCGGTTGTACGAGTCCACGACGTACACCGCGTCATTGCTGTCGATGAAGAGACCCGCCGGTAGCTGGAAGTCACCCAACCGCGTGCCGCGCTGCCCGAACGTGTAGAGAAGCTGTCCCTCCCGGTCGAACACTTGCACGATCCCCCACAGCCCTTCCACCAGATAGATGTGATCTTCCGAATCAATCGCGATGCCCTTCGGCCGGTACACCTGCCCCATAGAGTCGCCAACGCGCCCGATCTTCCCCACCAACTTGTCCTGCGCGTCGAAAATCTGTACGCGGAAATTCATCGCATCCACGACCGCTAAGGTTCCATTCCGCAGGCGCAATTCTGTCGGGAAGTTGAACTCGCCATCACCGCTCCCATGCTTTCCGATGGTGCGCAGGACCTGCCCCTTGCTGTCGAGCACGTACACGCGGTCTCGCAGCGTGTCGGTGACATAAATATGTTGCGTCGCATCGTCGATCGCGATCCCGGTCGGGCGCTTGAAATATCCTTCGCCGCCCTTCAGGCTTCCCAGCGCGCCTTGATACTTCCCGTTCGCGTCATAGACGAAAATCTTTCCGCTGCGCGAGTCCGTGATGTAGATATTGTCTTTCGCATCGACGGCCACGCACTGCGGCTCGAACATGTTGTCTTTGGACTTTTCCTGCCGCTCGAGGAATTTGTACTTGTGTTGCGCGGCGTCGAAGATGTGTACACCATGCTGCCCGGGATCAGTCACGATCACGCGCCCATGCGAATCGACGGCCACGCTGTAAGGCCGCACCATTTCTTTGTAGTCGGGCTCGCCGGCAATTCCGTTGAGCAGCTTGCTCCACACGCCCTGCTTGCCGCGCGTGTCGCGCTCGGAGCTGAAAGCGCGTTGGAAGCTGAGCTTGCGTCCGCCCTCCAGGATGAGATCAGGTGGGGGTGTTTGCAGAGTGACTTTGTGGCGCTTGGTTGCGGTCCAGGCTGGGAGAATGAGCAGAAGAACAAGGCAGCCGACGAGAGCGGCAGCCTTTCGTGAAGCAACCCCAGCGGGCTTCAAAATACGTCGAACCATCTCGACACACTAAAGAAATAGGTATTCACGGTGGTCGGCGGCGCAGCTGCCCCGCTGATGCTCTGATACGCACGCGAGTACCCCGCACGCAACACAAGTTTCCTCAGATTGTAGTCCAGCCGGGTGTAATACCGGTCCGAATCGTTAAACGATTGCAGCGCAGTTGACAGCATGTCACTGTGCGCCCGCGTGAAATTAAAAGTAACGCTCATCCTTCGCAAAGGAGAAGCACCCGCCCCAACGCTGTAAGCATTTCCGTTAAACAGGATCAGGTTCTCGGCGATATTGCCCGGCAGGGGCGTGGGATTCACAAAACCCGCCGCCGTCAACAGAGTGCGGCCGTTCGACTTGGTGTAGTTCCCCGTGAACGTGTAGCGGCGCCAGCCGAACGTGCTGGAGTACATATTAGAAAGGCTGCTCGATCCCTTGTCCTGCTGCAAGCCGCTGTGGGTTCCGCGATATGTGGCACTCCAGTAGGAATAGTCGCTGGTCTTACGGCGAATGAATCCGCCGTAGCTGATGGCGTTCGTAGTATAGATGGCGATCAGCGTTTGGACATTCTGCGCATACGAGAAGTCAGCCGACGTCTCCCAGCGCCCTAACCGCTTTTGGATGCCCACATTCCCTACGAACGACAGACCCGTGTTTCCGGTCTCCTGCGCGTTGTCCACCATCCCGAACGAAAAGTACAGCATCCCGAAAAGGGGTTTGGAGTAGTTATAAGAAACCGTTCCTCCGTACTGCGTCAGATCGTGAGTCTGCCCGGCAAAGTACTGGGACTGATGACTGACCCGGCCATGCAGCATGAAGCCTTTGCCCAAGGCGTAGTTCGCAAAAGCGCTAGTGCCGAACGAATGGGACTCTCCTCCGCCGATTAGAATGATGGGTTCCGTTCCGCCGCCACCGTTGAGGAGTCTTTGCTGTAAGGCGCCGGACAGATTGTCTGTGTAACGAATCTCTCCGGAGAGGTTCAGCTTGTTGGTCGGAGTGATCGTTGCCGTCGTGCTCGTAGTGCTGGTGTGGCCGCTGTTGCTGCCCGAATCTCCCTCGTTCGAGTATCCGGTGCGGCTCCATGAAGTGGTGAAGTATCCCGACATCGGGAGCGGGTGCGACACCATCACACCGTAGTTATTGGACGACGAACTGGAAAACGAATTCGAATTGCCGAGAAATGCAGGAGTGTCGAGACCCAGTGACTGGCGATTGAAATACCCCTGGATTTCGAAACCGTGAAAATTGTAGTTCGAATTCAAATTGAAGAGTCGGGTCCTGGAATGGATATCGCCCTCAGCTCCCAGCACCGAGAAGTCATCGCTTGTATTCGAGAAACTCGCCGTGGCGCTGGGCAAATTGGGCAGAAACTCACTCCAGCCTACCGAAAATGTCTGCCCAGATCCGCGAGTCGTCAGCCCGGCCGTGCCCGGGACGCCAAACTCGCCCGTGTTGTTGAAGTTCTTCCCGTAGCCCACGAAGCCTGGGAAGTGGCTGCCACTGAAAAGATTCGCGTTGGCTGTAACCCCGGAAGCGTTGAAAATTGATTGCGACGCTGAGTTGCTTTGATCGCGGTTGTAATAAGGCTGTACCGTAAAATTGAGGAATTTCGGGTCGTAATAGGAGCCCGTCACAAGTCCTTGTCCCAGCATGTTCAAGCTGTGGCCGGACGCTCCTGGGTCAGAAAAACTTCCTCCATACCCAAAGCCGACGGTACCATTCACATTCATCTTGAGGTTGTCGCCGATTTGCAATTGGGCAGCGCTCAAGGGTACCCACATCGCGAGCGCCACCAGGACCCAGAGTGCGTTCCGGATTTGGCTCTGGCCTTTCATATCGTCCTGCCTACAGCATTTCGATCTTGGCGCCCTGGCGCAGCTTCTTGCCCAACCCTGCGCGCAGTCTCTCGACTCGCTCCTTCTGCGTGTCGGATTGCAGTTGGCTCTTCACTTCAGCGAACGGAATCTTTCCAGCCGGCGTGTGTTCGACCAGGCGGATGACGGTGTAGGCTGTTCCTAACTGGATCAGTTCACTGACGTCTCCGGGCTTCATCGCCAGTGCTGCTTTCACAACCTCCGGCGGAAGCTGATCGCGCCCGACTGGCTTGTGGTCGCCCATGTTCACGCGGTAATCGTCGTCGGAAATCTTTTCGGCCAATATCCCGAATTCTTGATAGCTCTTGGTCTTCTTTGCCTGCTGGGCAGCTTCCTCAGCGCGCCGCCGCCCTTCCTTGGCGATGTCGGCTCCGCCACTGGCGGGTGGCAACACCGAGATCGTCTGGATATGAAACTCTTCCGTGCGCGCAAATTTTTTCGGATTCCTGTCGTAGATACTTCTCGCCTCGGTCACGCTCACTTTGGCCTTGTTGAAGACTTCGGCATTCAGGAACGCTTCGATGAGGAGCGAGCGGCGGATCTTTTCGCGCAGCAACTGCCGTGAACCATTCAGTTCTTCCTTCAGGAATCCTTGGAATACCTCGGGACTGGGGAACTGCTTGCGGAACTCCCGCTCTTCGCGGGTCAGCCGCTCGGCCGGAACCGTCATGTTCTGGCGCTTGGCTTCCTGGTACGCCAGTTCCTCGAAGATGATCATGTCGAGCGCGCCCTTGCGGATCTGTGGCTCGAGCTTCTCCGGGAATCCGTTGTGTTGCTTCGCGTATGGGAAGATCGCGAACATCTCGCGCACCAGATCCCGGTCACTCAGCGCAACACCATTCACTCGCGCCACGGTCTTGCCGCTCACCTGCGGAGACGTCATGCGTGCCGGAGGCAACGCGTCTTCCGTCGAGGGAGCGTGCGAAGCCACCTGGGCGGTCGCCGTTACCGCCAGCAGCGCCAGGATCACGGGAGTGAGTCGTAGTTTCATAGCCATCCTCTCCATTTGGTAAAGCAGGGGGAGGAAGTGTCCTCCCCCTTTTTTTATTTCAACTACCACTTCGTCGTAATGCCCATGATTCCGCTGCCTTCGTTCGCTCCGCCCGCGCCGGTAAAGTGGCACTGACGGCAGAATTGCGTAGCAGAAGAAGCCTGGTTGGCGGCCGGGGTGGCACCCGGGTTGTACGGTGCCCACACGAAGAAGTACGTCGGGTAGGTTCCGGATGCGGCCTTGGTGTAGGTCAGCGAGCCCGTGGTGGGCTGACTAACGCTGAACGTGTACATGCTGTGTGGTGTATGGCAAGTCGTGCAAACCACATAAGCATTCGCGGGGTTGTTATCGGGTAGAACCAGCGGGTTCGCGCGCGTATAGGTTACGTTGAATGTGCCGTAATGATCGCGGAATGCCGCGTACTGCGTGTTCGCTTCATTCGGCAGAATGCAAGGCACCGCGGCCGTGCCGCAGGTGCCCATCATGACCTTGGCAGGAGACGTAGCCGTGGCCGTGGTCAGGCCCAGTGCGCCGAGCGTAGCCAACGGGCCAATTGGGTGGTCGTTCGTGTAGTTGCCATCGGCTGTGCCGTCCGAACCAAGCAGTGTCGGAATCGGGTTCGGGCCGTAGCCGGCAGGCAACAGACCCATATTCTTTTCCCAGGACTGGTTGGTCATCATGGCGCCCTTCGCGATCTGCCCGTCATGGCAGCTCAGGCACATCATGACGCCCGTTACCACTTGCTCTTTGCCAACTTCGGTCATGGTTGCCGGCAGCGTGATCGGGAATCCCCCATCAGCGCCGAAGGCGAGGGTCTTGGTGTAAAGCGGTGTCAGATCCTGACCCCAGAGGGCGAGGTTGCCTGAGTTGGGATCACTGTTAGCAGAGGCACCGGTCGCGGCGTTTCCGCCATTCCCGCGCGCGCCACTGTGCGGAGCATGGCAGCCTACGCAACCACGTCCGCCGTTCTGGTGTGCACCCAGCTTGTCGACGCCCGTGATGCCGGTTGCGCCGGTCACGTATGTTTGCGCCATCGCCAGGCTGGCGAATACAGCGATGCACAGCACGAGCATGAGTAGTTTCTTCACTGTTGTATTCCTCCTGATGAATGAATGCTTCTTACTCGGGCCATAGTTACCTAGTCCCGTTCGGCTGATTCGTTCCAGCCAAACTCGTAGCGGCCTCGTTCACTTCCGAGGCCTTCACGGCAGCTTCCTTTTCAGGCGCCCCCGGTGCTGACTTCAGCGAACTTGTGTTGGCGGGCTTTTTGCTCCCGGCTTTCTTCTGCTCGTCGGCCTGTCGATTGCCTTTCTCGGCTAGCGCTTCAGAGTCAGTCACGTAGCGGAACATCTGCACCCGACCCGCAAACTGTTCCGACGTGAACACGCGGTTGTTCTTGTCGATCGCGATGCCCGCCAGCGAGTTGAATTGCCCCGGATACGCGCCGTGGCCACCCATCCAGATCAACAACTGCCCTTCGGGCGAAAACACCTGCACCCTGTCCTGCACGGCGTCCGCTACCCAGACGTGCCCGTCGCCGTCGATCGCGATCCCTTTTGGGCGCGCAAAGTATCCCGGGCCATCGCCCGCCTTGCCCCACGTCCGGATGAACTTGCCGTCCGGATCGAAAATCTCAACGCGATCGTTCCAGGTGTCCGTGACGTAAACCAGGCCATCCTGGTCGACCGCCACATTCGTCGGCTTTGCAAAATCTCCAGGCGTCGTCAGGGTGTGCGCTTTCCCACCGGTTCCGATCTTGCGCAACAGCTTGTGCGGCGGATCTGCGTCATAGACCAGCACCTGGTCCAGGTCGGGATCGGCCACATAGAGGAAACGGTTCTCGTTATCGATCGCCAGCCCCGCTGGACTCGCCAGCCCTTCGCTGATGCTGCCTTCGGCCTTGTGCGTCGGATCGAACACCATCACGCGCCGCATCTCGCTGTCGGAAACGAACAACCGGTCGCTGTCATCGATCGCCAACCCGGTGATCAGCCCGAAACGCGCTTCCACACCGTTCTTGATTAACTGCAGATCTTTCGTTTCAGTATCGAAAATGAAAATTGCGTGTACCTTGCTGTCGGCGACATAGAGGCGGTTCTTCGAATCCACCGCCAGCCCGTACGGCGTCACCAACTGCCAGAGCCGCTTTTCGGTCGTGACTTGCTCACCGACCGCCACCCCCGCCAGCCGGTCCATCCATTTCGCCTTCTTGGTGTCAGGCGCGTCGGGCGGTTTCTGCGAGCAGAAATAATTCATGTAGCGAATGCGCGCGATCGCGGGAGG
>Ga0070712_100002082_pt1 | contig 12286 bp, 7 predicted proteins | sample LARL81metaG_FD_71396 | JGI IMG/M metagenome (GOLD analysis project Ga0070712, IMG submission 71396) | Corn, switchgrass and miscanthus rhizosphere microbial communities from Kellogg Biological Station, Michigan, USA - LAR L8-1 metaG | ecosystem: Host-associated > Plants > Roots > Rhizosphere ...
GCTAGTTCCCGGATCAAGTGACTCAGCGCTGCCTTGCTGCTGTCGTACGCCTCGCTGCCTTTTTTCGGCACAACCGCGTTCGCGGAACTTGTAAGCACCATGGCGCTTGGCAAGTCCTGCTCTCTAAACACTCGGTCCGTTGCGCGTGCAAGCAAATAATTACCGGCCACGTTCACAAAAAACGTCTCGGCCCATTGCGCCTCCGTGAACTCACCCCCTGCGCCCGGAACCGGATAGATCGCGGCCGTATTCACCACGATGTCGATCCCACCGAATTCCAGGATCGTACACCTGACCGCTTCCGTGAGGCTTTCTGAGGAACTCAGGTCCACTGCGGTTGCTGTCACAAACTCCGGAGTTGCCAGCGAACCGGCCTGTTCCGCGACCTTTTTCGCGCCGCCTTCATCGAAATCGGCAACCACCAAGTGTGCTCCCTTCCACGCAAGGAGAAGTGCCACCTCGCGACCAATGCCGCTCGCTCCGCCAACAATTAACCCGATCTTCCGGCTGAACTCAGCTTCCGCGGGCATGCGCTGCAGTTTTGCCTCTTCCAGTTCCCAATACTCGATTCGGAATGCTTCCGAGCGCGGTAGAGCCACATAATTGTGGAAGTGTGTAAATTGCGTTGACTGTTCTGGGTGTCGTGCCTGGGGCAGAGGGTGCGAAACTTCCCCGTCTTCCAGAGCGTTGGCCCCTGCCATCACATGAATAGCGTTGATGAAGAACTCCGTTGCGATCCGCGCTTCCTTTTTATTCTTGCCGAAGCCGAACAGTCCGAGTCCCGGAACGATAACCACTGACGGATTCGAATCGCGCAATTTTGGCGAATCGCTTGTCGCCCAATCCGCATAATATTTGTTGTACGCCCCGCGATATTCTTCCACCTGCCTTTGTATGCCTGCCTTCAATGTTTCCGCGTCCTGTTTTGCCGGCTCCCAATCCAGAAACAGTGGGCATACTCTGGTGCGTAAGAAATGGTCTGGGCAGCTTGTGCCGAGCGCACTTAGCTCACGCGACCACTTGGAACGCGCAAACGCGAGCGCATCCTCGTCGTCACTAAAGTGCGCGATCACCCGGCGGTTGGAAGACAATGCTCCGCGCAAGGTGGGCAAAATTTCCGCCACTATGTCTTTGCGATCCGGACGCGCTGCGTGCACCGAGCCTCCGAACACAGCGCCCTTCTGACCTTGATGTTTGGCGATAAACTCGCCCATTTGATCGATGGTGTGGATGCTACTCAGGTAGCACTCTCGCTGCGTCGCGCCCCAGGTAAACAGGCCGTGCCCGCCCAGCAAGATGCCGTCAATTCCCGCATTTTCCCGCGCCGACCTCTCGATCATCAATGCCAGCTCAAATCCCGGCCGTTGCCACGGCACCCAGACGATTCTGCGTCCGTACTCTTGGTTGAACTGGTCGAGTTTGCTTTTGCCATTCGCGCTTGCCGCCAGCGCTATGGCCCAATCCGGATGCAGGTGATCCACGTGGGGAAAGGGAAGCAGCGCGTGGAGGGGCGTATCGATCGACGCGGCAACGCGATTCTCCCCAAAAGCGGATAGCGGATAGTAGCCGACCATTTCGTCTTCGTGCGCTTCGCCGCGGTAAATGCCTTTCAGTTGCTCCAATCGATCCTGATACAGCAAAGCGAATCCGGCCTCCGTAATCGATCCTAAATCGCCTCCGCTGCCTTTAACTGCCAAAACTCGCGTAGGTCTGCCGGTAAAAGGATCGGGCAGTTCCATCTTCGAACTGGTATTTCCGCCTCCAAAGTTCGTGATTCTCAGGTCCGCGCCGAGTAAGTTCGAGCGATGGCGCAAAAGCGCCAGGGCATTGCTGGCAAGCTTATCCGCAGCGTCCAGGTCCCATAGGTCACGCAAGTATGTTGTCCTTCTCACTTCAGGCATACACAGCCTCACAATAATGCTCGAAGCGCTCCGCTTGCCGATTCCACTTCTCGGTATCCAACGGCTCAAACACTTCGGCAGGATAAGATCGCTCGACGATTTCACGCACCTCGTTCAACGTGCTCGCGGCGCCCGTCGTTAACATTTGCATGGCCACGTTGCCCAGCGCCGTCGCCTCCGCTGGCCCCGACAGAACTGTTCTGCCCGTAGCGTCCGCAGTCAGTTGATTCAGCAAGCGGTTCTTTGCCCCTCCGCCAATCACACGAATTCGTTCCACGCGTTTTCCCGTCAGTTTTTCCAGGCTCGCGAGTACCATGCGGTATTTGAATGCCAGGCTTTCCAGAATTACTCTCGCATAACCGGCCGGAGTTTTGGGCGCGGGCTGGTGCGTCCGCGCACAGAATTGATCAATTGCGGAGGGCATGTCTCCCGGACGCAGAAACGATTCGTGGTCAGGGTCGACCAGGCAGCAGAACGAATCCTCAAGCGCCGCCAGTTCTATTAACTCAGAATGCTCGTAGCCGTGCCCCTGTGCGGCCCAAACTCGGCGGCAACACTGAAGCATCCAAAGCCCCATCACGTTCTTCAACAAACGCGTCGTTCCCTGAACTCCGCCTTCATTGGTGAAATTCAGGCGCAACGCCTCCGCGGTAATCACGGGTTGGTCCACTTCCGTTCCTAGAAGAGACCATGTTCCGGAACTAAGAAACGCTGTGCCTTCTCGGGCGGAAATCGCCGCCACAGCGGACCCCGTATCATGTGCGGCCGGTGCGATCACCGCCGTTTCGTCCAAGGCGGGAGTTCGCGCAATGCCCGGCAGTAATTTGCCAAGGAACGTGCCCGGCTCTACAATTTCGCTCCAGAAGTGCGTTGGCAATTCCAGCCGATCAATCAGTTCTCGCGCCCACGTCCGCTTCAGTGGATTGACGAGTTGCGTGGTCGTAGCATTCGTAAACTCACACACGGCTTTTCCTGTAAGCCAGTAATGGAACAAATCTGGAATTGTGATTAACGTTCGTGCCGCTCTCAGCAGCGAGGGCGTTTCTCGAACTGCGGCAAATAGCTGGTACATCGTGTTGATGGACATGAATTGAATGCCAGTTGCCCTGTAGATCTCATCCCGCGGGACTTTTCGGAACACTTCCTGCATCACACCAGCCGTTCGTGCGTCTCGGTAGTGATAAGGATTTTGCAGCAGCTCTCCCTTCTCTCCAAGTAGCGCGTAGTCGACTCCCCAAGCGTCTACGCCAATCCCCGCCAACTGCGTCTCCTCCAAGCCATATAGAGCTTGGCGAACCTCCCACCACAGGCGCGCAACATCCCAATGCAAGCGTCCGCCATACTCGACTGGCTCGTTCTTGAACCTACGGATTTCCTGCGTCGTCAGAACGCCGCCATCAAGATGCGCAAGGATAGCCCTGCCGCTTTCCGCTCCAAAATCAAAAGCCAGATAGGGCTTCGAGGATTTGCTGTTAGGCATACGAAGACACGCTGCCGGCATTTCTGACGCACCGCTCTTTGGTGATGCGCTCCAGGTATCCGTTCTGTCGAAACGCCTCGATCGGATTTTCCGGAAGCCCCTTCGACCGCCGCCATTCCCGGATGACAGGGCGCACATCCGTCGCAAACGCATCCTGCAGCGCGGATTCCGCCCGCACAAGATCGCAACTCTTTTGCGCGTCGGCCAGTTCGGCGCAGTCCACAATCGCCCCCTTCGCGTACAACTCCTGCGCCATATTCACTGTTTGGATCATCGCTTCAATCTTTCCTTTCAGATTGTGGCTTTGATCAATCATGAACGCGACGTCCGTTTTGTTTCCGGTCTCCCATTGGTAAAAGAGAATTTCGTTAAAGATGCGAAATACCTGGTACGGGTCGATCGACCCCAGCGTCAAATCATCGTCCGCATAGCGCCGGTCGTTAAAATGGAATCCTCCAAGCCTCTCTTCGGAAAGCAGCCACGCAACGATCTGTTCGATGTTCTGCGAGGCGTAGTGATGGCCTGTGTCGACCAGCACTTTCGCCTGAGGCCCGGCACAGCGTGCCAGGTGCAATGCCATTCCCCAGTCCGCGATATCCGTATGGTAAAACGCAGGTTCGAACGGCTTGTATTCGACAAGTAGTCGCTGCCCCGAGGAGAGCTCTGCGTGCGCCGCCTTCAGCAATTCCTCAAACCACCGCTTGCGTTGCCGGATATTTGCCGTGCCTGGATAGTTCGATCCATCCGCGAACCACAACGAAATGTCGCGGCTGCTCAACCCCTTTGCGATCTCGATGCTCTCTTTGGTGTGCTGCAACGCGCGCTCTCGCACCGAACTATCCGGATTCCCAAAAGATCCATACTTGTATTCCTGATCCTGAAAAAGGTTGGGATTGATCGACCCGGCTCCCACGCCGTACCGTTCTGAGAGCTTTTGGATCTCGTCGACGTTTTTCACTCCATTTGGGAAATCCCACAACACGTGCAGCGCGATTGTCGGGCACGCTCCGGTCAACAAGTGAACCTGCCCGGCATCACTGAATTTCTCTTCCGTGGTGGTCGCGGCAGCAGCCTGGACAAACTTGCCGAAACGCGTCCCAGTGTTCGCAAAACCCCAGGAAGGGATTTCGATGCGAAACTGGCTTAGGGCTCGAATGATTTTGTCGGGTTTGCCGGAATTCATGAGTGGCCTCAAGCTGACACAAAGAGAGTACACAGCCCGTGCTTGGCAGGTCACGCACTTTCTGTTCACAAACGGCCATCTCGCAATGCAGAATACTACTCTGAACTGAAACCGTTGCCCGCTAAGCTTGTTCCAGAGATTGTCGGCTGTATCTGCTTGCTAGCCGCTCGCGAAATGTGGGTCGAAGTTGAGGAGAATGTCCGGCATGTTCCTGATAAGCACGATCGCGGCTCTGCCGCCAAGCCGATACCGTGATTGATTCTCAGCGCGCGGATCAACCATCCGCTCCCCAGCCAGGCCTGGCACGTCAACTTGGCCTCTTCGATGCCACCATGCTGGTCATGGGCGGCATCGTCGGTTCCGGCATTTTCATCAATCCCTACGTCGTCGCGCAACAGGTGCATACTCCCGCATTGATCCTGGCGGCCTGGATTTTTGGCGGGGTCGTTGGAGTGGGGGGCGCTTTTATCTGGGCTGAATTGGCGGCCACGCTACCTGAAGTGGGTGGTCAATACGCGTACCTCCGCGAGGCCTACCATCCTGCGGTTGCATTTCTCTATGGATGGGTGTTGCTGCTCGTCATCAATGCCGGGGGTATGGCAGCCGTATCAATCACTTTTGCCCGATACTTTCTAGACCTCACCGGTTTGCACGTCCGCGACTGGGTCGTTGCCACAACAGCGCTCGCCATCTTGACTCTTATCAATTGTCTCGGCGTAAAAGCTGGCGGACGTACGCAGAGTGCGCTCATGGTCATGAAAATCGTCGCCATCTCAGCCCTGGTGGTCGTCGGCCTCGCTCTAACCGGCAGGCATGTCACCACAACCACAGCAGTCGAGCGGCACTGGTCGCTCACTTCGTTTGGCGCAGCCATGGTGCCAGTGCTATTCGCTTACGGAGGATGGCAGACCGCGAACTTCCTTGCGGCGGAAGTGAAGGAGCCCAAGAAAAATCTGCCTCGAGGACTTCTGCTCGGAGTTCTCGGCGTAGTGGTGTTGTACCTCGGCGTGAATTGGGTGTGCCTGCGCTCTCTCGGTCCCCAGGCGCTGGCCGCAACAACCACCCCCGCCACTGCCGTGATGCGCATCGCATTGGGCCAGCGCGGTGCGACGTTCATTGCCGCGGCCATCGCCATTTCAACCTTCGGGTTTCTAAGCCAGTCGATCTTGACTGCACCTCGCGTCTACTTTGCAATGGCCGATGACGGTCTATTCTTCCGTGCGATTGCACGGCTCGATCCTCGTACCCGCGTACCCGTGTTTGCCATCGTCTTGCAAGTTGCGTGGACGATCGTAATCGCGCTCTCGGGCCGCTATGAGCAGATCCTGAACTATGTCGTTTCGATGGATTTTCTATTCTTCGGGCTAACGGCCACCACCATCTTCGTGTTCCGCCGGCGCGCCGCGCGTGGTGAAATGAACGCCAGCCAAGGCTATCGTATGCCGGGGCATCCGGTGAGCACGGCAATATTCGTCGCGATATGCTGGTGGGTCGTTATAAACACGGTCTACCGCTATCCTCAGAACAGCCTGGTCGGTTTCGCTCTACTGCTGGCGGGCATTCCCGTGTACTGGTTCTGGAGCCGGCGCACACCGCCACGATCTGCTAAATCGCAATCGGATTTTTCTACAGTCGGGAGAGCAACACATGAATGATTCGCGGTCTCACGCTGTCTCGCGCTATCTGGCCTGGGCCAAGCTGCACTCCAATGCGCGCTTCAACCTGGCGGCCAGTGGCGTTTTGGACTATCCGCTGGCGGAATTGCCGGTGCGCATCGAGGATCTCGAAATCGGCGGGACCGGCCCGTACGGTTATCCACCGCTGATGGAGCGGCTAGCGGCCAAGGCGGGCGTACCGCAGGAATGCATCGTCTACACCTTGGGCACATCGATGGCCAACTTCGTGGCGTTGACGGCGCTCGTCCCCGCTGGCGACGAAGTCCTGATTGAACGCCCCACCTACGACCCGCTCCTGGCCATTCTCGATCACCTTGGCGCCAGGGTAACTCGCTTCGAACGTCCCGCAGAACAGGGATTTCAGCTGGATCTTGCAGAACTCGAGCGCAAGATCACTCCCGCTACGCGTCTCGTGATTCTTTGCAATCTTCACAATCCAAGCAGTACCTTTACCGATGAAGCGACGATGCGGCAGGTCGGTGCGATCGCGGCCAAGGTTGGTGCGCGCGTTCTGGTCGACGAGGTGTATCTCGAAACTCTGTTCGACCAACCGTGGCGTTCTGCCTTTCATCTTGGACCGAATTTCGTCATCACCAGCAGTTTGACCAAAGCGTATGGCCTCAGCGGCATTCGGTGTGGATGGATTCTTGCCCAGGCGGAGCTCGTCCAGCGCATGTGGCAGGTCGTTGATTTCACCTATGGAAGCCCAGTGCACCCCGCCGAACTTCTTGCAGTGACTGTCCTCGACAATCTCGATAGGGTGCGCAATCGCGCCCGCGCGCTGCTGGAAACCAATCGTGCGCTGGTGATCGAGTTCCTCAGCAAGCATCCGCAACTTGATTGTGAACCAAGCCGTTTCGGCACTACCTTGTTTCCGCGCCTCAGGGCGGGCCGTACCTCCGAATTTGTCAGCATCCTGCGCGAGCAGTTCGAAACCAGCGTAGTGCCGGGAGAATTCTTCGAGCAACCACGGCACTTCCGAATCGGCTTTTGTAGAGATACAGAGACTGTGCGCGGCGGACTCGAGCGGCTGACTTCCGCCCTCCAGACGTCTCCCCAGTTGCCTCGCTAGCAAATCCGCCGCTGTCCCCTGGCTACCGCGAGAGCCACCCGCCATCGACCGCAAGCACATGACCGTGGACGTAGTCGCTGGCCCGGGAACACAGAAACACGGCTGCTCCAGCGAGATCGGCAGATTCCCCCCAGCGCCCAGCGGGAATGCGCTCCAAAATCTGGCGGCTGCGCAGCGGATCATTGCGCAGCGCCTCGGTGTTGTCCGTCGCCATGTAACCGGGCGCGATCGCATTCACGTTGACTCCTTTTGCCGCCCATTCATTTGCAAACGCTCGGGTAAGTTGCGCCACGCCGCCCTTCGCCGCGGCATAAGCTGGCACCAGAACTCCCCCTTGGAAGGACAGCACTGAAGCGACATTCAGGATTTTTCCGCCAGTTCCTTGCTTGAGCATTTGGCGTGCGGCAAGCTGCGACAGCCGAAACACAGCGGTCAGATCCACCGCGATCACCTGGTCCCAATCTTCGGAAGAATACTCGACCGCAGGCGAACGGCGAATAATTCCCGCATTGTTTACCAGGATATCCAGCGAGCCAAATACTGCCACGGTTTTCTCCACCAGGCCGGAGCACACCTCTGCCTCCGCGACATCGCCGGAGAAATAGGAACATCGACGCCCTAGCGCCTGAATATCGCCGCAAACGCTTCCCGGATGTGGATTACGGCCATGGCAAGCAACATTGGCGCCCCCCTCAGCGAGCGCAAGTGCGATGCCGGCGCCGAGACCTCGGTGCGAGCCGGTAACCAGGGCATTTTTGCCGTTGAGTTGGAACGCCGCGAGACTCATCAATTTAATCTCCCTAGAAAAAATGATTGCACGAATTTCAAATTCTGCGCACCAGCCCCCGTTCAGTTGCCTCGGTATTGCGAACCAGCAGCAGAACCAGAAGCATTCCGGCGAAAGGAATCAGTCCGGCAATAATCATCAGCGGATCGAACAAATGCGTGCCAGTCGAAAGCCGTGCGTCCGACAGGCGTCCGGCCAAGATATACACAATGATGGTGCCAATGGCCGCGCCCGTACCGCTCAACCCGCTGACCGACGCCACCGACTCGCTCGTGAAAAGGTCCGACGGCAGCACGTTGGCGATGGTGGTGAACGAAGCATAGGAAAATGTCGCCAGACCGAAAAGTAGCGCAAGTACATAGATGTTTACCGTGAAGATCGTAGGGATGAGAAGCGTGACCCCAAGTCCACCAAACACCGCCAGCGCCTTGCGCGCGTTACCCACCGACCAGCCGTGCTTGATGAGATAGCCGGACATGCCTCCGCCAAAAAAATTACCGAGATCAGCCGCGAGAAAAGGGATCCACACGGCAATCAAGCCACTCTTCAAAGGAATTCCTTTGGCGACCAGATAAATCGGAAACCAGTCCGCGATGAAAAAAAAGACCGGATCAGTGAAGGTCCTGGCGACGATCGTTCCCCAGGTTTGCGGCAATTTCAGAAGATCGCGCCAGCGTGGTCGCACCTTGTTTTCGGAACCCGGCTCGACTGTGTCGGCGAGGATCATGCTCTTCTCCGCCTCAGTGATGCGCGGGTGTTCCTGCGGAGTGTAATAGAGCCAGCGCCAGGCTAGCAGCCAGGGAATGCCCAGCAAGCCAGGAACAGCAAAGGCAGTTCGCCAGCCAAAACGGAAATAAATCCACAAAACCAGGAAAGGCGCAATCGCGCCGCCAATTGAAGACCCGCTGTCAAACAAGGCGGTCGCCAATCCGCGCTCGTGTTTGGGGAACCACTCGGAGACGGCCTTAGTGGCCGCGGGCCAGTTACCCGATTCCGCGGCGCCAAGCAAAAAGCGAAACCCTATAAAGGAGTAAAAGCCGCGCGCCAGAGGAGTAAGCAGCGAAACTAACGAGTACCAAGCGACCGTGATGCTCAAACCACGTTTCGTACCCAGCCGATCCATCAGCCGGCCGCAGAGCGTCTGACCGATGGAATAGGCAGCGCGGAATGCAATTACGATGGCGGCATAATCAGTGTTCGTCCAGTGATAGTCGCGCTTCAGAAAGGGTGCGAGAAGAGACAGCGTCTGGCGATCGATATAGTTGATCACCGTGGACGCAAACAGGATTCCTCCAATCCACCAGCGCAGAGACGAAATGGTGCGCCGCCCAGTGGAATGCGATGGGTTGTCCATCAGGAAACCGCGGAATTGGAAGAACGATGGGCAGCCATTTGTCAGGCCGAAGCCGTTAGCGCCGAGAGCGTCGCGGGGCTGAGCAGCGCGGACGATTGCCGGTCGAGATACACGGTGGCGTTAGCATGATTCCGCAAGATGGAAGAGGGCGCCATCGGACTAATGGCTCCATCGAAACAAGCTTTGATGGCGGGTGCTTTGCGGGCGTCCGGAACGACAGCAAGAATTTCCTTGGTCTTCAGAACCTGCCGCACAGACATGGAAATGGCCTGCTTGGGAACTTCGTCGAGATTCTTGAACCAGCCTTCGCCGACTTGCTGCAGCCGGCACGCATGGTCAAGAGCAACAGTGATGTAGGGCTCTTCCGTGTCGAAGTCGGCGGGAGGATCGTTGAACGCGATGTGCCCATTTTCACCGATGCCCAGGAACGCAACATCAATTGGCGATACAGAGATAGCTGTGCCCACGCTGCGGATAACCTCGCCGGGATCCTTGCTCCCATCGAGCAGGTGAAAATTGGTGATGCCCGTCTTCGCAATCAGGCGCTCCTGCAGAAATTTGCAGAAGCTTGCGGGATGAGTCATAGGCAAACCAATGTACTCGTCCAGGTGGAACAGTTCGACTTGCTTCCACAGGATCCCCGGCGTTGCAGTCAGCGCTTCCAGGAATTCGAATTGCGACGCGGCGCTGGCGGCCACCACACGCGCGGTCCCGCGCTCTGCAATCGCGGAGCAGATGGCCGCTGCCGCCTGACTAGCCGCAGCCTTGCCGAGTGAAACTTTGTCATCAAACACTCTCAGAAGCATTCTCCAGCCTCCTATGCCGTAGAGCGCCGCGGATTTCGCAAACGAGACCACACCTGGAATCCGCTGCGAAACCTTGACATCATACCAGACGCATGATGTCCTCTTGCTTCCGCCCGTTCCGCAGCACGCCGGGCTGGGAGGACGTCGCTCAGTGGACTTTGGCAGCAAATCGCAGTGGCTGAAGAGTCAGTGCAAGAGCGTCCCGCGTTTTGGGAGGGCACAACTTCAGCCGTGTCGTGACTCCGGATAACACAACGCGGCTTTAGCCGATGAGGCTGCATTTCGCAGCCCTCACACAGACTCTGAAGGGAGACTATGGACAAATATGCTGCACGAGCAAGCGCAACAAAATCACGACAAGGGCGCTGCCCGACGCTGAGAGCGGTGTGCGCGGCGTTGGCAGCCATCGTACTGTGGTGGCCCGTAGCAGCAAGCGCCCAGACCATTCAAGTCGACGCGACCCCCGGTCATGTCGTGAACACGTTCAGTCCGCCATATGCATTGGGCTCGACCGTCGACCGCGTGCCCAGCAACGCCACCGACCCCTTCTTCAAGCCCGAAGCAATTCAGAAAATCTTATCCGCGGGATGGGGAGCGATCAGCTATCGCCAAAATACTGATTTATTCGTCCAGGCTTGGCACTGGAATCCCAAGGGAACCTGGAGCGATCCCGCAGGCAAGGGCTATTTCACCGGAGACGCCAACCCCACAGAAATAATGATCCGGCATTCCTACGGTTACGCCTTGCAGCACCGCGGATTCACGCGCAACGGCGGCCTGGAGGATGAGCTTTACTCGCGGCTGAACGACGGAGATCTGAGCACCTACTGGAAGAGCAATCCCTACTTGACGCAGCTTTTCACGAAAGAAGACGACGCGCTGCACCCACAGTGGATCGTGATGGACCTCGAATCCAAGCAGACCGTCAACGCCATCCGCATCGCATGGGCCGAGCCTTACGCCAGCGTCTACGAAGTGCAGTATTGGTCAGGCACCGGCGACGCCATGGATGAGCAAGCTTCCGGCGAATGGAAGACATTCGCATCCGGAGCGGTCACGAAAGGGAAAGGAGGCACGGTTACGATGGGCTTGGATCCCTCGGGAATTTCCGCCCGATGGGCTCGCGTGCTCATGAGCAAATCCTCCAACACCTGCGACACGCACGGAGCCGCCGACCGTCGCAATTGCGTGGGCTATGCCATAAAGGAAGTTTATCTGGGAACCATGGACGGCAAAGGAGAATTCAAGGATCTGCTGCGCCATTCCAAGGACCAGAGCCAGTCCGCGACGTATTGCTCTTCCGTGGACCCGTGGCACGAGCCCAGCGATCTATTCGTCGCGCCGGATCAGATGGCGTCCGGAGATCAGCCCGGATTCGATCTCTTCTACACCAGCGGCATCACACGCGGCCTGCCCGCAATTATTCCCGTGGCCATGCTCTACGCCACGCCGGAGGATTCCGCGGCGGAAATAGCGTACGTCGAGAAGCGCGGGTATCCGATCGCTTATGTAGAAATGGGAGAGGAAGCCGACGGTCAGTACATGATCCCGGAAGACTATGGCGCATTGTACTTGCAATGGGCCACGGCGCTTCACGCCGTCGATCCGAAATTGAAACTCGGAGGCCCTGTCTTCCAAGGAGTGACCGAAGACATCAAGGTTTGGAAAGACGCCCACGGCCGCGACTCGTGGTTCGGGAGATTTCTCGCGTACTTGAAAGCGCACCAGCGCCTCTCAGACTTTGCCTTCCTGTCCTTCGAGCACTATCCCTACGACGGCTGTGAGACGCCATGGGAAAACTTATACCAGGAGCCGCAGCTAATCACTCACATCATGCAAGTGTGGCGAGACGACGGACTGCCTCCTGGAATCCCCATGTTCGACACGGAAACGAACGCCCACGGCGGAGAAGCATCCGTCGACGTGTTTGGCGCATTGTGGCTGGCCGATTCGTTCGCCGGTTTTTTGACGGCCGGCGGCAAAGGAACGTTTTACTATCACGCGCTGCCGTACTCGCCTCCACATCC
>Ga0070712_100002085_pt1 | contig 12281 bp, 18 predicted proteins | sample LARL81metaG_FD_71396 | JGI IMG/M metagenome (GOLD analysis project Ga0070712, IMG submission 71396) | Corn, switchgrass and miscanthus rhizosphere microbial communities from Kellogg Biological Station, Michigan, USA - LAR L8-1 metaG | ecosystem: Host-associated > Plants > Roots > Rhizosphere ...
TCGATGAAGATACGCGGCAGCACTATGCTGCCCTGTACGCACGGCCGCATGCGATGCACGATGCCTTCGAGCAGTTTGGAGCATTCAGCCAGGACGCCGCCGACAACAAGGCGTTGCTCGGCAAGGGCGGCAAGATCACCATGCCGGTGTTTGCCATCGGTGCCGAGAAGTTCTTCGGCAAGGGTATGGTCGATGAGATGCGGTTCGCCGCCGGCAACGTCACGGGCGGCATCGTGCCCAACTCCGGGCACTGGATCATGGAGGAGAATCCACAGGCCACCATCAAGTTGGTTACCGATTTCCTCGCCAAGTAGGCTTGTGGCCGCAGGCGCAGCAATCGGGAAGCAGGTTCCATATTTGCGGGGATAACGGCTTCGACAACTTCACACCCAAACACACGAGGGGAATGACATACCAATGATTACGAGCAAAGACGGTACACAGATTTTCTACGAAGACTGGGACCCGAAGGACGCCCAACCCATTGTGTATCACCACGGCTGGCATCTGTCGTCGGACGACTGGGACACTCAGACGCTGTTCTTCCTTGCCAACGGCTATCGCGTCGTTGCGCACGACCGAAGCGGTCACGGCCGCTCCTCTCAGGTAGCCAGCGGCCACGACATGGACCATTATGCGTGGCCAAGCTGCTCCAGCATGGCACTCTGAAAATTTACCCGGGCTTTTCGGAGGTCATGATGACCACGAATGCCGAAGTGATCAATGCGGACATCTTCGCATTCATCCGAAGCTTCTAGAATGCCCTATCTTAATTTTTAGAGGACCCCTGTCATTTTCGCGAGTGTATCAGATTAGCCCAAATAGTTAGGCTCCGTACAGGGAATTAGCTTTAGTGCCCCACCCAGATGTGCCTGTCTGCGAGAACGCAAGAGAAATCGCAGAGGCTTTTTGGCGGGCGCGAATGTGAACTCACTCGAATGAGACGGAGGAAAAACAGATGTTTAACAAGGCACTCATGCTCGGAGCGATCTTGCTGTCGGGGGTGGCTGCATGGGCTCAAGGGATAGAGTTCCCAAGGGCCGAAGTAGCATTTAACTATTCCTACGCGCGGTATGCTCCCAGCGTGTCCTACTCGAAAGGCCACAGCTTGAACGGAGGGGGCGGGTCGGTCACGTTTAACTGGAACGAGTACCTGGGCATCAGAGCGGATTTGCAGGGCTACGGCAGCAACCAGACCGGCTTTAACATTCCGGCAAATGCGACCTTTCCTTTCGGTCTGAACGGCAATGTTCAGGGAAACCTATTTACCTACTTATTTGGTCCGCAGTTTAGGGTACGAGCGCACAAACTGGAGCCGTTTGCCGCCCTCTTGTTTGGCGGCGCGCATACCAACGTGTACGGCAATGCCTTCAAGACTCTCTGCCAGCCTATCGTAGGTGGGTGCGGGATCACCAAGGCACCGACGGCTGAGGCATTTGCGATGTCTTTCGGCGGGGGTGTAGACATTCCGATCAGCCATCGCGTGTCATTCCGACCCGCCGAGGTCAGCTATCTTCTGACGCGGTTCAGCAACCCATTAACCAAGACGAATAATCAAAACAACTTTCGGTACTCGGTCGGGATTAACATTAATCTCGGCAACACTACCTATTAGAGCCAACCCTAAGCCATGAGGGGAGACCGTATGGTTTCCTCGCGGAACTTCACAACGGATCTCGGTTTTGCGACTGCACTTTCCCGGTGGACAGATATCCTTTCTTGTAGTGGGCGTGTAACCGCTGCTCGGTATCAGGTTGAGTCACCGACACCTTTATTTTTCTCCATCCGCTTACACCTGCGACATTAGGCCGGTAGCCGAGAACGTACTGATTGCGCATTTCGCGGCTAAGCGTCGCGGCAGCTTCGGAGACCTTTGCTCTGTTATCGACCGTGAGTGTTCGACCACCAGTCGCATCAGTGATTTCGCTTAGCCACTTCTTTCCAAGTTTTTCTTCCAGAGTACCAACGAAAAATTTGTCGAATAGGCCAATAGCGTAGATCTGCACATCGGATTCCCGGACCAGGCTTTTGATTTCTCGCAACGTGTACCGGCTCGCGTTGTCGCCCCCATCGGAGATTATGACGATGGCTTTGCGCTCAAACTGCGCTGAACGAAGCTTAGACTCCGCTAGGTAAACGGCATCGAGCATTGCCGTGGGTCCACCAGGCTCCATTGCCATCAACTTCCACTGCAGCTCGTCGATGGACTTTGTCGAGCTCGCAACGACACGCGGACGATCCGAAAATGTAATCGCAAAATACTCGTCGTCAGGGTTTGCATTATCAAAAAACTCAACAATCGCCCCACGTTCGATATCAATTTTGTCGCTCATGCTCTTGCTGACATCGAGGAGTATGGCGATCGACAGCGGCGCTTCCTCGGCAGAGAAGTATCGTATTTCCTGTCGTTTGCCTTCCTCGAAGACGGTAAAGTTTTGCTTATTCAACGCAGTGACCGGACGGTTCCTGGAATCATTCACGGTTACCGGAACCAATACCACGTCCACATCAACCTGCAAAGGTCTGTCATGTGGATTCTGCGCGGGCAGAGTTTGGATCGCAGCGCCCGAGGACGGTTTAAGGCTGCCATGGCTATTCTGCGGGAAAATGTGTACATCGTCGGGAGACTGTCCTTGTGCCAAACAAAGCGACAGAAACGTCAACGCACACAAGGCCAGCAGACGAATTTTGATCCTTCGTATCCAACCCAGATTGTTTTTCATGATCCGAAGGTAGATCCGACTTAAAACCTTGCATGAACCGCGGAGCGTATTGTATGTTCTCGCGGTGTGTCAAGGAAAAATGGCGCGGATCGGACTTCGTGATCGAAACGGATCCGCTCGCAGGATCGATATCGTCTTTCTCGGCCGTCCCAGGCCCCGCCGGCGCGCTGAATTTCCATGAGACGCTCCCAGTCCGGTTTCTGCTAATGGCCGTGAATGAACCAGCCATTTCGGTAGCAGGTCCCGCGACCGTGATTGTGAGTCAGTTTCTGCAGACGTTCGAGGCATACGCACCTAGCCAGAAGAGCGGGGGATTGACCGCCAGCCAATTCCTCGATGCTGTCCACAATGGGGGCTTCTAGCGATGGTAAATAACCTGTCATATCACGCCGACGGGCGCGTCTGTTAACCGCCGATTGAACCCGGTACAGCCTGACCGGTATGCTCCCCCGAAATAGCCATGGTGGGTTTGTCGCAGCGTACTAGTTCGGGGACCGACGAGCATTGGAACGTTATGCAATAAGCGGAACGTGGATGACTTTGGGCCGCGTGGAGAATAAGGAGAAAGAAATGGCTTTCCGAATCCATTTTGTGCCTGTAGTTCTTGCGACCCTCGTTTTGGGGTGCGTATCGCCCTTATTAGCGCAACAGAAGGGGCAATGGGTACCAGAAGGCATCGCACCAATATCCGGCATCCGTGGTAGTGAGGTACGTGGGGGACCACTTGGCCTGACCGCGAAAACCAAAATGCTTGCTGAGGTTGTATTTCGCGTCGCCACCAAGAGCAAAGGCAAAACGTGTGACGCCGCTGACGCCACTCCGATCGGGCGACAAGTCACTGGCTCCTAGCCCGAAGAAACCAGCCGTAGCGCTGACCAAGCAGGTAACCTGCAGTGAGGCCGTAGTTCGCGTGCTGTTACCGACCTCGATTCTGCGAAACAGCCAAGTCGACAGGTTAAGCCCGTCATTAAATTGGCCCCCACGTGGCCAGTGATTTCAACATTTTGAGCGGAAGCAGCCGGAAGCAGAAGAATGAAGCACAGCACGGTAGAAACGACAGTTGTCTTTGCAGGTCGGGCGATGTGGCGGCGGGTCCGTTAAGGGATCTGCAGTTGCGCTAGCGCACTACGTGAGTGATGTGCAAATTCACCGTTTGGCTCCGCCTTTATGGCCGCCTCAAACTCGGGTTTTGCGCGAATCTGATTACCTATTCCTATGAACGCGACTGCTTTCAGTAGGTGCATCCTTGCACGAGTATTCGAGGCACGAGTATTCGAGAGTAAATTTCGAGGCTGCAGGGCTTCACCTCGTTCAATGTCGCGCAGGGTTGTCTGGTATTTCCCCATATTTCGGTGTTCGACAATTCTAAATAGACCAACCAGGAGGATGCCATCAGTGGCATTGCTCGATTCAGCAAGCGCAGAGCATCATCGTAACGTTCCGTGTCGTTGTAGAAGGCTGCTAGCGGCAGATATGCAGGGCCATAATAGGGATCCGCTTTGATTGCGACATTAAGATTCTGTTCGGCCATGGCAAAGTTCTGCTCCTCCGCATTGACAATGCCTTCGGGCATAAGGGCGGGAGCGTAGTTCGGAAAAGCCTTAAGCGCACAGTCAAGCTGCTTGTGAGCCTCGGGAAATTTACCCTTAAGAATAGCTTCTCTCGCTTTTTCCACCTCACCGCGGGCTGCGTTGGGAGCCCGGAGCTCACTGATAGTTGTGATGGGCTGGTTCCCATCCAGCAGAGCGGAGCGCTGACGAAAGTGATGCCCAGAAACAGAACAAATGACGTGCCCAGCACGTTGACGGCCAGCGCTTCCGCCAATCACTCGAGACGACAGACTGGCGCGAGGCACAGGCCAGAGAAAAGGATCTCATCGCACGTGCTTCGCAGGGCAAACTGGCGCCAGCGAGTCAACAATTTTCGAAACTTAACGTGACTGAGGCAATTGAGCAGTACCTTGCGGATCGCGCGGCTCACGTTCAACTCAGAAGCAAGCGCTCGGAGTGTGACCATGCCAAGCCGCTCCGAGTATACTTCGGTTCCCTTCAGATTGCCCGCATCGATGCGGACTCGATACGGGCTTACCTAAGGCAACGTAAGGTAAGCGGTCTATCGAACACGACGGTAAACATGGAGATCGGCATATTGCGTCGCATTCTGAAAAGGGCCCAGCGTTGGCACTTTGTTGAGGATGAAGTTCCTCGGCTTCCGGAGAGAAGGGACATTGGACGCGCCTTATAACCTGACGAGAAGTTGAGGCTGCTCAAAGTGGCTCAGTCTAAACCCGAGTGGGAAACGGCATATCTTGCTTCAGTCCTTGCTTTGAACACGACAATGCGAGGATGCGAGGTCAAACAGCTGCGATGGCGGGACATCGACTTTATAGAAAAAAGTTTGGCGATTCGCCGTTCTAAAACCCGCGCCGGCGAGCTCGTGATCCCGCTCAATGCCAATGCCTATAACGCAATCCTGCGGCTCAGGGAACAGGCTCAAATGTTGTTCGGACCCGATTTGCCGCGCGACTGGTATGTATTTCCCAGTGCTGAGGGGTATTCGAAGCCAGACCCGAGGAAACCAATGAGCGGCTGGCGGTCTGCATGGCGAAGCCTGACTCGGGCCGTCAACTGTCCCGTCTGCGGATGGCTGCAGACTCCCTCTGCGACTTGCCGACGGGCGAAGTGCGGCGCGGACATCAGCAAGGTCAAGAGTTCAACTTCCGGCCTACGTTTTCATGATTTACGCCACCACGCCATCACGGAATTGGCCGAATCCCAAGCGAGCGACCGGACAGTCATGTCGATCGCCGGTCACGTCTCGCAGCAGATGCTAGCTCATTAATCCCACGTTCGCCTTGAGGCTAAAAGGAAAGCCCTGGATGCGTTGGCAGTAGGGGTCAAAACGGCAGGTTACGACACAGACGACGACGCAAAACCAAGGGAAAGTGCCGTTCTCTCAGCGCAAGCTATCGAGATGAATGGCGGGGACGACGGGACTCGAACCCGCGACCTCTGCCGTGACAGGGCAGCGTTCTAACCAACTGAACTACGTCCCCTCTTGCTTTTCATACGGTTAGGGCCAAACCCGCATGTTTACTGTCTACTCTTGCTGTCAACCGTTTCGCCTGCTTCAATCCGTTCCACCGAATATAACCAGTTTTCGGTTCGAAATGGACAGTAAATGGACAGTATGAAAGAACCGCCACAAACTGTCCGCAGGCTACCGCGAGGCTGAGCATCTGTCCATGTTCTGTGATGAATTGTAGCAGACCGAATTCAGATCAGTACAGTTGCCGAGATTGCTCGGAGTTTCTGCCACGGGCGATGGAACGCGGGCGGCCCCGTTAAATTCCTGACCGTTGTAGCTGGACGTTTGTCCGAGATGAATCAGCCGTCTAATGCGGTTTCGCGGGTTTGTTTAGACTGATCAGCTCATCACGAGTCCGTTGGAGAATCTCTCGTGAAAGGTTCGGGTCTGACACGGCACGAGAGAGATTGATCGCTCCTAGCATCGCACTAATCGTGAGAATCGCACGGGCGCGCCGATCAGAGTTCCCATTTGGAGGAACAAGGCCCGTCGAGTAAGCCAAGGTGCGTTTGAGTCGCGCGGTATATACAGCCTTCGCCGATCGACTTGCCCGAGACATGTCACCCAGCAATGCGCCCAACGCGCAGCCTGCGCCCGGCGCATCCCGGTGCTCTTCAGACAAATAGTTCTCTAAAGCTTTCGTTAGCGTGTCAGTGTGTTCCTCCCAGCGGTCAAGGTCAAGGAATGCGGTGGCCAGCGCCTCGACCACCAATTCATCGCGTGAATCGAAATGTTTGTAAAACCCACCAACAGTAACACCGGCCTCCTTCATCACGTCGGCAACGCCGATGCCCTCGAGACCGAGCTCGCGAAACCTCTTGGCAGCAACTTTTACGATCCGAGTGTGCGTCTTTGCCTTGTCACTCTTCGAATAACCCATTTGCCATCACCATCTCTTTCCGAGTCCGCATGGATCGCTCCAGGCAGAAAGAGCCATTAGAGTATCACCGTACTCTTCGTTGATTGGATGCAAACCGTCTCATCCTTGGTGCAAGAATCTCATTGCCTCAACAATAAATATAGACGGGCCTTCACAAGTGAAGCTGCAACGAAATGTCCCGAAAAGAGTTCATAAAATACTTTGCAACTTCTGGATTACGATCATACTCTACTGTGGTGAGAGCGCAGATTTACCTGTTCCAAGCACAGGAGAGGCAATGAGCAACTCGTCCCCAGAACGAAATAAAGCAATCGTGCTCGAAGCATTCGAGACACTGTTCAACAAGCGTGACTATGCGGCGGCGGAACGCTTCTGGTCACCAAACTACATTCAGCACAGCGCACACATACCACCAGGTCGCGAAGAACTGTTCAATCTCGTCCGCTCAGTGTCGGAGACTTTGCATTATGAGAACCAGCTCATCATCGCAGAAGGCGATTACGTCGTAGCGCATGGCCGCTTCACGGGGATGGGAAGGCCCGCCGCCTGGATCGCAGCCGACGTTGTCCGGTTCGAAGACGGCCTTCTCAAAGAACATTGGGACGGTTTGCAGGACGAGGCGACCAAGGCCGATTCTGTGAGCGGCCCTCCCATGTTCGGCGACACATTCCCGAAGTGAGGGCCAAAGACAACGCAATCGCCGTGAAGGCGTTCGACACCTTTTTACGAGCCGAAGGAGGCAGTAACTATGACGTCATCCGTTGTTTCGAATGAAATGTATGTGATTTTAGGAGCGAGTGGGAACACTGGCTCGATCATCACCAATTCTCTACTGTCAGCGGGCAAGAAGGTACGCGTCGTGGGACGCGACTCAGGGCGACTACAGCGCTTTGTGGACAAAGGCGCGGAAGCGTTCACGGCTGATCTGAGCGATGCGCCTGCAGTCACCAAAGTTTTCAGCGGTGCGCACGCTGCATATTTGATGTTGCCGCCGGCGAAATCCCGGGAGGAGCAAGAGCGGGATAGCGACGCCATTGCGAAAGCTGTGAAGGAGTCCCGCCTGCGCTACGCGGTGCATTTGAGCAGCTACGGCGCGCAGGTTGCGAAAGGTGCCGGGCCAGTATCAGGACTGCATTCTTCGGAACAAAAACTCAACGCTATCGACGGTCTAAACGTGCTGCATCTGCGCGCCGCGTATTTCATGGAGAACAATCTGGCGGCGATCGGCATGATTCATGGGATCGGAATCTTCGGCAATGCGCTGTTGCCCGACCTGAAGATTCCCATGGCCGCGACGCGCGACGTTGGTGACTACGCTGCGGAGCGCCTCCTGCACCTGGCTTTTTCCGGCAAACAAACGCGCGAGCTGCTTGGAGAGCGAGATCTCTCGATGACGGAAGCTACCGCAGTGATTGCACGCGGCATCGGCAAACCGGATCTACGTTACCAGCAATTCCCGTATGACCAAGTGCAGCAGGCATTGACGCAATTGGGTGTTCCGCCTAAGGGCGCTGCCATGTACATCGAAATGTACAAAGCCATCAACGCAGGAGTCCTCGTTCCGCTAGAGCCGCGTTCGCCGGAGAACACCACGCCAACTTCCTTGGAAAGATTTGTGCAGGATGTTTTTGTGGATGCGTATCACGGGAAGGCTCGCGGCGCTTAGGCTCCGCCCTCGGGCTGGCACCGGTTGTGCCTGTTTGCAGGCGAGAGTTCTGGAGAAATCAATGACGACAACAAAGGCAATACGGCTGGCTTCGGTGGTCACGGCTATCAATGTCCTGGTCGCGAGCGGCTTTTCCATCGTGGGGATCATCCGTCCGCAATATCTGCTCCCTGCGGGATCCGTGCCAACCCAGGCGTCGTTGATATTGGCGATGTACGCGACGGCGCGCACAATTCCTCTCGCTTTGTTCGCATTGTGGGCGGTCTACAAGCAGGCCCCACCTGCGTTGGTGCTTCTGGGTGCGCTCGCCGGAGCCATGCAATTGCTGGATGCCGGAATCGGTCTGTTTGAGCACGATCTTGGGAAATGCGCTGGGCCGCTCTTTATCGCTGCCCTCCAATTCTTCGTGGTGTATCTGCTTCACACATCCGTGCGGATCACTATATGAAATGCGGGCTAACTGATAGTCAGAAACAGGAGAATATCTATGAAAAACGCCAAAGAACTCATGCTTGAATACACCGCCTTCTCGTTCAAAGATCCGAGGACGGCGGCGGAGATGTTTGCGGAAGATGGCGCCTTTGAGCTGCCGTATCTTGCGACGTTCGGACTTCCTACACAGTACAGGGGCCGAGATGCGATCGCCGGCTTTTTCCAATCCGTACTCGACATCTATCCCGGTTTCCAATTCGAGAATACCAAGGTGCTGATCGATACTCCCGACCAAGCCTTTGCAGAATTCGAGGCCACGGCGGTGTCAAGCAAAACGGGACGATCCGTTCAGCAACTCTTCTTTGCTCGCCTGGTTGCCGAGAATGGAAAGATCAAGCTGTTTAGAGAAGCTCTGAATACGGTCGAAGTGGCCCGCGCCAATGTACAGGATAGCGCGGGATTGTTTTGAAAAGGATTTGCTGCGTCGTTACGGGAGCCTTCACCCCAACGGATAGTTCAGCAACAACGGAGAAAGGCAATGACCAAAAAGCTCGAGGGCAAAACCGCCGTCATTACCGGCGGAACGGAAGGGATTGGGTTCGCTACGGCAAAACTTTTCGTCAAAGAGGGTGCCTATGTCTTCATAACGGGCCGTCGCCAGAAGGAACTCGACGAGGCCGTGAAGGCAATCGGCACCGACGTTTCTGGAGTTCAGGGCGACGTCTCTCAATTAGCCGACCTTGATCATCTCTACGAGACCGTCTCCAAAGTGAAGAGGCGAATCGACATTGTTTTCGCTAACGCGGGCGTGGGCGAATTCGTTGCCTTTGGGGCCGTTACCGAAGAGCATTTCGACAAGCTATTCAACATCAATGTGAGGGGAACGCTGTTCACAGTGCAAAGGGCCTTACCGTTACTGAATGATGGCGGCTCGATCATTCTCAACGGCTCTGTCGCGAGCATCAAGGGCACAGCCGCCTTCGGCGTCTACGCCGCGAGTAAGGCCGCAATCCGATCTTTCGCGCGAACCTGGACCACGGATCTGAAGGACCGTCGTATCCGCTCAAACGTTGTTAGTCCGGGTCCAATCGATACGCCGCTGGCGAGTCGGCAGTCCGCAGACGTGATTGCGCGGATTGTGTCCACCATCCCCATGGGACGCATGGGGAAACCTGACGAAGTTGCCAAGGCCGCGCTGTATCTGGCATCCGACGAGTCAAGTTTTGTCACGGGTATTGAACTGTTCGTCGATGGGGGCAGGGCTCAGGTCTGAGCGACTCCTCCGGTTAGGAGAATGTCAATGATTACCCAACACCATTTGGCTTCGATCAACCGCGCGGATCTCGATCTATACGCAAGGGAGAAGGTCCTAAATTCCGCAATCATTGCCGCCGATATCAGCAGTGGCTGGGAAGAGTATCTTAAGATTTTTGACGCCTTCTACGCCGATCATGTCGAGGTCAGCGATGGCGCCGAGAGTGACGCGGTATTTGGCCGGGAGCGGATTCGCGCACTCCTTTTCAAATTCCTTGTCCCGATTCACGTAATGGCTGAGATTGGCGGCCTGTCGGTACAGATTCGAGAAAGCCCGATTCTCGGAGACACCGCAGATGAGACACATTCGGCCTGGTCAGTGGATCTGATCGGGGTGTCAGGCAGGACCTGCCAGATTTGCTGGTGCACTCTTCGACGATGGGCTGATTCTCGCGTGGTGTACGAACGCCATTACGACCACCAGCAAACCGGCGGGCCTCTAACCTTCGACGATCTTCGTCTGAGTCCGTCATCGGCAAGTGTGGGCGATCTACGCCCGTTTTAGCCTTTGCAATCTGTTAGCAGCGAGATGAGTACCGGATATAGAGGAGGAGCGTGATGCCAACTACCACTGTTAGTCCCACCCTTAAGTGGGACGTTTTAGTAACAAATCGTCAAGGCCTCACCCGCGACTTGCCACCCGGGAAAGAAAAATGGATGTGGGTGCCGACATCGGCCACACTCATCTTTGGGGAACGGGACGCTGTTCTCGTCGACGCCTTTCTTACCGTCGAGCAGGCGCACGCCGTAGTGGAATGGGTCGCAGCGAGCGGTAAGAACCTGACTACGATCTATGTCACTCACGGCCACGGCGATCATTTCTTTGGCATCGGCGCCCTCCTGGATCGGTTCCCCAATGCCAAAGCGGTTGCAACGCCCGACGTTCTGAAGGTCATGCGCCGGCAAATATCACCAGAATTCCTCGAGAGTTTCTGGAATGCACGCTATCCCGGCCAGATTCCGGAGCACCTTGTCCTTCCCGAGGAACTCCAGGGTAATGTGATCGACCTCGAAGGTCGTGAGCTCGTCGCGGTCGAAGTGGGGCATACCGACACCGACAACACGACGTGTCTTCACGTGCCATCAGTCGGGTTGGTAGTCGCTGGCGACGCTGCCTACAACGATGTTCACCCCTACCTCGCCGAGTCAAACGCGCAAGCTCGCCGTGAGTGGATCACCGCGCTCAACACTATAGAGACGCTGAAACCGCGCGCCGTGATCGCGGGGCACAAGAAAGCTGACAGGGACGACAGTCCAGGAATCATTGAAGAGACCCGACAATACATCCGCGATTTTGAGCGCGTCGCTTCAATGACGGCAACGGCGAGAGAGCTGTACGACCAGATGCTGGAGATCTATCCGGATCGAGCCAACCCGGGCTCACTATGGAGTTCGGCGCACGTGGCGAAACCGTAAGTTCACCGCAATGAAAGACAGCGCATCGCTCGGGATGGACGGCTCAACTGAAAGAACGCGATATATCAAATGCTTCAAGACTAGAACGACTTAAGACCTTGCAATCGATGAAAAGGAGGATATCCGATGAAGAATAACGCGATGGCAATGGGCGTCAGAACACGAATCATCTACGGTGCGATGGCGATCATGACAATCATTCTTAGCATGGGAGAAAATACTATGGCACAAACAAAATCAACGGCAGTTGTGAAGAACATCGTTATCGTCCACGGCGGCTTAGTGGATGGGTCCGGTTGGGAAGCCGTCTACAGCCTGTTGAAGAAGGACGGCTACGCGGTCACCATCGTCCAGAATCCGACCATCTCTCTGGCAGACGACGTGGCGTTTACCAAGCGTGCGATCGCCGTTCAGAACGGCGCCGTGATACTTGTCGGTCACTCGTATGGCGGCTTGAGCAAGCCACCCCGACGATGCGGTAAGCGGTTGTTAAGTGCCCAGCGCTGACGCGGATGAGTGAGCAGGGTAACTTTAACCTACCGGCTTAGTGGCTATTGACGAATTCCATAAGACTGCGGGATTGATTCGCTCGGGATAAAGCGTAAGCATCTGTTTGTACAGCTCAACCGCGGTCTTGGTATGGGAAGCAATCCTGTCGAAATCGCGAATATATTTTCGTGTCGCCTCGATGTTATCTGGCGTATCGGGTGCGCCGGGCCTCTTGTGTCCGGCAATAGCGGCCACCGGCTTCAGCGACTCGATC
>Ga0070712_100002086_pt1 | contig 12280 bp, 9 predicted proteins | sample LARL81metaG_FD_71396 | JGI IMG/M metagenome (GOLD analysis project Ga0070712, IMG submission 71396) | Corn, switchgrass and miscanthus rhizosphere microbial communities from Kellogg Biological Station, Michigan, USA - LAR L8-1 metaG | ecosystem: Host-associated > Plants > Roots > Rhizosphere ...
AACTCGCCATGGGCCATGTTGATGACGCCCATCTGGCCGAAGATGATGGCAAGACCCAGCGCCATCAGCACGTAGACCGAAAACAGGATCAGGCCGGCGAAGCCCTGCATTGCGAGAATGGCGCCGAGATCGCCGAGCGAATAATCACCGAACATGATCCGTTCTCCGTTGTCGGGAAGTCCCGCGCCGCGAACGAATTCGCGACGCGAGGGTCTTGAGCGTGGGCCGGGAAAGTCCACGCCAGGGAGCTCTTGGAAAACGTCGAGAGCGCGAGACTGAACTTAGCCCTTTACTGGTAGCCCTTCGGGAACGGATCCGGTTCAACGAGATCTGCGGTCTCGTAGACCAGTTCGTACTGACCGTCCGCCTTGGCCTTGCCGACGCGCGTCTTCGACCAGAGGTGATGATTCTCGTGGATGCGGACGTAACCTTCCGGCGCGCCCTTGAACTCGACCCCGGGGGACGCAGCGGCGATCTTGTCGATGTCGAAGCTGCCGGCCTTCTCCGCCGTTAACTTCCACAGCCACGGGCCGAGATAAGCGGCCTGCGTCACGTCGCCGATCACGGTCTTCTCGCCCCACATCTTCTTGAATGCGGGCACGAAGGCCTTGTTGTTCGCATTGTCGAGCGACTGGAAGTATTTCATGCAGGCAAAGGCGCCGGCGATGTTCTCACCGCCGATACCGTCGATCTCGTCCTCGGTCACCGAAATCGTCAACAGCGTCTGCTTCGACAGGTCGATACCTGCCGCCTTCAATTGCTTGTAGAACGCGACGTTCGATCCACCGACGATGATGGCGTAGATCACGTCGGGCTTGGTCAGCTTGATCTTGTTGATGACCGAGTTGAACTGGGTGCTGCCGAGCGGGAAGTATTCCTCGCCGACCACTTTGCAGCCCTGCAAATGGCCCTCGATATGCTTTCGGGCAATCTTGTTCGAGGTACGCGGCCAGATGTAGTCGGAGCCGAGCAGATAGAAGCTCTTTGCATTCTTGGTCTTGTTGACCCAGTCGAGGCCGGCGATGATCTGCTGCGTCGCTTCCTGGCCGGTGTAGATGACGTTCTTCGACTGCTCGAGGCCTTCGTAGAAGGTCGGATAATAGAGCATGCCATTATACTGCTCGAACACCGGCAGCACCGCCTTGCGCGAGGCCGAGGTCCAGCAGCCCATGACGGCGGCGCATTTGTCGTTGACCAGCAGCTTCTTCGCCTTCTCCGCGAAGGTCGGCCAGTCGCTGGCGCCGTCTTCCTGGATGAACTTGATCTTGCGGCCGAGCACGCCGCCCTGCGCATTGATCTGCTCGATCGCGAGTTTCTCGGCTTCCACCGAACCGGTTTCCGAGATCGCCATCGTACCGGTGACCGAGTGCAGGATACCGACGGTCACCTCAGTATCGGTGACCGCGAGTCCCGTGGTGTTGACCGCGGAGGTTGCGGGAACGTCCGCGAATGACGGCCGGGGCAGCATGGTGATGGCCGGCAGCGCCGCCATTCCCATCAGCAGCTTGCGCCGAAGCGGCGAATTCAGGCCCTTATTCGTCTCGTCTGACATGAGCACCCCATCTGGTTCGTTGACACGCTTCCTGATTGGGCAAGGATTGCTGAAATTGTGCAGCGCCGAGATACGCAAGATCGCGTATACTGCACCGCAAAATAGCGACGTAGGCTCTGGCCCGGTCCTTGCGTATGGGGTTTTGACGATCGCTTGTGGGAGTTGCGGTAAGTGGCAGGGCGGCAGCGGATAGACCGCGTCAGGCGCCAATATAATCAATGGGTTGCCAACCAGACGCTGGAAGACTACGCGCTGCGCTTCACCGCCAAGAGCGCGCGGCGCTGGTCCGCCGCCCGCGTCGCCAACACGGCTCTCGGTGCGATTTCATTCCTGGCACTCGAGGCGATCGGCGGCACCATCACACTCAACTACGGCGTCACGAACGCCACGGCCGCGATCCTCGTCGTCAGCGTGATCATCTTCTGCTGCGGCCTGCCGATTGCCTATTATGCCGCTAAATGCGGCATCGACATCGATCTGCTGACGCGCGGCGCGGGCTTTGGCTATATCGGCTCGACCGTCACCTCGCTGATCTACGCTTCCTTCACCTTTATCTTCTTCGCGATCGAGGCCGTGATCCTGGCCTCGGCGCTGGAGATGTGCTTCGGCATTCCGCGCCCGATCGGCTATCTCATCAGCGCCGTCGTCATCATCCCGCTGGTAACGCACGGCATCACGTTGATCAGCCGGTTCCAATTATGGACACAGCCGGTCTGGATCGTGCTGCATATCCTGCCCTTCGCCGCGATCGCCTACGCCAATCCGCATTCCTTTGCCGAGTGGACCAAATTCACCGGCGAGCATGGCGAAGCGGCCAACCATCTCGATCTGCTGCTGTTCGGCACCGCCGCGTCAGTGGTGTTCTCACTGGTGGCGCAGATCGGCGAGCAGGTCGACTTCCTGCGCTTCCTGCCGCGAGACGAGCGTACGTCGAAGAAGGCCTGGTGGATCGCGCTGCTCAGCGCTGGCCCGGGCTGGATCGTGCTAGGCGCGCTCAAGCTGCTCGCCGGATCGTTCCTGGCGTTCTTTGCGCTGAAGCATGGCGTGCAAAGCGAGCATGCTGCAGAGCCCGCGCACATGTATCTGGAAGCGTTCCGCTATGTGCTGTCGCAGCCGGATCTCGCGCTGGCGCTGACCGGCAGTTTCGTGATCCTGTCGCAGCTCAAGATCAACGTCACCAACGCCTATGCCGGCTCAATCGCCTGGTCGAACTTCTTCTCGCGCCTGACCCACAGTCATCCCGGCCGCGTGGTCTGGCTGGTGTTCAATGTGCTTGTCGCATTGCTGTTGATGGAGATCGGCGTCTACAAGGCGCTGGAGCAGACGCTGGCGCTCTACTCCAACGTCGCCATCGCCTGGGTCGGTGCGCTGGTCTCCGACCTCGTCGTGAACAAGCCCCTCGGCCTGCGCCCGCCGCAGATGGAATTCAAGCGCGCGCACCTGTACGACATTAATCCGGTGGGTGTCGGCGCGATGACGATCGCAACGATCGTCTCCATCACCGCCTTTTATGGCGTGTTCGGCCCAACTGCGAAGGCGCTGTCGGCCTTCGTTGCGCTGGCGGCCGCCTTCGTCTCCGCGCCGCTCATCGCCTATGCGACCGGTGGAAAATATTACATTGCGCGCCAGCCGAAGCCGAGCTGGCAGAACATTGAATCCATCCAATGCTGCATCTGCGAGCATCATTTCGAGCCGGAGGACACGACGTCATGCCCGGCCTATGCCGGCCCGATCTGCTCGCTGTGCTGCTCGCTGGACGCGCGCTGCCACGATCTCTGCAAGCCGCACGCGCGGGCGCAGACGCAGGTGTCCGAAGCTCTCGGCAAATTGCTGCCGCAACCGATCTACGCAAAGATCAATTCGCAGCTCGGTCACTATCTCGGCGTGTTCGTGGTGTCGGCCGGACTGGTCGCGCTGACCCTCGGCCTGATCTATCTGCAGACGTCGGCGACTGTGCACGCGGACAACGTTCTGGTCTCGAACGTCCTCTGGAAAGTATTCTTTTCGCTGAGCCTGATCATCGGTGTGGTCGCATGGCTGTTCGTGCTGGCGCAGCAGAGCCGTCGTGCGGCGGAGGATGAGACCCAGCGTCAAACTGCGCTGTTGATCCAGGAAATCGAGGCGCACAAGCGCACCGACGCCGAACTGCAGCGCGCCAAGGAAGTGGCGGAATCCGCCAACCTTGCCAAGAGCCGTTATGTGGTCGGCCTGAGCCACGAACTGCGCTCGCCGCTGAACGCGATCTCCGGCTATGCGCAACTCCTGGAACAGGACCAGAGCCTGCAGACCAAGCCGCGCGACCAGGTGCGCGTGGTCCGCCGCAGCGCCGATCATCTCTCAGGGCTGATCGACGGCATCCTGGACATTTCCAAGATCGAGGCCGGCCGGCTCTATCTCTCGCGTGACGAAGTGCGCCTGAGCGAGTTCCTCGATCAGCTCGTCGGCATGTTCCGGTTGCAGGCCGCGGCGAAGGGCATCGATTTTATTTTCAAGCGACCCGCGGTGCTGCCGGTCGTGGTCTATGCCGACGAGAAGCGGCTGCGGCAGATCCTGATCAACCTGATCTCGAACGCGATCAAATTCACGCAGGTCGGCAGCGTGCGCTTTGTCGTGCATTATCGTAGCCCGGTCGCGGAGTTCGAGGTGATCGATACCGGTCCGGGCATCCAGCCGAACGATCTCGAACGCATCTTCGCACCCTTCGAGCGCGGTGCGCTCGGCGTCACGCAGCCGCAGACCGGCACGGGCCTGGGCCTGACCATCAGCCGGCTGCTCGCCGGCGTGATGGGCGGCGACATCAAGGTCATAAGCCAAGTCGCTAGCGGCAGCACGTTTCGTGTCAAGATCCTGCTGTCTGAAGTCACCAATCCGACGCGCAACGCGCCGGTCGAAGCTCCCGTCGCCGGCTATCTCGGGCCACGCAAGACCATTCTGGTCACCGACGACGATCCCGTGCAACGCGATCTGCTGCGCGAGGTGCTGACGCCGCTCGGCTTCATCCTGCTCAGCGCGCCTGATGGTCCTGCCTGTCTCGCGCTGGCCCAGCATTGCCGGCCCGACCTGTTCCTGCTGGATATCTCGATGTCCGGCATGGACGGCTGGAAGGTGGCCGAAACGTTGCGCGCGAACGGCCACCACCAGGCCCGCATCTTGATGGTCTCGGCGAGCGCGCTGGAAGCGCACGGCGCGCCGCTCGCACAGCCGTTTCACGACGGCTATCTGATGAAGCCGATCGACATTCCCCGCCTGCTGGAAACGATCCGCCAGTTGCTCAAGCTCCAATGGGCCTACGAGTCTGGTCAGGTCGCGGCGCCGCGCTGGCGGCCGGAGACCGGTTCACGGCCGCCGGTCAAGCATGTCGAGGAGCTGATCGGGCTCGGCCAGATCGGCTATGTCCGCGCCATCCAGCTCAAGCTCGACGAGATCGGCGGCGAACATCCCGAGCATGCCGATTTCGTCGCACAGATGCGCTGGCTGGTCGATCGCTTCGACCTCGACCAGTACATGGCCACCCTGAAGACGCTGCACGCCTATGATCACTGAGTCCAAGAAGCGCGACGTCGCACTTGTCGTCGATGACTCGCCGGAGACGCTGCGGCTGCTCACCGATGCGCTCGATGGCGCGGGCATGACTGTCATGGTCGCGCTCGACGGCGCTTCTGCGATGCGCATCGTGGACCAGATCACACCGGATATCGTTCTGCTCGATGCGGTGATGCCGGGCATGGACGGCTTCGAGACCTGCCGGCGCCTGAAGCGCGAGGCAGGCTTGAGCAACGTCCCGGTCATCTTCATGACCGGGCTTGCCGAGACCGAGCATATCGTGCGCGGGCTCGAAGCGGGCGGTGTCGATTATGTCACCAAGCCGATCGCGATCGAGGAGATGCTGGCGCGGATTCGCGTGCATCTCGCCAATGCGCGACTGACGCAGAGCGCGCGGGCCGCGCTCGATGTATCCGGCCGCTATCTGCTCGCTGTGAATCGCCAGGGCAGGCTCATGTGGGCGACGCCGCAGGCACAGAAGCTGCTCGCGGACAGTCTTGGACCGACCGGCAGCGACGAGATGGTGCTGCCTGAGGCTTTGCAGCAATGGCTGGAGCAGGCGCAGGCCGGCAAGGGTGTATCGAAAGCGGCGGCCGCGACATTTCCGGATCATCCGACGCTTCGGCTGCATTATGTGGGCAATGCCGGCCCCAACGAATTCCTGCTGCGGCTCGCCAAGGATGCCGGCCACAGTTTTCCGGCGGAGTTCTCCAGCGAGTTGGGCCTTACCACGCGCGAGGGCGAGGTGCTGGCGTGGCTCAGCAAGGGCAAGACCAACCGTGACATCGCGCAGATATTGGGCTTGAGTCCACGCACCGTGGACAAGCATCTGGAGCAGATCTACGCCAAGCTCGGCGTCGAAAACCGCACCGCCGCAGCCGCGATCGCCGCAAACGCGACCAAGCGGAATAGTTAGGATTCAGGATACCCCGAAAAAAACTCGCCGTCGTCCCTGAGGAAGCAGGGACGACAGAAAGACTCCATCAACTATAAACGAATGCCTTGTCGTCGAGATCGATCGCTGGAAACTGATCCTTCTCAGCCCAATAGTCCTGGCTATGCTGCCATTCGACCTTGTCGCCACGCTTGGGCAGCAGATGCATGTCGCGCATCAGATAGTTCGGATTGAAATTCTCCGGATCGATCCAGGACAAAAGCGGCATGTTGTGATCCTCAGGCCGCAGCGCCGGCACCACCTTCTTGGCGCCCTTCTCTTTCATGTGCGCCAGCATGCGGCAAACGAACTCCGCGACCAGATCAGTGCGCAGCGTCCAACTTGCGCGGAAATAACCGAACACCCAGGCCATGTTCGGTACGCCCGTAAACATCATGCCGCGATAGGTGACGGTGTCGGCGAAATCGAGCGGCGCACCATCGATCGTGAACGCGATATCGCCGAGGATGCAGAGGTTGAAGCCGGTCGCGGTGACGATGATGTCGGCTTCCAGCGCCTCGCCTGATTTCAGGAGGATGCCGGCCTCGGTAAAGCGGTCGATCTCGTCGGTGACGACGGAAGCCTTTCCGCTTTTGATGCCGTGGAATAAATCGGCTTCCGGGACGAAGGCGATGCGCTGCCGCCATGGGCGATAGCTAGGCGTGAAGTGCGTAGCGATGTCGTAGTCTGGGCCAACCACCGCGCTGATCTGGCCGAGCAGCTCCTTCTTGACCTGCTCCGGCTCGCTGATGCACCGCTTGGTGAAGACGTCCTGCTCGAACAGGATCTTGCGGCGAACGATCTCGTGGATCCATTCCTCCTTGACCTGAAGCTGCCGCAACTGCTCGGCGAGCTCGATCGCGTTGCGGCCAAGCCTGAAATAGGTCGGTGAGCGCTGCAGCATCGTCACATGCGCGCATCTGTCGGCGATCGCCGGCACCAGCGTCGCTGCCGTCGCACCCGAGCCGATCACCACAACCTTCTTGCCGTCGACGGCGAGATCGTCGGGCCAGCACTGTGGGTGCACGATACGGCCCTTGAACTTTTCTGTATCCGGCCACTCGGGCGTGAAGCCTTCGGAATGCCGATAGTAACCCTGGCACATCCAAAGGAAGTTCGCGGTAAACCTCGCCGGCTCGCCGCTGTCGGTCCTCACCGCGTCGATGGTCCAGAGATTGCTATCGCTCGACCAGCTCGCGGTCTCAATCCTGTGCCCGTAGCGGATATGCTTGCCGAGATCGTTCTCGGCGATGACCTCGCCCATGTAGGCGAGGATTTCGGCTGCGGTCGCGATCGGCGGGCCGACCCACGGTTTGAAGCTGTAGCCGAAGGTATGAAGATCGCTGTCGGAGCGAATGCCGGGATAGCGATGCGTCAGCCAGGTGCCGCCGAAGCTTTCCTGGCCTTCCAGGATGACGAAGCTCGTATCCGGAAGCTGCTTTGTCAGCTGATAGGCACTGCCGATGCCGGAGATGCCGGCGCCGACGATCAGAATGTCGAAATGCTCAGTGGCTTGCTGCGCGGACGCAGAAATAGCGCGTGCGGCGGAAATGTTCATTTTGTTTATCGTTCGCTTTTAGGTTTCCTCGGGGGACAGGCTGGCCTCAAATCCCCGCGATGGTCAACCCATGCATCCGCATGGCAAAATGACACAGATCAAATGCTGCGCCTTAGAGCGCAAAACCCCATTGCCGCGCGGTCTGTAAGATCCAGCCGCGGTAAAGCGTTAGTGGCGTCACGCCGGTCAGACCGCCGCAGCCCGCGCTGCCGTTCGGGCCGGTCGACCAGCTGACGACGCCGATGATCACCGGGGCCGTCTCGTGATCCTCAAATACCGGCCCGCCCGAATCGCCGGTGCAGGCGCCGAGCCCGTCGCGCGCGCCCTGCGCGGTCGGATCGACCAGGCGAATCTGGAGAGTACCGGGCTGGCCGGTCGCGACCAGGCCGGCGGACCGCGCGACGCCGCCGCTCTTGCCGTCGCCGCGCACGGTTACGCCGACGCCAGCAATGGTGAACTTGTTGCCGGCAGCGAGCGGGAGCTGGGGAATGCCGAGCGTGGCGGCAGATTTTGCCTTTGCAGGCATGGCAAGCTGCAACAGCGCGACGTCAGCGGTGGCACGATGCGCCAGCATTGCCTGCATCTGGAAACCGGGATGAATCGCAACGCGCTTCACGTCTCGCAACTGCGGCTTCCGATCGGCGTCATATTCCACGATCTTGTATTCGGCGCCGGGCTGCACGCAATGTGCCGCCGTCAACACCAAAGTCGGCGCAATCAGGCTTCCGGTGCAGAAATTGCCCCGAGAGCCGACGATGGTGATGACGGAGCGGCCGATGTCCTCGGTCGAGGGCGATGCCCCACCGATGATCGCCGCTGCGGGGGAAGATAGCAGCGCAAGCGCCGCCGTCATGGGAAATATGTTTCTCATCGCGATAGCGAATAGCCCGTCGCGCGGAAAACGCCAAGGAGAACGCCGAGGAAAAACGGCAAGCATTGCCCGGGCTGGCATCGAATGGCCGGGCGTGTTAGCCGGTTCCGAAACGTTCAGAGTGGCAGAGGGATGTGATGATCGAGGCGGTGATCTGGGATTTCGGCGGGGTGCTGACGACCTCGCCCTTCGAGGCATTCGCGCGCTTCGAGCGCGAGCGCGGACTGCCGACCGACATCATCCGCCGCACCAATGCTGAGAACCACCTCGAGAACGCCTGGGCAAAATTCGAGCGCGCCGAGGTCGATGTCGAGGCGTTCGACCAATTGTTCGCGGACGAGTCGCTCGCGCTCGGCGCCGAAGTCCGCGGCAAGGACGTGCTGCCGCTGCTGTTCGGCGATCTGCGGCCGGAGATGGTGGAAGCACTGAAGCGCGTCGGGACCAAATTCAAGACCGGATGTATCACGAACAACCTGCCCGCCAATGCGATCGGCAGCAAGGGCGGCCGCACGCTCTATGTCGCGGAGGTCATGGCGCTGTTCAACCATGTCATCGAGTCCGCCAAGATCGGCCTGCGCAAGCCCGATCCGCGCATCTACCGGATGATGGTCGAGGCGCTGAACGTCGAGCCGAAAAACTGCGTTTATCTCGACGATCTCGGTGTCAATTTGAAGCCCGCACGCGAGATGGGAATGACCACGATCAAGGTGGTGAGCGCACTGCAGGCGATCGCCGAGCTCGAGGCCGCGACGGGACTCATGCTCCGCTAAGCTCTGCTACTTCGCGCCCTTCATCGTGCAGGAGGTCGAGCAGGTCGTCATGCTGCCGCGCTCGCAGGTGATGCAGACGTCGACGCATTGCTTCATGTTCTTCGGATCATAGCTGGCATATTGCCGGTGCGCACATTTCTGGCTTTCCGTAGCGGCGTCGGACGTTTCATTGTTGCAGCCCGTGACGCCGCACAGGAGGCCCGCCATAACGATCAACTCCCATGGTCGCAGGCGTTGGCGGCCCGACCGCGAGCCGGCCTGTGAACCACGACGAAAGAGATCAGCCACGCCAACCATCGACTCGCCTCCTGAAGGGCGTCTCGCTGAATTGCCGATTTCCACTGATGAATCATACACACTTCCGCCGGAACTGTTCCGGCGTCACGGCGGTATTTTCGTCTTGGACTTTGCCTGTGTCCCGTATTCATACGGGTCCGACGTTACTACGGACGGAATTACTCCGCCGCGATCATCCGCTCGGGAAATGCAGTCGAAAGGGCCGCGCGATCCGCGCGCAACACGCCGCGCTCGGTGATCAGGCCCGTCACGAGCCGCGCCGGCGTGACGTCGAATGCGTAGTTCGCAACCGGCGATCCCTCCGCCACGATTCGCACCGTTTCGATGCGGCCGTCCTTGGTGCGGCCGGTCATGTCAGTGACTTCCTCTGCGCCGCGCTGCTCGATCGGGATCTGGCTGATCCCGTCGGCAACGCCGAAGTCGATGGTCGGCGACGGCAGCGCGACATAGAACGGCACGCCATTGTCATGCGCGGCGAGCGCCTTCAGATAGGTGCCGATCTTGTTGCAGACGTCGCCATTGGCCGCCACGCGGTCGGTGCCAACGATAACGAGATCGACCTTGCCGTGTTGCATCAGGTGTCCCCCGGTATTGTCGGGGATCACAGTATGCGGCACGCCGTGATGACCGAGCTCCCAGGCAGTCAGCGACGCACCCTGGTTGCGCGGACGGGTCTCGTCGACCCAGACGTGGACGGGAATGCCGCGGTCATGCGCCAGGTAGATCGGCGCCGTTGCGGTCCCCCAATCGACGGTGGCAAGCCAACCGGCGTTGCAATGGGTCAGCACATTGACCGGCTCGCCCTTCCTCTTCGCCACGATCGCTTCGATCAGCGGAAGACCGTTCCGCGCGATGCCCTGGTTGATGACGACGTCCTGCTCGGAAATATCGTCGGCGCGGGCATAGGCGGCGTCGGCGCGCACCGACGGCGACAACGGCCGCAACATCGTCCGCATTTCATCCAACGCCCATTTCAGATTGATCGCGGTCGGCCGCGTCGCGATTAGTGTTTCATAGGCCCGCGCGATCGCCGCCTCCGACCGATCGTCGCGCATCGCGAGCGCCATGCCATAGGCGGCGGTCGCACCGATCAGCGGCGCGCCGCGCACCAGCATCGAACGGATCGCGTCCGCCGCTTCGTCGAGCGTGGTCAACCGCGCGACCACGAATTCGTGCGGCAGCTTTCGCTGATCGATCGCGCAGACCGACCAGCCGTCGGAATCAAGCCAGATGCTACGGAAATGCTTGCCGTCAACTTTCATGGGCTTCCCCCTCGCCAGGGTAGTTTAGCCTCGCAACACGCGTCCCGCGACCGCGTCGAGCTTCTTCAGGAGTTCCGGATCGCGCGCTTCAGGAGCCGTGATCAGCGCAGTATCGAGCGCGCGGTCGGAGCCGATCGGGCACGGCTCATGCTCTCTTGGAAATTCCCGGGCCAGCCTCGCCACCAGGCTTTTTGCTCTCTCGGCGTTCGAGTTCAGCACACGGATAATGTCCTGCACCGTCACCGCGTCGTGGTCGGGATGCCAGCAATCGAAGTCAGTCACCATGGCAGCGGTCGCATAGCAGATTTCCGCCTCGCGCGCGAGCTTAGCCTCCGGCATGTTGGTCATGCCGATCACGGAATAGCCGAGGTTCTTGTAGGTCATGCTTTCGGCATAAGTCGAAAACTGCGGCCCCTCCATGCAGACATAGGTGCCGCTGCGCGCGATTGGAATACCCTCGGCCTCTGCCGCCGCAGCCAGATGATTGCGAAGCCGTGGCGAGACCGGATGCGCCATCGATACATGCGCGACGCAGCCCTTGCCGAAGAAAGAACTCTCGCGCTTATGCGTGCGATCGACGAACTGGTCGACCAGCACGAATGTGCCGGGCGGCAGCTCTTCCTTGAAGGAGCCGCAGGCCGACAGCGAAATGAGATCGGTGACACCGGCGCGCTTCAACGCGTCGATATTGGCGCGGTAATTGATGTCGGAGGGCGACAGCCGATGGCCCTTGTCGTGCCGGGGCAGGAACACGATCGGAAGGCCAGCGATACTGCCACGGCGTACCGGCGCCGACGGCTCGCCCCAGGAACTTTCGATCATCTCCTCGCGCGCATCTTCAAGTCCCGGCAGGTCATAGATGCCGGAGCCACCGATAATGCCAAGCACTGCTTTGGTCATGCTCACTCCATCGTCTTGGCGTGATATGCCAGCTTTGGGGCGCGTTGGGAACTGCAAGGACCGGGCGCGCCGTTCACTTCGACGCGCGATGTCGGGTGAACCCATGCCGGATATTCTGGCACTGCACCAGAAAGCTGGTTACATTGCCGAGCACGATCAAAGCCCTGCATCCGCATCACCGCGTGTCTGATCCAACCGCCAACACCCTCTCCGTATTGAACTCGGTCTTCGGCCTGACCGCCTTTCGGGGCGCGCAGGAGGAGATCGTGCGGCACGTGGTCGGCGGCGGCAATTGCCTGGTGCTGATGCCGACCGGCGGCGGCAAATCGTTGTGCTACCAGTTGCCCTCGCTGCTGCGCGATGGCTGCGGCATCGTGGTTTCGCCGCTGATCGCCCTGATGCGCGACCAGGTCGCAGGGCTGATCGAAGCCGGTGTCAATGCAGCGGCGCTGAACTCGACCCTGTCGTTCGAAGAGGCGTCGGCTGTCGAGCGCCGCTTCATCGCCGGCGATATCGATCTGCTCTATGTCGCGCCGGAGCGGCTGCTCACGCCCCGCTGCCTGGCCTTGCTCGCGCAGGGCAGGATCGCGCTT
>Ga0070712_100002087_pt1 | contig 12277 bp, 9 predicted proteins | sample LARL81metaG_FD_71396 | JGI IMG/M metagenome (GOLD analysis project Ga0070712, IMG submission 71396) | Corn, switchgrass and miscanthus rhizosphere microbial communities from Kellogg Biological Station, Michigan, USA - LAR L8-1 metaG | ecosystem: Host-associated > Plants > Roots > Rhizosphere ...
GGCAGACTCCGACGCCGTGCTGTTCGGGGGTGCGCGTGACGCTGAGGGGCCGGTCGTCCTGGCGTTTGATCGACGTCAGCATGTCTTTGAGCGATCGCAGGTTCGATTCGTCGCGCCGCTCCGGCGTCAATTGCACGCCATAGGCTCCAGCCCAATGCATGTGCATCAGCACGTTCTGGATGAACGCGACCATGCCGGGTATGTCGCTCGGCGCGTCTTTCAGAAGCGCGTCCATTGCGCCGGCGTCGGTCATGCGTCCCTGGCGGGTGTAGAAGTCTCTGATCTCGGCTGCGAGGGCCATGGTCACCTCACCGGAATGAAGATATCGACACCGCCAAAGCCCGTGCGCGTGTCGAAGGTTTCGCGATGGCGCTCGATGCTGGCACCGTCCGCGATCTGGCGCCCATCGGGCGGCACCCAGTCGTTCCAGATCGCATGGTAGGTCCGCCCGATTTCGGAAATGTGACCGTCATGCGCAAAAACGGCGTAGGTCTGCGCCGGCACGGTGAGCTGGATCAAACCTTTCGGCAGCTTGCCGAAGCATTTCACTTCCACCGCGCAGATGTAATCGAAGTTTCCCTCGTCATCGAGATTGGTGCTGACGCCGGCGGGAATGGATTGGGCCTTGTCTTCGATCTCGCCATAGTGCGGCATGAAGCGCTGCCATTGCGCCGCGATGTTCTGCAGTTCCGTGAACGGGACGTGCTCGCTTAAGCCCACGAACTTCATCTCACCCTGCGCGACGATGCGGCTCGCCGCGATCGTCGGCTTGGCGCCCTCGTCCGCCTTGACGGGCTTGCGCACCGGTAGACCGTTCGTCGTCGCTTGCTTGCGCACTTCTTCCGGCGTGGTGCCGAACTGCGCGCGGAAGGCGCGCGAAAACGCCTCATGCGAGGAGTAGCCGTACTCCATGGCCAGATCCAGAATGTTCGACTTGCCCTTGGCGAGATCGGCCGCCGCCTCGCTCAAGCGCCGCTCGCGCACATATTCCATCACCGACATGCCGATGGTTTCACCGAACGCGTGCGCAAGGTGATAGCGCGACACGCCGCAATTCTCCGCCACGCTACGAAGCGATAGTTCGCCCGTAAGATTGCGATCGATCGTCCACAAGGCTCGGTTCGCAAGTGACATGGGTCTCTCCTGTATTCGATCCACGGCCACGCTAGCCGGGCACAAATCCTCCTGCTTGATCGCGATTGCGCTGCCCGCGACAATTCGTTCTGGCGGCGTTGAGTGTGGCCAAGGCCGGTGCCGGACGCTAGCGTAAGTGCATCGGATATTTTGCCGAAAAGCGGCCCCCCAAGCGCCGCGCGGTGGGAGGAACAATGGATCAGGCTTTCATCGAAAAGCTGGTGGCCTATGCCGGCGCCGGCATGGTCAGCGCCTTCTGGGCGCAGGTGAAGCCCGACAGAGTCGCCGTCTGGGATCGCTTTGGCACCAGGACCTATCGCCAGATCAACGAGAACTCCAATCGCCTGGCGCGCGTGTTGCGCAAGGCGGGCCTTAGGCCCGGCGATTCCGTCGCGCTGTTCTGTTCCAACCGGGCGGAGTTCATCGAGACGCTCAATGCGACACGGCGTTCTGGCCTGCGCATCACGCCGGTGAATTGGCACCTGGCGGCGAGCGAGATCGCCTACATCATCGCGGACTGCGAGGCCAAAGCGCTGGTCGCGGAGACGAAATTTCCCACCATCCACGAGGCGGTGAAAAGCGTGGGCGGAATTTCGCTCAAGCTTTCCATCGGCGGCCAGGCCGACGGCTTCACGCCGTACGACGACGCACTCGACGGCGAAGACGGATCGGACATCGACGATCCGACGATCGGCAGCCAGATGCTCTACACCTCCGGTACGACCGGACGGCCGAAGGGCGTGCACCGCCCGCACGGCATCGCCACGCCGCCGATGTTCGCCGGCACCAATCCCAACTACAACCCGGACAAGGACGTGCAGATGTGCGTCGGTCCCGGCTATCACGCCGCTCCGCTCGCCTTCGACATCGCCATTCCGCAGGCGAGCGGCGTGCCCATCACCTTCATCGGCGAGAAATGGGACACCGAAGAGGTGTTCCGCACCATTCAGGACCGGCGCGTGAGCCATGCCCACATGGTGCCGATCATGTTCCAGCGCATGCTGGCCGCGCCCGACGAGCTCAAGAAAAAGTATGATCTTTCATCGGTGCGCTACTTTGTGCATGGCGCCGCACCCTGCCCGCCCGAAGTCAAGCACGCGATGATCCAATGGCTGGGTCCGATTCTCTATGAATACTATGCCGGCAGCGAAGGCGGCGCCGGCTTCGTCATCACGCCGGAAGAGTGGTTGCGCAAACCGGGAAGCGTCGGCAAGCGCCCCACACTGCTGCGCGTCAAGATCATGGACGAAGAAGGCAACGAATTGCCGAACGGCCAGGCCGGGCTCATCTATCACGAGACCAACCAAGCGAACCCGTTTCGCTATTTCAAGGACGAGAAGAAAACGGCAAGCGCGCATCGCGGTGAATTCTTCACGCTCGGCGACATCGGCTATTTCGACGAGGACGACTATCTCTTTCTCACCGGACGCTCGGCGGAGATCATCATCTCGGGCGGCGTCAATATCTATCCCCAGGAAGTCGACAACGAGATCATCAAGCATCCCGCCGTCGAGGATGTCTGCACCATCGGCGTGCCCAACAAGGAGTGGGGCGAAGAGGTCAAGAGCGTGATCATGCTGAAGCAGGGATTTCAGCCCAGCGATGCGCTCAAAAAGGAGATCATCGACTTTGTGCGCCAGAGGCTCGCCGGATTCAAGGTGCCGCGCACGATCGACTTCGTGGCCGAACTGCCGCGCAGCGCGGCGGGCAAAATCAAGCGCGGCGAAGTGAGAAAGCCCTTCTGGGAAGGACGCAAGGTGCAGATTTGATTTCCCCCGGCACAATGGACGAGTGACTCGTATCAAACCTCATACTAAGTCGAGGCTCGTTTTGTCGGATGCTGACTGTTCAATCGTTGAACTAGCCAGATACCTCGGCCTATCGTAGGCGCATGACACTCCGAAACGACAATGGAGGAACGCGCTGTGCGATTACGACAGGTAGCATTGGTAGCACGGGACCTCGAACCCGTTCGGCAGGCATTGGAGTCGGTATTCGGGTTGCAGGTGGCTTATCGTGATCCAGGCGTCGCGACCTACGGCCTAATCAATATCGTCATTCCGTTCGGCAATGAGTTCATCGAGATCGTGCAGCCGGTCACCACCGATGCGTCTGCTGGACGTCTTCTCGCCAAGCGCGGCGGCGACGCGGGCTACATGCTGATCTTCCAGGCGCCGGACGCGGTGCGCCATCGCGCGCGCTTCGCCGAACGCGGCATCCGAAACATCGCCGAGCTCAACACGAAGCGTTACACCTTCACGCATTTCCATCCGGGCGACGTCGACGGCGTGCTGACGTCGATCGACACCGAAGGCGACGGTACATCGTGGGACGAGCCGCGCGGGTCGTGGACTCCGGCAGGGCCTAACTGGCGCGCGGCAGATGCGGGGCCGGACATTGTCGGCCTTCTCGGTGCAACGGTGCAGGTGCCCAATCCTTTGGCGACGGCAACACGCTGGGCCGAACTGTTTGAGGGGCGCCTCGACGCCGGTGCAAATCCGCGCGTGACGCTCGACCGCGGCTACGTGTCGTTCGTGGGGGGCGCAACGGCGACCGGCATCGCTGCGCTCGATCTCGCCGTGCGCGATCCGAAGCGCCATCTCGATCGCGGCGAAGCGCTCCGCCTGCGCACCGGCGCGTCGTCATTGCGTATTGGCGGCGTGGAGATGCGGGTGCTGGAGGCGGGTTAAGCTTCCTCCCCCGCGAAGCAGATGGATTTGGCATCGCGCGAAGGGCGATGACGCAGGAGTAGTGCAAAACTATCCCCGCACGTCGAGAGGGTCCCCTCGCCTCGCTGCGCTGGGCACTTTCGACCGCGCTGCGAGCAAGTGAGGATGAATCACCGCCCCTTGTACACGGGCGCTCGTTTCTCGGCCTTCGCGCGGAAGGCTTCGCGGGTGTCTTCTGTTTTGAACAGATCAACATGCACGCGGCTTTCAAGGTCGATGTAGTCTGCGAAACCCATGCGCTCTGCAGCGAGGAAATTCGCCTTCATCGCCTTGAGTGCCAGCGGCGCGGCAGACGCGAGGCGCTTTGCGAGCCTCCTTATTTCTGCATCGAACTCGGCGTGAGGGATCACCTGCGACACCAGGCCGATCGCGAGCGCCTGCGCAGCGTCGAACTTTCCCGGCAGGAAATAAAGCTCGCGCGCCTTGGCGGCACCAACCAGCCGTGGCAGCGTCCATGGGCCACCCATGTCTCCAGCCACGCCGACATCCAGGAACGCCGTGTTGAACTTCGCGGTCGTCGTGGCGAGACGTAGGTCGCAGGCGCAGGCCCAGCCGAAGCCAGCGCCTGCGCAAGCGCCGTCGATCGCGGCGATGGTTACGGCCGGCATGTTGTGCAGCAGGACAGGCGTATCGAAGCGGAGCGGCTCGCGCACATTGCCGGTGTTGCTCCCGTTTGCGGTCGCATCGATATCCGCGCCAGGGCAGAAGTCGCGACCCATGCCGCGCAACACCACCACGCGGACATCGTCGCGCGACGCGAGCAAGGTGAGCGTGCGATTCATCTCAGCCATCATGGTGCCGGCGATGCTGTTGCGCCGCTCCGGCCGGTTCATCGTGACCGTTGCGATGGGACCGTCGATATCGACAAGAACGGTGGACGCGGGCTCAGCCATCGGTGTCTCCTGTCCAGCGAGCAAAGCGGGGCGGTCGCCGTTCGACAAAGGACGCTACGCCTTCTTGCGCGTCGGCATGCGCCAGCGCTTTCCGCATGACCGCGTTCGCGTCCCATGCGGCTTCTGCGAGTGGCATGGAGAGATGGCGATAGACCTCGGACTTGATCGTCGCCAGTGAGCGGCGCGACACGTTCTCGGCGAGACGGTCGATATAGGTGATCGTCTCGTCAAGCAGCGCATCGGGCGCGAACAGCCGGTCCGCGAAACCGATGCGGTAGGCTTCCTGCGCGTCGATTCGCACCGAGCTCCAGAGCAGGTCGAGCGCGCGGCTGGTGCCGATCATGCGTGGCAGGATCCAGCTGGTGGCGTGCTCGGCGATCAGGCCACGCTTCGAGAAAACGGTCGTGAAGGTGGCCTTCTCCGACACAAAGCGCAGGTCGCACATCATTGCCAGAACGAAGCCGCCGCCCGCAGCGACGCCGTTCACCGCGGCGATGACTGGCTTCGAAATTTTGAGAAGAAAACTAAAGAGCGCGGGAAGCTCGCCGGTAGGAGGCGGTGCGTCGTGTGTGCCGCCACTTGCGTCCGTCACTGTTGCACCGAGCGTGCCTATATCGAGGCCGGACGAAAACGCGCGGCCAATGCCCGTGACGACGATGCCAACAACGGCGGGATCTTTCTCTGCCTTCTCGACGGCGGCGCGGATCGCCGCGATCATCGGATGCGTGAATGCATTCAGCTTCGCGTCGCGATTGAGACTGACGATTGCGGCGTTGTTCCGCACTTCGTATTCGACATCCATCGACAAACTTTGGCAGTCGACCTAATTCGCACGATACCCTGTCACAATCGCACGTCCCCCGCCACCATTATTGCCAGCACGAAGCATTGTGGGGGCAGGTGCGCGTCACCGCCGCCACGCTCGGCTCCCCTCATCCGGCCTCTGCTGCGCACCGGCCGACCTCTCCCGCAAACGGGAGAGGTTGACTAAGGCGCTTTCGAATAACTCTTCGCGCGCATCGTCACGAGTTCTTCGGCCGCCGAAGGATGCAGCGCGATCGTCGCGTCGAAGTCGGCCTTCGTCGCGCCCATTTTAAGCGCGACACCGACCACCTGGATGATCTCGGCGGCGGCGTAGCCGAAGATGTGGCAGCCGAGCATCTTGTCGGTCTTCTGGTCGATTATGAGCTTCATCATCGTCTTCTCCTTGCTGCCCGTGAGCGTGTGGCGAAGCGGCGTGAAGGTCGACTTGTAGACGTCGATGGCGTGGCCGAGGCCCAACGCCTTCATCTCGCTCATGCCGACGACGCCGATTTCGGGCGTCGTGAACACGGCGGTGGCGATGTTCTCATGATCGGGCGCTGTGGGCTTGCCTTCGAACGCGGTCTTGGCGAAGCACATCGCCTCGTGGATCGCGACAGGCGTGAGCTGGACACGGTCCGTCACGTCGCCGATTGCGTAGATGTGCTCGGCGCTGGTGCGGGAAAAGCGGTCGACCTTGACTTCGCCACGCCTGCCCAGCTCGACGCCGGCCTTTTCGACATGCAGCATTTCGGTGTTCGGCGCGCGGCCGATGGCAAGCATGATTTCATCGGTTTCGATCACGTCGCCTTTGCTGGTCTCAGCATGCAGGCAGTCGCCGCGCTTTTCGATCTTGGTGAACTCGCAGCCGAGCGCCACATGCAGCCCGCGCTTCTGCATCGAATCCTGCAGCGAATCGCGGATATCGTCGTCGAAGCCGCGCAGCACCTTTTCACCGCGATAGATGAGCGAGACATCGACGCCAAGGCCGTGAAAGATGTGGGCGAACTCGAGCGCGATGTAGCCGCCGCCGGCGATCAGGATGCGCCTAGGCAATTTTTCCAGATGGAACGCCTCGTTCGAGGTGATGCAGAGATTGGCGCCGGGAATGATGTGCGTCGTGCCGAGTTCGCGGGTCGGCCGGTTGCCGGTGGCGATCAGGATCTTCTCCGCGGTCACAGTGCGGTCGTCATTGAGGAGTCGCAACGTGTGCGCATCCTCGAACACCGCGCGATCGGCGAATATCTCGACGCCGGCCGATTTCACGTTGCGCGTGTAGACGGCTTCGAGTCGGGCGATTTCCTTGTCCTTGTTGGCGACGAGCGTCGGCCAGTCGAAGGTCGGTTCGCCGACGCTCCAGCCGTAGCTTGCCGCATCCACGAAATCGTCGGAGAAATGGCTGGCATAGACGAAGAGTTTCTTCGGAATGCAGCCGCGGATCACGCAGGTCCCGCCCATGCGCGATTCCTCGGCCAGCGCCACACGCGCGCCCGTCTGTGCGGCCATCCGGCTGGCACGCACGCCGCCCGAGCCGCCGCCGATGACGAACAAGTCGTAGTCATATTGTGCCATGCTCGCAGTCCCGCACTTGCCAGACGTCGCTTAGCCGAGCTTTGATCGCTCCACAATGAGGAGAGGGCGCCGTATGGGCCGATTTCCAGGCGCCTTATTAAGGACAACGCTGCTATGCGCCGCGTTGATTCTTTCGGCCTGCACGTTCTCGGACTCGCTGCGCCACGATTCCGTCTACTCGGTCTGGACGCCGTCAACCTTGCTCTCGCGTACCGTCGTGTTCGCGACCGATCGTGAGGCCGACGGCCGGCCGGAGTTCGCACCTTTTGGCTATGGTCTGCACTGGGACGCGGCGATGCATTGTGGTCGGATCAAGCTGACCGCCAAGCGGTATGATCCAAACTTCCTGCCGGACGGGCCGCTTGAGACTGTGGCCTGCGACTCGGACATGGGCGGATTTGCGCACGCACTTGCCGACGCCGCGCCCTGCAAGCGAGCGCTCTTATTCGTACATGGTTACAACCAGACCTTCCGCACCGTGGTGCTGCGTGCGGGCCAGATCGCCGCCGATACGCAATGGCCATGCGCAGTGGGTCTGTTCAGCTGGAGCAGCGAGGGCAAGTTCGACCGCTATGCCGCCGACATCGAACGCAGCGGCTATTCCGTCCCCGAACTGGCGAGCACCCTGCGCGCCATGTCGGCGGCGGGCCTCACGGCCGACATTGTGGCGCACAGCATGGGCACGCGCGTGGTGCTGAGCGCGCTGAGCGCCTTGCAGCGTTCCTGCGTTCAGACCGGCAGCCATTTCGTCGGCGAACTCATCCTTGCCGCGCCCGATGTGAGTTCGGAAAAGTACAATGACGATTTCGCCCATCTGCTGGCGCGCGCACTTCCCTGCGTGCGCCGTGTGACGATCTATGCCTCGGCCGGCGACATGGTGTTGATCGCTTCGGAGAGCCTGCATGGCGGGGTTCCGCGCGCCGGCCGCAACCCGCAAGGCGATCTCGTCTACGTCGCCAACGCGCCGGAGCATGTGATCGACGTCGTCGACGCCACGCTCGCGCCCGGAGACAGGACCGGCCACGGCTATTTCGTACAGTCCTACGAGATGATGAGCGACATGATGTGGGTGCTGGCCGGCGAACCGATTTCTCAGCGCGCCGCGAAGACTGCCGCGCATGACGCCACCGTGTTCTGCTTCAATACGAATACGCAACCGTGCGACCGCTTCGCCCTCAGTGTCGTGCGCGAGCGCCGTCCAGGCTGGCTCGAGCGCGCCTGGCGCAGCTTCGTGCCGATCACTTCGCCTTTTCTATGATCTGGATGCGCCGTGGATGGGCGACGATCAGCGTCGTCGCCATGCCGATGAAGAGACCATGCTCGACGACGCCGGGAATGGCGGCGAGCAGGGCGGCGAGTTTCGGCGGCGAAGTGATCGCACCGAGCGCACAATCATAGATCAGGTTTCCGGAATCGCTGACGAAGGTGAGCCCGTCGCGACTTCGCAAGGTGACGGCGACATCGCGGTAACCGAGCGTCGCTAGGGCATCGACGACGCGCTGCGCGGTCATCTTCTGACCGAACTCCAGAACCTCGATCGACAAGGGAAAACGACCGAGCCGCGGCACCAGCTTCGTCCGATCGGCGATGACAATCATGCGCGCGGACGAGGCGGCGACGATTTTCTCGCGTAGCAAGGCGCCGCCGGCACCCTTGATGAGGTTGAGCTTGCGGTCGGCTTCATCGGCGCCGTCGATCGTCAGGTCGAGTGGCGCCAGATCGTCGAGATTGGCAAGCGGAATGCCGAGCGAACGCGCCTTCTCGGCGGTGCGTTCCGACGTCGGCGTGCCGATGACGTTGAGGCCGCCGCGCACGCGCGCGGCAAGCAGTTCGAGAAATATCTCCGCCGTCGAGCCCGTGCCGAGCCCGAGCTTCATGCCGTCATTGACGAACTCGACCGCCTTGGCGGCGGCCATGCGCTTCATTTCGGTTTGGTCGACGGCCATGGGTGGAACTTAGCGAGGATTGCCCCGCCCTGTCACCACAGCTTGCTGTCACTCAACGGTCACGGACTTTGCGAGATTGCGCGGCTGGTCGACATCCGTACCCTTCGCGAGCGCCGCATAATAGGCGAGCAACTGGATCGGCACTGCGTAAAGTATCGGCGCGATCAGCGAATCGGCGTCCGGCACCTCGATCGATTGCCAGACGGTTCCGGCCTTCGCGATTCCCTTGGCATCGGAAATCAGCAGCACCTTGCCGCCGCGAGCCATGCTCTCCTGCATGTTGGAGATCGTTTTTTCATAGAGCGCGTCGGACGGTGCCACGACAATGATGGGGACATTCTCGTCGATCAAGGCGATGGGACCGTGCTTCATCTCGCCGGCGGCATAGCCTTCGGCGTGGATGTAGGAGATCTCCTTGAGCTTCAACGCCCCTTCGAGTGCGATCGGGTAGCTTGGGCCGCGGCCGAGATAGAGCACGTCGCGCGCCTTGGCGATCTCCTGGCCGAGTTCTTCGAAGCGCGGCTCGAATTTCAACATTTCCACGATGTGACGCGGCGTTTCGAGAAGTGCGGCGCAAAGCCGCTTCTCCTCCGCGGCCGTGATCGCACCGCGCGCCCGACCGGTGGCTATGGCAAGCGCGGCGAGTGCGGCGAGCTGGCAAGTGAAGGCCTTGGTGGAGGCGACGCCGATCTCGGGACCGGCAAAAGTCGGCACCACCTTGTCGGCGTCGCGCGCGATCGAGCTTTCCTGCACGTTGACGAGCGCAATCGCCGTCTGGCCATTTTCCTTCGCATGGCGCATGGCCGCCAAGGTGTCGGCCGTCTCGCCCGATTGCGAAATGAAGAGCGCAGCGCCCCCCTTGGCATAAACCGGCTCGCGATAGCGCAGTTCGGACGCGACATCGACTTCGACGGAAAGACGGGCGAATTTCTCGAACCAGTATTTTCCAACGAGCCCCGCATAGTAGGCCGTGCCACAGGCCGAAATGAGCAGCCGTGGCGCAGTCGCCAGTGCCTCGGTGACGCCCGGTTCGCGTACCAGAACGTTGGGACCGGTCGGATCGATATAATGCGAAAGCGTGTGCCCGATGACTTCCGGCTGCTCGGCGATTTCCTTCGCCATGAAGTGGCGCTTGCCGCCCTTGTCGACGATCGATGCGGAGGCGCTCGTGATCTTGATCTCGCGATTGGCCGGACGGCCTTGCGCGTCGAAGATCGCGACATCGCGACCGTGAACCACCACCACGTCGCCGTCTTCGAGATAGGTGACGCGATTGGTGAACGGCGCCAGCGCAAACGCGTCGGAGCCGAGATAGCCTTCATGTTCGCCGTGTCCGACGGCGAGCGGGGCACCTTTGCGTGCTCCGATCAGGAGCCCCTCATGGCCTGTGAAGATCATCGCCAGCGAATAGGCGCCGGTCAGCCGGCGCACCGCCTCGATCGCCGCGTCTTGAGGCGACATGCCGCGATCAAGATAGTCGGTGACGAGATGGACCGCGACTTCGCTATCGGTCTCTGACTGGAACTTGTGTCCCTTGGCGAGCAGTTCGTCGCGCAGCTCGCGGAAGTTTTCGATGATGCCATTGTGCACGATGGCGACGCGGGCCGAAGCGTGCGGATGGGCGTTGATCTCGGTCGGCGCGCCATGCGTCGCCCAGCGTGTGTGGCCGATGCCGGTGTGCCCGTGTAGCGGATGGGCGTGCAGGACTTCGTCGAGCTTGCCGAGCTTGCCCGGCGAGCGGCGGCGGTCGATCGCGCCGTCGTTCAGCGTGGCGATCCCCGCCGAGTCGTAGCCGCGATATTCCAGACGCCGCAGCGCATCCAAAATGACAGGGGCCACATCACGCGTGCCGGCGATTCCGACAATACCGCACATCCTATTTGCCCTTTGCCTTTGCGGCCTTTTGGGCGCGCTTGCGTTTGCGGAATTTCTCTGCCCAGCCGGGAAATTCCTTCTGCTCGGCGCGCGTCAGGGCGAGAGAATCCTTCGTCGTCTCCTTGGTGATCACCGATCCGGCGCCGACATAGACGCCGTCGGCAATCTTGACCGGCGCGACCAGTGCCGCGTTCGAACCGATGAAGGCGCCGGCGCCGATGTCTGTGTGGTGTTTATCGAAGCCGTCATAGTTGCAAGTGATGGCGCCGGCGCCGATATTCGCACCCGCGCCGACGCGCGCATCGCCGAGATAGGCGAGATGATTGGCCTTGGCGCCCTTTTCGATGCTGGCGTTCTTCACTTCCACAAAGTTGCCGATATGGGCGTCTTCACCGATCCGCGCGCCCGGTCGAAGCCTGGCATACGGACCAACGATTGCGCCGCTTTCCACGATCGCGCCTTCAAGATGGGAGAACGCCCTGATCTCCGCGCCGCTTCTGACGGTGACGCCAGGGCCAAAGACAACGTAGGGCCCGACCTGTGCGTCGGCTTCGAGAAGGGTATCGTAGGCGAGAAATACCGTCTCCGGTGCGATCATTCCCGCTCCGGCCGCAAGCGCGCGCGCCCGCAGCCGCTGCTGCATCGCGCTTTCCGCGCTGGCGAGTTCGGCCCGGCTGTTCACGCCCATGGTTTCGGCTTCGTCGACCGTGATGATCGAGCAGCCCACATTATCACGCTCGGCGATCGCGGGAATGTCGGTCAAGTAGTATTCCTGCTGCACGTTGTCGTTCTTGAGCGCACCAGCCCAGCGAAAAAAACATTCGGCATCAGCAGCCATGATCCCTGCATTGCACAGATCGACCTGGCGTTCGTCCTCCGTGGCGTCGCGATACTCGACGATTCGGTCGAGCAAGCCGTCGGAGCGCGTCAACACCCGGCCGTAAGCCGTGCTCTGGGAGTGGAAGGCGACGATCGCCATGCCGGTTCGTGCCTGCGCGGCGAATGACGCCTCGAATGTCGCCGCGGTAAAGAGTGGATGGTCGCCATAGGTGACGACAAGCGTTCCGGAAAAATCCTTGAGGGCGTTCAGCGCGCAAGCCGCGGCGTGACCGGTGCCGAGTTGTCTTTCCTGGATGACGGTCTCGGCATCGTTTTGGATCGCGAAGGCTTCGACATCGACGGCGCCCGGCGCCAGCACCACGACGATGCGTTCAGCGCCTGCGCCGCGCGCGGCGGCCATGACGTGGCCGAGAATGGGCAGGCCGGCAACCTGGTGCATCACCTTGGCCTTCGCGGACTTCATGCGGGTGCCCTGCCCCGCCGCGAG
>Ga0070712_100002088_pt1 | contig 12275 bp, 10 predicted proteins | sample LARL81metaG_FD_71396 | JGI IMG/M metagenome (GOLD analysis project Ga0070712, IMG submission 71396) | Corn, switchgrass and miscanthus rhizosphere microbial communities from Kellogg Biological Station, Michigan, USA - LAR L8-1 metaG | ecosystem: Host-associated > Plants > Roots > Rhizosphere ...
ATGGGGCTGCTGCTGCTGGCGGTCGCCCTTGCCTTCTCCTACCACTACGCCTACTACATCCAGGCGACGTTCGGCGAGCGCCGCCTGCTCGAGTACGGCGCCCTGCCGATCCTGCTGATCGTCCTGACCGCCGCCGAGAGCGTGCTCGACCGCGTCGACGGGTTCGACGGCCGTGCCGCTGCCGTGGCGACCGTCGCCATCCTGCTGGCGGTACTGGCCGCGAGCGCCGGCGACCTGCGCGGCGGCCTGGGCGGCCTGGGACCGAACGCCGACTTCGTGAACGCCGCCCGGATCGCAACCCCCTGCGACGCCCGCATCCTGCCCGACATCTCGACCCGCGGCTCCTTCCAGGCGCTGACCGGGCGGGCCAGCCTGCTGGAGGGGCTGGCGCCGTTCCTGCGCCCGGACGTGCTGCGGCGAACGCTGGTGCTCACCGAGCAGGCCCGCCGGTTCCTCCACGACCCGCGCGGCGACACCCGCTTCCTCGCCCGCGAGCACATCGACGACGTCCTGGTCGACCGCGGCGGCGGCAGGCGCTGGCAGCGCTTCGACCACACGCCCGGCCTGCGCCTGGTGCGCCAGGTCGGCGGCGTTCGCGTCTACCGGTACACGGGGCCGGGCGCCGGGAAGGGCGGCGCCCGGCCCGCGGACGCGCCCGGCTACACCTGCCAGTCGGGGGCGCTGGCGTGAACAGACGCCGTCTGACCCGGCGGCAGGTGCTCGCGGCGGGCGCCGTCGCCGCGGTGGCGGCCGGCGGCCTGGCGGCAGAGCGCCGGGCCGACCGCGGCCCGGCCGCACCAACCCTGCGGGTCACCGGCCACGAGTTCCAGTCGGCCTTCGCCGCCCCCGGCTGGGGCCGGGGCTGGGCGCCGCTCCAGTATCAGGACCGGATCTCGAGCAGCGGCGGGGTCGCGGCCTTCCACGTGCCCACCGGGCTGGAGGGCACTGCGACGGCGCAGCCGATGCCGGTGCAGCTGCTCGACCACGAGTGCGCGGGCTGCGAGCAGCTGGCGACGTTCAGCATCAGCGATGCGACCCTGCGGCCCGGCCTGATGGCGGTCGGGCAGGGCCCGTTCGAGTTCCTCGGCGTCACCGCCGAGCAGGGCCGGCTGATCCTGGCCGCCTACGGGCGGGAGCAGCGCGAGGTGCTGGACGACGCACCCGGCATCCCGGTCACTGCCGGCACGTCGTACCACATGCGAATGCTGGTCGACGACGCGCCGGGGCGGGTGCGGACGACCATCTGGGCCGACGGCGACGACGAGCCGGCCCCTCAGCTCGACCACGCGGTGAGGATCGTCCGCGGAACCCCCGGCTTCCTGCTCGTGCACCCGGAGTCGCGGCGGCCCTGCACCGCGCTCGTCACCTCGTATGCGCTGGGCAGCGACCAGCCGTTCGGCGCGACGCCGCCGGCGCTGGTGGCCACGATCAACGGCATCCCGTTCGGACCGCCCGGACGCACGCGGTCGATCGCCCGCGTCTGGAGCGCCTATCCCGCCCACGTCTCGTTCGAGTGGTCGTACGAAGACACGCTGGGGAGCCCGGTGCGGACGCCCGAGACAGCGGTGCTGGAGCCGCCATACACCACCTCGGTGCGCCTCCCGGCGGGGGTGCGTCCGCTGCGCTGGCGGGCTCGCCTGCGCTCGACCACCAGCGACGCCGAGATCGAGAGCGAACCGCACGAGATCGTTCCCCAGGATCCCGCGCAGCCGTTGGTCATGCTCGCGGCGAGCTGTGTCCAGCTGACCGGCGTGCCGCCCAACGAGGGCTTCGGTCGCCTGATGGAGGCCGCCCCGCGCACGCCGGCCGCGCTCGTCTTCCAGGGCGACGCCGGCTATGCCAACAACACCCACGACGCCTGCTACGCCCAGGCCCAGGACTACTTCGCCGACCGCATCGGCCGCTTCGTCGCCGACCCCCGGTTCGCCAGCCTGCGGCGCAGCGTGCCGACCGGCTTCACCGTCGACGACCACGACTATGGACCGCGCAACAACGCCGACAAGAACTCCGTCGAGCCGTGGGCGATCGAGCTCTGGAACCGGATCCATGCCGATCCGACGACCCTCGACTACTTCGACTTCCGCTTCGGCGACGTGCACGCCCTGACCCTGGACGGCCGCCGCTACGCCGACCCGGTGATCGCGCCCAACACCCCGCGCAAGACGAAGCTCGGCTTCCAGCAGCTCGACTGGATGCGGACGGTCATGCGGGAGAGCGACGCCTCCATGTTCGTCGTCTTCAGCGCCGACTCCTTCGCGCTGCGCGAGAACCCGCGCCGGCCGCCTGGGCCGAAGGCGCGCGTGATCGACTGCTTCCAGGCCGGCTGGCCGAACGACTACCGGCGGATCATCAGCTTCTACATGGATCTCCAGCTGGAGGGCCGCCGGGTCGTCGTCCTGAGCGGCGACGCGCACGGGCTCCGCGTCCACTACCACCCCGACCCGGCCGGCCGGCCCGCGGCGGCCAGGCTCTCGATCGTCGAGATGATCTGCTCCGGGCTGCGGCCGCGGCTGTGGTCGGGGGCCGTTCCGACCGATCCGTCGCTCGACCATCGCCGCTACGTGCTGAACCACCCGGGCGCCGGCATGATCGAGATCGAGCCGCCGGGAACGCCGTCGCGGAGCGTGACCATGCGGGCGATCAACGCCCGCGCCTCCGACCCGCCAGACGCCTTCCCGCCGCTTCGCGTCTCCTTCGCGCCGGGTGACGACCGGGCCGCCGGCCGCGTCGTCTGACGCTACGGGGTAACGGACTCGAGCTCGACGAAGCGCAGCTCGGGCACCTGGTCGAGCTCGCCGGCCAGGTGCGCCAGCTCGAAGAAGCGGATCAGGCCGGCCCGCTCGCGAGGGCCGAAGTGGTACCGCAGCTTCTCGAAATAGCGGGCCAGGAAGCCGGCCGGCCAGCCGTACTGCTCGGACGCCGCGCGGGCCAGCGCCTCCGGCTCGCCGCGGGCGAGCGCCAGCGAGCGCAGATGGGCCCGCTCCAGCGCCTCCAGGCCCTCGCGCACCTCGCGCCGGCAGGCCCAGACCGCGTAGACCATGGGAAGGCCCGTCCGCTCGCCCCACAGCCGGCCCAGGTCGTGGTGCGGTGTCGGATCCTCGAAGGCGCTGCGCAGCGCAGCGTCGCCGATCAGCATGCGCGCGTCAGCCGGCTGGTCGAGCGGCACCAGCTCGACGTCGCCCAGTAGCACCTTGGTCAGCACCACCGAGGTGGCCGACTCGGGCGTCACGGCGACGCTTCGCACCTGCTCGAGCGGCTTTCGCGTGATCAGCTGGATCGAGTCGACGGCGCCCTCGGTGGACACGCAGAGCCGGGGCAGCAGGCGCAGGGTGTCGGCGTTTCGGGCGTACTCGATCGAGGAGATCGGCGCCACGTCGATCTCGCCGGCCAGCAGCCGCGCGTTCAGCTCGGTGGGAACGCCCGGCACCTGCTCGGCGTCCAGGCCTTCCAGGTCGTAGAAGACCGGCGCCATGTTGGCATAGGAGATGCGTCCCAGCCGCAGCGTCATCGGAACCGCCTGACCGGGTTGTAGAGCGTGTCCCGCTGGACCGGCACCCGTCCCGCCTCCTTGATCAGCGAGACGAGGCTGGCGATCTTCTCCTCCTGCGGCGTCACCGCCCCGGCGGCGTGGGCGATCTGCTCCTCCATCACCGTGCCCTGGATGTCGTTGGCGCCGAAGTGCAGGGCGACCTGGGCAAGCGGGGTCGAGATCATGATCCAGTACGCCTTGATGTTGACGATGTTGTCCAGCATGAGGCGCGAGACGGCGATCATCTTGAGGTCGTCGTGGCCGGTCGAGAAGCGCCAGCCGCGGCGCTCGAAGACGGTGTTCTGGGGATGGAAGGGGAGCGGGATGAAGGCCAGGAAGCCGCCGGTCTCGTCCTGCAGGTCGCGTAGCCGGAGCCAGTGGTCGACCCGTTCCTCGTACGTCTCCACGTGCCCGTAGAGCATGGTGCAGTGGGTGGGGATGCCCATCTCGTGGGCTGCCCGGTGGGTGGCGATCCAGATGTCCGGATGCTCCTTCCCGGGAGCCACCAGCCGCCGCACGCGGTCGGCGAAGACCTCGGCGCCGCCGCCCGGGAGCGATCCCAGGCCGGCCTCCTTGAGCTCCGCCAGCACCTCCCGGTGGGTCTTCCCGGAAAGCGTCGTCATGTGGTGGATCTCGGACGCCGTGAACAGCTTCAGGTGGACGTCGGGCAGCGCCTCGTGGAGCGCCCGCGTCACCTCCGGGTAGTACTCGTAGCCGATGTGCGGATGCTCGCCGCCGACCATGTGGATTTCGGAATAGCCCTCCCGCCCGTGAACGCCGGCGGCGTGCTCGACCAGGTCGCCGATGTCCCACGTGTAGGCGCCGTCCTGGCGGCCGGTCACGGCGAAGGCGCAGAACTTGCACTTCACCCGGCAGACGTTCGTGTGGTTCAGGTAGAGGTTGTTGACGAAGTAGACCTCGTCGCTGCCGCCGCGCAGCCGCCGGGCGGCGTCGGCCAGCTCGCCGAGCGCCAGCACGTCCTCGGATTCGAGCAGCGCCACCCCGTCGTCGAACCCCAGCCGCTCCCCGGCCACCACCTTCTCGCGGATCGGGCCGAGCGTGTCGGGGCGGGTGGCGGTCGTCATCGGCGGGCAGTCTACCGCCCCCGCAGCACCCTCCAGCGCAACCCCCGGTAGGTGCAGGACGCCACCTGGCGCAGCCCTGCGGTATCCACCTTCCAGCCCTGGCGAACCACCAGCACGTCGATCCCGGGAGGCCGCGGCCCGCCCGCCCGGCCATACGCCAGCACCGCCTGGTGGCGCGCGCGGAGCGGCGGCCGCAGGCCGTCCGGCCAGGTCGCGAAGCGCACCTTCGCACGCCGCGGGTCGAGGTACCAGAAGCCGGCGCCGGTGCGCCCGAAGAGCTCCAGCGCCAGGTAGTCCGAGACCGGCTCGCGGGCGATCACGGCCACCCGGTCGCCGGCGGCGATGGGCAGGCTGGTGCAGCGCAGCGGGAAGGGGTACGGCGTGCGCCAGACCGCCGCTGCCGCCAGCGCCGTGGAGCCGGCCGCAGCCCCGGCCAGGACGACTGCGACGACGACCGCCGCCGGTCGCAGGCGCCGGCCGGCAGCGCTGACGGCGGCGTCGGCGCAGACGCCGGCGGGCATCGCCAGGCCGAGCTCCAGGTATGGCAGGTAGCGAAGCCAGCGCTCGAGCGCCGGCGTCCCCAGCAGCGACGCCTGCGAGGTCAGGACGGCCACCGGCACCACCGCCAGCACGGGCACGAGCGCCAGCACCAGCGGCCGTCGCAGGCTCGGGCGACCCTGCCGCCCGATCAGCACCAGCCCGGCCAGGCCGAGCGGGAGCACGATCCCGAGCGCCACCAGCACCTGGCCCAGGGACGGCTCGACAGGGTGCTTGATCGTGATCGAGACGAAGCCGTGGTAGCGGTGGTAGGCAACGGCCAGCGGCACCAGCCAGACGGCGACGACGGCCGCCGCGGCGACGAGCGCTTGCCAGGCGGCCCAGGTGCGCTCGACGACGGCCAGCACGAGCGCCCAGCCGGCGCAGAAGATGCCCGCCAGCGGCGCCACCAGGCCGACCAGGCCGATCGCCGCGCCCGCCTTCCACCAGCCGCCCGGTCCGCCTGCCCGAGCGCGCAGGACGAGCCAGACGGCGATCGGTGCGAACGCCAGCCCAAGCTCCCTCGGGACGAGCGGCGGCAGGTTGCCGAGAGCCGGGGTCATCGCGTTGGAGAGCACCAGGTCGCCGTGGAACGGCCCCAGGTTGGCGCCGTTCATGCGGAAGAGCGCGGCCGGGCCGTGCTGCCAGATCCAGCCCACGCCGGCCGCGGCCAGGAAGAGGCCGACACTCCAGGCGCCGGCGCCCTCGCCGGCGCCGAGCTCCCGCGCCACCAGCCACACGCCGACCCCGGCGGCCACCAGCCCCGTCACCGCGACCACTGCCAGCGCGTCGTTCACCCCGCCCGGGAGGGTCTGCGCGAGCCAGGCGGCGAAGGCATGGAAGAGCCACGGATATCCGTTCGGCTCGCCGGGATAGACGCCACCGGGAGCGGAGACCCCGGCCTGCAGCTGATGGATCCAGCCCGAGTGCCAGAGCATATCGCCGCGCGAGGGCCAGAGCTGGTCAATTCGCCAGCGAAGGAGCGGCGCTCCGACCAGGAGCCCCGCCACTGCCCCTGCCGCCAGCGGAAGCGGCGACGGCCGTGCCTCCGCCAACGGCCGGCGCCGCGCCAATGCCCCTGCCAGCACGATCGCGGCCAGCGCTGCCGGCAACCAGAAGCCCCCCAGCAGGCCGACGCCGAAGGCGCCGCCGAGCATCGCCAGCCAGGCCAGGGCGAGCGCCGCCAGGAGCCCCATCGCGACCCGCTCGGCAGCGCCGCGGGAGGAGGCAAGCGCACCGCCCACGATCCACACCCACGCCGCCAGGCCGACCAGGGCGGCGAGCGCGGCCAGGGTCACCCGCGGCGGTCGACGGCGCCGTGGACGACCGCCCGCAGCGCGTCGCGGTCGAGCGGCTCCACCACCCGCTGCAGCGCATCCAGCGCCTGGCCGGCGTGCCGCTCGGCCGCTATCCGGGCGTCGCGCACGGCCCCCGACCGGGCGACCAGGGCCAGCGTCGGCAGGACGTCGGCCGGGCCGGCGCCGCGGCGGATCACATCGGCCACCGCCGGCGTCCGCTGCGCGGCCAGGAGCAACGGCAGCGTCACGGTGCCGTCCAGCAGGTCGGTGCCGAGCGGCTTGCCGGTGGTGTCCGGCTGGCCGTCGCAGTCGAGGATGTCGTCGCTGATCTGAAAGGCCAGGCCGAGCGCCACGCCGAACTCCCACAGAAGGTCGCGGTCGGCGCGGCCGACCCCGCCCAGGATGCCGCCCAGCACCGCCGCCGCTGCGAACAGGCTGCCGGTCTTGAGCGTGCACCGCTCCAGGTACTGCTCGACCGTGACCGACGGATCGCCGGTCTGGGCACGCTGCAGGATCTCGCCGTGGGCGAGCGACAGGCAGGCCCTGGCCAGCGCCTCCACGGCGTCCATGTCGCCGCTCTCGGTCAGCTCGGCGAAGGCCCGGGCGAAGAGATGGTCGCCGGCCGCCGAGGCGACCTGCTCGCCGCGCGCGTGCCAGACCGTCGGCCGGCCGCGGCGAAGCTGCGCCTGGTCGAGCATGTCGTCGTGGACGAGCGTCGCCATGTGCACCAGCTCGACGGCGCTCCCGGCGGCGACCAGCCGCGGCTGGTCGCGCACACCCACCGGGGCGCAGAGATAGACCAGCATCGGGCGCAGCCGCTTGCCGCCCGCCCGCAGTGTGTCGGCGGCGGCGTCGGCGGCAACCCCGGGCCGCCAGGCGACGGTCTCGCCGAGGCGCTGCTCCACCTCCTGCACGTACTCGGCCAGCCCCTCGACCGCCATTGCCCGGGCGACGGCGCTCATCCCGGCACCGTCCCCACGTGCACCGCCACGACGCCCAGCATCAACCGCCGGAACTGGACGCGCTCGAGGCCCGCCGCCTCCATCACACAAACCAGCTCGCGCGCCGGCGGAAACCGGTGCACCGACCCTGGGAGGTAGGTGTAGGCCGCCTCGTCGCGCGCGACCAGCCGCCCCAGCAGCGGGACTGCGCGGTCGGTCCAGATCCGCGAGAACGGCGCCACCCAGGCCGGAGGCTCGGTCAGCTCCAGGCAGACCACCCGGCCGCCGGGACGGACGACCCGGCGCAGCTCACGAAAGCCGCGCTCGTGGTCGGCCAGGTTGCGCATCCCGAAGCCGATCGTCGCGGCGGCGAACTCCCCGGCGCCGTAGGGGAGATCGAGCGCGTCGCCGCGCACCCACTCGACGAGGGCGGTCTTGGCCCGGGCCAGCTCCAGCATCGGCTCCGAGAAGTCGAGCCCGACAACGCGGCCCCGCGACGACACCTCGTCCAGCAGGTCGATCGCCAGGTCGCCGGTGCCGCAGCAGACGTCGAGCGCCGCATCGCCCGGCGCCAGGCCGGCGCAGCGCACCGCGAACCGCCGCCAGCGCCCGTCCAGGCCGCCGCTCATCAGCCGGTTCATCCGGTCGTAGGCCGGTGAGATCCGGTCGAACATCTCGCGCACCTGTTCGGGCTCAACGCTCACGCAGTCACGAGCTCCCCCAACGCCGATGAAGTGTGACGTCCACGCCGATCGCGTCCAGTACGCGGCCCGCCACGAAGTCGACCAGATCCGCGATCGACTCCGGCAGATGGTAGAACGCCGGCATCGCCGGCACCACCGCGGCGCCCGCCCGGCGGACGCGGAGCAGATTCTCGAGGTGGATGTCGGAGAGCGGCGTCTCCCGTGGCACGAGCACCAGCCGCCGGCCTTCCTTGAGCTGCACCGAGGCCGCCCGGTGGATCAGGTTCGCCTCGCCGCCGCCGGCGATCGTGCCCACCGTGGCCATCGAGCAGGGGCAGACCACGACGGCGTCGGTGCGGGCGCTGCCGGAGGCATAGGGGGCGCGGTAGTCGGACTTCCCCCACACGCGGACGGCCGGCGATCCGTGGTCGGCGACGAAGCGCTCGACCGCGCCGGCCGGGTCCAGCGAACGCTCGCCGTAGAGCTCGAGCGCGATCACCTGGGCGCCGGCGTCCGACACCACGACGCCGGTATCGACCTCCGCGTCAGCGAGGGCGCGCAGGATCCGGGCAGCGTACGGGGCGCCGGATGCGCCGGTGACTCCGAGCATCACGCGCATGTCCGCGGGAGCCTACTGGGCAGGCGGTTTACCCGTCGGAAGCGCAGCCACGAACTCCGCGATACTCTGGATCTGCTGCGATGTCAGTCCCTGCTGAGCGTAGGCCGGCATGACCCCGTTTGACTTGTTGGCGCCGTCGGCAATCCAGCTTTCGAGGGCCGAGGTGTTGGTGCCAAACATTGCGGAACCCTTGCCGATCAGCAGCGCGCTTCCGATGTTGCCGCCGCCGGCGCCGAAGTTGTGGCAGGTCTGACAGCCGGCGCTCGCAATCAACTCGGCGCCGGCGGTCTTGTCGAAGGAGGCATTCCCGGTCACCGCGCCGCCGGCGGCAACTCCCGGCGCGACCGACCCGGCCATGGTCAGCGCGATCAGCACCGCGGGCACGGTCAGGCCGAGGGCGACGCCGCCGGGCCGGCGGGACAGCCGCCGGTCGCGGCCGCGGTCGAGGAACGGCCAGGTGACCAGCAGCACCATCATGATCGTGGGGATGATGATGGTGGCGAAGATCAGCTGCCACGGCGTCTTGAAGATGCGCAGCAGTTCGAAGAGGAACAGGAAGTACCACTCCGGCCGCGGCTCGGTGGCCTGCACGGCCGGGTTCGCCTTCTGCTCGTAGAGGGCGCCGAACCAGCCGTTCTGGCCGTTCGGATGGGCGTGGTCGATGGGGCCGGCGGTGGCGTGCCAGACAACCGCCATGACGACGATCGTGAGCACCACGATCAGGTTGACGACGACGTCGTGGAATATCGCCCCCGGGAAGAAGGCGTGGCCCTCCCGCAGCTGCTCGGCGTGCTCGGCCTCGTAGCGGACGCGGCGATTCAGGGTCTTTCGCGGCGCGGCGATCGCCATCAGCGGTCGGCCGCCTCTTCAGGCACCGGAGGCCGGCTCGGCCACGGGGTCACGCCAAGCTTCACGACCAGCCACATGTGGACGAAGATGAGCGCCGCTATCAGCCCGGGGATCATCAGCATGTGCATGGCGTAGAAGCGGGAGATGGTCTGCGCCCCGAAGACCGGCCCGGCGAGCAGGAACTTGACGATGAACGGGCCGAGCACCGGCGCCGTGCCGTTGATGTTGACCGCGACGACGCTCGCCCAGTAGGCCCGCTGGTCCCACACCAGCAGATAGCCGGTGAGGCCCATGAACATCGTCGACAGGAAGATCAGCGAGCCCGTCACCCAGGTCATCTCGCGCGGGTACTTGTAGGCGCCGTAGAAGAAGGTGCGGCCCATGTGCAGGAAGAGCAGGATCACCATCATCGACGCGCCCCACTTGTGCATGCCCCGGATCAGCCAGCCGAGCGTCTGCTGGTCGGTGATGTAGCGGATCGACTCGTACGCCCCGGTCGGCGACGGGTCGTAGGTCATCGCCAGCAGCATGCCCGTGGTCGCCTGGATGATGAAGACCGTGAGCAGCGACGAGCCGAGGGTGTGGAACCACCCGGTCGGCGGCACCTTGCGGAAGAGGAACTTGCGAACAAGGGTGGGGAAGCCGGTGCGGTACTCGACCCAGTCCTCGGTCGACAGCACCATCTGCTTGGTGTCCGGAGCGGGGATCGGCATCTAGCTTCCGGCCGGGTAGTTGTAGGTGACCGGCGGATAGAGGATGTTGGCCACGGTGCTGCCGCCGAAGGGCACCGTCACCGGCTGGCCCGGCCCCTTCACGTCGTAGTAATGAATCTGCCCGTTGGAGTTGAAATCGACGCTCCAGCGCTGGGTGATCCAGAGCTCCGAATCGTTGTTCTTGAGCTGCCACTGGAAGCGGTCGAGCGGACGGATCGGCGGGCCGGCGATGCGCTGGCCCTGCTTGTTGTACTGGCCGCCGTGGCAGGGGCAGCCGAAGCCGGTCAGCGTCGCGTCGACCGGGCAGCCCAGGTGCATGCAGCGGTTGGAGAAGACGATGAACATGGCATCGTCGGCGTCCCACGTGGTGTTGGTCTTGCCGGTGTAGTGCACCCAGGCCAGGCCGGCGCTGGTGAACGGCTGCTTCGCGTCCTCGACGTAGGTCGCGGCGGTCGGCTTGAAGCCCTGCTCCTGCTTGAACCTGTCGATATTGCCCAGGAGCACCGGCTGGAACGTGGTCTCCTCGGTCACCGGCGCCAGCAGGTAGGCGGTCGCCGGGACGCCGATCACGCCGCCGATCACGGCGCCCAGGCCCACGGTCGAAAGCGTCAGGAACTGACCGCGAGTCGTGCCCTCTTGCTCCGCCACTCGATCCTCCTGGTTTTGACTAACCGCGGCGATTCTAACGGGGCTCGCGGCGGAGTGTAGCCGCCTCGGAACCCGGCTTGGAAAGACCGTACTCGGCCCACCTGGAGTCCACCAGAGCTTGTATCTGTGGGCTCATTCTGATCACCTCCGGCCACCCTCGAGAGTAGCCGTCGGCGGCCGACTTGGCAGTGGCGTCGATGCCGATCTTGCCGCCCTCGAACTGGCGGTCGGGGGCGTGGTCGAGGTGGTCGAGCGGGCCCCGGCTGAGGAGCACGTCGCGGGCCGGGTCGACGTTGGCGCCGACCTGCCACATGACCTGGGCGTAGTCGTGCACATCGACATGCTCGTCGACCACCACCACCCCCTTGCTGAGCGAGAGCAGGCCGGTGCCCCAGATCGCGTGCATGATCTTCTGTGGATGGCCGGGGAACGACTTTCGGATCGACACGATGCAGGCGTTGTGGAAGGCGCCGGCAACCGGCAGGTCGTAGTCGACCAGCTCCGGCATCGTCATCCTGAGCGCCGGCAGGAACAGGCGCTCGGTCGCCTTGCCCAGCCAGGCGTCCTCCTGCGGCGGCACGCCGACGATGATCGAGGGGTAGATGGCGTCCCGGCGCATGGTGACGGCAGTCACGTGCACGACGGGAAAGGGCTCGGAGGGGGTGTAATACCCGGTGTGATCGCCGAACGGGCCCTCATCGCGCAGCTCGCCCCGCTGGATCCTGCCCTCGATCACGATCTCCGCCCGGGCCGGAACCTCGAGGTCGACCGTGCGCGCCCGCACCAGCTCCACCGGCGAGCCGCGCAGGAACCCGGCCAGCATGAACTCGTCGATGTGCTTGGGCAGCGGCGCCGACGCGGTGTAGCAGGTGATCGGGTCGACCCCGAGCGCAATCGCCACGTCCATCGTCTCGCCCATCCCGCGCCAGTCGGCGGCGGCGTCCTTGTGGATCTGCCAGTGCATGGCGGTGGTCGTCGAGTCGAACTTCTGCACCCGGTACATGCCGACGTTGCGCATCCCGCTTCGAGGATCGCGGGTGATCACGGCCGGCAGGGTGATGAACGGCCCGCCGTCGCCCGGCCAGGAGGTCATGATCGGCAGCCCGTCCAGGCTGGGCGGGTCGAGCACCACCTCCTGGCAGGGGCCGGAGGAAACGACCTTCGGCCGCGAGTCGGCGAGCGACTTCAGCTTCCCAAGCGCCCGCAGCTTGTCCATCAGCCCCTCCGGGGGAGCCATCTCGAGCACCCCCGCCACCCGCTCGCCGAGCTCGTCCAGGCGCTCCACCCCGAAGGCCATGCACATCCGCCGCTCGGTTCCGAACTGGTTGATCAGGAGCGGCATCGGCGAGCCCTTGACGTTTCGAAAGAGCAGC
>Ga0070712_100002092_pt1 | contig 12259 bp, 13 predicted proteins | sample LARL81metaG_FD_71396 | JGI IMG/M metagenome (GOLD analysis project Ga0070712, IMG submission 71396) | Corn, switchgrass and miscanthus rhizosphere microbial communities from Kellogg Biological Station, Michigan, USA - LAR L8-1 metaG | ecosystem: Host-associated > Plants > Roots > Rhizosphere ...
AAGATCAGTTGAGTTTACAGTGAATCCCCATTGGTTGGTATTGCCTTCAAGAAAGATCGATGGATTGGCTCCCAAGTCCAGTTTTGTCAAGGGGTTTGCTGTGCCGATACCAACATTGCCGGAGCTTGTTATAACAAATCGCTGATTACTAGAACCATCTCGAATTGTGTAAGGATATGTAGTAATAGTAACAGTATCTGCCAAAACCGTAGTTATTGTGATACTTCCTAGAACAATAATCAAAATCAAATATGTCTGGCTTAATTTTTTCATGATTCAGATAATCCCTTTAAAAAGTATAAACTTTTGTTCAATGCCATATCTTTTTTGATTTATCTCGTCATGTTCTTTTGTTCAACTTTCAGGCAAGAGACATCAAAGATTGTTTTTGTAAAATTGCCAATAGTTATAGTAGTTGTTTGGCAATTTTCTGTTTGTTTGTATACTGCCACGGCAGCATCAGTCAGCCCTTTTTTATAGCCTTCCTGATATGTATTTGCCAATTCCTGCTGTCTTGATTCTATTATTTTTTCATAGATAACATACTGTGCTAGTGCAACCAATGCTATTGAAAGCGCGATTATTGTCATTCTTTGTTTATTCATGGTATTGTATCAATCAAGATCTAGTTAATTGCTCCCCCAGATTTTATCAAGACTCCGCCACCTGATTTTACAAGCAAGTGATAGTGTGTAAAATCAATGTTCAGTCTCAGCCCGTTTGGAATTGTCAGAATCGCTCCAGATTTTACAATCACATTTGCCGGAGTGGTCAAAGTGGATCCAAGAGTACAGCTTGACGGTACTGTCCAGTCACCAGACAAGGAGGGACCGCAAGAAAGAGACTGTAGTGCCGAGTCTACCTTGATTCGTGGAAAGGAGAGGCCATTACCTGGATTGGTTATAGATTTTCCCGTAGTTTTCAGTGCAGATAAGATTGTAGACACAGAGGCAGAAGGATTCTTTTGTTTCAGAATAGCCCATGCTCCTGTTACTGCAGGAGCTGCAAAGGAGGTTCCACTTCCAACTGAAGTTCCACCGCCAGGAACAGACGAGGTTACAGATTCACCAGGAGCAAGAAGGGAAAGAAAGGATGCGCTGTTTGTAAAGGATGATACTTGGTCAGAGTCATTTGTGGAACCAACACTGATTGCACTTGATACACACGCAGGCGAACTTAATGCATTTACAAACCCATTATTTCCAGAGGATACTATTGTTGCTATCCCTACAGACTGGAGTGTATCAAACTCAGACTTGTACTGAGGAAAAGATGAATCACAGGTGCTCGTATATCCACCACCGCCAAGACTGAGGTTTACAGCATCGATGTTGAAACTATTTCGAAGACCATACACATACTCAAGACCGCTTAGGACATCACTATCATAGGCTTCTATGCATGGAGTTGAAGAACCACAATCTGCAGAATTGGTATCCTTGTGAAATACTTGGACTGCTATGATGTATGCATCTTTGGCAAAACCTGGAAGAATACTAGGATCATTTCCAGCTGCAATTCCTGCCACAAATGTTCCATGAAAGCATGTAGTTATAGAACTTGAACATGGTACCGCTGAGCCACTTCCTGTCTGATTTGATTGTCCATTTGGACAAAGTGATGAATCTCCAGCCTGAAGAGGAGTTGAGTAACATGCCTCTGATACAACTTTGCCGGTAAGAAATGGATGCGTCCCATCAACTCCAGAATCCAGTATGGCTACGGTCTGACCCGTACCAGTATACCCAAGATTCCAGGCGCTATTTGTTCCAGTGAGAGGAATGGTATTGACATCAAGTGGTGATAGCATCCTATCTTCATGTATCCCTGATATCTGCTTGAGCAGAGCCAGATGTTTTAGCGATTCCGAGTCTACCCTCATTGCCATAAAAGGAGTATATTGGAATCTTTTAACTTGAGAAAACTTGTGTCCAGACAAGTTTTGTAATATGATATCTTGTGTCTTGTTGATAGAGACTCTTTGATCATGTATCAGTTTGGCATCATGCAGTTTTCCCTCTGCTGCAGATGTAATATTCAATTCTATTATGATTGGAACAGTTCCATACTTTGCCGCCTTGTCAGCAAGTAGTTGCAGATTCAAGGTCTGATTAAATCGTGCCTCGTTTGGCAATTTGGTTTTACCATCTACTGACAAAGTTACATTTTGAATCACATCATAGGGTGAAGTGGAATTTGAAAAACTGTTCAAGGAAAACGAATTTGGAGATTTATTTTGTAGCGGCAAAGCACTTGCATCGGTTACCAAAATGCCAACCAAGCATATCATAGATATGCGTATTGCTAGTCTAGATCGAATCAACATTTTTGATATTTCAATTCAAACCCAATAAAGGTTTGATCCCAAAGACTTTGGCAAGATATATACCAAAAAGTATAGCATAAAATTAGTTAATTGCCTCGCTTGTTTTAATCAAGACTCCACCGCCCTTTTCTGCATCATTTTACAACATAACGCACATTAAGACTAGTCAAGCCTCAGAGATAGAAATCAAGTGAAGAATAACCTGTCAGATACCATGACTCGTGCCTGTCTTCCAAATTATGAACCAAAATCTATCAATACATTTGACTTGCCTTCTGGAAGTTGTTTTTTTGTTACAGATAAAACAATTCTTGGCAGATTCTGGGGAGGTACAAGAATTGCTCACGATTTAACTCTGGATGAGATAAAAATTCTTGCCAGATCTATGACAGTAAAAAGCATTCTTGCAGGAATTCCAATTGGTGGAGCAAAGGTAGGAGTACGTGTTAATCAAGGCTATGACAAGGCAGTGTTGATCAATTCCCTCTCAAAGGTTCTTGGCACGGCCATAAGAAATGGCACACATTTTCTTGGAACTGATATTGGATTTACAGAAAATGATGCAAACAAATTATATGAATTGATAGGAACCAAAAGAAAAATTTTTTCCGGCAGAATTTCCGTAGGAGATTCATGTGCTAGCGGAGTTCAAAGTTGCATAGAATATTTTAGCAATGACATACCAAGTCTGAAGGGTGGAACTGTATCCATAGAAGGCTTTGGCAAACTTGGGTCTGCTACGGCAAAACTCCTTTCATCTAAGGGTTTCAAAATTGTAGCGGTATCAAATATTGATGGAACTGTATACGATCCATCAGGGTTGGACATAGATGAGATGCTAGCACTATCAGGCCAAGATCCAAAAAAAATGTTCCAGTCTTATTTACATGGACACCGCAATGCAGAATTGTACCCTAAAGAAAAAATAAATCTTATACAGTGTGACATATTGATCCCTGGCGCAAGAATATTTTCTATTGATACAAGTGAAGCAGAAAAGATAAAGGCGAAGATAGTCTGTCCTTTGTCAAATGCCCCTGTAACTTTGGGCGGCGAACAGGTGCTATCTAAAAGAGGAATCATCTCCGTGCCAGATGTAATCTCAAATTCAGGCGGAGTGATTGGCAGTGTTGTACAACATTTGGGGGCTTGTCATGTGGAAAATCTCATATCAAAAATAATACAAAAGAATCTTGGGCTGGTTTATGACAATCTGGAAGAGGGTAAAATTCCAAAACAAGTAGCATCAGGCATGGCATTGAAAAGACTTGAGGATCTTGAGGGACACCAAATAACCGGCTCGATGAAACTGGTATTATCATGGGTTAAACTGATAGGTCCAGGTGCATTATTGAAAGCAATGCAAGAATATCTTTCTTTGAAAGCAAATGAGAATAATTAATAGCAGTTGTTTTAGGATTGAAAGAGTTATTGAAATATGACAATCAAGAACTGAGAGATTATTGGGAGCAGACCCATAAGACCAATTGGCATTTTCGTCTGAGAGAGCCGACCATTTCTGATATACATTACAGATACTTGGTGCAGCGCTTTTTTAAAAAATGGGCCCCTGCCAAACCCGGTCTGAGAGTGCTAAAATTGGACATGTATAATGAAGCAACCAACACAAATTATGCAAACTATTATCTTCAAGAACAAGATGATGTGGTCTTTGCCGAGATTTCAAATAATACCATCAAACATGCCATGCAAAAAATGCAAGAAAATTACAAATTTGCACATCCCATACAATGTGACTTTCGCAAACTGCCTTTCAAGGACGAAAGTTTTGATGTTTCATGTTCTTTTGGTAGTATAGAGCATACGCCAGATTGGTTCAAAACTCTACAAGAGCAGGTCAGAGTAGTAAAAAGCGGAGGGCGTGTAATAGTTGGTGTTCCTAATCTTTACAATATCGGCATGCGTGCACAGCTATGCGGAATATTGCATAGGATGAAAATCTTGGATGATTTTACAAATTACGAGTACCACTATACGCCCAAGCAGCTAAAGGCAGCATGTGAAAATGCCGGGATGGATGAAATCAAAATTTCAGGATATCACTCCTTTCCTAAACTTTTAAGGTGGTTTGATCTATTGACAAAATACCATACCCCAAACGTCAATCATGTCTATCAAAAATTAATAGAACCAATTCTGTATATCTTTACTAAAGTGGAGTGCAAAGAGACCCACCTAAATCTTCTTGCAGAAATGCTAGTAGCTTCGGGAATTAAGAAATAATGTGACTTTTCTACAAAAGATTCCTTCTCATCGTAAGACCTTAAAACATTATTTGCAACTAGATGCAAATGGGCCAAGGCAAAGATCCCGTAATATCTTGGCTCTTTCCTTCAAGATATCGGTATTAGGATATAGTTTTTGGAGACAGTTATCTGAGGATGATTCAAAGTTCAACAGGCAAGATGTGCCTGTGGCAATTTTTTCATGAAACATGACTGCACCTAGCAAGCCAACAATATTTCCTAATATGATATCAAAACATACCAAAACCAACAAGACAATAATAGAAATTTTTACAATCTTTCTATTTCTGGGCGTATTTTTGAGTCGGTCATGGGTGAGAGTCATCAAAGCAATAACCAGCGTTCCAATTAGGAAGAAATTTGAGAGTGGAACATATCGTGATGAAAGAGCCATATCCACTCCAAATAATCCAAGCCTTCCTCCCGCAGCAATAATTCCAAACAACAGACCTAGTATTGCTAACTGTAACCATGGAACAATATTCTTGCTGCCATCTTTAACATGGTAGTGTCTGTAAAGAAAAATTGTAACCAAGAATATGCCAAGAATTACCATGCCAACATAGCTTGAAAAATTAATTGCGTTTATGCCATAATTTTCTGCACCCCTAATTCTTACAGCGTTACCTAAAAAAGCCAAGACAAAGGTTAGAAATCCAAGAGGATTGCCAATAGATGTACGGGCTTGATCTACTGTCAAACCTGTCCAACCGTTAAAAAATAGTACAAAAGACATTATTGCAGATGGCACATAAAGCAAAAGTAACTTTAGACTAGAGCGATTTTTGAAACTAAAAAATCCAACAAGCCAGACAGATAATCCTACAATGAGCGAAAATGATGCGACAAATCCACAAATTATTGCAGGAATGATAAATAACGAAGAATCTTTTATTTTGTTTAGAAAATAAATTGTCAGTACAATCATCAATATTGTCAAATACCAGGCAATGGATGGCTCACCCCAGAGAAATGTCTCATATTGTGAGAATGAATAAGCAAGCCATGCAATTGGTATGATAATCCATTTTCCTTCCGGAAAGGTTTGCAGCACCAGCCTCCATAAAACAAACAAGACAATACCAAGTAATGCCCACCCAAGCAACATTTCATAAATGACATTATACGAAGTAAGATAGGCCAATCCCAGAAAAATCAGGTGTGGAAACACTGGATGATGTTCGTTACTCTGTACAAACAGATCCTGCAGCCAAGGCTGGCCTGTTAACGAGGATTTCAAAAGCGGTACCAGTTCCCATTCATCCAAATAAACAGAATTAATCCCAAACTGTAAAATGAAAATTAAACTTGACAGTGCAGGTGTTGCTACCCCTATGATTATCAGTGATTTTAAAGGTCTAATGGCTACAGTTCCAAAGTAGGCTTGATATCTATTTTGAATAGGATCTACATTGATTGGTAGAAATTTATGAACGGCGAGTTTTCTTCTTCTTTCTGTTTTTACTAGATTTGTAGGCAAAAAAGCCAAGCATTATTCCAATAATAATGGTCCCTACAACTATGCCCATTAAAGTTGATGAGCTGATATGAGAAGCATCCATGGAAATCAAGTATTGAAATCAAGTTAATTAAGATTCTAATTGAATATCTGTAAACTTCCTTCTTTAATTTTCTATTACAAACAATTACGTTCCAGCCAAAAGACGATTATAATTTAGAAACATCTCTTTCTATTTTGTTGCCTTCTTTATCTACAAAGGAGTAGGTATCATGGCCATCATTTTCAAAATGTAATGTAAAGCTCTCATCTAAATCGTCTAATGTATCTCCTCTGACTTGAAATCCACATTCGACGCAAATTCCCCTCATGTCCCTAGTCATATTACTTTTTTATTTTATCATTTCTTACTATTAAACAAGATCTATGTTTTCAATAAATGATGATAATATGTTATTACAGGCCAACTAAAAGGCGGTTATAATTTTAAAGTCTTAGGTTCGAGTCCTGTAGACTTGATTACATAATGCCTAGTTGAAAGTCCAAATGCTTTTGAGTTTGGAATCATTTTAACATACAATGTCATTTTCATTCAAAGCATTATTTGCTGGAATTGCCATAACTGCAGTCATAATATTTGCACTGGTTGGAATCCCTCATCCAGATATCATGAAGCCTTCTCCACCAGTTCAACCAAATCAAGTGTCTGACCAAGATACATCATATACCACAATGGAAAAATGTCATGCAATCAACAACACCCTGCCAGATCCAAAATGCACGCCGGGTGCAATCGATCCTGCAGTAACACAGGATAACATTGATTCCACCATCTGTGTACCAGGATATACAAAAACTGTAAGACCTCCTGTTTCCGTAACAGAGCCACAAAAACTAGAAAGCATGAAGGCTTATGGGTTTACAGACTCGCCAAGCAACTATGAATATGATCACTTGATTCCACTTGAGCTTGGTGGTGCACCAGATGATGCAAAAAACCTCTGGCCACAACCACATTCAAGTTCATTTACAAAAGATGGTATTGAGAATTATCTACATGACCAGGTATGCTCAGGCAGCATGGACCTCAAGTCTGCACAGCATGAGATTGCCACCAACTGGTTCAGTTACTGGATGAGAGTAAAAAATTAGGACTACTATAAGGTATGATTTGCAGGTATTGATCTTCTAGAATATTTGTACAATACCCTGATATGCATGATAGTCATACCAAGACTTGGAACATATTCAAAAGTGGTAACGAATTTCTGTTACCATTATTTTTTATTTCCATCATTTAGTATCTGGTATTCTTATACAGTGCTCATGCAATGGAAATTAAAGATAATTTAATTAGAGCAAACTAGTCCTTGTGGAATAATGGTCTCTGAAAAAATAGTCAGATTTCAAAACAAGGGCAAGGACCTGAACCAATTAGCACAGCAGATAATCACAATGTTAAACCAGGATGGATACAAGACACAGATTACATCCAACTCACCAGTAGGGATTATAATCCAGGCAACAAAGGCAGGGATTCTAAGAGACATCATAACAGCAGACAGGGCATTTACCATAATGATAACAGGTGAGCCAAATGACTTTGCAATTCATATAGGAATTGGGAAATTCATACAAAATATTGCAGTTATTGCGGCAGAGGCATTGCTACTGTCTGCTTTATTTCTGGCAGTTGACATTCCAGAGATGCTCTGGACAAGACATGTAGAAGGCGAGATACTACATAGAATAACACAGATGATAGGTTAACCAAATTTTACCGCAAGATACAGCCAAGAGATTTTTACCACAATAGCACATCTTCTCAAGATTTGTGGCTAGCAATTTTTATGATATCCCCATAGCACTACATAGAAAACTTGTAAGCAGCTTATCACATACCGCCTAAAAGAATATGCGAAGTCTTTTTCTTGAATTACAAACTGCTAGTTTCATCTATTCTGTTTTTGTTTGTTTTATTTTCCACATCTACAGCCTCAACTCACATAGCAAGTGCTATTACATCTAGCAAGTATGACGTACCAAGCAATCCTGGCGATGTACTAAACATCGGAGTAAAAACCAACAAGGGAGAACAAGAACTATCTCTTCCAGTCAACAAACTTCTCTTTAACATAATTCCACACTATGACCAGGATGGAAAAGTCAGGTCATTTACCATGAAACTAAAACCAGAATTCAATCAGATATATCAAAAGGTGGGATACCCACACAAGTCAGAGAAGACAGTATACGTATATCCAATCTTTACCCAAGCTGCATACGATACCAAGGGCTTTTATGATTATTACAACAAAAAATGCAATTCATCATGCCTCACAGTGCCAATGCCAAACAAGATCAGGGGATCATACTCATCAAGCATTACAACTGCCTTTGCACTTACACTGCTAAACTATTCATCAATAAATGACATTGATATAGACAAGAATCCAAGTATAGTAAAAAAATACGACAAGGTCATAGTTCTGCATAACGAGTATGTCACACAGAAAGAGTTTGATGCAATAACACATCATCCAAATGTCGTCTATCTATTTCCAAATGCACTATATGCCAAGGTAAACACTGACTACCAAAAGGGTACCATCACACTTGTTCGCGGTCATGGATACCCAGACAAGAATACTACAAACGGTTTTGGATGGAACAATGACAACTCAAAATACGAGTATGACTTTAAATGCGATATCTGGCAATTTCATACAATAAAGAACGGCAAGATGCTTGACTGTTACCCAAATTTCAGAGTATTGTATGACAAGTCCTTGCTGCAAGCAATAAGGAACTAATTCAATTCTTTCAAGGTTGTATAATTTTTCAGAAATTATTTGATTACATGTTATTTGTGAGCAAGCCTCAAATAAAATAAAACAGATAACACTCTACGAAATCCAATCCATCTCCCATAGTATTGGTATTTCTTGCCGTAGCATTTGGAATATCTATAATGTTAGTCAGCCTCAACCAAGAGGCTAGCGGTGCATCAACAAACCCGTCACAAGGATATCACAATGTTCTCTTCCAAGACAACTATTCATCCAGTGCTGGCTGGACACAGATTGGAACCGGGATTACAGTCAATGGGTCAGCGTTCCCAGGCGTTGTGAAATTCAATGATGTCGTGGGAGGTCAATCAGCATCTGAACAGCGAGTCTTCAGGGAGTTGCCGTCTGCTTTACCTGAGAGATGGATTATGCAGTTTGATTACAAATTCACCCAGTCAACTATTCCTACTGATATCATACTTGCTCTGACAGATACCTCAGATGATCCGCAAAAACAGCCTGCAAACGAATCCATATTTGTAGAGCATGGCGGCTTTACTGGACTTGATGTGTTATCTGTAGATACAGGAGTATCCACAACACCTCCAATTTTTATTTCAGCAAATACACAATACTATATCACAATAGAAAAGACACCTACTCAACTAAAGATGAGTGCCTTCTCGGATCCTGCAAGAACCATACAAGTTCCGGGATCTCCTGTTACTGAAACCATATCTCCCAGTGATTTTAAGCAGGGTCTGAAATTTATCCAACATGACGGATGCTTTTTCTGCGGTTCCGCAAGAATGTTAACTGCAGAGATTGACAATACCGAGATTCTAACCAAAGGCAACCAGTAATAATTACAGGTTTTAACCAGCTGATTTTATCATTACATTCTGCGTGTACCTTTCGGGTAACATGAGTTAGATCGCAGTCATTATGAAATAACCTGCTAATTTACTAGCTGCATAGTCAGGATCTGTTACTTGTTTGCATACAAAGCAATAAGACAACAATTTGCACCAACTGCAGAACTTTGTGACATTATGGAAACATTTAGGCAAATGGTGAACGAATGCATTAGACTAGGTCTTGATAACAACATATCAACACTAGGCAAATTTTCATCGTTGCATTACAAAGACTTGGGTAAATATCAAATCCATTCAAAATACAAGCTTACTGCTATGTCACAGGCAATGGGCATATTGTCTCAGAGAAAAAGAGATATCAAAAAAGGCAAGAATCCGAAATTACCATATGTCAAAAAACCATATGTAGTATCCTGCTACGGATTCAAGATAAATGGAGTATTACTTTCAATTCCAATAGGAAATAGAGACAAGTCGTTTGTCATATTAAATGATCATACATTATCTGAATTAAAGGAAGTAGAAGTAAGATCTTTTACTATAACTCCAAACTCATTATCAATTTCAATAAGAAAACAAGTAAATGAAATAAAACCAAAATCAGTTATTGGTATAGATAGAAACTTACGAAATGTCACAGTTGGAAACCACAGAAAAGTGACAATATATGACATGGAAGACCTTCCAAAAATAGCATATCGTGCAAAAAAAGTAACCTCGTCTTTCAAACGTAACGACTACAGAGTAAGACAAAAGATCTATTCAAAACTAGGTAACAGGAGAGCAAGAAGAATCAAGCAATTTCTTAATCGAGTCTCAAAAGATATTGTACAAAAAGCAAAAAAATCGAACTCTATGATCATACTAGAAGACATCAAAGGAATTCGCAAGTTATACAGAAGAGGGAATGGACAGGGGAACAAACATAGAGCAATGATGAACTCCTGGCCTTTCCATGAGTTGCAAAGACAAATACAATACAAGTCAGCATGGGAAGGAATTTCTGTGAGATTTGTATCTCCAGTGCGCACCAGCATACTGTGTCCAATATGCGGGGGTAGAACCCAAGAGAACCAGTACCAACATCGTCAATTATGGTGCAGTAGTTGTAAGAGATCAATGGACAGAGATGTAGTAGCATCCATGAACATATCTTACAAGGGGTTGCAAAAGTTCTGCAATCCTAGTGGGCTTTCAGATGAAGCAGTGAAAGGGAACTTGGATAAAGCAATGCCAATAATCCTGCGAGTGGATGGAAGCAAGTTAGGTTTGAAGGCATGAGCCGTAAACTTGACGGGAACAACGTTATAAAGGAATGCAAAACAAGGTTCTAAAGAAGCCCGGTAGTGTAGCGGTCAAGCATAGGGGCCTTTGGAGCCCTTGACCCCAGTTCGAATCTGGGCCGGGCTATAATCTACACATAATGCATGCCTGGCATAACAGGCGCACCCATGTGGGGAAATAGTGTAATTCCAATCAATATTGGAACAACAATTAGCAGGAAAGGTATCACGGCAAGTACGATTCCAAGCAATAGACAGTTCCGGGCCTTTTTTGGGTCATCCTCTCGTATGACAAAAAATGCAATCACACCTCCAATGACATTAAACAATATGGGAAGCAAAAACCAGAAGCTGCTGCGTCTTTTTACCTGCATTGTGGTATGATATAGTCAAGGATCAATTTAAAGGAAATTCTACAGCTCCAGTTTTGACAGCAATTTAGTTGCAACCAAGAACAGTGCCGTAGCACCGACCCCCAAGATTATCATCTCCGTTGCAACCAATCCATTAAAGTATCCAAATATTCCAGCTCGGACAACATCAACAAGATATGTCAAGGGATTGAAATAAAATGCAGTGGATAAAATCGGCGGTGCACCCTGAGCTGGATAAAATGCCGTACTTACAAATGCAAAGAACAGAAATACCGTATTGATTACGACATTAAAGCCCTCACTTGATTTCAATCTTGTAGATATGATTGATGCAATGGAGCCAAACAGTATGGATCCCGTGATTGATGCAAATACTACAAGAGGTATGGTTAACACATTAAACTCGACCTGCTTGAAAAACAGTGGATACCCAATTGCAGTAATCATTGCAGCGGATACAAGACCAATTATTCCAATGGTATACACATTTGATAAAATATACTGCGCACGTGTAAATGGACCAACCAGTATCTGCTCAAACATTCCATGCCTTCTGTCATTCCAGATGATAATCCCCGAGATCAGTGTGCTGTTCATGATATTGAATCCAATCATGCCAGTTGCAATAAATGCCGGATAGTCAAGTGTCTTGTTTCCAAATGGAACCTGATGAATCAGTGCAGTATATGCAAAGCCTGCAACGAAAATGTAGATCAATGGGAAAATAATTTGCCATATCACAAAGCCCATGTTGAGCGATATGGTAAGATTTCGGTTTACAAGGCGGATTATCTCATGCATTGGAATTTTTCACCACTGAGAGAAATATCTCCTCAAGACTTGTAGGAACCACGCTTAGGTCCTCCACTGTTATACCATTTGA
>Ga0070712_100002093_pt1 | contig 12258 bp, 8 predicted proteins | sample LARL81metaG_FD_71396 | JGI IMG/M metagenome (GOLD analysis project Ga0070712, IMG submission 71396) | Corn, switchgrass and miscanthus rhizosphere microbial communities from Kellogg Biological Station, Michigan, USA - LAR L8-1 metaG | ecosystem: Host-associated > Plants > Roots > Rhizosphere ...
CATCACCTGCGCGGCAAGACGGACGACAAGGACCTCAAATGCGATTCCAAGGAGACCCGTGGCGAATAAGGTGACTGTGAGCCGCAGCCCCCCGAGCGCTTGCTCGGGTGCTTCGCTGCACACTGCTGTCGGTCGATCGGTGGTCGAGCTGATCAAAAGCGCGCTTGCGGCGCAGGCGACGTTCACGCCCGCGAGACAAAGGAGCGTTCCGGAAAAGCCAAGCACGGGGATCAGCACGAACGTGGAAACGAGAGTACCGACCACGGCGCCACCGGTGTTTGCGCCGTAGACGCCGGCGCTGACGCGGGCATCGCCGCGAACCTCTCTCGCCATTCGCTCAAGCGCAGCCAAGGTCCCGCCCATTGCGACGGTTGCTGGAAGCAGCACCAATGTCGGTAGCGCAAAACTGACGGCCCAAAGCAGCGCCGGTGCAGGTTCGGTCCCGAGCAGGGGCGGCAAAGCACGTCCCGCAATGGGCAGGAGCCACACGTTCACCAAGCCCCAGAGCCCGATCACGCCCTCAAGCGCCGCGTAGATGGTTCGCGGTGATCTCGCGCGCCGGATGAGGCCATCAAGAGCAAACGCACCCAGCGCCAATCCGGCGAAAAATCCGGCAATCGCGCCCAGCACTGCCATCATTTCAGTTCCGAGCGCGAGGCTCAATTGGCGCGTCCACACGATCTCATAGCCAAGACCTGCGAAGCCGGAGGCCGCGACGATAGGCATCAGCGCCCAGCGGTTGTCGATCCGAGCGCGCTTTCGCGCCATTCCCGCTGCGTCGACCTCAACCGCGGTCGCCAATCCATCTGCCGAAGTCGACGCGCCGCTGTTCGGATCGGATTGCATAGTCGCCATTTCCAATTTGAAGTTAATGCAACACCGCGTCCGGTGCGAACTGCGCCGCCATTTCATGTACGTACGCGAGCGGTTCGGCAAGCGTGAGATCCTCACTCATGACAGCAAGACACGTCGGAGCGCTTTCTCTCTGTTTCAGATTTGTTTTCGGTTTGTGACGGCCGTGCGACGGATGCGCCGAATTGCCACGTTCGAGACCGATGTCATGAAGCGTCGACGACGATTCAATTTGTTCTCATCGCGCTTTATGCCTCGTTTAAAGCCTGCGCGATGTCCGCGATCAGATCGGACGGGTGTTCGATGCCGATCGACAGCCGGATCGTGGAATCGAGAACGCCGATCTTCTCACGGATGTCAGCCGGGACCCCTGAGTGGGTCATGCTTGCGGGCAGGCTTGCCAGCGACTCGGTGCCGCCAAGGCTCACCGCCAGCTTAAAGATTTGCAGCGCGTTCAAGAATTTGAAGGCGGCAGCTTGGCCGCCTACAATGTCGAACGAAAATGTAGAGCCCGCGCCTGTGCATTGCCTCGCAAAAAGACGGCCGGCGGAGGAGTCCGCTTCGTGGTGAGCAAGGTAATGGACCTTCATTACTTTCGCGTGGTCGCGCAAGTAATCCGCCACGAGCCGCGCGTTTCTGTCAGCCTTTTCCATGCGGATGCTCAGTGTTTCGAGCGACCGGCTGATCATCCAGCAGGAATGAGGGTCCAGTTGGGTGCCGATGGCGCCTCGCAATGCTTTGACGTCTTTCATGAGGTTTTTTGACCCGAGCGCAGCGCCTGCGATCAAGTCGGAATGACCGCCGACATATTTGGTCAGCGAGTATAACGAAATATCCGCGCCGTGTTCGATCGGCCGCTGAAACACCGGCCCGAGTAATGTATTGTCGCACGCAACGATTGGTCTGTAGCCCTGCGCCTGGCCGATTGTCTCCGCAACACGGCGGACCATCGCAATATCGACGAGTCCGTTGGTTGGATTTGCCGGGGTCTCGATAAAAATCATCGCAACCCGTCCTTTGCGCATGGCGTCCTCCGCTGCCAGGGCGACGACGGCTTCGTCGATGCCGTCGGTAAAGCCAACGGCGTCGATGGAGAGGCCCGCAAGTGTCTTCGCAAACAGAGTCTCTGTCCCGCCATAGAGCGGTTGAGAATGCAGAATGACGTCGCCAGGACGGACGAACGCAAGGATGGTGGTCGCAATCGCCGCCATGCCGGATGAGAACAACACGCAATTCTCGGTACGCTCGTAGACAGAGAGCCTGTCCTCGACGATCTCGCTGTTGGGGTGATTGAAACGCGAATAAACCAGGCCTGCGCCCATCCCCTCGGGAGGTTCGCGCCGACCTGAGACGAAATCGAAGAAGTCCTGCCCGTCTTCGGCGGTCCTGAAGACGAACGTCGAGGTCAAGAAGACCGGTGGTTTGACGGCTCCTTCCGACAGTTGCGGATCGTAGCCGTAGTTCAGCATCAGCGTTTCCGGATGCAGCAAGTGGTTGCCGATGTGGGTCTTCGAAGGAAACGGTTTCACCATGGCTTGCCTCGCTGTCCTTGTTCGGAACGCCGCCTTGCGTCGGGAGTCTTCCGCAGCGACGAGGCGGTCAGGAGCGGTGGATGCGGCGGCATCCAACGGCCCTAAAGCGCGATGAGATTAGGTTGAATCGTCATCGCGCTTTAGGTCTTTGATTGAGCATGATCGTTTCGGAAAACCGTTGCACACTTTTCCGGATCATGCTCCAGCCAACATTTGGATCAGCGTAGCAACATTCGGCACCAAATTCACCGCGCTCAAGCGGATTTGGCATGAGCCATCCGGGTACCGGCTTCTGTTCCGGATCAGCATTTGTCAGGTGAAGTTGCAGGCAACAAAGCCGCTCTATCGCTCGCCGAGTTGAACCGGTCGATCCACCAGAAGCCAAGTCGCTTGCGCGACCGCCAGGCATTTGCCGTCCGAGCTCAGTAATGCACTGTTTGCAAATAGTTTGCGGCCGTCTCTGCCTGTCGGCCACGCGATAACGATGCATTGGTCGCCAGGGTAGGGCCGTCTCTCGATGCGCGCACTCATACGTCCGAGAAGAATTGTTTCAGCGCCGGTCATGCCCAAGTGCTGCGCGCCAACACCGGCAAATCCGGTTGGGCAATCCAATGCGGCCCAGATGAACTCGCTGGCGACCGCGCCATCCTCACCCGCCAGATTGGAATAGGGCATCCAGGGTGAAGCGAGCGTTCCGGTCTTGCAGTCGACGCGCGGCGGCAAAGGACCTGGGATGATGCGCAGACCATCGCCGTGCGCACGCGCCGGACCACACACAAAGCACATCGGCAATGGATGGCGGCGTTCGTCATAGGGCGATCGGCGAACCGCATCCTGGGCTTCGCGAAAATTAACGATGGGGATTTCGGGAGCATCGATACGGACTCTGCGACCCATCGCGAGTGTCGTCTCTTCCTTCCTTAGTTCCACGCCGTGCTCGCCTGCGACAATATCGAGCCGTTGGTCGAGCGGCGGGGGTGCCAGCAACGTAATCTCCGCGCTCCCGTCGATGTGTGCGGCGAGGAGCCCGCAAACGTAACCGCCATTAGCTGACTTTGGAGGACCGCAGAAACGTTTCTCGATGACGACGGATTTCATGGAAGCCTCTTCGGTAGGGATCTCTCGCAATAGGTTGGAACGGGCCGAGGTCGATATTGGACGCTGCAAGGGGCGCCTCAGGAACCATAAAGCCTTACGTGATGGCAAAGATTTCAGGTGTCTCCTCGAACGGTGGTCGGCAGTTTTACCGCACTCGCAGCACGATCCGTCCTTGTGTACTCCGGTTCGCAATAGCGCTCATTGCCTCGACGGCGTGCTCAAGGGGAAGCACTCGGTCAATGTGCGGGCGTAGTTTGCCCTCGCCGACCCACCCCATGACCGTCTCGGCCGCGCGACTTGCGTCGTCCGGAAAGCGTTCTTTCCAGAGACCGATGAAGACACCGACAATCGAATAGTTCTTGAGCAGGGGCAGATTCATGGCGAGCGACGGAACCTCGCCGCTCGTGAATCCGATCGGCATCAGCCGGCCATTCCAACGCATGAGCCGGGCGAGGGTGGTGAAGAGCGTACCGCCAATATTTTCGACGCAGACGTCGAGACCTTCGCCGCCCGTGAGAGCTTTTACACGTTGACGCACGTCTTCGCACGAATGATCGATGACCTCCTCAGCACCATACTTGCGGACAATGGCCGCCTTCGCGGCGGTGCCCACGACTGCAATGACGCGCGCGCCGAGCAAACGCGCGACCTCGACGCAGGCCAGGCCGACCCCGCCGGCTGCTCCCGTCACGAGGACCGTTTCGCCAGCCTGCAGCCGTGCCCGCTCGATCAGGGCATACCAAGCCGTAAGATAGGTATGCAGGATGGTTGACCCTGCAATGAAATCCACGTTGGGTGGAAGAAATACGGTCGACGACTCCTTGGCGACCATGCGTTCCGCAAAACCACCAAACCAGCTCTCGCAACTGACCCGCTCGCCGGGACGGAAGCGCGTGACATGGTCGCCGCAGGCAACCACGACGCCGGCGGCGTCCGTTCCCGGCACGTAGGGGAGGGCCGGCCGCATCTGATAGCCGCCGCAGGTCATCAAGTAGTCCATGTAGCTTACGGACGCGGCGTGGACGTCGATCAAAACCTGATCCGCCGCCAGGTGCGGTTCGGCAGCCTCGGTGAGGCTTAGGGCTTTGATACCCTCGAAGGCATTGCAAAGAACGGCGCGCACGTTACCCTCCGTGATCTGTTTGTGCGCAGGCCACGATGGCCGCGCACGGCGCGGCGCAAGCTGGACAGCCGGGGCGCGCGGGCTTAATCGGTCGCCGATGATTCCTGCGACGGCCGTCTGTCGGAGCTGGTACCATCGCCTCGTCCCCTGGACGTCCCCGGACGCCTTCATCGCAGGTCGCATCACGATGGCTCTGTTCCGCGTCCGGACGCTTGGGTTTCCGGAGATCCGGCGTGACGACCGGCTGTGCCGGCTGGCCTTGCGAAAAGGCCTGGCCCTGCTGGTCTATCTGGCCGAAGCGAAAGGCTTCATCGGGCGCGACGTCGCTGCAACGATGTTCTGGCCGGAGAGCCCCGAAGAGGTGGTACGGGCGCGGCTGCGGCGACTGTTACACCGCCTCCAACTGGCGCTCGGCGAAAACGTTCTCACAACCGATCGGTCGACGGTTCGATGGTCTTCAGAGATCGACCTGCAGGTCGATTCTCAGCTGTTCGAGCAGGCCTGCGACTGCGGCGAGTTCGAGCGGGCCTGCCGCCTCTATCTGGGTGATTTCCTCGAAGGCTTCTCGCCCGGCGACTGCCCGCAGTTCGACGAGTGGGCCTTCTTTCGCCGTGAGGCCTTGCGGGGCCGTGCGATCCAGGCGCTCGAGCGCGTCGTGCAGGACAAGAATGCGGCCGGCGACTACGGTGCCGCAGCGGCGCACGCCAGCCGTCTCGTTGAACTCGATCCGCTCAGCGAAGTATACGGCCGGCACCTCATTCGCAATCTCATGCTCGCCGGAGATCGGGCCTCCGCCGAGCGCCATCTCGAGGCTCTGACGCGGCGTCTTCGCGACGAGCTCGACGTGGCGCCCGAAGCCGAGACACGCGCGCTGTTGAACACCAGCGCAGGGTTGCCGGTCGAGGACCCGCCGCCGACGCGCTACGTCAGCGGTGACGGCGTCCATCTCGCGTTCCAGACCTACGGCACCGGCCGCATCGATGTTCTGGTCCTGCCCGGTTTCGTGTCCCACGTCGAACGGGTTTGGGAGGAGCCCCGGTGCCGGGCGTTCCTGTCATCCCTCGCCGGGATGGGCCGTCTCATCCTGCTCGATCGTCGCGGCATCGGGCTTTCCGACAGGATCGGGTTCACGCCCGGCGTTGACGCGACCGCGCAGGACATCGGCACCGTGCTCGACGCCGCCGGCAGCCGCCGGGTCGTGCTGTTCGGCGCGTCCGAGGGCGGACCGGCATGCATCAAATTTGCCGCAGATCGTCCCGATCGTGTCGCCGGCCTCATTCTGTTCGCCTCGTTGGCGAAGGGAAGCGCGACGCCCGACTATCCGCACACGCTGCAGGCCGGTCAGTACGACATGTGGCTACAGCAGCTCGTTGCGGTCTGGGGCGGGCCTGCCGGCATCGAGACGTTTGCGCCGAGCCTGTCTGGCGATCCTCAGGCGAGAGCCTGGTGGGCAGGCTTGCTCCGGGCCGCGTCGAGCCCGGGAGCCCTCAAGGGTCTGCTCCAGGCGTTACGCGACACGGATGTGCGGCATCTTCTGGGCCGAATTTCCGCTCCAACCCTGGTGCTCCACCGTCGCGGCGACCGCGCGGTTCGCATCGGCGCCGGCCGGCATCTCGCCAGCAACATCGCGCAGGCGCGATTCGTCGAGCTCGACGGCGCCGATCACTGGGCTTTCGCGGGCGATCAGAAACCCATCCTGGACAGCATCAAGCAATTCGTCGCCGGTCTCGGAGCGTAATTGCCAACGGGAGGTGAACGCGAAAGATCGTCTCGGAATGGATGCTCGGGCACTTTCGTTGCCTTGCATGGCCACTGTCACGTCAGCCGCGATGCAACGGGCGAGCAACGGTAGGCGGTCCTTGGAGACGCGAACCCAGGGCAACGCACCGGCTAAGACCAACCATCTATGCCGACGAGAAAGGCGGCCTTTTTCAGCCGCCTTTTGCTTTCGCTCCGGCAATCTTACTTACACAACTGCACCAGACTGTCAGCAGCTATGTAGGGCCGCAGGTTCATTCCGCATCATTGCAAGAAAGGGCGCTGCTTCAGGCAGCGCGTTGAGCCTCTGCCTTGAAGAACGCCAGCAGGTCCTCGTTGACCTGGTCCTTGTGTGTCGTGCACAGGCCGTGGGGGGCGCCTTTGTAAACCTTCAGCGTAGCGCCCTTGACGAGCTTGGCCTGAAGTGCGCCGGCGTTGGTGAACGGCACGATCTGGTCGTCGTCACCCTGGATGACGAGTGTCGGCACATCGAACTTCTTCAGGTCTTCTGTCTGATCGGTCTCGGAAAAAGCCTTGATACAGAAATAGGCGGCGGGGAATCCCGCCATCATGCCCTGCAGCCAGAACGAGTTGCGAACGCCTTCCGAGACCATCGCGCCGGGACGGTTGTAGCCGTAGAAGGGCATGCTGAGCTCCTTCCAGAACTGCGAACGGTCGGCGACGACGCTCGCGCGCAGCCCGTCGAACACGGAAATCGGCAGGCCGCCCGGATTGGCAGATGTCCTCAGCATGAGTGGCGGCACGGAGGCAATAAGCACGGCCTTGGCCACCCTCTTGGTGCCATGCCGGGCGATGTAACGCGCAACCTCGCCGCCGCCGGTGGAGTGGCCGACGTGGATGACGTTGTTCAGGTCGAGCTGTTGGACGAGTTCGGAGAGGTCGTCGGCATAAGTGTTCATGTCGTTGCCGGTCCACGGCTGGCTCGAACGTCCATGGCCGCGGCGGTCATGGGCAATGCAGCGATAGCCGCGCGAGGCAAGATAGAACATCTGGTCTTCGAACGCGTCGGAAGACAGTGGCCAGCCATGGCTGAAGACAACGGGCTGTCCGGTCCCCCAATCCTTGTAATTGATCCGGGTGCCGTCTTTGGTCGTGATCGTGCTCATAAAGGCCTCGATTGCTGGAGTTGACATCGGGGCACGCTACGATTGCGACGATAGAAACGTATTTCCAGATCGGTCTGTCTGTTACGGGAAAGCACGCTCGTGGGCGCCGACCTGTCGCACAAGGCCTTCTTCGTGCAGATGGGCAATATCGAGCACCTCCGCGAAAGACCGCGCCCGAGAGGCTTCCTAGGCTGGTCGTTGTCGCGGCAGGAAGAGAACCGTGTCAAACGGTCACGCGTTGCTCCCTGGCCGGAAATGCGCCTCGGCGCGCCGACGGCTGACGAGATCGCAAGAACATGACGATGGAAGCCATAGCTACCGACTTGGCCACCAGAGCGAAGGCAAGCGCCTACACGCCGGAGCAATCGCTTCTGGTCGCCGTGCTGCTGAGCACGGCCGGCGGCTTTCTCGATGCGTTCACCTGGCTCTCGCTCGGTGGTGTGTTTGCAAACTCGCAGACCGGCAACGTTGTCTTTCTCGGAATGTATGCGGCGCTCGGAATGTGGCACAAGGCGGCCCACCACATTCCCCCCATCGTTGCCTTTCTTGCGGGTGCGTCGGTGGCGATCCGTATCCGGGCGCCGTTAGTTTGTCTCGTGATCGAGGTCGCTTCGCTTGCGACCGTGGCGCTGCTGCTACCCCTTGGATTTCCTGATTCTCTTGCGACCGCCGCGATATCCTTCGGTGTCGCAATGCAGACGACGAGCTTCAGGCAGGTCGAGCGCTGGAAATACCTCTCGGTCACGGTGACGGGAAACCTGCTGCGCGCGCTCGAGCAGGTGACTTCGACGACCGACCCGGAGGCCGCCCGTGGCGCAAGAAACTTGCTCGCGGTCTGCCTGATGTTTCTGCTGGGTGCCGCCGCCGGCGGTTTCATGACGGTACACTTGGCCGCGAGCAGCCTTGTCATGCCGATCGGATTACTGATGTCCGCCCTGTGGCTTGGCTGCCGACATCGCAACCGGTCCTGATCCCTCGCTTCGCACCATGCGTATTCGCAACCGGACATTCGTTTCTGGAGCCTGAAGTGTTCGGCGTGACTGGCGTTGTTCGCACGAGATCAAATTTCGGGCGATGGATTGCCGACGGCGACCGCGTCGATCTGATCACGGAATCGACCGACGGCGTCGAGCGGATCGTGCGCCCCCTCCACGTGGTCGGCTATTCCTTCCCGGCCGGTCGCTGCGCAGTACCTGTTGTCAACGCTCGGGTAGAGTGCGCGGCCTAGTTGCTTCAAGCCGGCGCCGTCTCTCGCCTGTTCACACCGAACCGCTTCTCGAACTCGGCGACATTGACGATGCCGCGCCGGTGGCTGCCGTCGCCGATCTTGCGGTCGCCGTCCCAGGCCTCGACCTCGAAAAGGACGCTCTTCGCCTCAACCTTGGCGACGCGCGCAATGGCACGTACGGTGCGGCCGATCGGCGTTGCCGCGAGGTGACGGATGTTGACCATCATCCCGACGCTGACATATCCCGCCGGCAGGAACGATTGGATAGCTGATCCTGCCGCCATCTCCATATGCTGGATCATCATCGGGGTGCCGTACACCGCGGGCATGCCGGGCACGACATGGCCGACCGTCATCTCGGGCGTGACGGTCACGATCTTCTCTGCGGCCATTCCGGCGGCCACCTTGTCAAGCGGACTCATGATTCAACCTCGTGTCTTCTCAAGCTGCGCGCGGGCTGGACGCCTCGGCAATGCGCGGCTTGGGTTTCGTGAACCACGCACCGAGCCGGTCGAGATACAGATAGACCACCGGCGTCGTGTAGAGCGTCAGGATCTGGGAGAGCATGAGACCGCCGACGATCGTGTAGCCGAGCGGCTGGCGTAGCTCTGCGCCTGTTCCGGTTCCCACCATCAAGGGCACGCCGCCGAGCAGCGCGGCCATCGTCGTCATCAGGATCGGCCGGAACCGGAGCGTACATGCCTGGTAAATAGCGTCTTGCGGGCTGAGGCCATGCTGGCGTTGCACCTCAAGGGCAAAGTCGACCAGCATGATGCCGTTCTTCTTGACGATGCCGATCAACAGAATGATGCCGATGATGGCGATCACGCTGAGATCCATGTGAACGGCCAGCAGCAGAAGCAACGCGCCGATGCCGGCGGAGGGCAGTGTCGACAGGATCGTGATAGGATGGATGAGGCTTTCATAGAGCACACCGAGGATGATGTAGATCACGATCAGCGCCACGCCGATCAGCAATGGCGTGCCTGCGAGCGACGATTGGAAAGCTTGCGCGTTGCCCTGGAACGACGTCGAAAGCGAGGCTGGTTTGCCGGTGTCCTTCTCGATCTTCTGGATAGCCGCCACCGCGTCGCCCAGCGCAGCACCAGCCTTCAGGTTGAACGAGATGGTGACGGCGGGGAACATGCTCTGATGGTTGATCAGAATCGGCGCCGGCTTGATCTCGGTGTGCACCAGATCGCTCAGAGGAACTTGGCGGCCGCTCGCTGAATTCACGTAGATGTCCTTCAGCGCCTCGGGCCCGTACTGGAAGCGCGGATCGACTTCCATCACGACGTGGTACTGGTTCAGCGAGGTGAACATGGTGGAGACGATGCGCTGGCCGAAGGCATCGTCGAGGGTGTTGTCGATCGTCGAAGGCAGGATGCCGAAGCTTGACGCGACCTCGCGATCGACCGTGACGTCCAGCTTTGGACCGGCGTTTGCCTGGTCGCTGGCGACGTCGGTGATGACGTCGAGCGCGCGGAGTTTCTCCAGGAAGATTCCGGCCCAGTGAGACAGCTCATTCGAATCCGCGTCGGTCAGGGTGTACTGATACTGGGTCTTCGACAGACGCGCGCCGATCGTGATGTCCTGTGCCGCCTGCATGTAGAGCGCGATGCCCTGGATATGGGCGAGCCTGGGCTTCAGCCGGTCTATCACCTGGTCGGCGCTCGCTTTGCGTTCCGGCTTCGGCTTCAGGACGATGAAAATGCGCCCCTGATTGAGCGTCGCTGTCGGGCCGCCCGGACCGATATAACTGGCCACCGATGCGATCGCGGGATCCTTCTGCAGGATTTCGACCAGTGCCTGTTGGCGCTCGGACATCGCCGGGAAGGAGATGTCTTGCGAGGCCTCGGTGATGCCGACGATCTGTCCGGTGTCCTGCTGTGGGAAAAATCCCTTCGGGATGATCACATAGAGATAGCCGGTTAGCGCGATGGTGGAGAGCATCACCAGCAGCGTTGCGAAACGGTGGCGCAGCACGGCGCGCAGGCCGCGTGCGTACAGCGCGAGCAGCGAATCGAAGCCCCGCTCGAACAGGAGATAGAGCTTGCCATGCTTCCTCCGCGATTCGTCCTTCAGCAGGCGCGCGCACATCATCGGCGTCAGCGTCAGCGAAATGATCAGCGAGAGCAGGAGCGAAGCGGTGATGGTGACGGCAAATTCCTGGAACAGCTTTCCGACATAGCCGCCCATCAAGAAGAGCGGGATGAATACAGCGATCAGCGACAGCGTGATCGAGACGATGGTGAAGCCAATCTCGGCCGATCCCTTGAGCGCCGCCTGCATCGGCGTGAGACCTTCTTCGAGATGGCGCACGATATTCTCGATGACGACCACGGCGTCGTCGACCACGAAGCCGACGGCGATGGACAGCGCCATGAGCGACAGATTGTCGAGGCTGTAGCCGAGCACATAGAGGACTGCAAAGGTTCCGATCAATGACAGGGGAACCGTGACGGCGGGAATGATGGTGGCCCAGAAATTCCTCAGGAACAGGAATATGACCATCACCACCAGCGCGACGGTCAGCAGCAGTGTGAACTGGACATCGGAGACGGCCGCGCGGATGGTGGCGGTGCGGTCCGCCGCGATCGTCACCTTGATTGCGGGCGGAACCGACACCTGCAGCTTCGGCAGCAACGCCTTGATGCGATCGACGGTCTCGATGACATTGGCGCCAGGGACACGCTGCACCGCCAGGATGACGGCAGGCTGCTTGCCATACCAGCCCGCCAGCAGGTCATTCTCGGGAGCTTCGATGGCCGTGCCGATATCGCGTATCCGCACCGGTGCGCCATTGCGATAGGCTATGATCAGGTCTTCATAGGCCGAAGGCTTCAGGAGTTGGTCGTTGGCGTTCAGCGTGTAGGTCACGCGCGGACTGTTGAGCGTCCCCTTCGGCAGATCGACATTGGCGCCGGCAATCACGCCACGAACGTCCTCGAGGCTCAGTCCCCGGGCGGCCAGCGCCTGCGGATTGACGCGGATGCGAATGGAGGGCTTCTGCTGGCCGCCGATCCCGACCAGGCCGACGCCCGGAATTTGCGAAATCTTGGGCAGGAGAATGTTCTCGGCATAGGCATCGACCGTGGTCAGCGGAAGCGTGTCGGATGTAAGCGCAATCAGCATGATCGGCGTCTCCGCCGGGTTCACCTTCCTGATCGTCGGCGGGTAGGGGATATTGGGCGGCAGATACGGGCTCGCTGCGTTGATCGCGGCGAGCACATCGACCGCCGCGCTGTCGACCGTGCGCGAGAGTTCGAACTGGACCGTAAGCTGCGCCACCCCGAGCGCGCTGGACGAGGTGAGCTGTGTGACACCGGGGATCTGGCTTAGCTGCTGCTCCAAAGGCGTGGCGACTGAAGACGCGATGGTCTGCGGATCGGCGCCAGGCAATTGCGCCGAGATCTGGATAGTCGGGTAGTTGACGTTGGGCAGCGCGCCGACCGGCAACAAGGGATAGGTCGCCAGGCCGCATAGGAGCAATCCCGCCATCAGCAAGCTGGTTGCGATCGGCCGCAGGATGAAGGGCGC
>Ga0070712_100002097_pt1 | contig 12255 bp, 15 predicted proteins | sample LARL81metaG_FD_71396 | JGI IMG/M metagenome (GOLD analysis project Ga0070712, IMG submission 71396) | Corn, switchgrass and miscanthus rhizosphere microbial communities from Kellogg Biological Station, Michigan, USA - LAR L8-1 metaG | ecosystem: Host-associated > Plants > Roots > Rhizosphere ...
ATCTCGAGGCCCTCCGGCCCGGCCTCGTACCCTCGCCATGTACCGGGCGGAATGCGCACCACGTCCCACTTCTTGACCTCGACGATCTCGTCATCGAGCTTCATCCGCCCGTTCCCGCCCACGACCACGAACACCTCCTCCTGCTCCTTGTGCGTGTGGCCGTACGGGAAGCGGTAATCGGGCGGGATGTGCTGATAGCTCAGGCCCGACTGTTCGAGCTCGAGCGCCTTACTCGCGAGACGGAACTCCAGGTCCGGCGCGCCGTCGAAGTTGGACCCGACGTCCGCCAGATCCTCTCTGAGGTTCCTGAGCGTGAACGGGATGGCTGCGATTCTACGGTTCAGCCCTCGCCGCCGGCGCCTCAGGCACCCGGGCCCTGCGCCCGCCACACGAACATGCCGTCGCTCTCCTCGCCTGAAAGCGCCAGCTCGAGGACGGCTTCCCGCACTCCCGGGTACTCGGCGTGACCATAGTCGTGGAAGGCGACCACGGCACCGGGAGCCAGCGCGCTGCGCCATGTGCCGAACGCGGCCAGCACGGACTCACGATCGTGTGACGAGTCGATGAAGAGCAGGTCAGCCGACTCGTCGGGACGCGGCCCCGCTGTGTCCGCTTCGTCGCGCAGGTCGATGCGCTGGCGTACAGCGGCGCTCACCATCGCGAGGTACGCCTCCCGCTCGGGTCGAACGACCGGGTCATAAGAAACCACCCGTCGCCCGCTGTCCTCGAGCGCCAGCGCAATCGCGCTCCAGCCCGAGCCGGTTCCCAGCTCGACCACCCGATCACGCCCGCGCGCTAGATCGAGCAGCGCCGCAAGCTGAACCGGACGGGCCGCCGACGCGAGGCTGAATTGGTCGCCACTGCGTACGGCGTGCCGCCGGGCCTGCCACAGAAACCATGCCACCCGCGGGGGCAAGCGGCGCAGCGACGCCGCGTACCGCGCCTCGCGCCGCCGAGACTTGTTCACTCCCCGGTCATCTCGCGCCTCTGGGGGAACACGTCGGCAGTCTATGGCTCGAGGTCGCCAGTGTCGCGACCACGCCTTATCCCCTTTCGCCCCTCACCCGCAGGGCGTTGAGCATCCGCTCCACGGACGCCCCAACCTGCTCGCGCGTCTTTCCGTCGTCGTCGGCGCGCGCTATGAGCATCGCGCCCTCGTCGATGGCGCCGAGCAGCAGGTGCGAGAGCGGGCCCGCCGGCTGCGCCTCGATCAGGCCGGCGTCGATGGCGGCCTGAACGGTGCCCTGCACGAGCCCGAAGCCGTAGCGCAACCCTATGTCGCGCCACTGCTCCCAGCCGAGCACGGACGGCGCGTCGACGAGCGCGATGCGCTGCACGGCGGGGTCCTCGCACGCGTCGAGGAATGCCTGGGCGCCGGCGCGCAGCGCCTCCAGCGGATCGCTCGCTCCGGCGAGCGCCGACGCGGCGATCTGTTCGACGAGCTGCTGCTCGACGCTTTCGTAGACGGCCTGGAAGAGCTCCTGCTTGCCCGCGAAGTGGTGATAGAGCGCTCCTCGCGTGACGCCCGCGGCGCGAACGATCTCCTCGGTCCCGACCGCCGCGTAGCCGCGCTCGGCAAACAACGCGCGCGCCGCCGCGATGAGCGCGGCGCGCGTGGCCTCACCCTGCTCGGCCTTCAGCGTTCTCGTCGGTGCCGCTGCCGCCGGGCCCGTTTCGCCCGCCTGCTCCCCCCCGGCCGCGGTCTGGTCCCCCGATTTGACATGCATGCAGTGTGTATGATAGACACATACTGACTGTATGTAAAGCAGACACAGCGCCGAGGTTATGACAACGAGGACACCCCGCCCCACACCCCGGCCGGGGCGCCTCCCGGAGAAAGGAGCGCAGAGTGAGCACCACGCAGACGCCGGATGGCCGCGCAAGCGCCTCCGGGCCGGCACCGGCTCGCTCGGCCGAGGATTGGGTCGAGGGCTTCACGCGCGGCTGGCGCGCGCCCGGCGGTGCGCAGGCGTTCGCGTCGCACTTCCGCGAGCTGCTCGCCGAGGACGTGCGCCTGATCCAGCCGCAGATCCCCCCGATCGTCGGGCGGCATGGGTTCGAGGAGGAGTTCGTGCGGCCGCTGTTCGACCTCATGCCCGATGTCCGCGGCGAGGTCGAGAGCTGGGCCGCGCGCGGCGACACGCTGTACGTCGAGCTGACGCTGCACGGCACGCTCGGCGGACGGCCGCTGAGCTGGCGCGTGTGTGATCGCGTCACGCTGCGCGATGGGGTGGCCATCGAGCGAGAGTCCTACTTCGACTCGCTGCCGCTCCTCGCCGCCGTGCTCCGCGCGCCCAGATCGTGGCCCCGCTACCTGCGCGTGCAGGTCCGTCGAGTCATCCCCCAGATCGCGAAATGGAGAAAGAGATGAACGAGGTTCAGCTGTCCCAGGGCACAATCCGCTACCGCGAGCAGGGCGCCGGCGACCCGATCGTGCTCGTGCACGGCCTGCTCACCAACGGCGAGCTGTGGCGCGAGGTGGCGCCGCGACTCGCAGCGGACTTCCGCGTGATTGCACCGGACTGGCCGCTCGGATCGCACGAGATCCCGCTCAACGCGGGCGCGGACCGCTCCCCGCTGGGGCTCGCCGCGCTGATCGCCGACTTCATGGCCGCGCTCGAGCTCGAGAACGTCACGCTGGTCGGAAACGACACCGGTGGGGCCCTGTGCCAGCTCGTCGCCGTGCACCACCCCGAGCGCCTGGCGCGGCTCGTGCTGACGCCGTGTGACGCGTACGAGAACTTCCTGCCGCCGGCGTTCCGGCCTCTGCAGCTGCTCGCGCGCATCCCCGGGGCGACGTACCCGATCGTGCAGTCGATGCGCCTCGCGCAGACCAGGCGGCTGCCGATCGCGTTCGGCTGGGTGACGAAGCGCGCCGACGACGAGCTCACGCGCTCGTGGATGCAGCCGGCGATCTCTTCGCGCAAGATCCGCGCCGACGCGGCGGCTGTGCTGCGCGGCATCGCGCCCCGCTACACGCTCGAGGCGGCGCGGCGCTTCGGCTCGTTCGACAAGCCCGTGCTGATCGCGTGGGCGCCCGAAGATCGCTTCTTCAAGATGCGCTTCGGGGAGCGCCTGGCGCGTGAGTTCCCGCACGCGCGCTTGGAGCTGGTCGAGGACAGCTACGCCTTCGTGCCGATCGACCAGCCCGAGCGCACCGCAGAACTGATCGCGGCCTTCGCCCGCGAGCTCGCCGGAGCGCAGCAGCCGGCGCACACGGCGCATCAGCGTTAGGGGCGAACCGCCCCTGGCGGCGATCTGCGCGCGAGCGTGGCGGCCTGGCGCCCTCGGCCTCCACCCTCGCGCGCATCGTCACACGAGCGCGTCTCGCACCGCGCCAACCCTGTCAGCGCCGCGGTGAGGCGCTTTCGCTCACAGCGTTACTTGACCGTCAGCGTCCCTTCCATCCCCGCCTGGCGGTGGCCGGGGACCGTGCAGAAGAACTTGTACGTACCTGGTTTGAGCGTCACGCTCAACGTCTTGGAGCCGCCCTGGAAGGTCGGGGTTGCCCCCACGCTTTCGCCGGAGGACGATTCGATCGAGACGTTGTGCGCCAGCGGCGCGCTGTTGGTGAAAGCGATCGAGACCTTGCCGGCCTTGGCGCTGAGCGTGCTCTTGTCGTATTTGAGCTGACCTTCGGCGTTGGCGGCCAGGGTCAGCTGGGTCTGACCTCCACCGCCCGTCGCAGGCGCCGTCGCGGTGCTGCTCGAGGTCTGCGTGGCCGGCGGTGTAGCCGGAGTGGATTCCGAGGAGGTCGATTTGCTCGACGAGCTGCCGCAGCCCGCCACCGCGAGCACAGCCGTCGCGGCGAGCGCGAGCGCCGCTGTCGTTGGACGGGTCAGTGCGTCAGCTGCTCCTCTTGGCATCACGTGTCTGCTCCTCGGTTCGCGATTCGCTTGCATCTCGCCAGGTAGGACACCGGGCCACCCGAATCCTTGCACTCAAGGCTGCGTGCGTACCACCACGTCGACGATATCGGGGACCCGCGCCCGCAACTGCTCCTCGAGCTCGCCGGCAAGCGCGTGCGCGTCGGCCAGTGATCTGCCGGCGGCGACGCCCAACGTGAGGAAGACGACACGGCCGTTCTCTAGCGAGAGCAGCTCGAGGTGGCGCGGCGGGCGGCCGGTGCGCTCGCTGACGAGACGCTCGATCTCGGCTTCGGCCTCCGCGTCGGCCCGCTGATCGGATGGGCGTGCCCGCAGCGTCTGCTCGAGCGGCTCCAGATGCGTCTGCACGGCGGCGACGTGGAGCCTGTCTGAGATTGCACGCTCGACCTGCGCGGCGATCTGCGCGGCGCTGCCGAGGTCGAGGTCGGCTGGGAACTTCAGATGCAGCGCCACGCTCACCCCGCCCGGACGCTGGAAGATCATGATGTCGTGCGCTTCCAGCACGAGCGGCTCTTCCAGCGCAATCGCGAGGACGCGGTCGCGGAGCGACAGGTCGCGTGAGCGAGGCTCGACGTGCACGACCACGTCGCTGCCTGGCAGCGTGCGCTGGACCGCGGCCTCGACCAGGTCGGCCGCCCGGTGTCCCTCGACGACCGCCTGCCCCGGCGGGACGGCGACGACGACGTCGGCGAAGTAGCGCCCGGCGGACTCGCGCAGGCGCAAGCGGATGAGCTCGATGTCCGCGGCCACGTCCGTGATCGCGCGCTCCGCCGCCTCCCGCGCCTCCTCCGGAGTGCGGTCCATCAGCACGTTCGCGTTTTCCCCGATCAGACGCGTAGCGGTGGCGGCGATCAGCGCCGCGACGAGGAGCGCGGCGATCGGGTCGGCCTCGGCTGCACCGAGTTCGACGAACACGAGTCCCACCAGCACGGTCGCCGAAGCGGCCATGTCGGCGGCGAAGTGCATGGCATTCGAGCGCAGCGCCGGGCTGCTGTAGGCCTTGGCCGCACGCAGCGAGACGGCCGTGCGGCTGGCGTCGAGCGCGAGCGCCGCAGCGAGCACCGCAAACGCGAACCAGTGCGTTTCAGGCGGTTCCGCGCCGGAAACGAGGTGCCGGATCGCCTGCACGGTCACCACGACAGCGCCGGCCAGCAGGATCGCGGCCTCGCCCAGAGCACCGAGGTTCTCAGCCCGCCGGTGGCCGTACGGGTGCTCGGGGTCGGCGGGGCGCCCGCCGAGGCGCACGGCGAAGAAGGTCAGTGTCGCCGCGATCAAATCGCCGCTCGACTCGATCCCCGTCGAGATCAAGCCGAGGCTTCCGGTAGCAAGGCCGACGCCCAGCTTCAGGGCCACGAGCACCGAGGCGGCGACGATGTTGGCGATGGTCGCGCGTCGCTTGGTCAAGCCGCGATGCTCCGCCCTGGGCACGCCATCGCCGACAGACTAGGGTGGGAGAATGACGACCGCTCACGCGGGATTCGGCCATCACGCCGGGCGCCAGGCCGATCGCACCCGGCTCACGATCGCGTTTGGCCTGATCGTCGTGTTCATGGCCGCCGAGGTCGCGACGGGCGTGATCGCCAACTCGCTTGCGCTGCTCTCGGATGCCGGCCACATGCTCACCGACGCCGCCGCGCTCGGCTTCTCGCTGTTCGCGATCTCGCTCGCCGCCCGCCCCGCGCGCGGAGCCATGACATTTGGCTTCAAGCGCGCGGAGATTCTTTCGGCGCAGGCCAACGGGATCACGCTGGTGGTGCTCGCGGCTGTGATCGCGTATGAGGCGATCAGGCGCCTGTTCGACCCGCCCGATGTGCACGCGTGGCCGGTGCTCGTCGTCGCGCTGGCCGGCATGGCCGTGAACGTCGCGGCGACGTGGACGCTGGCGGGCGCAGACCGGCGAAGTCTCAACATCCAGTCGAGCTACAAGCACCTGCTCGTCGACCTGTACGGCTTCATCGGCACCGCAGTTGCCGCGGTCGTGATCCTTCTGACCGGCTTCGACCGCGCCGATCCGATCGTGTCGCTCGGCGTCGCCGCGCTCATGGTGCGATCCGGCGCAGCGCTGCTGCGAGCATCGGCGCGCGTGCTGCTCGAGGCCTCTCCCCCCCGCCTAGACCCCGAGGAGATCGGCGCGGCGCTCGCGGAGCGGGCGGGCGTGGTCGAGGTCCACGACCTGCACGTGTGGGAAATCACCAGCGGCTTCCCGGCGCTGTCGGCGCACGTGCTCGTGGGTTCCGACAGCGACTGTCACGCAGCGCGGCGCGACATGGAGGCGTTGCTGCATGATCGCTTCGGCCTCGACCACACCACCCTGCAGGTCGATCACGCAGGCGGAGATCTGCTCGCTATCGAGCCCGCGCGCGTCGCGGCTGGCAGCGCTCGAGGAACGCAGCCGCCAGGCGCCAGAGCCGGCGCGCCGGACGCCGCGAAGACCAATCCCTCAAACAACTAGACCACCGGAACGACAGACGACAGGAGGAGCGCGATGGCGAACGTTCTCTACACCGCTCGTGCCCACGTGACGGGCGGGCGAATCGAGGGGCACGGCAAGACATCCGACGGCGAGCTCGAGGTCGACATCCGCGTCCCCCGGGAGCTCGGCGGCGAGGGCGGCGGGACCAACCCGGAGGAGCTGTTCGCTGTCGGCTATGCGGCCTGCTTCGAGGGCGCGCTCGCCACCGTGGCCAGGCGCGCGAAGGCGGAGGCGGGCGACGCGGCGATCGACTCACAGGTGCAGCTGGTGACGACCGAGGAGCGCGCCTTCACGGTCGCGGTCCAGCTCGACGTCAGCCTGCCGTCGGTGACCGACGCGGCCGAGGCCGTCGAGCTGGTCCGCCAGGCGCACCGCGTGTGCCCCTACTCGAACGCGACGCGCGGCAACATCGACGTCACGCTGACGGCCAACGGCCAGCCGGTCTCCGACTAGTGCCCTCAGTCAGAAACTCGACGGGCTCTGCTGCCGGCGCGGGACGCTAGGAGGTGTCGACCTTGCTCCCGCTCGGCTTGAGCACGTACCAGTCGGCCCCGAAGCTCTTGATCCCCTGGCCGTAGGCGTCGCCGCTGTCTCCGTCCTTGGCGTAGAAGTACAGCGGGTGGCCGTTGTAGGTGACCTGCTTGGTGCCGTCGGGGCGCGTCGTCGTGCCGAGGTGCGCCGCCGTCGCTTCGCCCGCCGTGCTCGCTTGGCCGCTCGTCTTTACCGGCGGCCACACCTGTTCGCAGGTGCCGGTGCACGTAGGCGTGGTCCCGTGGTCGGCCTCGAAGAGGTAGACGGTCAGGTGCTTGGAGCCCGAAGCGAGGATCGTGCCGAGGCCCTTCGCGTGCTTCGTGCTCACAATCACGGCCGTGCCGCTAGAGCCGCTGGCTCCCGAGGTCGAGGTTCCGCTGGACGACGAGTACGGGTTCGACGACGTCGAGCTCGTCTGTGCCGCCGCGGGCGTCGCCGAGCTCGTGCTCGACGTGCTCGCGGTTTTGCTGCTGCTGCCGCAGGCGCTCAGCGCCACAGCTGCGGAAAGGGCCGCTGTCACGGCCAGGTGCTTTGCCACATCTACTCCTGTCGTTCGCTCGGGATGGCTGTCTGCCACCTACAGACGCACAGACGCCCGCGCGCGCACAACCTTCCCGGCAGCTGGCCGCCGCAGCTCGGGCCGGCCCAGCGCGCGGCCCGCGCCTAGAGAACCTGCCCGCTGGGGCGCACGAGCACCTCGTTGATGCTCACATGCGCCGGCTGGCTGATCGCGTAGAGCACGGCATTCGCTATGTCCTCGGCGGTCAGGCGGGTGATGCCGTCGAAGCGTTTGGCCATCTGCTCGCGGATCTCGGGGCGGTTGTGCCCGGCCAGCTCGGTCGCCACTGCGCCCGGCTCGATCAGGGTCACGCGGATGCCGTGCGGAACGAGCTCCTGACGCAGCGACTCCGAGAACGCTCCGAGCCCGTGCTTGGTCAGGTTGTAGACGCCCGAGCCGAGCCTGGCAACGCGTCCTGCGACGGAGCTCACGTTCACGATCTCGCCGCCTTGCTGCTCGATCATCAGCGGCAGCGCCGCGTGCGTGCAGTACAGCGCGCCGAACAGGTTGACGTCGATCATGCGCCGCCACTCCTCGGTGTCGGCACCGACGATCGGCCCGAGCAGCATCACCCCGGCGTTGTTGACGAGCACGTCGAGCCGTCCGAGCTCGGAGGCCGCGCGCTGCACGAACGCCTGCGCCTGCGCCTCCTCGCCCACGTCGGTCTGCACCGCCACCGCGCGGCCGCCGTCGGCGGCTATGCGTCCGGCGAGCGCTTCGATGCGGTCTGCCCTGCGAGCGGCCAGCGCCACCGCCGCTCCGGCGGTGGCGCACGCCAGCGCGGTCGCCTCGCCGATCCCCGAGGAGGCCCCCGTAACCGCGACCACCCTGCCGTGTAGGTCTATGCTCATCCGCCGAGCTTATTGCCCCCGCCTCAGCCCCGCGCGGCGAGGGGTCGATACATCGGCCGCGCACCGAGCCTTTAGGAAGATTTCCGGGTATCAGGGGTATCTGGACTCCCGGGGCGGTTTACGCACCGCCGGCAGGTGGGCGCTACCGGGCGTCGAACGAGAGCCCATGCGGGTCGCGCACGAGGATAATTGACAACGCAACTACCAGAGCGTATAATTCCGACTCGAAGAATCGGATTAGAAGGACAGAATGACAGACACACTTTTGCATCAAACCGCACAAACTGACCCCGAGGACGTCACAAACGACGGCTCGGCTCAGGACGCCCAGGACCCGCAGGGCGCTGCTGTGGGCACCGCGGCGGCTGCCCCCGGCCGCCTCGACAACCCCATCGAGCGCAGCGACATGGGCGTGCCTGACACTTTCATCCCTGAGTCGGTCGACCAGCTGCTGGCGCACTCGCGCCGCTACCCCCTGCTGACGCCCGCTCAGGAGATCGAACTGGCGCAGCGCATCGAGCGTGGCGACCTGCACGCGAAGGAACTGCTCGTCAACTCGAACCTGCGCCTCGTGGCTTCGAACGCGCGCCGCTACCAGAACCAGGGTCTGCCGCTTGCCGACCTCGTGCAGGAGGGCATGCTGGGACTGATCCGCGCGAGCGAGAAGTTCGACTGGCGCAAGGGCTTCCGCTTCTCGACATACGCCACGCTGTGGATCCGCCAGGCGATCCAGAGAGGCCTCGAGAACTCCGGCCGCACGATCCGCCTGCCGGTGCACGTTGCCCAGCGCTCGCGCAAGGTTGGCCGCGTGGAGCGCGAGCTCTCGGTGCGGCTCGGTCGCGAGCCGACGATCGACGAGCTGGCGGCGGAGACCGGTCTCCCGATCGACCAGGTCGAGGAGGTGCGCCACCAGCGCGCCGCCCTCGTGAGCCTGGACCAGCAGGTCGGCGAAGACGGCGACACCGCGCTCGGAGACCTGCTGCCGGCTGACACCGAGGCCCCCGAGGAGACCGCGTGGGGCAACGAGCGCGAGCGCATCGTGCGTCGCGTCCTGCAGCAGCTGCCGGACACCGAGCGCACGGTGCTCACGCTGCGCTTCGGCACCGGCCGCGAGGAGCCGCAGACGCTGACCGCGATTGGCAAAAGGCTTGGGTTCTCCGCGGAGCGTGCCTCGCAGCTCGAGCAGCGGGCGCTGAAGAAGCTCGCCGAGTCGCCCGAGCTGGCGGCGCTGCGCGAGGCCGCGTAGCAGCCTCGGCTGCGTCGCGGCCGCCGTGCCCTTTAAGCTGCCTGCCCGCTGCCGATTACTGCGAGGAGGCTAGATCGATGAGTAGCAACTCCAAGTCGCTGTGGGAGCGCACCGTCGAGCTCTCAGTGCACGTCGGCGAGCGCGTGCTGGCGCCGATCGAGCGCTGGATCGGGCGCCGCTCGCTCGTCGGCGACGCGACCTTCTTCCCGCTGGAGCGCTTCCCGTGGGTGGCGCAGATCGAGCAGAGCTGGACGGTGATCCGCGACGAGGTCGTGGGCCTGCTCGAGGACCGCGAGGCGCTGCCGAACTTCCAGGAGATCTCGAAGGACCAGATCGGGATCACCGATGACGACCGCTGGAAGACGGTCTTCCTCTACGGCTACGGCTTCGAGGCCAAGCTGGGAGTGGAGCTGTGCCCCCGCACGGCTGCTCTGATGCGCGAGATACCCGGCATGAAGACAGCCATGATCTCGATCCTCTCGCCGCGCAAGCACATCCTCGACCACCGCGGGCCGTACAAGGGCGTGCTTCGCTACCACCTGGGGCTGATCGTCCCCAAGGACGCGCCCAGCTGCCGCATCCGCGTCGGCGACGACATCCGCCATTGGGAGGAGGGCAAGAGCTTGATGTTCGACGACACGTTCAACCACGAGGTGTGGAACGACACCGATGAGACTCGCGTGGTGCTGTTCGTCGACATCATGCGCCCGCTTCCGGAGCCCGAGTCGACGATCAACCGGGCGATCGTCAAGGCGATCTCCTACTCCCCGTTCGTGCTCGACGCCAAGCGAAACCAGCAGGCCTGGGAAAAGCGCTTCCAGGAGCGCCGCCGCGAGCGCGCGCTCGCCGGCGCGGCCGTGAAGAGAGCCGCCTGAGCGCCTCGTTCGGCGCTCCGGGCGGCTTGAGGTGTCGCTGGAGGTCAGCACGTGGGTCTCGCGAGGTTCCTGCGGTCGTTGACCCGCTTTCGGCGCGCGCAGCCGATGGTGGGGCGAATCCACGCGGTGATCCTGCGCCTGAGCGGCGGCCGTATTCGACGTTCCCGGATCCTCGCGGGCGGTCAGCCTGTGCTGGCGCTGACGACGACGGGCCGCTCCTCGGGGGCGCCCCGAACGACGGTCGTCGCCTATTTGCGGCACGCAGAGGCGTACGCCGTCGGCGCGCTGAACCTCGGTAGCGACCGCGATCCGGCCTGGTGCTTGAACCTGCGCTCGAATCCGCAGGCGTCAATCGCCGTGGACGGCGAGACCCGGGAAGTGCTCGCGCGAGAGGCAACCGGACCTGAGGCCGAGGCGCTGTGGCGCGGCTTCATCGAGCGGCTGCCCGCGACGGCCAACTCGCGCGCGCTCGCGCGACGCGAGGTCCCGATGTTCGTGCTAGATCCCGTGCGCCGAGCTTCGAGGATCTAGACGAAGGTCCAGTCCAGGTCCGTCGCGCACGGCCGATACGTCTACTGCAAGGACGCAGCTCCGATACCGGGGATCAACGGGGCATCGAGCGCCGGACGGGGTTCTCCCGCCCGGCGCTCAATCTTTACGGCGTACCGGCGCACGGGTCCCGCTCGAGCCGGCGCCGGCGCGCGAGTTCCTTCGAGAGGCCCGCGACGCTGTGGGGCTTGTGCACTGGGCAAGTTCGGATGCCGACGGTCGCGTGATCGGCTTCCTGCGCGTCACCGCGACCGGGCGATCTTCGCTGCGCGCGTGCACTGTCGAGCAAGAACAGCCTCCGCCGGCGGCGCGCGAGATACTGCCATGACGATGCCCGAGCAGTCCACGACTCCCGATTTGGTCGCCCTTACGCGGCGCACGTTCGAGTTGGCGAGCGTGCGCGACTGGGACGCACTGCTGGGCTTCTACGGTCCCGGCCTTGTCTGGGACATGTCGCCGTTGGGGCTGGGCGTCTACGAGACTCCGACCGCCATACGCGGCTTCTTTGAAGATTGGACGGGCAGTTACGAGAAGTACGAGCTCGAGGCCGAGCAGGTTCTTGACCTCGGCAATGGCGTCGTCCTCGCGGTGGCCCTCCAGCGCGGCAGGCTTCCGGGAGGCAGCGGCTGGGTTGAGCTGCGCTACGCGTCCGTCGTCACGTGGGCGGAGGGCCTGGTAGTGCGGATCACGAACTACGGCGACCTCGACGAAGGCCGTGCCGCGGCCGAACGGCTCGCCGCCTCGATGGATTAGACGGTGTCGGAGGCGAACGTGGAGGTCGTGCGCCAGCTGATGGCGCTTGGAGAGCGCGCACGCGAAAGCGGGATGCCTCCGCCGCACACCGATCTGGTCATCCCCGACGCGGAGATCGACATGTCGCGGCGGGTATTCAATCCCGAGATCTACCGCGGCTTCGAGGGATGGGCTCGGCTCAACCGCGAGCTGCGAGAGGTCTGGGCGGAGTGGCGCGTTACAGCCGAGCGTCTGATCGATGTGGGCGATCGAGTCATTTCGATTGAGACCATCCGCGGCCGCGGTCGCGGTAGCGGCGCTGAGACCGAAGGCCGCTTTGCGTCGATCTGGACGCTCCAAGACGGCCGCGTGACGCGCGTGGAGATCGGCCTGGACGTCGAGGAGGCCCTCAGAGCTGTGGGTCTGGAGCAGTAGGCCGGCGGGAGAGCCGCCTAGATGTTCGAGATGTCGAGCCCTGTGCCCTGCAGGAGGCTGTTGGCCTTGGCGTTGAGAATCGTGAACTCGCCCGTCACGATCAAGACGCCGAGCGCG